>ERZ1034680.70-NODE-70-length-78660-cov-23.310782_pt1 | contig 78660 bp, 65 predicted proteins | sample MGYA00520639_ERZ1034680 | MGnify/ENA primary metagenome ERZ1034680 (study PRJEB33766, sample SAMN09781760) | gut metagenome | biome: gut microbiome | host: Homo sapiens | place: Madagascar | study: EMG produced TPA metagenomics assembly of the PRJNA485056 data set...
GATTGAAGATGAAGAGGTTTCAAATTTCTTTAATGGGAAAAATATAATTACTGTTTTGCCCTACTTAGATGCAACACAATCTGGAGTGGTTAATTTAGCGATGGCTGAAGAATCTTTGGTTATTGCATCAGACTGTGGTGGATTAGATGAACAAATTGAAGATGGTAAAACAGGAATTATAGTAAAAACGGGAGATATTAATGCTCTTGTCAAAGCTATGGAATTTGTTATTAACAAAAAAGATAGTAGAATGGAAATTGTTAAGCAAGCAAGTGAATATATAAATAATTTGTCTTGGAATAATTCGGTAAAGCAAGTAATGAAAACGGTATGAGGATTATGCATGAAAATATTAGTCTTATCTAAAGAACCATGGAATACTTCTAACAGTTTTGGGAACACTTTCGAAAATCTATTTGATGGGGTGAATAATGTTGAAATTGCGAACATTTATTGTAGCGAAGGAGATCCAAATTCCAAGTTAGTTTCTCGTTATTTTCAAATAAATGAAAAAAGCTTGATGAAAAAAATATTACATATACATTCAAATATACAAGCTAGCAGGGATGACATAGTAGGTGAAGAAGATTATACTGATAAATTTACATATCGATTTTTTTCCAGATATAAGTCTGAATTATTGTTTATTATAAGAGAAATATTTTGGAAAATAATCCCATGGAGATTTATGAATATTGATCCTTTTATTAAAGACTTTAATCCGGATATACTATATATTCCTGTTTATAATCAAATATATATGATAGATATTGCATTACACATAAAAAAAGTAACAAACAAACCAATGGTTTGTCACATTACTGATGATATTTATAGTTATATGCCTGGAATTAGAGATCCATTCTATTATATAAGAAAATACATAATTAGAAAAAAAATAGAGAGAATAATTTCTCTATGTAATTTCATAGATACGTTTACTGAACTACAGAAAACAGTTTATGAAAGATTTTTTAATAAAGAGTGTAAAATTCGATGGAAACATGCCAATATAGACGAAAATAATCAACTGAAATATTTAACTAAAGAACAATCAAATATAATCAATATTGTGTATACTGGAAATATAGGTGGTGGAAGATGGAATACCTTAATGGAGTTTGCAAATATTGTTGAGAGTGATAATGCGAAACGTGAAGAAAAAATCTTGTTATCAATATATTCCGCTAATATATTAAATGATAAAATGAGAAAACAAGTTGAAGCATTGAAGTTCACTAGATTTTTGGGGAAAATTCTAAGTGCTGAAGTTAATAGGGTACAAATGGAAGCTGATATTTTATTGTTTGTAGAGTCTTTGGATGAAAAAGAATCAAAATCAGCGTGGTTATCTTTTTCTACTAAAATAATAGATTACCTATCAGCTCAAAAACCTGTTATCGCGATAGGATATTCTAATTTGGCGTCAATGCAGTATCTAAAGACAAATGAAATCGCTTTGGTAGCATCATCACATAAAGATATTGTGGATATTGTAAGTAAAATCCATAATAATAAAAAAGTACTACATGACATTGTTGATAGAGCAACTTTTGTCATAAAGAAAAATCATAATAAGATGCATTTACAAAATAGATTTTACAATGATTTAAAATGCCTATTTGATGCTAAATGAAAGAAATTGTCTTAAGGGAGTAATTTATGAGTAGTGTATTATTGTCAATATGTATTACATCATACAATCGAGTGGATGAATTGGAACGTTGTTTGAAAAGCATAGACACAGTTAATTTCGAAGATGTAGAAATTATAATAAGTGAAGATAATTCACCGAGAAAAAAAGAAATTTTTAATCTTATAAATGATATTAAGCGTGAGTCTAAAATCCGGATTATTTTTAATTCAAATGAGAGGAATATTGGATATGATAGAAACCTTGAAAAATTAATTTCTCTTTCTAATGGTAGGTATGTTTTGTTTTGTAGTGATGATGATGCGTTTATACCTAATGCATTAGATAAGATTTATGATTATTTACAAAATAATGAGGAGAGTTTTGTTTTCACACCTTTTATTAACCATGATGGTAGAATTATGCGTGTTCGGATGAAATCTATTCATTATGATGTGGGCGAGAAGTCTGCAAAAAAAATATTGAGGGATTCGATTCTTTTTTCTGGATTGATTTTTAGATCTGAATGCTTAAAACAATATTCTGCAGATGCTTTTGTCAATTTAAATTACTATCAAGTATATTTGGCATTGAGTGTTACATACTCATGTGGAGCATTTTTTATGCATGTACCACTTATAAAAGAAGGAGGAGATGGGGAAATGGATTTGGAACAACAGAACTGTCAAATATGAATCAATATTTAGCTGATAGAAAGTCTGTTTTTTCTAATTTAGAATTTAATAAAGGCTTGATTAAAGTTGTAAAAATTTTTGATCAAGAACATTCGACGAATGTTCTTGATGCGTATTCTTGGAATTTGAGTATTGGCACGTACAGGGAGATGATAGCTGCATATAAGCAAGGAAATGATGTATTTGAAAAATATTGGGAGGTCTTAAACTCATTACCCATTAATATTAGTATAATTTCTCATATTTATTATTGGATGATTAAATATCTTGGAATAAGTATTACCACAATTATATTGCAACTTCCACGGCGATTGTGTTTATACATAAGGAAATTCTGATGCGATTTTACAAAAAAATTTATACGAATTTTTATTTAAATGTGCTATATACAATGCTCAGTAATATTATTCCTTTTGCAGTATCCGTTTTAAGTATATTAGTAATTCCTAAAGTTACAACATTGGATAGTTATGGGCAATGGCAGTATTTCTTATTTTGTTTTTCCTTTGTAGGGTGTTTCCATTTTGGTTGGTTGGATGGAATATATTTAAGGTATGTAGGGGAAAAATATGAAAACTTATTATCAACATTAATCCCTAAACAATTTATATAATTTTTTCTTTTTGAAACGATTTGTTCTGTGGTATGTTATTTTTTTGCTTTGATAATAATTGATGATTTGGAAAAGCGAGCCGCTGTAATTGCTGTGTTGTTTTTATTGCCTATTGCAAATTATAATTCCATGATAAATATTATTTTTCAAGCTACCTCTAGATTTAAAACTTATGCAAAGGTTACGATATTAGAACCGCTAATGTTTTTAACAATATGTTGTGCGATGTATTTCTCAGTAAATTTATCTTATAGCACTTTATTTATAGCAAAAACCATTTCTCTTTTAGCGGTTTTTGGTGCATCTATACTATTATCAAAGGATATAACAATATTTTCATTAAATAATTTTAGAGAAAGTATTGTTGATATTATAATTAATATTAAAATCGGATTTAAACTTTTAATCTCAAATTTGTCAAATATGATAATATTAGGTGTAATTAGATATGGAATTTCTATCGGTTGGGATTTAAAAGTTTTTGGTAAAGTGTCATTAACATTGACGATTTCAAATTTCTTTTTGATGTTTATTAATGCGATAAGCGTGGTTTTAACTCCATATGTAAAAAATAAAAGCATGGATGTGCAAAAAGATATATATTTGGCATTGAGATCATGCCTAAATTGGAGTGTGTACTTTTTATTGAGTTTTTTTTACCCACTAAAAGTGCTTTTAATACATTGGCTGCCAACCTATGCAGATGTTATTCCATACATAGCAGTTATATTTCCTATTTGTGTTTTTGAAAGTCGAATGGGACTGCTTATCAATACATATTATAAAGCATTAAGAAAAGAATCTGCTATGCTTACAATTAATTTTATTGTTTTTATATTAGCGATAATTCTAACAGTAATTTCAATAGGCTATTTTCAAAGTTTGTTAATAAGCTTTATATCGATAATAGTGACATTAGGTGTTCGATGTACAATTTTTGAGTTCTTTTTATTGCATTTTTGGAAGTTGGTTAATTATAAGTATATTTTTATAGATGTCATTCTTACTAGTGCTTTTGTATATTTTAATTATAATTTTAGTTCAATCTTAGGTACTATATATTACTTTGGACTATATCTAGTATTATTGATATTAAATATAAAAACTATATGTTATGAATATAATAGGATAAGATAATCCCATTTACGTTAATTTAGATACCAAATGGGCTAAATGATAATGTTACTTCTTTTGTAAGTAGTTGTTGTTAAAGAATTTGTTTGGATAATCCTTTAGCAACGATTCGCATGTTGATGACTAAGTATTATTCGATATTGCATATTTCTAATAAGCTAGAAAGTCAGAATAGAATAACATGTATTTATAAAGGTATCCATATGTGGTGACTATAGTATAATTATTAGGGGGTAATAAAATATGGACAAACATCATTCTATAGTTGAATCTTTCACCAATAAAACATTGGTTATTACTGGAGGAACGGGGTCCTTCGGGTCTACTGTGCTTAAGCATTTTATTCAATCAGATTTAGGACAAATTCGAATTCTCAGTCGGGATGAAAAAAAACAAGATACTATGCGTCATACATTGCAGGCGCGTTATCCTGAATATGCCTCTAAAGTTAAGTTTTATGTGGGGGATGTGCGGAACATTTCCTCAGTACGTGACTGTATCTATGGTGCGGATTATGTTTTTCATGCAGCAGCATTGAAGGAGGTTCCTTCTTGTGAATTCTTCCCCATGGAGGCTGTGAAAACAAATATTATTGGTACGGATAATGTGATTACAGCGGCAGTGGAGAATGCTGTAAAGAAGGTTGTTTTCCTGTCTACAGATAAGGCATCATATCCTATCAACACGATGGGTGGAACGAAAATGTTAGGTGAGAAGGTCGTTGGCGCTCGAGCGCAGGCTGCATTTGAGCGCAGCGGCACGGTTCTTTGCTGTACGCGCTATGGTAATGTTATGTGCAGTCGTGGTTCGGTTATTCCTCTTTTCATCGAACAGATTAAGCGGAGGGCGCCGATTACCGTTACCGACCCGAATATGACCCGCTTTTTGATGAATCTGGATGAAGCGGTGGATTTGGTGGCGTTTGCGTTCATGAATGCTGAGCCAGGTGACCTGTTCATTCAGAAAGCGGATGCTAGCACGATTGGCGACCTTGCAGATGGTGTAATGAAGGTCTTCGGTCAGACGGAGAAAAAAATCATTGGCTCTCGTCATGGCGAGAAACTCTATGAAACCCTGATGACCCGTGAGGAACGTTTGCGTTCTACGGATATGGGCGATTATTTCCGTATCAGCCCGGATGCGCGTGGACTTAATTACGATAAGTTCTATGTGCAGGGGAATGTCCTTACCGAAGGCGATGAAGCGTATACTTCTCATAATACCAATCGACTGGACGTGGATGGTGTTGTGAAAAAGATTATGACCACGGACTATGTTAAGGAAGAATTAGAAGGACGTCCACATGCTGTGGAAGCGTAATGGAGGGCATCATGGAAGCGAAATGGCAAAATAATGGCAAAATCAAGCTGATGATTGTTGTAGGCACGCGTCCGGAAATCATCCGCCTGGCTGCTGTAATCAAGAAGTGTCGCAAGTATTTTGATACTTTGTTGGTACATACGGGACAGAATTACGACTATAACCTGAATGGGGTATTTTTTAAGGACTTGGGGTTGGCAGATCCGGAGCTGTATTTGAATGCGGTGGGCAGCGATTTGGGCGAAACGATGGGCAATATTATCGCATCGTCCTATAAGGCTATGGCAGAACTGCAGCCGAATGCGGTACTGGTGCTGGGCGATACGAATTCCTGCCTGTCCGTTATTGGTGCCAAGCGTCTGCATATCCCCATTTTTCACATGGAGGCCGGCAACCGCTGCAAGGATGAATGCCTGCCGGAAGAGACGAATCGTCGCATTGTCGATATCATCAGCGATGTGAATATGGCGTATTCGGAGCATGCCCGCCGTTATTTGGCGGACTGCGGCCTACCGAAGGAACGCACTTATGTAACCGGTTCGCCTATGGCTGAGGTGCTGACCAATAATCTGGAAGCAATCAAGGCATCGGATGTGCATGCCCGCCTTGGCTTGGAGAAGGGAAAATATATTCTTTTGTCTGCTCATCGTGAAGAGAATATTGATACAGAAAAGAATTTTACGAGTCTTTTTACAGCGATTAATCGTATGGCCGAAAAATACGATATGCCGATTTTGTATTCCTGCCACCCGCGTTCCAAGAAGAGGCTGGAGGCTTCTGGATTCATGCTGGATTCGCGTGTGATACAGCATGAACCGCTTGGTTTCCATGATTACAACTGTCTGCAGATGAATGCGTTTGCGGTTGTTTCGGATTCCGGCACACTGCCGGAGGAAAGCAGTTTCTTTACTTCAATCGGGCAGCCGATTCCGGCAGTCTGCATCCGCACCTCGACCGAGCGTCCTGAAGCTTTAGACAAGGCTTGCTTTATCCTGTCCGGGATTGATGAAAAGGGATTGTTGCAGGCTGTAGATACCGCTGTAGAGATGGTTAAGGATGAGAAAAATGGCGGTGCCATACCCGTGCCGGACTATACGGACATCAATGTGTCGGATAAGGTCGTAAAGCTCATTCAATCCTATGTTGGTGTGGTTAATAAGATGGTTTGGAGAAAAGACGTATGAAGATACTGGTAACAGGTGCGGCAGGCTTTGTTGGCCGCAATCTTGTAGAGAACTTGAAAAATATTCGGGATGGAAAGAACAGGACGCGCCCCAATATATCTATTAAAGCGATTTATGAATATGACCGACATAACACCGTAGAGGATTTGGAGCAGTTTTGTGCTGATTGTGACTTCGTCTTTAATCTTGCAGGGGTAAACCGCCCAAAAGACCCGAAAGAATTTAAGGCAGGGAATTTTGGCTTTGCCAGTGTCCTGCTCGATACGTTGAAAAAATACAATAATAAATGCCCGGTGATGTTGAGTTCGTCTTTACAGGCAACTTTGGCCGGACGGTTTGGGACATCGGAGTATGGCCTGAGCAAGCGGGATGGGGAGGAGTTGTTCTTCCGTTATGGTGAGGAAACAGGTGCGCCTGTCTATGTGTATCGTTTTCCCAATTTGGTTGGCAAATGGGTACGCCCCAACTATAACTCTGCAGTAGGAACCTTCTGCCATAATATTGCCCATGATTTGCCGATAACGGTAAATGATCCGTCAGTAGAACTGGAAATGCTGTTCATTGATGACCTGTTGGAACTTATGTATGACTTACTCGAAGACAAGGCCGTGCGCTGTGAGTATCCAAAAACAGGAGAAGTGATTGAGGGCATTACATATGATGGTTTGACGGCGAAACCAACTGAAACTGGACGTTATTGCTATGCTCCGGTGACGCATAAAGCAACGTTAGGGCAGATTGTGGAGCTCCTTCACACCTTCCATAACCAGCCGCAGAATCTTATCATGCCGGCAATTCCGGAAGGCAGTTTTGCCAAGAAATTATACAGCATGTATCTGTCCCATTTGCCGAAGGAGAAAGTTGCTTTTGATTTAAAGATGAACTGCGATGACCGAGGCAGTTTTACGGAGCTGCTGAAAACCGCTGAGCATGGCCAATTCTCGGTGAATATCAGCAGGCCGGGTATTACCAAAGGCCAGCATTGGCATAACAGCAAGTGGGAGTTCTTTATTGTTGTTGCTGGTCATGGACTGATACAGGAACGAAAAATTGGCACGGATGAAGTTATGGAGTTCGAAGTTAGTGGAGATAGAATACAAGCTGTACATATGTTGCCTGGCTATACGCACAATATAATCAATCTATCTAAAACAGAAAATCTTGTAACCGTTATGTGGGCAAATGAAATGTTTGATCCTAAACATCCAGATACTTTTTTTGAATTGGTTTAAGCTTAATTAACAGCAATTGAAGCTTAGGGATGGCTCAAGATTGCCTTTAAAGATTTTCTCAATAGTCCCATGTGAGAAGAGTGATAAGAGGTGGCTTTATTGTTAGAAACTCAAACTTCGCAGTTGTAAAACTGCCCATTAATTATTAAATCAGATTTTCTAAAATAAAATAGCATAAGCCGTCTCCATTTTGTATAATGAAAGTGCCTAAACTATCACAACATAAACGGAGGGCTTATGCCATGAATATTGTAGCACATAATCACCAGTCTCGTGAACTCCTTTCCTCGAAAATTTCTCGTTTTCTTGAAGAATTCCATGTAGGACGGATTCTTAAAGCCTGCAATGCATACAAGGTAGCGGCTTTTCGGTCAAAGACATATTTCAGGTAGCTTTTGAAAATGCCTTCAGCAGTAAATCATTCTTCCAAAAGCAGCGAGAATTTTCAACGTCTATCCCTTTTACTAAGGATACCTTTTACCGGTTTATGAATTCCAGCAGCATCAACTGGCGCAAATTCACATTACAGCTATCCTCGGCAATTATCTAGAAAATTGAACCACTCACCAACGAGAGACGTCGCAATGTACTTATTATCGACGATTCTCTTTTCAGCCGGGCACGCGCGAAAAAGATAGAACTGCTGGCTAAGGTCTATGACCATGTAGAGCATAAATATACCAAAGGTTTCCGGATGTTAACGCTTGGCTGGAGTGATGGGAATTCCTTTCTGCCGTTGAGTCAGTGCTTGTTATCTTCCGCAGAACGTGAAAACCGACTGCAGTAAGCATCTTCAGATATTGATGCGAGAAGCAATGGTGGCAAACTGCGTAAACTGGCGCAGACCAAGGCTACCAGCGTGATGCTGACTTTACTGAAAGAGGCGAAAGATGCTGATATTCCGGCAAAGTATGTCCTTTTTGACACATGGTTCTGTTCTCCAGATGCAATGTTGCAGATTAAGAATATTGGTTACGATGTCGTTGGAATGGTCAAAAAGGGTGATAAAATTCATTTTCGATACAATGGCCGGATGCAAAGTGCACCTACTATTTTCCGAGCAGCCAAGAAGCGTCGCTGCCGTTCTCCATATATTCTTTCCGTGGAAGCGGAGGCTGTAAAGGGAGAACAGGCTATTCCTATAAAACTAGTCTTTGTAAGAAATAGGAACAATAGGCAGGATTATCTGATTTTGGTTTCTACGGATGTTAATCTGTCCGAAGAAGAAATCATCCAAACCTATGGCAAACGCTGGAATATAGAAGTCTTCTTCAAAATGTGCAAATCATATCTTAAGCTTGGCAAAGAGAGCAGAACCATGTCTTATGATGCAATGACCGCCCATGTATCCATTGTCTTGGCCAGATATATGCTATTATCTCTGGAACAACGCAGAAAAATCGATAAACGGAGTATGGGTGAATTATTCTATGTTTCGTGCGATGAATTGCAGGATTTACAGTACATGGATGCGCTGATTATGGTGTTGAAAAAGCTTGTATCCATGATAACGGAAAAATGGCTTTTCCTTGAAAAAGAACTAAATGCCATGCTGAATTCCTTCTTGGAAAATCTGTCTAAATTGTGGCATAGATGCCTAGAACGGTGTGCATGAGGTTGCTGTTTTAGTAGTCAAGCTCCTATGTTACGCTTGATAGAAGGCTTGTTTCGGTTGTGCGAAGTTTGAGTATATAATATTGTAAATGATAAAAAGTTATTTATAATATTTCGAAAAATGGTGGATATTACGGAAAGTAATGTACTATAAGGAGGATGATTTCTTAATGTCGAGAATTGAATATCCTATTAGAGTATTACAAATTATAGGAAATGTTTGTGGGGGGGGGGTTGAGTCAGTCATTTTGAATTATTATCGTAATATTGATCGTACTAAGATTCAATTTGATTTTGTGGTCGATGGACAAGGATTGGAAAAATTCGATTTAGAAGTAAAAAAAATGGGAGGGAAAATCTATCATATTACACCATACCAAAAAAATATTTTTAAATATATGTATCAAATATTCACTATAGTAAAAAATAATAAATATTTGATTGTTCATTCAAATATGAATACTTTATCTTTTTTTTCATTAATGCCGGCTTTTTTAGCAGGCGCAAAAATTCGCATATTGCATAATCACTCCACTGCAGTTAAAAGTGAAGTTTTACGATCTTTTTTAAAGTATATTCTGCGTCCGTTTGCCCCCGTGTTTGCTAATAGATTTTTAGCTTGTTCTCGAGTGGCCGGTGAGTGGATGTATGGAAAGAAAAAAATGCGTAATAATGAAGTTAGAATATTAAATAATGCTATTGATTTAAATCTTTATGCATTCAATTTAGAGATGCGAGCTAAATATAGAAAAGAGTTAGGAATTAATTCTGATACATTTGTAATTGGTCATGTCGGTCGTTTTATGTATCAAAAAAATCATGAATTTATAATAGATGTTTTTAATGAACTGTTAAAGAAAAAACCTAATTCAAAATTATTGTTAATTGGTGACGGACCACTACAGAACAAAATCAAGAATAAAGTAAATATGTTAAATTTAAATCAGAATGTTATTTTTTTAGGGCTTAGATCTGATGTGTCATTATTATATAACTTGATGGATGTTTTTGTTTTACCTTCATGGTACGAAGGTCTCCCTGTCGTGTCTGTTGAAGCGCAGGCCAATGGTTTGCCATGCGTTTTTTCAACTAACGTTACGGCGGAAAGCAAGCTGACACCTTATGTGGATTTTATTGAGTTAAATGATTCTAATGATGTTTGGTGTGATAAAATTATATCATATGAGAATACAAGAAATATTAATGCGTTAACTGATTTAAGGGATGCTGGCTTTGATATTTCTAATATGTCATTAAAAGTCGGCAATTGGTATCAAGAGTTATTGAAATCAGCTAATTGATATTATTGTTTTTTGTAATCTAATATTCATAAAAAATGATATTAATAATATTTCTCTAATGAAAAATAATTAATTTGTACTAGAAAAAATTAGACAATCTACATTGCTTACAAAAGTTTAGGAAATTTTCTTTCTAATCCGTCTTCCTCAACATAGAGAGGGGGCTTGCAGTATTTTTCGTTTTGCTATGTTATAAAAGTGTGAATTTGATGTTAATATTTAAAGTTTATCAAACTATCATCTACTTGAATGTAACGATGTTTAGGTTATGCTGAATATAAGTTGTTAAAATGTTAAATAAAATTCCAATATAATCATTGTGCGAGAGAGGAGTAGTTTAGTTTGAAAATAATAATTTTAGCTGGTGGTGGCGGGGCACGTTTGTTCCCTTTGTCGCGTAAGTCGTATCCAAAACAATTTCTTAAGTTGGATGATAAGGGGTCTTTACTAGCGCATACGATGCTACGATTTATGTCTTTTATCCCTACCAAAGATATTATCGTAATTACTAGTAAGGAATATTTGTATCATGTGAAAAATGAACTTGATGAATGTGGTGCAGGAGATGTCCATATATTATTAGAAAATGTGCCTCGTAATACGGCACCTGCAATTGCTTTAAGTGCTGAATTTTGTTCTTCAGAGCTTGGTTGCGATGATGAAGAAATTTTGCTTGTGGCACCAGCTGATCATGTAATCCGCCCGCTGGATGCGTTTCAGCATTGTGTAGAAACTGCTGAAAATTTGGCTAAATCTGGTAAACTTGTTACTTTCGGAATACCTGCTACAAAGCCAGAAACGGGATATGGTTATATCGAGATCGCGGATAGTTTTGGAATTGGCAAGCAAGTTGTATCTTTCAAGGAAAAACCTGAATTGACTGTGGCCGAGCAGTATGTTAGAGCAGGTAATTTTTATTGGAATTCTGGGATGTTTGCCTTTTCCTTAGGCACGATAAAACGTGAACTGGAAACCTGGCAGCCTGAGATTGCGCAGCAGATGGATGCAGGTTACAAGCAGATGTTGGTAAATTTTGCTGACCTGCCGGAAATTTCCATTGATTATGCTGTAGCAGAGCGGTCAAAAAATGTCTGCATGGTGGAACTTTCCTGCTATTGGAATGACATTGGCTCGTGGGATGCGATGTACGATATTCTGCCCAAGGACGATAACGGAAACGCCGTTAAGGGTGATGTATTGGCATTGGAATGCAAAGATTCTTTGATTATGGGGCGGGACCGTCTGATTGCAGGCATTGGTCTTGACGATTTGCTGTTGGTTGAGACCGATGATGTGATTGTTGTAGCGAAAAAGGGCGAATCCCAAAAGGTAAAAAATGTCGTGGAAAAGCTTAAATCTATGAATCGCAAAGAGGCTGTAGAACATACTACAATTTTCCATGCATGGGGCACTTCATCTATTATTGGACAAGGTAAAGGCTATCGCATGAAAAAAGTTCGTGTTATGCCCGGGAAAACGTTGTCCCTGCAGATGCATTATCATCGGACGGAACACTGGGTTGTGTTGCGTGGTACAGCAGAGGTGGTACGTGGCGAAGAACGAATGTTTATTCATGAAGAAGAATCTGTATTTATCCCGCAGACGGTAAAACACCAACTGTCGAATCCAGGCAAAATTCCTTTGGAAGTGATTGAAATTCAAAATGGTGCCTATATCAGTGAAGATGATATTGTGAGACTGCCTAATTGATTATGTTGAACATATAAGGACTGATTTGATGAGTTTTTGTACAAAGGTTTTTGGAGCCTATGATATTCGTGGTATTTATCCCAAGACAATAAATGAAGAAATTGCCTATCGTATTGGCAGATTTTTTCCAGATTTATTTAATGCAAAAAAGTAGTAGTAGGTATGATATCCGCCTGTCCAGCCACGCTTTAAAAGCTGCCTTGGTTAAAGGTTTAATCGGATCTGGTTGTAATGTTATTGATATCGGTCAGTGTGGCACGGAGATGATTTATTTTGCAACTGCCCACTTAAAGCTGGATGGCGGCGTGATGATTACGGCCAGCCACAATCCAAAGGAATACAACGGCATGAAGTTTGTGCGGCAGGAGGAATGTGGAAACGTGTAATGACGAAATGCTTATGGAAATAAAAACTAAAGAATTGCTGGCTAAAATTCGCGCATAAGGAGTGTTTTCATTGATAAAAAAAGGAATAATTCTGTCAGGAGGTTCGGGAACACGTTTATACCCCTTAACGAGAGTGGTTTCTAAACAACTTATGCCTGTTTATGACAAGCCGATGGTTTATTATCCGTTAAGTACGTTAATGCTGGCGGGTATAAAGGATGTTTTGATTATTACTACGCCGCAGGATAATGAGTCTTTCAAGAATTTGTTGGGGGATGGCAGTCAGCTGGGGATAAGTATTTCCTATGCCGTACAGCCCAGCCCGGATGGTTTGGCACAGGCGTTTATCATTGGCGAGAAATTCATCAATGGAGAAGGCTGTGCGTTGGTGTTGGGCGATAACATCTACTATGGCTCAGGCTTGGCTCAGTCGGTACAGCGTGCTGCCGCTATGGAAGATGGGGCAACAGTCTTTGCTTATTATGTGTCTGACCCGGAGCGTTATGGTGTAGTGGAGTTTGATGAACATGGTCATGCCTTGAGCCTGGAGGAAAAGCCAGCTCAGCCAAAATCCAATTTTGCGGTAACGGGTCTGTATTTCTATGACAAGGATATTGTAGACGTAGCAAAATCCGTTAAGCCTTCGGCACGTGGCGAACTGGAAATTACGGACGTTAACAAGGTTTATCTGGAACGTGGTAAGTTGCAGGTAGAGAAGATGCGCCGTGGTTATGCATGGCTGGATACGGGCACGCATGAATCCCTGCTGGATGCGGCATCTTTTGTGCGAACGATTCAGGTACGGCAGGGGCTGAAGATTGCCTGCCTTGAAGAGATTGCTTATCGTATGGGCTATATTGATGCAGCGCAGGTGGAAAAGTTGGCACAGCCATTACTGAAGAATGAATATGGCAAATATCTCATCCGCATGATTCGGGAATAAAGGAGTTTTTGGTTGGCATGAAGGTTATTAAGACAGAAATCGAAGGTGTGCTGATTATCGAGACGGATGTGTTCGGCGACCATCGCGGTTATTTTACAGAAACTTACAACAAGCCGAAGTATGAGACGCTGGGCATCACGAATGATTTTGTGCAGGACAATATGAGTTTTTCTGCACAGAAGGGAACTCTGCGCGGCCTGCATTGGCAGAATCCGCCCTATGCGCAGGCGAAGCTGGTTTCTTGTTCCAAAGGCAGGGTTATCGATGTGGCCGTGGATATCCGTAAGGGAAGTCCGACTTTCGGCAAATGGGTTTCGGTAGAACTTAGCGCGGAAAATCATCGTCAGTTCCTGATTCCTCGTGGCTTTGCCCATGGCTTCCTGACCTTGACGGATGATGTAGAGTTCCGCTACCAATGCGATAATGTCTATAATAAAGCAGCGGAAGGCGGCATGCGTTATGATGCGCCGGAAGTAAATGTTAATTGGGGCACTTTGCTGGCTGGCATAGAACCGGTGCTTAGTGAAAAGGATATTACTGGTCCTACTTTGGCCGACAGTAATAATCAGTTTATATATGGGGAGAATTGTTAAATGAATATAATCGTAACTGGTGGTGCGGTTTTATCGGCGCAAATTTCGTTTATTATATGCTGAAAAAGCGTCCGGAAGATAAGATTATCTGCTTTGATAAGCTGACCTATGCGGGCAATATGGAAACCTTGGCTGAAGCCATGAAAAATGACAACTTCAAGTTTGTCCGTGGGGATATCGCTGACCGCAAAGCGGTGTACAAACTGTTTGAGACGGAAAAGCCTGATGTGATTGTGAACTTTGCGGCGGAATCCCATGTGGACCGTTCCATTGAGAATCCAGAGGTTTTCCTGCAGACCAATGTTATCGGTACCAGTGTCCTGCTCGATGCCTGCCGTAAGTATAGCATTGACCGCTATCATCAGGTGTCGACCGATGAAGTTTATGGCGACCTGCCTCTTGACCGTCCGGATTTGTTCTTCACGGATACCACCAATCTGCATACCTCAAGCCCCTATTCTGCATCCAAGAATACAGGTGGGATTCCTGCCTTTGTTCATAGACAGGTGAGAGTTTTAATGAAAGAAAAAAAATCAAGGTTATGACGGTGTTCGGCACTCGTCCTGAGGTTATTAAGATGGCACCCCTAGTGCTGGAAATGCAGAAGCATCCGGACAAGATCAAGCCGGTGGTGGCAGTGACGGTCCAACATCGGGAAATGCTGGATCAGGTACTGGGGCTCTTCCAGATTACGCCGGATCACGACCTTGATATCATGGCACAGGGGCAAACCCTCTTTGATATTACCTCTAAGGTCATGATGGGGCTCGATAAAGTGCTGGAACAGGAAAAGCCGGATATTGTACTCGTACATGGATGGCGATACCGCGACAACCTTTGCCGGGGCGCCATGTTTATAAAGCATTACGTCAACTTACCGAAGAATTTGACGATGTGGAAGTAGTCTTTTCTGTACATAAGAACCTGAAAGTACGCGAAGTCGTGTGCGAAAAATTGGGCGGCTTTTCCCAGGTTCATTTGATTGACCCGCTGGATTACGAGCCGTTTGCCAATTTGATGCACAAAGCCTACTTAATTCGCACTGATTCCGGCGGAGTGCAGGAAGAAGCTCCGGCACTCGGAAAGCGCGTTCTCGTTCTGCGCGATACTATGGAACGTCCGGAAGCTGTAGATGCTGGCACAGTTAAACTTATCGGTACGGATCGCTATGTGGTCTATAACGAAGCCAAGATACTGCTGACGGATAAAGAGGTCTACAACAAGATGGCTGAATCCGTTAACCCCTATGGTGACGGTAAGGCTTCTGAGTGTGTAATACAGGTTATCCTTTACCATTATGGAATGACGGACAATCAGTCAAAGGTATTTATAGGGTAACTGCAAAATAATACGTTGTATTTAATCCTTGCCTCCCTTATGAGATAATTGGCTAAAATGACTCACATGAAAAGGTAAGGAAAGCCATTTTTTAGCCATATTTCACACAGGGAGTCCTTAGTTTTGACAAAAATTCAACAAATCAAGCATCAGAAATACATGGATTACTGGAAACAGCTTGTAATTGTGAATATACCAAGCCAAAGAAACCGCCAAAGAAACCGCCTACCCGACGATTGGAAAACTGCTAATTCGGTATAAAGAAACCGCTCCTTTCTGATTTTTAATGTGTCGTTTCTGGGCTCCCATTTGCTTAGAGGCAGTTACGCTGAGATATCAGGTAACCTTCCTCATCAAGCTTAATGCTGTAGACTACTCGCATGGAGATATCCTTATTCGGGTTAGTTGCTTCGATGCGAAGTTCATAGGCATCATGGATAATACGCTCCAACACAGCTTCAGCCAGCGGATTGTTAGCTTCGCCAAGCTGGTTGTACCATTTCTCAAATGGATAATATTAAGGTTATGTGTGACCTTATAGGCAGTGTTAAAAAATATTTGCCAGCGAATTTAAAATTTGCTGGCAGTGCAAGGTGTGAAAATATTAACGAAAAATTAGCTTTGCTGCCCCAAGAAAGCTATGATTTACTAATAGAGAGTAACGTATATAATAATCACGAAGATACTACGGAAAATATGGATGCAAAAGTTGATTATATGGCTAATTTGCTAAAGAAAAATGGGCGAGGAATATTCATTGAGCCAGCAGGCATTAATAAATTTATCTGGAATAGTTTGAATAAATGTTCTAAGTTGACGGCGGATGTTTTACCACAAAATTCAAGGGTAGATATTAGTAAGGTTAGTTTGAAAAATTTGGCTGTTGAAATGGGGATTGCGCAGAAAAAATTTGTTGGAGCATCGTTTTAGTTATGGCATTTGGGCTAAAAAATAGGTGAAGAAAAGCTGTGAAAATAAGCTTCATAGCTTTTGGCTAATTAGAACAATGTAATTTGTTTATTAAAAGCTAGACGCGTAACTGGCTTTAGGCGACAGTCAGTGATTTTTTCATCGCCTAGCAGATGTCCAGTTAGTACAGAGGCAGTTGGATCGTGTTGCTGATATAGAGCTTTAGTCATATTGGTATTAAAATTAGCATAACAGTAGCGGCATAAATGGAGACAAGTATTGTATTGTCCAATATCAATGCTTTTAGCACAACCACAGGCAGAGCGCTGGGTATTATCTTTGTGCAAGTTAATATCACAACCCATTGCCATTGCTACGTGTTTTAGATCAATGCAGGCTCCATGCTGAATACCATAGGTAGCTAGATTAATTTCTTCGGAGCAGGATTGTATATTTAATCCATGTTGACGGGCAATAGGAGATATATTGCTAGCTAATTGCTGTATAGCTTGGACTGTAAGCACCTGTAAATGTAATTTAGCGGTGTTTAGTTCAGTTTTTTTGTATAAATCCAAAAAACTAATAATGCAAGTATCAGTATATGGTGCTAGCTTTTCAGCTAGATAGGTAAAGTCGGCAACGTGTTTAGCTATAGTGTGTTTTGGAGTCAAGATAATTGGATCATAACGCCAAACGACTCTATGCTTGCCAATAATTTTGGAAAGCTGTTGAAAAGCACGAATGATTTCTTTTTTGCTGTGAACACCAGGCTCAATGTCATATCCATAAGGAGTAACCGTGAATTGAAAATAATATTTATATCCTAGACGTTCTAATTTTGCTAAATGTGACAGCATGGGGGTGGCATCTTTGGTCCAAAAAACAATACAATCAACATCTTTTGGCGAAAGCTGAATTCTGGTTACTTGTTTGCGATTAAATGGATTGACTGAATCTACAAAACCTGCAGCTATGCGATTCATAAACCATTGACTGTAAAAAGCCGGAATATCTGTCCGGCGGCTGGCACTGATAATCATATGACGCTCCTATTTGCTGTTTAACGATATTATTATTTTGCTTATTTGGTTATGAGTAAAGGCACATTGTCATAGCGAACGACAATTTTACAGATAGTGGTAATAAAATAAACTGCCTGTACCACTATAATGGATTGTACCGATTATAGCATGTGCATTTATATTAGACAAGATTTTTAGGTAACAGTATAATATAGTTTAGAATAGGCATGGTATGATGGCATGATTAGTTTTTATTTTACAAAATTTTTTACCAATAAGGCTTAGGATAAAGGGGAGGCAACAGTTATGAAATTAGCTATTTTAGGTACTGGTAAAATCGTGCAGGAAGGAGCATTGCCAGCGCTAAAAAATGTTCCTGAAATTGAAGTGATAGCTATATATGCCCGTCAGCATAGTAAGGGCGTTGCTGAAAATTTGGCCAAAGAATATAGTATTCCTAAGGTTGTGACCGAGTATGCTGAGATTTTGCAAGATGAGTCAGTAGATTTTGTCTATATAGGTTTAGTAAATAGCGTTCATTATGAATATGCCAAACAAGCGTTATTAGCGGGAAAAAATGTTATTGTCGAGAAACCATTTGCTGCGACAGCAGCTGAGGTTAAGGAAATAAGTGAACTTGCCTTGGCTAAAGGTCTTTATGTATTTGAAGCGGTAACTTCGCTGCATTTACCTAATTTTCAAACAGTGAAAGCCAGCTTAGTTAAAATTGGACGCATAAAAATGGTGACAGCAAATTATTCGCAGTATTCTAGTCGTTATGATAGATACTTGCAAGGCGAAGTTTTGCCAGCTTTTGATCCAGCTAAATTTGGCGGTGCGCTAACTGATATTAATATTTATAATATAAATATTATCATTGCATTATTCGGCAGCCCTTTAAACACTAGATATATTCCTAATTTAGGCTTTAACGGTATAGATACATCAGGTGTACTTGAACTTCGCTATCAAGACTTTGTAGCAATAGCTATTGGAGCCAAGGACTCAGACAGTCCGAGCTTTTTTACCATTCAAGGTGAAAAAGGCTGGATTAGAGTTATTGGCGCACCTAATGAATTAAAAGCCGTGGAAGTATCTGTTCGCAGTGAACACTTGGTTAAGCGTTATGAATTGAATAAATATGATAATCGTATGATCCATGAGTTCAAAGAATTTGCTTTGACTTTTGCTAAGAGAGATTATGAAAAAATGAAAATTGGTTTAAAAACTTCACTTATGGTGCTTGAAACGGTGGAAAAAGCTAGACTAGCAGTCAAGCTGATGCCTGCTGACGATTAACCCCATCTTTGGCATTGCAATGCGATGACAGGCACAGAATAAAATCTTTGAAATTTATGGATTGAGCCTTATATCTGATTTAGACCAATAGCTGACCTTAGAACATTTATAGTAATAAATGTCAAGTTGAAATGAAATAATCGGTTTAGTAAATTTATTTGCTAAACCGATTATTTATATATAGAGCGTTATCAAAGAAAAAGTTTATCTTTTTGTAATGGAAATCGGTTTGCAAGCGTGTTACAATTAAGACTAATATATAATATAAGCGATAAGCAAATTTAAACCGATTGAAATGAGAATAATGTATGAGCAAAGATGAGAGGATTTGACGATATGCGGCATAAGGTTCAGGATTTGGATAAGCGACGGGTTTTGCTGGCAGGTGCTGGTTGTGCGCTGATATTATGTTTGGCGCTTTATTTATACTTTGGACGCAGTGTTAATAAGGAAAAACGTGTTAATCATGCAGCTCCTTTAGTCAAAGTACAGCAAGTGGTAAGACAGGATATGATGCGTCATATTGCGCTTTCCGGGCAGACAGTACCAGATGCCAATATTCCGTTAGCCCCAAAGTATACTGGAAAAATTACACAGGTTTATGTAAAATTGGGAGATTTTGTTAAACAAGGTCAAATTCTTATGGTGCAGGATACTGGGGATTTGGATATTTCGATTGCGCAAAATTCAGCGGCAGCTAGTGCCGCCGGTGCTGATGCTAGAGAGGCTGCGGCAACTTATAATGCAAATTATATCAAGGTAAAAAATGCTTATGAGCTGGAACGAAGTAAATATGAACGCAATCAGTATTTATTTTCAATAGGAGCAATATCAAAAGATGCACTAGATTCAGTGGAGCAGGAATACATGGCCAGCAAAGCTGCGTATGAGATTTTAGCCAATCAGGTTGATGATGGAGATGCCGCTAGTGTGCAATCCAAAAAATTTACGGCTGAAAAGCAGAATCGTGCAACGGAAGCTTTGGAAAAGCAACGGGCTGATATGTATTTGCGGGCACCGCGGGATGGTGTTATCGGATATCGCAATGCTGAGGTCGGCGCCATTGTTTCAGCAGGAACGAAAGTGTTTTCACTAGTTGATAACAGTAATATTAATGTAGATTGTACACTTTCTGAAGGAGATGCAGCTATATTAGAAACAGGCATGGAGGTTAAAGTTACTATTGATGCTCTAGGTAATGATTACAATGGACGGATTGTTTATGTCAGTCCCGCTATGGATGATAGCTCCAAGACATATCAAGTCCGTATAGAGCTTGATGAAAATAGTGATACGATAAAAGCCGGTTTATTTGCACATACGGCGATTGATATATTGCAAAGAAAGGATACATTGTTTGTGCCCAAGGAAGCAGTGCTGTCAAAAAATGGCCGGCAGACGATATTTGTACTGCGTGACGATGGTACTGTTGAGGAACGGGAAGTTAAAATTGGCTTATTAAATGATGAAGCTGAGGAAATAATTGAAGGATTAAATGATGGCGATACGGTTGTATTAAGCAATCAGGATAAGCTTCAAACCGGTACGGCAGTAGAAGTTACTGATAGTGATACGGGGGCTGAATCATGAATATTACCCGTTTATCAATAGCTAGACCAGTTGGTATATCTATGATAGTAGCTTTTTTTGTTGTGCTGGGCATGTACAGCTACTATCGTATCGGGGTTGAGCTTTTGCCGGCTTTAAATACGCCATATGTTACGGTCTCAGTAAAGTATCCTGGTGCTAGTGCTGAATCGGTTGAACAAGAAATTGTAAAGCCCGTAGAGGATGCGTTATCATCCGTATCAGATGTCAAAAAGATAACTTCGACTGCTGGTTATGAACGGGCAAGAATTATGCTCGAGCTTAATTTTGATGCTGATGCTGATACAGCAGCTATCGATGCTAGTAAAAAAGTCGAAGCCATCAAGAATAAACTGCCCGATGAAGCTGATTCGCCAGTCGTAATAAAGCGTGATATCAATGCTAAGCCGATTTTAGAACTGGCGGTTATGAGTAAACATAGCCTTGCGACTACCTATTCAATGACTGATAACGTTTTTCAGGAGGAGCTGCAGCAAGCAGGCGGCGTTTCGGAAATAGAACTTCATGGTGGACGTGATAAAGAGGTTGCCATCGAAGTAGACCGGGATAAAATGGCAGCCTACAAGCTTACTTTAGCTAAAATTTCATCGGCAATAAAAAATGAAAACCAGCTGCTGCCGTCAGGGTCGGTGTATACTGAAACCACCAAGTCTGATGTAAGAGTTATCGCGCAATATAAGACCGCTAAAGATATTGAAAAGGTACAGGTACAAAATACTGCGGGACAGCTGATTCCGCTGACGGCAGTTGCCGCAATAAAGGAGCAGGATGCGCGTACTGATCGCTATGGCAGGCTGAACGGTGAAGATGCGATAAATGTGCTTGTATATAAAAATAGTGATGCTAATGTCGTAGAAACCGCAGCTAATGTAATGAAATCGGTGGAAAAGCTTCGAAAAAATTATCCTGATTACGATTTTGTTGTCGTATCCAATGACGCTGATTATGTAGAGGATTCTTTGCATAATACGTTAGGTACGCTTATTGAAGGTCTTATTACTACAGGGTTGGTGCTATATCTCTTTTTAAGAGGCTGGCGGTCAACAGCTGCGGTTATGATAGCTATACCGACATCACTTATTGCAACGTTTTTTGTTATGTATTTGGCTGGTTTTACCTTTAATATGATGTCACTTATGGGCATGACGTTATGTGTAGGTATATTAGTCGATGATTCGATAGTTGTTTTAGAAAATATTATCCGGCATTTGAAGCTGGGTGAGGAGCCAAAACTGGCTGCGGAACATGGACGTACTGAAATTGGCATGGCAGCTATTGCTATAACGCTTTGCGATGCGGCGGTATTTATGCCGATAGCGTTTATGGAAGGTATGACGGGGCAATATTTTCGGCAGTTTGGACTAACGATAGTTTTTGCTGGTCTATTTTCATTGTTTGTATCATTTACGCTTACACCGATGCTGGCATCAAAATTTTATAAAAAAGGCTATCATCCCAATAAAAATAAATTATGGTCGTTTATGGATAATGTGGAAGCTAATGCAGCCGATACTTACGAAAAACTGCTTTTATGGAGCTTAAATCATAAAAAGAAATTAATTGTTGGCATTACCGTTATTTTTGTCGGTTCTGTTTCGCTAGTGCCACTAGGCATAGTCGGTATGGAATATATGCCGCAGACTGATGAATCAAGCTTTACAATAAATATACAGGGACAAGTTGGTTCGTCAGCGGAGGAAACCAATAAGGTTGCTAAAAGGCTTGAAGGAAAGCTGGCGGCTATTCCTGAGGTTAAGTATTATATGACGCAGGCAGGGGGCTCGACAGCTTATGAAGGCCGGATAAAAGTACAGCTCCTTGATCGCAAGGAACGCAATCGAAATGTTTGGCAAATTGCTAATGAAGTGCGTGATTTTGCCGCTGATATAAAAACAGCTGAGGTAAGAGTTACTGAAACACAGTCAAATGTTGCTGGTATATCTGGCGGTGGCGGTGCTAAAAATGGTGGTGGCGCCTTGCAGGTCGAGCTTCGTGGCAGCAATAATGATGAACTTAAAGCAGCTGCCGAACAGGTTATGACTATAATGAAAAGCCAAATAGCTGGCGTAACTGATGTCAATAGTTCGTACGTTGAAGGAATGCCAGAGATGCAGCTGACAGTGGAGCGGCAAAAATTAAAAACCTATGGCACTTCGCTAGCTGATGTCGATACCGCCTTTGCTTCGGCTATTTCGGGCTTATCAGCTGGTGAGCTAAAAAATGATGCTTTAAATGGTGGTCAGGATACCAATATCAAAGTTAGGTTTAAAGGCGCAGATGGTTATAAACCATCAGATGTTTCCCATGTACCAATATTGGCTGGAGGCAAACTTATTTACTTGGGTGATGTGGCTGAGATAAAAAACGGCCGTGGTCCGGTAAGAATCAGACGAGTAGATAAGCAGCGGTCTATTCAAATTGGTGCTAATATTAATGAACGAGCTATGGGAGATGTTACTCGTGATATCCAAAAAGCATTAAAGAAAGCCGATCTAGGCAGTCATGGTGTAACCTATCAATTTAAAGGTCAGGCTACGAGAATGAATGATACTTTTACTGAGCTTTTATCAGCTTTACTGCTCGCAATGGTACTTATATATATGCTCCTTGCCGTGCTGTATGAATCAGTAATAACGCCATTTATTCGAATGTTTTCGTTGCCATTTGGACTAATTGGTTCGATATTATTGCTATTCTTGACGCATAATACGTTAAATCTTTATTCGATGATCGGTATACTGGTTATGGATGGTATCGTTGCTAAAAACGGCACGCTTTTAATTGATTATACTTTGACGCTTATGGATAGCGGGCGCAGTGCCATTGAAGCGGTTATTGAAGCCGGCAGGGTAAGGTTAAAGCCCATATTTATGACGACAATAACTATGATGGCAGGTATGCTGCCAACGGCATTAGCGATGACAGCAGGCTCTGAAACCAGGGTATCAATGGCCTGTGTAATAATTGGCGGTCTGCTGACATCAACCGTGTTTACTTTAATCATTATTCCGCTGATATTTTTATTCTTTTATCAACGAAAGGAAAAAAAGCAAGCTATAAAGTCACAATAATTAGCAAAAATAAAAAAACAGTTGCATCATTAAAAAAAACATAGTATAATAACTATCGTTGTCGGGATGTGGCACAGTTTGGTAGCGCGCTTCGTTCGGGACGAAGAGGCCGCAGGTTCGAATCCTGTCATCCCGACCATGTTTAGATTTTTTGAGCTGGCTTGTTGCTGGCTCTTTTTATTTTTTTGCATAATTTGCCAAGAAAAAGAAATTATGTTACACTGTAATGTATCGTGACGATGAAGAAGAAAAGTAGCTAAGAAAGTATGCCAAGAGAGTTCCGGCTGGTGTGAAGGAATGATGCTTATTAGTGAATGTTCGCTTTGGAGTTTTTTCGGAGGCAATGCCGAAACGCCGGACTGCGTTATAGTCTTTGAGTAACAAATCAGGGTGGTACCGCGAAATACAGCCTTCGCCCCTCATGCACAAGAAGTGCAGGGGCGAGGGCTTTTTTATTTAGGAGGTTATTTGATGGAAGAGAAAATTGCACAGCTAAAAGCTGCTGCCGTAGCTGCTGTAAATGGTGCGGATGATGTAACTGCACTCAATGATATTCGGGTAAAATATTTAGGCAAAAAGGGTGAATTTACTACTATTTTGCGCGGTATGGGAAGCCTTAGTGCTGAAGAACGCCCTAAAGTTGGTAAAATAGTCAATGCCGCCAAAGCTGAAATAGCAAAATTAATTGAAGTTCAGGGCGATGCATTAAAACAAAAAGAATTAGCAGCTAAAATCGCTAGTGAAAAAATTGATGTAACCCTTCCAGGACGCAAACAGCCATTGGGTCATCTGCATCCATTGACGCTCACTTTGCAGCGTATAAAAGATATCTTCGTACACATGGGCTTTAGCGTTGAAGAAGGACCAGAAATTGAGCGTGACTATTTTAACTTTGAAGCACTTAATTTGCCCAAAGATCATCCAGCGCGTGATATGCAGGATTCTTTTTATATAACTGATGAAATTTTGATGCGTTCCCAGACGTCACCGGTTCAGGCGCGGACGATGCAGTCAAATGAACCTAATAAACCGATCCGCATGATTGCACCGGGAAGAGTTTACCGTCGTGATGAATACGATGCTACCCATTCGCCGATGTTTACTCAGGTTGAAGGCTTGGTTATTGATAAAGGCATAAGCCTTTCCGACCTAAAGGGTACACTCGAGCTTTTCTTGCATCAGATATTCAATGAAAATGTTGGCGTTCGTTTCCGCCCAAGCTTTTTCCCGTTTACGGAGCCATCAGCTGAGGTTGATATTTCCTGCGTTATGTGTCATGGCAAAGGCTGCAAGGTATGCAAAGGTACCGGTTGGCTGGAAATCCTCGGTGCTGGTATGGTACATCCGCATGTACTAGAAATGAGCGGTTATGATCCAAAGGTTGTCAGCGGCTTTGCTTTCGGTCTTGGTGTAGAACGTATAGCCATGTTATCCTATGGCGTTGATGATTTACGCTTGTTCTATGATAACGATATGCGTTTCTTGCGCCAGTTCTGATATTGAGGGGGTTAAATTATGCAGGTTTCGATAAAATGGCTTAACGATTATATAAAATTTAATGAATCAGCGGAAGAATTAGCTGATAAATATACTATGGCAGGCGTGCCGGTAGAAAACGTCATTCGGGCTGATGCTGGTCTTGATAAAGTTGTTACGGGAAGAATCGAAGAAATAAAACCGCATCCGGATTCGGATCATTTGCAGATTTGTCAGCTTAATGTTGGCGAAAAAGAAAACATTCAGATTATCACCGGCGCGCAAAATGTAGCTGAAGGACAAATTGTACCGGTAGCTATGGTAGGAGCGCAGCTTCCTAATGGTATGCATATCAAAAAAGGCAAATTGCGCGGGCTGCCATCTAATGGCATGCTTTGCTCAGCCGGAGAGCTTCATATGGATTTAACCAAACTTACAGCTGAGCAAAAAGATGGTATTTATATTCTGCCAGCAACTACTAAAGTCGGTATTCCAGCTAAAGAGGTGCTAGGTCTTGATGATGTTGTCTTCGAGTTTGAACTCACGGCTAATCGTGGCGATTGCTTCAGCGTTTTAGGCTTAGTGCGGGAAGCTGCCGTACTTACTGGCAATGCCCCGAAGTATCCAGACATAAAAGTAATTGAAGATGATGACAGCAAAGCCAGTGATATGGTAAAAATTGATATTGAAGCTGATGATTTATGCGATCGCTTTGCGGCTAGAGTTATCAAAAATGTCAAGATTGGACCGTCACCAGAGTGGATGCAGCAAAGACTCGAAGGTGCTGGCATCCGGGCTATAAATAATGTAGTCGATGTAACTAATTTTGTTATGGTCGAACTGGGACAGCCAATGCATGCTTATGATTATGATCAGTTAGCAGGTCACCATTTGACGGCTCGCGTAGCTAAAAAAGGCGAAAAGCTTCATACGTTAGATGATTCATCGCGTATTGCTAAAGGAACGGAGCTCGTCATTGCTGATGATGAAAAGCCGGCTAGCTTAGCTGGTATCATGGGCGGCCTTTATTCCGAAGTTACGGAAAATACGCAGACTATTGTCTTAGAAGCGGCATCGTTTAATGGACCGAGTGTGCGTCGTACATCGAGAGCTTGCGGGCTGCATTCTGAAGCCTCTGGTCGCTTTGAACGCGGGGTAAATGTAGAAAATATCCCTTGTGCACTGGATAGAGCTTGTCAGCTTTTGCAGGAAATGGGAGCTTGCACCGTAACTAAGGGTATTGTTGACGTATATAAGGCACCGAAAAAGCAGGTAACTATTGATTTTACCACTGATGAGATAAACAATCGTTTAGGAACTAAGCTTAGTGGCAGCAAGATGGTCTCGATTTTGGCTAGCCTTGGGTTTGAGGTTAAGGAAAAAGCTGCTGATACCTATACGGCAACTGTTCCCAGCTGGCGTAATGATTGTACCTATATGGAAGATTTATCCGAAGAGGTTTCTCGTATCTATGGTTTTGATAATATCGCTTCAACAACGCCTTGGGGCAGAGTTATGCAAGGCAAACAAAGCCAGCGTCAGAACTTCATCGACAAGGTTAAGTCAATACTTATAGGACTTGGCATGACCGAGGAGCTCTCTTTTAGTTTTACCAATACAGCTATGCTTGATAAAATGTGTGTGCCTGCTGATAGTGCGCTTAGAAAAGCCATACCCATCATGAATCCTTTAACTGATGATTATCCATTGGTACGCACTAGCTTGCTTACAAGTATTATGGAAAATGCCGTACGCAATTTTTCCCGTAAAAATACTGACATAAGGCTTTTTGATGTAGCACCAGTATTTTACCCTAAATCATTGCCAATGACTGAGCTTCCGAATGAAGTTGTAAAATTAGCAGGTCTCATTACAGGGCGCCGCTATGAGGCTGGTTGGAATCAGTCAAATGAAATGGTTGATTTCTATGATATGAAGGGTATCGTGGAAGAATTATTAAACAAACTTGATATAAGCAAGTACACGGTTGAAGCAGGTGAACACTTTGCATTGCATCCTGGCAAAACAGCTTGCTTCAAAAAAGGTCGGGAAGTAATCGCAACTGTTGGTGAACTGCATCCGGCTGTAGCGGAAAACTTTGGCATTAAACAAAAGGTATATCTCTTTGAGATGGATATTGCAACTTTGATGAAATATACGGCTAGTAATTTCCACTTTGAATCATTGCCGAAATATCCGGCTATAGCTCGTGATTTGGCAATAGTTGTGGCTAAAGATATTGCAGCTGCTGATATAAAGCGGGTAATCAGTAAAAACGGTGGTAAATATTTTGCAGGTTCAACGCTCTTTGATGTTTATACCGGTGAACATGTAGCAGCTGATCAAAAGAGTCTGGCCTTCAATTTGCGCTTCCAGTCTAAAGACAAAACTTTAACCGATGATGAAGCAGATAATGCGTTTAATAATATTTTGCAAGCAGTAGAAAAAGCGTTTGATGCTAAGCTGCGTGCTTAATAAAGGTGTGTTATTATGGCAGAAGAAAAAGCTAGCCCGATGGAGCGCATTGTGGTTGAGATTTACGGCAGTAATTTCCCTTTAAAAACAGATAATCCCGAGCATATAATGAAACTAGCTGCCGAAGTAGATAAAAAAATGCGCCAGATGTCACGCTCAGTAAAAAGCTTCGATAATCAAAAGATAGCTGCGCTTACGGCTTTGCAAATGGCGGAGGAGTACTATCAGTTAAAAAAAGATTATGACGAGCTTTTAGAGCTATTAAACGAAAAATAATCTGAAGCTATTTATTAGATTAATAAAAAAAAATAAAAAGTCCTGTGAAAAATAATAAATTTTTTCGCAGGACTTTTGCTTTTTAGAAAAATTTATGTTAATATAAATGATAGTTGAATGGGGATTTATAACTATATTTGTAAATAATTAATTTTGTTGGAAGGACGAGATGATATGGGGGTTTTATCCGCCATTAAAGGCAAAGCTGGTGCGGTAAGAGATATGCTGATGCCAATGGAAGTCGATGAAGTCGATGAAGATATTATACTTGATGCAAATGCGGTCACAGCAGGCATTAAACCTAGGACTAGTGTAGTGTCAGAAGAAGTATACAAAGTTGCTGGTGGCGAATCAATACGAGTAGGTATTCCAAGCGATGAGTCGGGGATGACAAATCGTCCAATGGGGACTCGTCCACATTTAAAAGTACATACTAATAATGTACCAAAGCTCAAGGTACAGATATATGCACCGCGTAATTTTGATCAGGTAGCAGTTATTTCTGATGATTTAAAGGCTGGTAAGGCATGCGTAGTTAATTATGAGCGTGTTGAAAATTCTGAGCAGCGCCGTATATGCGATTTCGTGAATGGAACCTGCTATGTCCTAGATGGCTGTGCTAAGCGTATATCCGATCAGATTGTCCTTTATGTACCCCGTGGTGTTGATGTAAGTGAAGCCATGAGCGTGGCTTTGACTGATTAATTTTAGCCATTATATTGCCAGGCAGTCTTTTTAGGCTGGCCTGGTTTTTTGATGTAGACATAAACAATATGGAGTGATTTTTATTATGGAATCAAAAGCAAGTATTTTGGATGATGTTTTAACTGAATTTGCTAAGCTGGCTGCAATCCCGCGCAAATCTGGTCATGAGCAAGCAGTAAGTGACTTTTTAAAAGACTATTTAACCCAAGCTGGATTTACGGTAATTCAAGATGAAAACAACAATATTATAGCTGACAAAAAAGCTGCGACAGGCTTTGAAAAGGCACCGCTTACTATATTGCAGGGACATATGGATATGGTATGTGTAGCCGAAGAAGGCTATAGCTATGATCCATTAAAAGATTCTATTAAATTAAAACGCAGTCCAAAGTATCTGGAAGCTGAGGGAACAAGTCTCGGCGCCGATGATGGCATCGGTGTAGCCGAAGCTATGTATATCATGAAAAATGCCAAGGATCATGGTCCCCTTAGAATGATTGTAACAGTTGATGAAGAACAGGGGATGACCGGAGCGATAAAACTTTCGCCAAAGCATTTACAGGATGCAAGCTATTTAATCAATTGTGACTCGGAAAATTATGATGAGCTTACCGTAGGCAGTGCTGGAAGCGTAAATCTTGATTTTAGCCGCCAGTTAAAAAGAGTAGCACCAACTGCTAAAAATGCTTGGCAGTTAGCGGTAAAAGGATTGCTAGGCGGTCATTCTGGTGAACGTATCGGTGATGGCCGTGGTAATGCTATTCGGACCTTGGCTATGGCGATAGCAGCACTGAAAGAAAAAGGCAGCGTAGAATTAGCTGATTTTAGCGGTGGCAAGGCAAGAAATGCTATCCCGGATTCAGCTCAGGCTGTAATTGTTACTGATTTAGCTAAAGAAGAAATCGAAGCGGTATTAAATGAGCAGCAAGAGCGGTTCTTAAATATGTATGGCAGTGTTGATCCCAATATTGTTTTTGAGCTCACGTCAACTTCGGCAACAGATGTTTTGACGGCCGGCGATATGACACGACTAATGCGCCTTATTACGATTTTACATACAGGAACATTTGCGATGTCAACAGTTATTCCGGGGCTGGTTGAAACCTCAGCTAATCTTGGTGTGGTGGAAATGACAAAAAATGAAGTAACAGTACAATATTTCCCGCGGTCAGCTGTTGATCAAAAACTTGATGAATTCCGTTTTATGGCAAATGAATGGGCTGCACTTACTGGCTTTACGGCTAATATTGGCACCCAGTCACCGGGCTGGAAAGAAAACAAAAACAGCAAACTAGCTAAGATTATGCAGGAAACGTTTAAAGCGCAAAATGGCAAGGATATGAAGGTGGAGACTATTCATGCTGGGCTTGAGTGTGGCTGGCATTTTTTGAAAAATCCTAAACTGGATATGGTTTCCATCGGAGTAACTACGCAGGATATTCATAGTCCAAATGAAAAATTGCTGCTGGCAACTGTTGAACCACAAGTAAATTTAATTATTGAAACTTTGCATAAGATTGCTAAAGAGGGCTGAATTTTCCATTATCGGTTTTGCAGCATGATGCTAAAATAGATTTGTAAATGTTCACCAAAATCGTTATAATTTATGATATAGATTACTGAGTGATCGGTAGCTATTTAAAATTCAGGAGGCGATGATGATGGGCAATATCATAGCGTACAATTCTATTAAGCCGAAAATAGACCCTAGTGTATTTGTAGCACCGTCAGGCACGGTAGTCGGTGATGTTACTATTGGTGCTGGCTCGAGCATTTGGTTTAATGCGGTAGTTCGTGGTGATTTCCAAAAAGTTACTATTGGTCAAAACACGAATGTTCAGGACAATGCTACCATTCATGTAATGGCTGATGAACCGACTAAAATCGGTAATGAGGTCAGTATAGGTCATAATGCTATCGTTCATGCCAGAAAGATTGGTGATAATTGCCTTATTGGCATGGGGGCTATTGTGCTTGGTTATAGTGAAATTGGTGATAACGTTGTAATCGGTGCTGGCACCATGATCGCACAGCATAAGAAGATACCGTCTAATTCGCTGGTTTATGGAACACCTGCACAGATTATTCGGTCATTGCGGGATGATGAAATCGAAGCTTTGCGTGATTCAGCCTTAAATCATGCAGCTATCGCTCAAAAATACAAGGCTGAATTGCTTTAAATTTTACAGCATAATATTATTTTGTAAATTAACAAGGGGATCGTTTGAGAATGGAAAAAACACTCGTACTTATAAAACCGGATGCATTTAGCAAACATTACAGTGGCGATATTATTAAACGTTATGAAGCGGAAGGTTTTCGTATTGTAGCTATGAAGCTTTTGAAAATGGATGAAAGACTTGCGTCTATTCATTATGCTGAACACATTGGCCGACCATATTATAAAGATTTGGTAGCTTTTATGACCTCGGCACCACTTATTGCTATGGTGCTGGCTGGTGATGATGTTATAAAGAAAGTTCGCAAGCTTCATGGCAAAACTAATCCAGCTGAGGCTGAACAAGGAACTATTCGCAAACAATTTGCTGAAAATGGTCGTCGCAACGCAGTCCATGCTTCGGATAGCCCAGAAAGTGCTGAGCGGGAAATACACATTTTCTTTAATGAAACCGAAATACTTGATGGTGAGTATAAAGTAGCTGAATAAGCTTATACTAAGACCGTTTTCCTGCGTGGATGACGGTCTTTTTCTATTGCCAAAAAATCACAAAAATGATAGTATGTAAAAAGCATTATACAAAGCTTTATGAAAAATATAAAAGGAAAAGAGATTTTGCAATTATGATGATGAAAAAGATTTGTGCTGGTCTTTTGGGCGCGATGCTTCTGACAGGGGTTGGCAGTAATAATTTAACAGCTGATATACCTATGCTGTCAGTTAAAACTGCCAGTGCAGCAGCTGACACTACGGAAGAACCTATGAAAATATCAATTAACCTGGCAGCTCGCTCATTGGCACTTTTAAAGGGCAATGAGAAGATTCGCCTTTATCCAATAGGTCCAGGCAAAGCATCCACGCCGACGCCTACAGGTTATTACAAAGTGCGTTATAAAGAAGTAAATCCTACTTGGACCGATCCGCAGTCGGGCACTTCGATACCATCAGGACCTAGCAATCCGCTCGGGTATCGCTGGATTGAGTTCCAAGGCAACTATGGTATTCATGGTACTAATCGTCCTGATTCTATTGGCTATTATGTATCAAACGGCTGTGTGCGCATGCATGAAGAAGACGTAGAAGCATTGTATGATTTGGTAGATGTTGGCACGCCAGTTGAAATCACCTATAATCGCGTAGTGGTTGAAAAAGCACCTGATGATACGGTGGTATATTATATTTATCCTGATGGGTATGGTTGGCAAAATTTGAATGTTAGTGATGTTCATAAATGGCTGGCCGGCTATGGTGTTGGCGATTTTGTCAGCGATGCTGATATTGAAAATAAGATCGAAGCTTCTGATGGTAATCCAACCTATATTGCTAAGGTGTATCCGCTTTATGTAAATGGCAAGAAGCTGGCGAGCAAGGCAATCGTAGCAGATAATGTTACTTATTTACCAGCTGTTGATGTAGCTAATGAGCTTAAAGTTGCGCTTGGCTGGGAAGCAACGGATAATATGCTTGTAAGTGATTTAGGCAAAGCAGCTGGTGTGTTAAAACGTGATACGTATTATTGCACGGATAAAGCAGCGGAAGTATTGTTTAAATTAAAAGGCAGCATCGATGGCAAAAATTATATATTAGGCACTAATAATATTGTTAATGAAAAGCCTGCTGACACAATAGTACCACTTACCAAGGATAAACCAGCCGTAAGTGAAAATAATGCCGTTGGCAGTGCTGCAAACGTTAATAGCAACGAAACAACTGTTGCAGCTGAAAAGCCGGCAGCTAATGCTGAAGCAAAAACAAAAAGTCTCAATGAAATCTACGCTGAGGCAGTCAAAGATTAATTTAACTAACAGATAATCACAATTTAATCATATAGGGGAGGAATTCTGTTGAGCCAGCGTTTAGTAATTTTAGATGGCAGCAGCTTGATGTATCGAGCATTCTTTGCTCTGCCTTTGCTTGAGGATTCCCGTGGCGAACCGACTAATGCGATTGTAGGTTTTTCAAATATGCTTACCAAGCTTATGGAACAACTTGAACCTGATGCAATGGTACTGGCTTTTGATAAGAGCCGCAAGACATTTCGCACCGAAAAGTACGCCGCATATAAGGGAACGCGCGACAAAGCACCGGAAGAACTCCTCAGCCAAATTCCGCTGCTGCGTTTATATGCAGCAGCTTTTGGTATTTCTTTTATTGAAATTGATAATTATGAAGCTGATGATATAATCGGTACGTTAGCTGCTAAAGCAGCGGCGGTGGCTAATGATGTCATGGTCGTAACCGGTGATCGCGATGCTTTGCAATTAGTGCGCCCTAATCTTAAGGTGTTGCTCACTAAAAAAGGCATCAGTGAAATGAAGGAATATGATGAAAAAGTCTTTTGGGATGAATATGGTTTTGAACCGATAAAGCTAATCGATTTAAAAAGTCTTATGGGGGATAAATCGGATAATATTCCTGGAGTTCCCGGGGTGGGACCAAAGACCGCTGCCAAATTATTGCTGAAATATGGCTCACTAGAGACTGTATTAGCCAATATTGCTGATATTTCAGGTAATAAATTAAAGACCAATTTGCTAGAGAACAAAGATAAGGCGATACTGTCAAAAGAATTGGCGACTATTGAATTAGCGGTTCCCAATTTGGAGTTTAATATGGCTGAGCTGGGGCTGAAACCTAATCATAGCGAAATGAAAAAATTTTGCGAGCGTTATGAATTAAAAAGTGTTTGGCGAAATTTCACTAAACTATACGGTGAGGCTTCAGCCGAATTGACACTTGATTTTGGTGAAACAGCTGCTGTTAGCGTTGATGTAACTTATGAAAATTGGGACGCCAAGCAAGCAAAAGCTATTTTAACCGAGGCGCAAAGTATCGCTTTAGCTGGCATTTTTGCTGGCAAAGCACCATTTGAAAAGCTGGCGGGGATGGCGGTTTATACGCTGCCATTAGGAAAGCTCGGCTTTGTTGAAGCTGAAAGTGCTGCCTGGCAGATACTTTTAGCTTGTTTGGAGCATAATGAGTATAAGACGATAACACTGTATGATTTGAAGCGATATTATCATGCTGGATTAAAACCAAAAGCTAATTTTTTTGATATAGAAATTGCTGATTATTTGCTGCATCCGGATTTTGCTAAACATGAGCTAACAAGACTTTCGCAAAAATATTTTCCGCAAGAAGCAATCCCAGATGAATTTGTTAACGCTGCTGAAGCTATGGTTTGGGAAGCTAAGTTATTAGGACGTTTGCAAGGTATTTTAACCGAAAAGCTGACAAAGCTAGGGCTTACCAAACTTTATGATACTATGGAATTACCGTTAGTTGAGGTACTGGCAGCTATGGAACAAAATGGTATCTATGTGAACCGAGAACGGCTTAAGGAAAAAGCAGCTATTTTTGGCGAAAAAATAAGTCAGCTTGAAAAAGATATTTATACGCTGGCTGGAGTAGAATTTAATGTAAAATCCCCCAAACAGCTGGGTGAAGTCCTATTTGAAAAGCTTAATTTACCACCAATTAAAAAGACTAAAACCGGCTATTCGACTAATGCTGAGGTATTAAATAAATTACGTAATCAGCATCCAATAATTGAGCAGATATTAAATTATCGTACCTTAACAAAGTTAAAATCAACTTATCTCGATGCTATAGGTGAAATTATCAATCCGGAATCAGGCAGGGTGCATACCAGTTTCAATCAAACAGTTACGGCAACTGGCAGGTTATCAAGTTCTGATCCTAATTTGCAAAATATACCAGTTCGCACCGAAGAAGGCCGATCAATAAGAACGTTATTTGAACCAGGTGCAGGCTACGATGTCATCCTATCCGCTGATTATTCGCAGATAGAGCTTAGATTACTGGCACACATGTCTGGTGATGAGAGCTTTATTGATGCCTTTAAGCAAAATCAAGATATTCATGCTCGTACTGCTGCTGAGGTATTTGGCGTGCCGTTAGCGGAAGTAACCTCTGATTTGCGGCGTAAGGCCAAGGCCGTAAATTTTGGTATAGTCTATGGTATTAGCGATTATGGTTTGGCGCAGGATTTAAATATTTTGCCACAGGAAGCAGGATCTTATATTAAAAATTATTTTTTGCGTTATCCAGGTGTGAAAAAGTTTTTAGATGAAACTGTAGCTGCTGCGCATGAAAATGGTTATGTCACAACGCTTTTTGGTCGTCGTCGCGATTTAGCTGCGATAAACAGTCGTAATTTTATGCAGCGATCGCTGGCAGAACGGATGGCAATGAATACTCCAATTCAAGGCACAGCAGCAGATATTATAAAATTAGCTATGATTGCTGCGTATAAAAAATTAAAAGCAGCTAAAGTAAAGAGCCGGATTCTTATCCAGGTTCATGATGAGTTGGTACTAGAAGTAAAAAATGACGAGTTGACAACAGTAAAAAACATATTGCATGAAACAATGGAAGATGTTGTCAAACTCGCAGTTCCATTAATAATAGATATTCATAGTGGCAAGAATTGGGCGGAGGCGAAGTAAATGCCTGAATTACCAGAAGTCGAGACTATACGACGCTATTTAGCCGATGTTATAACGGCAAAGATGATTGTAAAAGTTGATATACTACTAGCAAGACAAATAAAATGGCCTCAGCCAGAAGGCTTTCGCAGTATGGCAATAGGTCATAGTATTGAGGCAGTAAAACGAAGAGGTAAATATTTATTGCTGGAATTGGACAATAACAATAAACTGATTTTTCATTTGCGGATGACAGGAAGATTAGTTTATGCACCAGATGGCAATAATAATGATACTTATGCTAGAGTCATATTGCATTTTGCTGATGGCAGTGCCCTGGTCTATGGTGATACTAGAACCTTGGGGGCAATTTATGCGTTGAAAAATGATGAAATATGGCGTATTCATGCCTTAAATGCGATGGGTCCAGAACCGTTAACCGCAGATTTTTCCGCAGATTATCTGTATAATATGGCGCAAAAACGAAAAACGGCAATAAAGAGCTTTTTACTCAATCAGGAAATTATTGGCGGTATCGGCAATATTTATGCTGATGAAGCTTTGTTCCTAGCTAAAATATTTCCGAAAAGACCAGCTAATAGTTTAACTAAGAAAGAATGTGAGCACCTATACCAGGCAGTTAACGAAGTTATTGCTGCTGGAATTCGTGACGGCGGTACAAGTTTTCGTGATTACAAAAATGGGGAAGGTAAAAAAGGAGCGCACCAAAATAAATTGCTGGTCTATGGTCGTACGGGCAAGCCTTGTACTAGCTGCCAAACTCCGATTGTAAAGATAACGGTAGGCGGACGTGGCACCCATTATTGTCCACGGTGTCAGGCTGAAATAACTAAAAATGGAGATTAAATAATGAGTCTGGTTATCGGTCTTACGGGTGGAATTGCTAGTGGCAAGAGCACCGCAGCTAAATATTTACAAAGCTTAGGGGCTAGTATCATTGATGCTGATGCCATAGCATTAGCGTTAACTCAAATTGATGCCCCGCTGTATAAGGCTTATTGTGAACATTTTGGTAAAAAATGCTTATATCCTGATGGCAGTTTAAATCGCCGGCAAATAGGTGAAATTGTATTTGCTGATGAAAGTGAGCGACAATGGCTGAATGAAACAGCCCAGCCAATTATTCGCCAAACTATAATGCACAAAATAGCTTTGGGAAAAGCACAAAATGAAGCTATTATTATTTTAGACATACCACTTTTGTTTGAAACTGATTGGTATAAAAAAACAGCTGGGAATGTACTCGTATACGTTGATGAAATTACGCAATTAAACAGGTTGCAAGCAAGAAATGGTTATTCGCTTGAGGAAGCGCGGAACCGTATAAAGGCGCAAATGCCGCTGGCAACTAAAAAAGCACTGGCTGACTGGCTGGTTGATAATAATGACACTGTAGATAAAATGCAAGCACAGCTCTATGCGCTGTGGCAGCTTTGGAAGGAAAAGATCAATGGAAGATCGAGATGAGCTGGATGATTTTACAGAAAAAATTCGTCGAGACAGATGCGTGCAGAAAAGGATGGCAACCTGTTTTTTGGTTGCCTTATTTATATTTATAACTAGCCTGGGGGCTTATTTCGTTTTGCAATTTGAACCAGTGCAGCGAAAATATTTTTATGTATATCCATACCATGAAACCGTTATAAAGTATGCGCAGGTATATCATGTCGACAGTAATTTAACGGCAGCGGTGATAAAAAGTGAGAGTAAATTTAAGCATGAGGCATTATCACATCGCGGGGCGATAGGGTTAATGCAACTTATGCCAGACACTGCTGAATGGATTGCTGCACAAATCGGTGACAAAAATTATTCACTGGAAAATTTACATGAACCGGATCGGAATATTCGTTATGGAACTTGGTATTTAGCCGAGCTGCGCAAGGAATTTAAGGGTAATGATATATTGGCACTAGCAGCTTATAATGCCGGCCGGGGTAATGTTCATGAATGGATAAAAGAAAATAATTGGTCAGATGATTTTAACGATATTGATGCTATACCCTATAAAGAAACGCGGGAATATGTAAAACAGGTTATCATCGACCGGAAAAAATATCATGAATTATATCAAGAATGATGATTAGAAAGGACAAACCAGCGAATGCGTAAGTATCGGATTGTACCGCAAAAAGAAAATATGCTTTGGCAGTTAGCGCAAGGAATGACGCTAACAGATGCGGAAAAAACACAAATAAAGTCGACTGCAATCCGTCATGTAGAGGTTTGTGCCAGTGAAAACAGCTGGGAGATAGTATTAACTAGTCAAACATTGCTTAAAGAACAGCTATTAACTGAAATCGCTGAGCAAATAAAAGGAAAATATCAATTAGCTTCAGTTATTTTTTATCAAGATGTAATTGATATCGAAGATGGCCTAAAAAAAATATGGCCAATGCTCGTAACCAAAGTTGCGGAAGGAAATCCAACAGTATTTGAGTTACTAAAAAGGTCGCGTTATCGTGTTGATGGCAGTAATGTTTGTATTGAAGTCCCAGGAGAACTTGGTGGCGAAATAATGCGAGCTCATTCAGTAACCATGCTGATTGGACAAGCCATCAAGGAAATGTTAGGTTATCGTTGCCCAGTGGAATGTATTGCCAGTGATGAGGTTTTGCAAAATCTGGCTGTAGATAGCAGTTTTGACACGCCGGAATATTTAGAAGCTGTACGGAAGGAAAAGAAATTAACTGAAAAAACTGTCAGCACTAAACCAGCAAAAGCTCAGGCGGCTGCCAGCAAAGAAAAAGTGCCACTGCCAAAGCATCATGCAGATTTTACGAAACCAGTGGTGGTACAAGGAACAGGCAATCTCATATTTGGTCGTGGCGTAATGGGCGAACGCAAACCTATTAATGAAATTAATGGCGAAATGAAAAATGTTATTCTTGAAGGTTTTATTGGCGAAGGTGCTGGTTCAGGTATAAAAACCAATGAATTTAAAACTGGTACTAAGATGTTGTCATTTTGCTTGTCGGATGAAACTAACGGTATTGTCTGCAAAAAATTCTTTAAACCCAAACGTGGTAAAGATAGCGAAGAAGATTTTGATGAGATTATCAGCAAGCTGAAAGAAGGCATGGAAGTTCGGATTCGAGGTTCAATCCGTTTCGATACGTACATGAACGAATATGTCCTGTTTATTGATTCGCTGGCTAAAAAGGAAAAAACAGTAAGAGAAGACAAGGCTGAGGTAAAGCGGGTAGAGTTGCATGCGCATACTACTATGAGTGCGATGGATGCGGTAGTTTCAGTAAAAGATTTATTGCAAACAGCAGAGCGTTGGGGCTGGCCGGCAATTGCTGTAACCGATCATGGTGTCGTGCAGGCTTTTCCTGATGCAATGAAAATTGCCAGCAAGTCGAGTGTTAAAGTTATTTATGGCATGGAAGGCTATTTAACGGGAAATGATTATAACCAGAAGCGGGCAAATCATATAATTTTTCTAGCTAAAAACCCTAATGGGTTACGTAACCTGTATCAAATGGTATCACTATCGCATGTAAAATATTTTCATCGTCAGCCAAGACTGCCGAAAAAGATAGTTCAGGAATATAGAGAAGGGATTCTTATTGGCTCAGCTTGTGAAGCTGGTGAACTTATTAGAGCAATTGAAGAAGGACAAGGTGAGGAGCAGCTTTTAAAAATAGCTGAGTTTTACGATTATCTTGAAATCCAGCCAATTCATAATAATGATTTTTTAAAACGCAGCGATAAATATCCAACTATTAATACTGATGAGGATCTTATAAATATCAATTTGAAGGTTGCTGAGTTAGCAAAAAAATTAAATAAAATGCTAGTTGCAACCTGTGATGTCCATTTTCTTAATCCCGAAGATAGTATTTATCGAGCCATTTTGATGAAAGGCAAGGGATTTGACGATGCTGAAATGCAGCCACCACTTTATTTGCGAACGACTGAGGAAATGCTTGCGGAATTTTCTTATTTAGGTGAAGAATTAGCTTATGAAGCCGTTGTTACTAATCCACGGCGAATTAACGATATGATCGAAAAATTTAAACCGATTCCGGATGATCTGTATTCACCAATGATACCAGGCGCCGATGAAGAAATACGCGAAATGTCCTATCGTAAAGCAAGACTGATGTATGGTGAAAATTTGCCGGAAATAGTTGAAGCTCGTTTGCAGCAGGAGCTAAAACCTATTATTGGTCACGGATTTTCAGTGCTTTATTTAATTGCGCAGCGATTGGTAAAAAAATCAAATGATGATGGTTATCTCGTAGGTTCACGAGGTTCAGTCGGTTCATCATTTATCGCTACAATGACAGGTATTACTGAGGTTAATCCTTTGCCTCCACATTGGCGTTGTCCTAATTGTCAATATAGCAAATTTATCACAGATGGTTCATACGGTTGCGGCTATGACCTTCCGGATAAGGAATGTCCGGTTTGTGGTACACCACTCATAAAAGATGGTCATGATATACCATTTGCTGTATTTTTAGGCTTTGATGGTGATAAAGTTCCTGATATTGATCTTAATTTCTCCGGTACGTATCAGCCGGTAGCTCATAAATACACTGAAGTTCTTTTTGGCAAAGACAATGTTTATCGGGCAGGATCTATTCAGACCGTTGCCGATAAAACAGCTTTTGGTTACGTAAAGAAATTTTATGAAGAAAAAGGCGAACATAAACATATTTCTTATATTGACCGTTTAGCACATGGCTGCATGGGAGTAAAATCTACTACTGGGCAACATCCTGCTGGCATAATGGTTGTTCCGCGTAATATGGATATCCATTTTTTTACGCCGATACAACATCCGGCTAATGATATGAATTGTGGTACAATAACCACACATTTTGATTATCATTCGATAAGCAGCCGTTTGGTTAAACTTGACATATTAGGTCACGATGATCCGACAGTAATAAAAATGCTGGAGGACTTAACTTGCCGCGATCCTAAAACTATACCATTTGATGATAAAGCTACTATGTCATTATTTAATTCAACTGAAGCTTTGGGGGTGACTCCTGAAGAACTGGGGGCAACATCAGGTACTTTTGGTATACCAGAATTTAGGACCCCATTTACTAGACAGATGATAGATGATACTAATCCTGATGTTTTTTCGGATTTAGTACGGATATCAGGTTTTTCTCATGGTACTGATGTGTGGCTTGGCAATGCGCAGGATCTTATCCGCAGCGGGCAGTGCACGATAAAAAATGCTATTTCGGCGCGTGATGATATCATGATGTATCTTATTCATCAAGGAATAGATCCGCTATTATCGTTTAAAACGATGGAAAAAGTACGTAAGGGCAAGGGGATTGCCGCTGATGTGGTAGAAATTTTACGAAAGGGCAAGATTCCTGAGTGGTTTATCGAATCATGTCAAAAGATAAAATACCTATTCCCAAGGGCGCATGCTACCGCTTATGTTATGATGGCGTATCGCATTGCTTTTTGTAAGGTTCATTATCCATTAGCTTATTATGCAGCATACTTTTCGATTCGTGCAGCAGAATTTGATGCTAACGTAATAGCTAGAGGCAAGGACTATGTTGGTGAACAGATAAAAAAATTAGAACAAGAGGCTAAAGAAAAAAAATTAGATGCAAAACAAAATGCCACACTTATAGTATTGCAATTAGCTTGGGAAATGTATTTGCGCGGTTTTAGCTGTGAATATGTTGATTTATATGAATCCGATGCAGATAAATTTATAATACATGAAAAATCACTATTGCCGCCATTCGCCAGCCTCAGTGGTATGGGAGCAAAAGCTGCGCAAGCAATAGTTGAAGCTCGCAAGGCCGGTGCCTTTACTAGTATTGAGGACTTACGGCGCCGCACTGGTATATCCAAAACTAATATTGAAATTTTGCGTGAACATGGCGTCCTTAATGGTATGGGGGAAAGTGATCAGATAGCGTTGTTTAGTTAGATAATTTGTACTTTGCAGGAGTTGATTGTTTGAGACAGCTAATTGTTAATGCTGATGATTTTGGTCGGCATGAGCTTATTAATAAAGCCGTGGCTGAGGCTTTTGCCAAGGGAATTTTGCGATCAGCAACGCTTATGCCAGGTGGTGCGGCTTTTGCTGATGCGGTGGCAGTAGCCAAGGCAAATAGAAAGCTTGGTGTCGGTGTGCATTTTACTTTGGTAAATGGCAATCCAATATTGAAGCCTTCGGAAATACCGTCACTTGTTACGGAAAAAGGCGTTTTTTATGATGATTATATGCTTTTTGTGAAACACTATTTGCAAGGCAGGGTAAATATGGCTGAGGTAAAAGCGGAGCTGGCGGCACAATTGACCAAAATGGAGCAAACAGGGCTCAAGCTGACGCATGTTGATAGTCATCAGCATATGCATACGCTGCCAGGTATTATTGATATCGTGTTAAAATTAGCGCAGGATGCCAAGATAAAAGCGGTAAGAATACCAAAGACTGAGCTTTTTTGTGGTAATTTTGGCGGCTTAGGACAATTAATAGGCAGATTCGGGTTAGGGACGTTAGCAAGACTGGCAGCGCATAAGGCACATAAATTAGGTTTTGAAACACCGGACTTCTTCGCTGGAATTGTTGCTGGTGAGGCTGTGAGCGAGGATTTTTTATGTCAGCTAGTAGCAAAGCAAGCTGATGGCGTAACTGAAGTTATGCTGCATCCTGGTATGAGCAATGCAGTGTTAGTGCCGTATTGTGCTTGGCAGCATGATTTTGAAAAAGAACTGGCCGCGGTTATGTCAGACAAGTTAATGACTGAATTAAACAAGCATAAGGTGAGGGCGATAAATTTTGCTGATATAACGAGATAGTGCGTGTTCTGTTTTCAGTATAAAAAATTTTTAGCAAAGCTGGACGCAAGTTCATTTCCTGCGTTATAATAACAATTAGACTTGTAAGATACGGCAGGTATATATTGTCGTTAATATATGAGGAGGAATTTTCTTAGTTATGAAAAGCAAGAAACCTATTTATGTTATCGGTCATCGTAATCCGGATACAGATTCTATCTGTTCAGCGATTGGTTATGCCCATTTGAAGCAAGCGTTAGGTGAAAACGCTGTTGCAGCCAGGGCAGGAAAAATCAATGCGGAGACGAAATATGCTTTGGAATATTTCAAAACAGAACAGCCACTTTTGTTAGCTGATCTTTATCCGCGAGTAAAAGATGTCGCCCAGGACTGCAAAATCGTTGTTAAACAGCATGATACGCTGCGCCAGTTAGGTGCGGTTATGCGTGAGCATGATTTGCGTTCAGTTCCAGTTACGGACAGCAAAGGCGAGCTTGTAGGTATTGTAACGGTTTCTGATCTAGCTAAACGTTACTTCCAGGAGCTTAACATGCAGAACCTCGCTGATATGCGGGTACGTTATCGTGATGTAATTGCAGCAACTGATAGCAAGGTGCTGGTTTCAGGTGAAGAAGGTGCTTTTATCAAAGGGCATGTTCGTATCGCTGCCGGTTCTATTAATATGATAAAAAGTACGATTGCTGCTAATGACATTGTTTTGGTCGGTGATCGTCATGATGAGACACTTATCGATATTTTAAGCTGCGAAATTGCTTGTCTCATTGTTACGGGCAGTGGTCGTGTGTCAGCTGATGTTATTGAGGAAGCTGAGAAGAAAGGCGTATTTGTTCTTTCCACTCCTTATGATACTTATACGGTAGCTCGTCTTATCAATCAGTGTGTGCCAATTCGTCGTATTATGCATCAGGATCCGGTGTGCTTTAAACCGCTTGATTTACTGTCTGATATTAAAGGCACGATGGACGAAACAAACTATCGCAACTATCCAGTAGTTGAAAACGGCAGTATCGTAGGTGTAGTTAGCCGTGACAATTTGATGGTTCCAGAACGCGAACGTGTTATCTTAGTTGACCACAATGAGCGGGGACAGGCTGTTGAAGGTATCGAGGAAGCTAAGATAATTGAAATAGTTGATCATCATCGTTTGGGTGGTATTCAGACTAGTGAGCCAATTTTCACACATGCTGAGCCAGTTGGCTGCACGGCAACTATTGTTGCTAATATGTATTGGCAAAAAGATGTTGATATTCCAGCTTCAATTGCTGGTTTGCTGTTATCGGCTATTCTTTCCGATACGGTGCTCTTTAAGTCACCGACCTGCACTAGCTATGATAAGATGACGGCTGAGCGTTTAGCTGAAATTGCTGGTGTTGATGTAAACAAATATGGTATGGATATGCTGAAAGCTGGTTCCGGTATCGGCGATATGACGCCAGTTGAAATTGCTAAAAATGACTTGAAGGAATTCCAGATAGGTGACTATCGTATCATTGTCAGCCAGATTTCGGTTATGGATACCAAAGAGGTTATGGATCTTGAACCGCAGCTTATCGAAGCTATGCAGCATATTTGCGATAGCGAAGGTTTTGACATGAGCCTTGTTATGGTTACTGACATTTTGCAGGAAGCAACCTATCTTTTGATTGCTGGTTCGCCCAAGACGCTGATTGGCGAAGCCTTCAAGAAGGATGTCGAAGGTACGCACGTTTATCTGCCAGGCGTAATGAGCCGTAAAAAGCAGATTATACCGCCGCTTTCGGAGGCTGTAAAACGCATTGGCAAGTAATTTTGTTGATGTTTGCTGAAAGTCCGCTCGCCAAGAGCGGCTTTCTTTTTATTTTATGGCAAGTTATTGTTTATTATCGAGGAGGATATTTTGGACATATTTGCAGGTCTTAACTCAGCCCAAAAACAAGCTGTAGAGCATATAGATGGACCGCTGCTCATTATGGCTGGCGCCGGTTCTGGCAAAACCAAGGTACTTACGTGCAAAATAGCCAATCTTTTGGCACATAATATTTCGCCGTGGAATATTCTGGCTATTACTTTTACCAACAAAGCGGCAACCGAAATGCGTGAACGTGTTGACCGCATGATTGGTGAAGGGGCTAAAGACGTTTGGCTTAGTACCTTCCATTCTTTTTGTGCCCGTTTTTTGCGTCGGGAGATTGAAGCGACCGACATATATAAAAAGAATTTTGTAATTTATGATTCCAGTGATAGTCAGGTCGTCATAAAAAATTGTTTAAAGAAACTAAACTTAGATCCTAAGCAGTATGTGCCGAATGCTATTCAAAATGCAATATCGAATGCTAAAAATCAGCTGATGGGACCAAAGGCGATGGAACGTGATGCTGATAATTTTTATCAGAAAAAGGTAGCCGAGATTTATAAGCTTTATGCACAGGAGCTTAGAACCAATAATGCGTTGGATTTTGATGATTTGCTCATGGTATCGGTATTGTTATTGGAAGAAAATGAAGAAATCCGCAATAAATATCAGCGCCGGTTCAAATATATATTGGTTGATGAATATCAGGATACCAATGGCGCCCAGTACCAGCTGACAAAAATTTTAGCCGCCCAGCATCATAATCTTTGCGTAGTTGGTGACGCTGATCAGTCTATTTATGGCTGGCGTGGTGCCGATATTCGCAATATCATGGATTTTGAGCAGGATTATCCAGAGGCAGTCACTATAAAACTTGAACAAAACTATCGTTCAACCAAGACTATTTTGGCAGCTGCCAATGCTGTAATCGAGCACAACGTTAATCGCAAGAAAAAAGAACTATGGACTGAAAATGCTGCTGGCGAGAAAATAACCCTTTATGAGGCTCGTGATGAACGCGATGAAGCCCAATTTATAGCGACGACTATCAATAAGCAAAAGACTATATTTAATGCGTCTTTTGGCGATATTGCTATTTTATATCGTACCAATGCTCAGTCGCGCGTATTAGAAGAACTTTTTATGCGGACCGGTATACCGTATACGATGGTGGGCGGACTAAAGTTTTATGATCGCAAAGAAATAAAGGATATTTTAGCTTATTTGCGAGTAATATACAATCCAATGGATACTGTAAGTCTGATGCGCATTATCAATGTGCCTAAACGAGGCTTAGGGGCAACTACCTTGGGAAAATTAAATGCCTATGCTGATACTAACGGGCTGTCGCTTTTTGATGTTATTTCCAATCCCGAGGCATTAGCTGGTATTCCTGGTGTTACTGCTAGAGTAACTAAACCACTGGAACTTTTTGCAGCCTTTATTTTTAATTTTATGGGTTATCAGGCTAATATGCATTTAGATGATCTGATTGAAAAAATTCTTGATGAATCAGGTTATTTAGCTGAGTTAAAAGCCGAAAACAAACCCGAAAATGAATCTCGTATTGAAAATTTACGAGAATTTATTGGTGTGGCGCGTGATTATGAAAAAGAAGCTGACAATCCATCGTTAGAGGATTTCTTAGCACAGCTTTCATTAGTATCTGATATTGATAATACGGAGCTTGAGGCAGATAGAATAACCTTAATGACGCTGCACTCAGCTAAAGGTCTGGAATTTCCGATAGTATTTATGATCGGTATGGAAGAAGGACTTTTCCCACATTCCAGGACACTTATGGATGACAGTGAAGTTGAGGAAGAACGTCGAACTTGTTATGTCGGTATAACTAGAGCGCAGCGCAAGCTGTATTTAACTTACGCTAAGCAGCGGATGATTTATGGCAAAAACAACACTTTCCCGCCATCGAGGTTCTTAGAGGAAATTCCCGATAATTATTTAGAGCGGCTGATACCAAGAGCTAATGCATTTGGTTTTGCTAATGCCAATCATTATGGAGCTCAGCAACGCAGTGGTTTTATGAGCTTTAGGCCTAGTGCTAGTCAAATGGGAAATGGGGTATTGGCTGGTAAGCCGCAGTCAGCTTATGAAGCGATGAAAGCACTAAATGAACGCAAAGCTGCAAGCAATATAGGCAATACCACTATAAAACCGGACACCAGCATTGTTTGGAAAGTTGGTGACAAAGCCCGTCATGGTAAATGGGGCGTGGGAACAGTGGTTTCGGTAAAAGGCAGCGGCGAAGAAGTAGAGCTTAAAATAGCTTTCCCTAATCAGGGCGTAAAAGGTTTAATGCAAAAATATGCTCCCATAACTAAGGCTTGATTTAGCTACTAATTAAGAAAGGGCGGTACCAATGGCCGATTCAACGATAACAGCTATAAAACAGGAGCTTGCGTCTTTGCGCAAGGAAATACGTTATCATAATAACCGCTATTATAATATGGATAATCCGGAGATTTCGGATTATGAATATGATAAGTTAATGCTGCGGTTAAAGGAAATCGAAGGTAGATATCCTGAGTTAATCACGAAAAACTCGCCAACGCAAATGGTAGGTGGTAATGCCTTAAGAACTGCCGGAGTATTAGTAAAGCATGATGTGCCAATGTTATCATTGCAAGATGTTTTTTCTAAGGAAGATATCTATGCTTTTGTGGCGGATTTGCAAAAGCAATTAACGAATCCGGAATTTGTTGTCGAAGAAAAAATAGATGGCTTGTCTATGGCACTTCGGTATGAAAATGGTGAGCTGGTACGGGCAATTACTCGTGGTGATGGTATTTTGCAGGGTGAAGATGTAACCGAAAATGCCAAAGTCATCAAGGATGTTAAAAAGCATTTGAAAGATAAACTGCCGTATTTTGAAATACGTGGTGAAGTCTATATGAAGAAAAAGGCTTTCGACAAAGTAAATGGCCGGCAGGAGCTTTTAGGGTTAAAACCGTTTGCTAATCCCCGCAATTGTGCAGCCGGAACCCTTAGACAGTTAGACAGCCGGATAACCAAGGAACGCGATTTGTCACTATTTATCTTTAATTTGCAAACCGCAACGGGCAGGATATTTACAACGCATACCGAAGCTTATGAATATATGAAGGCTCAGGGAATAAAAGTTATCCATAACTATAAGGTATGTCATAATGCTGATGAAGTTTGGGAAGCTATTGAAAAGATTGGTGACAGTCGGGGGAAACTGGCCTATGATATTGATGGTGCAGTGGTAAAGCTTAATAACCTGGCAGATAGAGAAAAACTAGGTGCTACGGCTAAAGTTCCTCGTTGGGCGATTGCTTATAAATATCCGCCCGAGGAAAAGGAAACTGTTATTCGTAATATAGAACTTTCAGTTGGGCGGACGGGCAGGATTACGCCAACGGCTGTTTTTGATGCCATCCGTTTATGTGGGACAAAGGTTGAACGGGCGACGCTTCATAATCAGGACTTTATTAATAATTTAGATGTCAGGATTGGCGATACGGTAAAAGTCTATAAATCAGGCGAGATTATTCCGAAAATCAAGGAAGTAGTGCTTACGAAAAGACCGCAAGCTGCTAAGCCTTTTTACATAGGTAATAAATGCCCCGTTTGTGGCAGCATAGCTGTACGAGAAGAAGATACAGCTGATATCAAATGTCAAAATCCCAATTGTCCAGCGCAGCTTGAAAATCATATTTTAAATTTTGTCAGCCGTAATGCGATGGATATTCATGGCTTTGGCGAAGCTGCTGTGCATAACTTAATTATTGCCGGTTTTATAAAAAATATTGCTGATATTTTTCATCTGCCCGAACATCGGGATGAATTAATTGCTAAGGGGATAGTTGGCAAAGAAAAAAATACTGATAAATTATTGCAAGCGATCGAAAAAAGCAAGCAAAATGAACCACAAAGACTGCTGACGGGGCTTGGCATATCAGGTATAGGAAGAACTGCTGCGAAAAGTCTCATGCAAAGCTTTGGTTCGCTTGATAAATTAATGCAGGCAGACGCAGCTGAATTACTTGCGGTTCCCGATATGGGGGATATCAGTGTGAACGCTATATTAACTTATTTTAAAGATGCGTTTAATCGAGATATTATTGCTGATATGCGTGCAGCTGGGGTCAATATGACCTTGCATGATAGTGGCATCGTTGATGAAGCATTAGCAGGTAAGACTTTCGTTATAACAGGCACGCTTCCTGATATGGGGCGCAAAGAATGTGCCGAGTTTATTGAAGCGCATGGTGGCAAGGTTACTGGTTCAGTATCGAAGAAAACTGATTATCTAGTAGCTGGTGAAGCTGCCGGCAGCAAACTTACCAAAGCCCAGTCATTGGGAATAACGATTATATCCGAAGCTGAGCTTAGAGAACTTCTAAAATAAAAGACATAAAAAAACAGGTCTAGCAATTAAGCTAAACCTGTTTTTTATTGCTCAAAATCAGTCAATAAAGCAACCGTTGTCTTTGGCTATTTTTACAATGCCATCAGCTGCTTGCTGTTTTTCTGGTGCCCAAGCGTAAAGCGCAGTATCAACAACTGAAGATTGTACGGGCTTATTTACAAAAGCTACAGCAAAAACATCCGTATTTTCAGCAGATTCAGCTGTAACATTTAAAACCGTTGCACTAGGATTGGTGCTTAGAAATGCTTCAGCGGCGATGTCTTTATCAATAGCTGGCGTTCCCTGTAATAATAACAAACCGCTCCATAACATTAAACCTAAAAATCCACCGATTAACTTTTCCATGTCAAATTCCTCCAAATAATTGCAGTCGATAGTAATATTCTTGTTCGAACAGAACTCATTATACACTATGACAAGGCAAAAGTTTATACTTTATCCTCAAGTATCTTGTATTCATTAGAAAAATGTAAAGTGAATATTAAGAATTTTACTACTGCATACAAAAATAAATTTTTATGAGCAGGATTTTATAATTGTACTCGCGAAACAGACATTATATAATATTAAAATAGATGCTATTGGAGGTGGACAGAATGACGCCATACGATACTTGGCGCTTGTTAGCCAGCCGAGCTAAACAAGAAATAAAAACTAAGGCAATAGTCCAAAATAATGGCAGTTCGGCTTTGGTGCAGTTAGTAGACGAGATTATAAAACAGGCACTTTTTAGGCGGGCAAGTGATTTGCATTTAGAGCCATTAGCTGATGCTATGCGCTTGCGTTACCGCGTAGATGGCATTTTGGGTGAAGATGAATTTAAGGTGCCAAGGGAAATTATACCAGCCGTTATTTCCAGGCTAAAGATTTTAGCTGGTATGGATATTGCCAAGCATCAGCCTCAGGACGGGCGGTTAAATTATGTATATCAGGAGCAGAAAATAGATATTCGGGTAGCGATGATGCCAACAATTTATGGTGAGATGGCGGTGCTTAGATTTATTAATGGTGATAAAATGCAATTAAAATTATCAGAATTAGCGTTTTCTTCAAATAATTTAATTCGTTTTCAGGAGCTTATTACGCGTCCTAGCGGTTTAGTGCTAGTGTGCGGACCAATGAATTCTGGTAAATCAACAACGCTATACGCCGCGTTAGCTGCGCTGAATACACCAGAACGAAATATTATAACTTTAGAAGATCCGGTGGAATGGCAAATAGCGGGGATAAATCAAGTGCAGTTAAATTCAGCTGGCGGACTTAACTATGTAACGGGATTGAAAGCTGCTTTGCGGCAAGATGCGCAAATAGTACTCTTATCAGAGATTCGCGATGAAGCTACAGCAGCTATGGCTATTCGTATGGCAATGACCGGACATCTTTTGTTATCAACACTGCATACCGAAAATGCGGTAGCAGCGATTTATCGTTTGTTAGAGATGAAGGTAAAACCATATTTTTTGGAAGCAACGCTTAGCGGTGTTTTAGCGCAAAGATTACTAAGAAAGCTTTGTCCGCATTGCCGGCAAGAGTATAAAGTGGCACTAAATTCAAGTGAAGCGAAAGAATTAGGTGATTTGTATGAAGACGGAATGCATTTATGGCGGGCGGTCGGCTGTGATTACTGTCAAGGAAGTGGTTACTATGGGCGCCTGGCTATTCATGAACTTATTGAAATAGATGCTGATTTGCGGGAAGCAATACTGCTCGGCAAAAGTCGCCAGCAGGTAGAACATGAACAAAAGGCTAAAGGCGGGCAGGATTTATGGCAAGATGGCTTATTAAAGGTCAAGCAGGGTCTTACTAGTTTGGCAGAACTGAGGCGAGTATTGTATGGAGCATGAAGAAATTTGGCATAATATTTTGGAAGAAATAATCAAATTTAATGGTTCGGATATATTGCTGACAGCTGAGCAGCAGGTAAAAATGCGCTTGGACGGCGAGTTAATTGCGTTAAAGGTGCCAGTTATCACCAATGATTTTATGGTAAGACTAGTAAAGGCATTATTAAAAGCAGCCGAATTGCGCAAAATGCAAGCAGGAAGCGAGATAGATTTTGCTCTAGTTTATAAAAAACGGCGGTTTCGTGGAAATGCCTATTATCAGCAAGGAAAAATAGCGTTGGTTTTACGGCTGTTGCCAGCATATATACCTGGTTTTGCACAGCTGCACACGCCTTTAGCTTTACAAAGATTAATTACGGCAAGGCAGGGGATGATATTAGTTTGTGGGCGGACCGGTTCAGGGAAAACGACGACATTGGCATCTTTTTTAGAGGCAGTAAATACAAATTGTCAGTCACATATCATTACCTTGGAGGATCCTATCGAATATCAATACTTGCCTAAAAAATGTTTTATCAGTCAGCGGGAATTAGGACGGGATTTTACCTCATTTGCCACGGCACTTAAAAGTGCTTTGCGTGAATCACCTGATGTCATTATGGTGGGGGAACTGCGTGATTTTGCTACACTGCAAGTAGCTTTAGCCGCAGCTTATAGCGGTGTGCTGCTTTTAGGCACGCTGCATAGCAACAGTGCTATCGGAACTATGCTGCGCTTGGAGAGTCTGTTTCCTTTTAATCAGCAGAACAGCTTGCGTACGCAAATAGCTGAGGTTATGACCGGAATATTTGCTCAGGAATTGATACCGGCGGCTTCGGGTGGCCGAGTATGCCTGACTGAGGTTTTGCTAGCCAATTCGGCCGTAAGAAATCTTATTCGCCAAGGAAAATACAATCAGCTGGCAACGGTTATGCTTCAGCAAAAACAGGGAATGCAAACCAAGCTGAAAGCACTACAAAATTTAGCTAATGAAGGGCTTATCGACAAACAAACTTTTGCTAAATATCAGGAAATAATAAATGATGGTGGTGAATAAGGTTGATATTTTCCTACAAAGCTCGCAATCAGCAAGGCGAGTTTATAAATGGTAAAATTAATGCAGCTGATAAACGCACCGCTGCTATGGCTATTCGTCAGCAAGGCCTTTATATATTAACTATTAAACCTGTGATAACGGCAAGCAGCTTAAAAAGTCACTGGCAAAAAAATATAGAATATGGCTGGAAGGTTAAAATTACCGCCGTTGAATTAGGACTGTTTTTTCGTCAAGCAGCGGTTATGACGGAGGCTGGTCTGAATATATATGATATACTAACCAGTTTAAAAGCGCAGTCTAAGAAGAATATGCAACAAGTCCTTAATGATTTGGCCAATGCTATCTTGAACGGCAAAACACTAAGCAGTGCTATGGCCATGCAAGAGGCGGTTTTTTCACCACTAATCAGAACTGTTGTAGCTGCGGGTGAAGCTAGTGGCAGTCTAGATAAAGCTTTTGCGGAATTAGCTGATTTTTTAGAACAAAGTCAAAGGGCAAAAGCAAAATTAAAAACAGCGCTAATTTATCCAGCAATTTTATTATTAGCGGTACTACTAGCCTTGCTGTTTATGACGCTTTTTGTCTTGCCGGCTTTTTCGGTCATGCTAAAAAATTTAAATACGGAATTGCCTTGGCTGACAAAAGTAATATTAGGTTTTACTGATTTTTTTGCTAGCTATACTAAAGAGATTTTGTTCATGCTAGTATTTTTACTGGTAGGTTTTGGTTGCAGCATACGTCTGGCTAAAGTAAGGTTTTATAGCGACTGGCTTAGCTTGCATATACCGTTTTGGGGAAAATTAGCTATATATGCTGATTGGTATATGCTTTTTACAGTATTAGCAATGCTGCAAAAAAATGGGATTTTGTTAGCCAAAGCTTTAGCAATGAGTGCTTTAGCTAGTGGTAATACTTATTTACAATTTCGATTTACTAAAGTGAAAGAAGATATTGAGCGTGGCGAAAGCCTGACTGATGCATTAGGACAGATAAAAGAGTTTCCCATAAGCTTGCTAAGCATGATAAAAGCTGGTGAAATTACCGGAAATCTTGATGATATGCTTTTAAGAGCAGCCAGGTTTTGTCAATTTAACGCCATGCGATTAAGTGAGCAGTTTCTAGCTATGGTTGAACCGACTGCGATTACACTGGTTGGTCTTATAGTTGGAACGCTGGTTTTGGCAATAATCATGCCTTTGTTTAGTGCTATGGATGCTCTGCTGTAAGTAATATTGGGGACTTGCTTTTTAAGTAAATTGTGAGAAAATAAGAGGTGATAAGAAATTGGAAATGAGGGGAAACTATGTCAATAAAACTTATAGCATTGGATTTAGATGGAACGCTTTTAAATTCGGACAAGCTTATTTCAGCTAGAACGCTGGCAGCTATTAAGTCTGCGCAGAATAAGGGCGTCAAGGTAACAATAGCAACAGGAAGAATGTTTAGTTCGGCGGAATTTTTCGGACAGGAGATTCAGGCTAATGCCCCACTTATTTGCTGCAATGGTGGTTTGGTACAGGAAATGGGAAAAGCAGAGCCGTTGGTGGTGCGTTATTTAGCTAGTGAAACAGTCAAAAAAATACTTACAACTTGTCATGAAAATAATTGGTACTTAAATTGGTACATCGGTAATGATATTTTAGCTGAGGAATACAAGGAAGAATATTATTACGCTTATCGGACAACGAAAAATATGAAAATAAAAGCAGTTGGCAATGATTTCCTAAGCTATACTGACAAGGTTGTTCAGTGCGTAGCTCGTGATTTAGATGGAAACATTCCTGTGATTACGCAAAAGTTACAGGAACTTTGTGGCGATAGTATTGTATTACAGCAAAATACCGGTACAAGTGCCGATATTACACCGCCTGGGGTAAATAAAGCTTTAGGTCTTAGTTTTCTTGCGGAAAGTTTAGGTCTTACACCGGCTGAGGTAATGGCTTGCGGTGATGCTGACAATGATCTGGCTATGCTAAAATACGCGGGAACAGCCGTGGTGCCAGCCAATGGTTTAGATATAGCTAAAAAGCTGGCAACCTTCCATGCGGAAGCTAATGATGATGATGGTATTGCTAAAGCTATTGAAGAATTGGTTTTATAAGTGAGGCGTTAGAATGATGTATCAGGCAGATAAAAATCGTTACGAAAAAATGGAATATGCAGCTAGTGGCAAAAGCGGTTTGAAATTGCCAAAGCTTTCCCTAGGGTTATGGCATAATTTTGGCGATACAGTGCCGTATGAAACTATGAAGGCTTTATTGGTAACGGCTTTTGACAATGGTATTACTTACTTTGATTTGGCTAATAATTATGGTCCGGAATACGGCAGTGCGGAAAAGAATTTTGGCCGATTGTTTAAGGACAATTTTAAGCCCTATCGTGATGAGCTTATCATTGCCACTAAAGCTGGTTATGATATGTGGGCGGGACCTTATGGTAACTGGGGCAGCCGCAAATATCTTTTAGCTAGTCTCGACCAAAGTCTTAAGCGCATGGGGCTTGATTACGTCGATATATTCTATCATCATCGCATGGATCCTGAGACTCCGCTTGAAGAAACTATGGGTGCGCTCGATCAGGCGGTAAAGAGTGGCAAAGCCCTTTATGCTGGTCTTTCCAATTATGACGGCGCAACTATGAAAAAAGCCACCGCTATTTTAAAGGACTTGCATTGCCCGTTTATCGTCAATCAAAATCGTTATTCGATCTTTGATCGGACAATTGAACAAAATGGACTTAAAGACGCAGCTAAAGAATGTGGCAAGGGAATAGTAGCCTTTAGCCCGCTTTGTCAAGGATTGCTGACGGACAGATATTTGCATGGCATCCCTGAAGATAGCCGAATTATGCATGATGGCCGTTATCTTACGCGTAAATCGCTGACGGTACCTAAGCTTACTGCTATTCGCAAATTAGCTACGCTAGCTGAAATGCGCGGAGAAAGCTTAGCAGACATGGCACTTGCTTGGGACTTACGTGATGAAGCTATAACTAGTGTCATAATCGGCGCCTCGAAGCCGGAGCAGATACTTAAAAATATCAAAGCGCTTAAATGTGCTCCATTTAGTAAAGAAGAATTGCAAACCATTGATGAAATCTCCTTTGCGCCTGGGGTGCAGGGAATGACGCGTTAAAATATCATAATATGCTGTTTCCTAGGAAAATATTAGTAAAATATATTGTATAAGCCAACATGATACGATATAATTATTACAAAGCAGGTGTTACTTTGTAAATATAGTAAACTTGCTGAAGTGTTGTCCGTATACAAATTAGTGCATAAAATAAGGGGGAAATGTGCTGGTTTGACTGACAATGTGGGGATTATGGGAATAAGGAGAAGTGGTTTTATGGGGATAAAACAGCGTTTTATGGTGATGATTGGTCTGGTGGTACTTTTGCTGGCAGCAGTGTCCGGTATAGGCTATTACATGGCACAGTCGATTTTGTCTGACAGTGTAAAAAGCCAGCTGACAGCAATAGTTAAGGATCAAGGCAGCCAGCTTGACACCTGGATTGAAAGCAAGGCTGCAATTTTAGATGGTGTCGGCAATGCGCTGTCTAAGCAGTCAGCAGAGGTCTCAACTACCAAGCAGACTTTGCCGTATTTAGGGGCGATTGCTGGGGATAAAGAAATTCTTGATTTGACCAGTGGTTCCGATAGCGGTAATTCCTTTAGTTATCTTGATGGTGATATTACCAATGATTTCGATGCGCGTACCCGTGACTGGTACAAAGATGCCAAAAACACGGGAAGTTCACTATTTACTGCGGCATACGTGTCGTCAGGCGGCTCATCTGATGGCAAGATAGTTATTTCCTACGCTGTACCTTTAAAGGCTGATTCGGGGAAACCTATTGGAGCGCTTTGTGAAGATATCGACCTTAGTGTGCTCGAAAATGTTGTAAAAAAGGTAAATTATGAAGGTCAAGGTACTGGTATCATAATTGACAAAAAGGGTCAGATTATTGCTAGCTCTGGCGAGGAAAAGGTCATGAGTTTAATTCATGATGATAAGGAGCTGACATCGCATTATGATGCCATGCTGGCGCAGCCAACTGGTTATTTTGAAATAAGCCATGGTGGCGAGACAGAAATGTTTGCTTATACTACTTTGGAGCGTCCTGGCTGGATTGTTGGTTTGTTTGTGCCCAAGGATTATGTATTTGCTCCGCTTACTAAGCTAAAAATTATTTATACTGTTCTGTGTTTGTTAGGCTTGATTTTAATTACTATAGGTGGTGCAATTTTTGCTAAACAGATAACTTCAGTAGTGGTTCGTCTCAAGAACCATGCAGTTGAGCTTTCGCAAGGAAATCTTGCCGTAGCTGATTTGGAAGTTACCAGCAATGATGAGTTTGGCGATTTGACAAAATCCTTTAATACAATGAAAGCGCATTTGCATGATCTTATCAAGCAGATGAGCAGTGTGTCAGAGCAGGTAGCAGCGGCATCGGAGGAGCTGACGGCAGGAGCACATCAGTCGGCGGAGGCTTCAACTAATGTTGCTGAGACTATTACTAAAATTGCTGAAGGTATGCAAAATCAGAATAACAGTATCGATGAGGCTAAGAAGGAAGTCGATGCGGTATTTACTGAAATGCAGGCTATGACTGACAATACAAAAGTAATTGCGGATACCTCTAATGATACGGCAATAGCAGCTAAAACTGGCGAACAGCTGATGAATAATGCTATGCAAAAGATGGAACATATCGAAAGCAGTGTTATGTCATCAGCTGATACGGTTCGTATTTTGGGTGAAAATTCCAAAGAAATTGGCGCGATTGTTGAAACTATTGTTGCTATCGCCGATCAGACAAATCTTCTAGCACTTAATGCGGCTATCGAAGCTGCTAGAGCTGGCGAAGCCGGCAAAGGTTTTGCCGTAGTTGCTGAAGAAGTTCGTAAATTGGCTGCTGAATCGCAGACGTCAGCTGAAAAGATTAAAGAGAAAATATCTTCTATTCAGCTTGATACAAATCAGGCAGTTATTGCGATGCAGGAAGGTACTGTTGAAGTACAGGCTGGAACTGAGGCTATTAATGAAGTTGGCAGACAGTTTAAAGATATTATGCAAAAGGTATCGGATATTAAAACGCAGATTGATGCCTTCCATGCAGCTTCGAGCCGAATTACTAATGGTGCAGAACGAATAGTTGGTGCGGTTGATTCGATTGATGAGGTTAGCCGTGAAACAGCTTCGCATACAGAAACTATTTCGGCGGCAGCGGAAGAACAATCAGCTTCTTCGACGGAGATAGCATCGTCTTCGGATTCTTTGGCTAAGATGGCATCTGAGCTTCAGAATGCAACTAATAAATTTAAATTGTAATTAAGCATGACTATTGGCAAAGAATAAATAATTGGTTATAATATAATCACGTAAGTTAGAAAAAGCTGTCAGGTTTTTGACCGGCAGCTTTTTCATTATCTAAAAATTTAATTTAATGGGAGGGATATATTTGCGGATTTTACTTTCTAATGATGATGGTATTGAGGCTGAGGGCATTGAGGCTTTAGTAAGAGCACTTCATAAAGATCATGAAGTGATAGTGGCTGCGCCAATGCATCAGCAAAGTGGTATGGCCCATGCTTTAACCGTAGGAGCGCCAATAGAGGTTGCAGAAAATGCAAGGCTGCAGAAAAAATATGGTATAAAAGCACTAGCCATTGCAGGAACGCCGACAGATGCGGTAAAAATATATCTAGAAGCTTTAGCTGGAGATGCTAAGCCGGATTTAGTAGTGTCTGGTATAAATCATGGTGCCAATTTAGCGACTGATATACTATATTCAGGGACAGTTGGAGCTGCTATGGAAGGTTATTTGCATGATATTTCAGCAATTGCCCTGTCGCTAGAAATAAATAGTGAACTTTCTTATGATGAGGCAGCTGCTGTCTTTGCTGATGATTTGCCAAAACTTTTGGATCATGAAAATAAGAAACTTTGCTTTTACAACATAAACTTTCCTAAACGACTTAAAGATGGTCAGGCTCAGTATGTTTTTGGACGGCAAGGAAAACGTGATTATATAAATGCGTTCAAAAAGGAAATGAAAGCTGGAAAAACCTATTATACTATTGCTGGGGAAATATATGATTCCGATAAAGGAAGTGCTACTGATATTTATGCAACTGAGGCAGGATTTATTTCGGTAACACCGCTGATAATAGATATGTCTGATTATGTGGCTTTAGAAGATCGTTTGCAAAAATAAGCTAGCTGCAAACAAATTTTCGTGTTAAAATAAAATGAGTTTTGAGCGGAGAATATTGTAAGTTATGGAGGTAAATGGTATGGATTCAATGATTCGCGATATTAAATTAGCACCATCGGGGCATGACAAAATCGAATGGGTTAAAAATTTTATGCCTGTTATGGCTGCTATAGATGCTGAGTTTTCTAAAACTAAACCCTTTGCAGGTAAAAAAATGGTTATTACCTTGCATTTGGAAGCAAAAACGGCCTATATGGCAGAGGTTTTTAAACATGCTGGAGCTGATGTAGCGATAACTGGCAGCAATCCGCTTTCAACTCAGGATGATATTGCTGCTGCTCTCGTAGAAGATGGCATTAAGGTGTTTGCTTGGCATGGCTGCACCGAAGCGGAGTATTTTGATTTTATCAACAAAGCTTTGGATACTAAACCGGATATTGTTATTGATGATGGCGGTGATTTGGTACATACCTTGCATACAACTAGGCGTGAGCTGCTGCCTAATATAATTGGTGGTTCTGAGGAAACAACTACCGGTGTACATCGGCTGCGGGGCTTGGCTAAAGAGGGCAAGTTGGAATTTCCAATGATTGCGGCTAATGATGCTTATATGAAATATCTGTTTGATAATCGTTATGGCACTGGTCAATCGACTTGGGATGGCATTATGCGTACGACTAATCTCGTAATAGCTGGTAAAAACGTAGTAATTGCTGGCTATGGCTGGTGCGGCAAAGGCGGAGCTATGCGGGCGCGTGGTCTTGGTGCTAATGTAATCATTACTGAGGTAGATCCAATTAAGGCTATTGAAGCTGTATTTGATGGCTTTAGAGTTATGCCAATGGATGAAGCTGCTAAAATCGGCGATATTTTCTTAACGCTTACAGGTGATAAGGATATAATTCGTGAGCGACATTTTAAAGCCATGAAAAATGGGGCAATGATGGCAAATTCCGGTCATTTTGATTGCGAAATAAATATTCCAGAACTGGAAAAATGTTCAGTTTCAAGACGTACTGTTCGCAATAATATTGAAGAATTTAAACAGATAGATGGACGCAAACTTTATCTGTTAGCTGAAGGCCGCTTAGTAAATCTTGCTGCTGGTGATGGGCATCCGGCTGAAATTATGGATCTTTCCTTCGGGGTACAGTTCTTCTCGGCATTACATCTTTTAGAGCATGGTAAAGAGCTTTCCAATGAAGTTTATCTAATGCCAGAAGAAATAAATACTCGCATTGCCGAGCTTAAATTAAAATCACTCGGTGTTGCTATCGATGAACTTACACCGGAACAGCGGGCATATTTAAATCTGGAATAATGTAGCAAGCTTATTTTAGTCATGGGGAAAAGAAAGAATTTTAAGTTAAAACTATGATTAAAATGGATTGGAGTGCATTTTACTATGAAAACACTGATAAAAAACGTCTATGCAGTATTGCCTGATGGTTCCGCACCTTTGACGAACATTATGCTTGATAATGACAGAATTATGGCAGTTGGGGATGTTCCCGCTGATTTTCGTCCAGCCAAAATTATTGATGGTACTAATCATTTGGCTATTCCAGGCTTTGTCAATGCACATACACATACTTCAATGACGCTTTTACGCAGTTTCGGCGATGATATGAAGCTGATGGACTGGCTTAATAACAAGGTATGGCCGACTGAAGCTAAAATGAATAGCGAAGATATTTATTGGGGTGCTATGCTGGCCATGCTGGAAATGGTACGCACTGGCACTACTGCCTTTGTTGATATGTATGGTCCCTGGATGGAGCGAGTAGCCGAAGCAACTATGGATGCTGGACTTCGCGGAGTGCTATCGCGCGGTATCATTGGGGTAGCACCGGATGGTGAGCATAAAATTCAGGAAAATATTGAACTGTATAAAAACTTTCATGGTGCTGCTGATGGTCGAATTACTGTTATGTTTGGACCACATGCACCATATACCTGTCCGCCAGCATTTATGAAAAAGGTAGCTAAAGCAGCACAGGATTTAGGTGCGGAAATTCATATTCACATGCATGAAACGCTTGATGAAATCAATGGTTCGTTAAAAGAATATGGTCGCCGTCCTTTTGCCTGGGTAGCTGATACAGGATTGTTTTCGGGTAAGGGAACCATTGCTGCTCATTGTGTGCATTTAGATGATGAGGATATAGAGATAATCAAAAAGTATAATATTCGAGTAGCTCATAATCCTGGCAGCAATATGAAGCTTGCTAGTGGAGTCGCACCCGTGCCAAGATTGTTAAAAGAAGGCGTGGTTACAGCTTTAGGCACAGATGGTACCTCTAGCAATAACAATCTTGATATGCTGGAAGAAGTAAATTTGGCAGCAATGCTGCATAAGGTAAATGAGCTGGATCCAATGGCAGTACCAGCCGGTACTGCACTAAAAATGGGTACGGAATATGGTGCGCTTGCCGCTGGCTTTAAAAATGTCGGCAAAATAGCTGCTGGTTTTAAAGCGGATATTACGCTGTTTAATATGCAAGGTCCAGCTTGGTATCCTCGTCATGATATCGTATCACTTTTAGTATATGCTGCTAATAGCAGCTCGGTTGATACCGTTATTTGTGATGGACGGGTACTGATGGAGAAAAATGAGCTTAAAACGCTCGATGAAGAACGGATTATTTTTGAAGCTAATCGTTGTGCTGAGCGATTAGTAAAGTAACTAAAGCACAATAAAAATATAAGAAGGTGATAATTTGAACAAACAAACAACGAGCCGAAGAAGCAGTCGTCGCAAGCCGTCTGTTAGCAAAAACAAAGCTAAAAGGACTACCAAAGCTTCTAATCCGGAGCGCAAATATGAACTTATGGGGCTGGTATTTTTAGCAATAGGTTTAATTTCAATTTGCGGATTATGGGGGCTTAATGTCGGTTTCGTTGGGGTTTATTTTGCTAAAATACTGCATTATTTATTTGGAATAGGGGCAATAGTAGTAACCTTAATAGTTATGCTGATAGGATATCAATATATTGTTAAGCATCATGGTATAGGGTATTCCTTGCGATTTATCGGCATGATAATGCTATTCTTTTCGGTGCTGGCTATTTGGCATCATTTGGTGATTCCAGCAGGAGCGGAGATAATGCCAAGCAGTCTGCCCAAAGGTGGCGGCTTAATTGGCGGGGGTATCCTATTTATCTTGCGCAAGTTCTTCGGGGCTGATGGTGCTATTATTATTCTAGTGCTAGCCGTGGTAGGTGAGATACTGCTTTCAACAACTTGGTCATTAGCGACGGGCGTCTTAAAAACTCAGCGGACAGCAGCCAGAGGCGCTAATGCGGCTGCTAATGTTGCCAGTGAGGCCATGTCAGTTGCTTATGAAAAAGCTATTGATGTTGGTGAACGAGTTGAAGAACAGGTTGCCCGCACAGTTAGGGAAAAAGTGCGTAAGCGTGCAGTTTACAATCAAGAAAAAGATCCGCATTTTACAGCAAATGCTAATGAAACAGATTTTTCGACTGAAAAAACTAGTGAAGCTGTTGCTGTTCAAAATGAAGTTAATGATGATAATAGCAAAGAAATTACTATTGAAAATGAAGATCCTGCCAAGGAGAAGCTTCCTGAATTTACCATCGAATATGGTCGCACCGAAGAAACTGCTGCTTCTAAAACAGCACCTTCACCGAAACTGATGAAGGAAAAACGAACTGCTATGCCAAGCTACAGTGAAATAGCACCAATAAAGCCAGCAGCGGCTATTTTAGAAGCAAATGAAGGCAAGCTGGCAACAGCTGCTGACAATGCGACTACCGAAGCTATGACCAAACCTTATGAACTTCCTAAGATAACGGATATTTTAAGTAAAATAGTTAAAACTAAGAATGCTGCTTTGGAAATGGAAATTTCTGATAATGCGCATATCCTGCAGCAAACGTTAGCTGATTTTAAGGTTAAGGCAACGATAATCAATGCTTGTCATGGTCCGGCCGTAACTCGTTATGAATTAGAGCCGGCCCCTGGCGTAAAGGTAAGCAAAATAACTAATTTAGCTGATGATATAGCTTTGCGCCTAGCGGCAGCCTCGGTGCGTATAGAGCAGATCCCGGGGAAATCGGCTATTGGTATCGAAGTGCCAAATAGGGAGCTTGAAGGCGTTCAGCTGCGGGAGGTCTTGGAAAGCCCCAAATTTGCAGCTGCTAAATCTAAATTAACCGTTGGCTTAGGTATGGATATTGGCGGTTCGGCTATTTTTGCTGATTTAGCTAAAATGCCGCATTTGCTGGTAGCAGGTGCTACTGGTTCCGGTAAGTCAGTATGTATAAATACGCTTATTACCAGTGTCTTGTTTAAGGCGAAACCGGATGAAGTAAAATTTATTTTAGTCGATCCCAAGATGGTTGAATTATCGAATTATAATGGCATACCGCATTTAATGGTGCCAGTAGTTACTGATGCTAAAAAGGCTGCCTCGGTACTGAATTGGTCGGTACAGGAAATGGAGAAGCGTTATAGTAAATTTGCGGAAAATAATGTTCGCAATATGGAAACATTCAATAAGAAATTTCCTGACGAAACTATGCCAGCGATCGTAATTATAATCGATGAATTAGCTGATTTGATGATGGTGGCACCGCATGATGTAGAGGATGCTATCTGCCGTTTAGCACAGAAAGCTCGAGCAGCTGGTATTCATATGATTTTAGCTACACAGCGGCCATCGGTTGATGTTATAACCGGTATCATCAAGGCCAATATTCCGTCTAGAATATCATTTGCCGTATCTAGTCAAATTGATTCGCGAACGATACTTGATCGCAGTGGCGCTGAAAAGCTTTTAGGTAAAGGTGATATGCTATTTTATCCGGTAGGTGCGTCTAAACCAGTTCGTGTACAGGGGGCGTTCATAAGCGATGATGAAGTTGAGTCATTATTAGCTTATATTAGGGCTCAGGGACAGGAAATGGAAACCAATGAAGAAATTGTCGCCTTTACGGAGCAGGCAGCAGCTGAAGAAGCAGCGAAAAATGATGCCAGCAGCAAGCCTAAGGTAGATGAACTTTTGCCAAAGGCGGTTAATTTAATAATGAGTACCAATCAAGCTTCGACTTCAAGTGTCCAGCGGCGCTTGGGGGTCGGGTATACTAGGGCGGCCAGATTAATGGATATCATGGAAGAACTAGGTATAGTTGGACCTAACAATGGCAGCAAGTCGCGTGATATTCTCATGACTAATGAACAAGCACAGTCGTGTGTAGCTGAAGTTATGTAATTATGTAAATTTAGTTGGGAAATACTAGAAAAAATCATGATACTTGTGTTATAATCGTAACTTGGAAATATAAAAATACAACGGGCTAATAATTACCGTTGCAAAATACCTATATGGGGGTAGATTTTTTTGAAGTATATGAGTGGTAACGAACTGCGTGAAGCTTATTTGCAGTTCTTTTCCGAGAAAAAAGGGCATCTGCGTATGCCAAGCTTTTCGCTTATTCCTAAGGATGATCCGACACTGCTTTTAATTGGTGCTGGTATGGCACCATTAAAGCCGTTTTTTACGGGCAAGATGAAACCGCCTCGCACGCGGGTTACGACCAGTCAGCGCTGTGTACGTACTGGTGATATCGAAAACGTTGGCCGTACAGCCCGTCATCAGACATTCTTTGAGATGCTTGGCAACTTCTCATTTGGTGATTACTTCAAAGGTGAAGCTATTCCTTGGGCTTGGGAGTTTTTGACTGAGGTTATCGAATTGCCAAAAGACAAGCTTTGGGTTACAGTTTATCCTGACGATGAAGAAGCTATTGAAATTTGGAAATCTCAGCCAGGCTTTCCCGCAGATCATATCGTAAAATTAGACGATAATTTCTGGGAAATCGGACCAGGTCCTTGCGGTCCGGATTCAGAGATTTACATTGATCTTGGTGAAGAACGTGGCTGCGGTTCGCCGGATTGCGCAGTTGGCTGTGATTGTGATCGTTATCTTGAGATTTGGAATCTTGTATTTACGCAATATGATCGTCAAGAAGATGGTTCGTACAAAAACCTGGCCCATAAAAATATTGATACGGGCTGTGGCTTAGAGCGTTTAGCTTCGGTTGTACAGAATAAAAAGACGAATTTTGAAACAGATTTGTTGTATCCGATCATCGAATATGCTGCTAAGATAGCAAATGTTGAGTATGGCAAGGACGCTGATACAGATGTATCCTTGAAGGTTATTGCTGACCATGCTCGTTCGATGGCTATCATGATTATGGATGGTATTTTACCATCGAATGAAGGTCGTGGCTATGTACTTCGCCGTATCTTGCGCCGGGCTATTCGTCATGGCCGGATGCTGGGTATAACTGGCAAATTTCTTGAGGGTGCGGTTGATGCTGCTGTCAATATTTATCGCGATGCCCGTGATTTTGAGGAACTGGTTAACAAAGCTGATTATATCAAAAAGGTAATAAGCATTGAAGAAGACCGTTTTGCAGCTACCTTGAATCAGGGTATGGAACTTTTAAATGCTGAGATTAAAAAGGTACAGACTGCTGGCCAGAAATCATTAGCTGGTACGGTAGTATTCAAGCTTTATGATACGTTTGGTTTCCCGTGGGAGCTTACGGAGGAAATCCTGCATGAAAATGGCTTGGAATTAGACAAAGACGGCTTCGAAAAAGCTATGGATGAGCAGCGGACGCGAGCTCGTAATGCTCGTGCTGAAAATACCCGTGTAGCAGTGCCAGATCTTTCAGCTATTGATGTCAGCAAATTAACGGTAGATCCTGAGGCAACAGCAGCAAAGGTAGTAGCTATTTGGCAGGATGGCAAACTGGTTGATGAGATTCATGATGGTGAAGAGGCGGGTATTATCCTCGATAAAACGCCGTTCTATGCTGAAGGTGGCGGACAGGTCGGCGATGAAGGCTGGCTGGTAAGCGAGTTTGGACATGTAAAAGCAGTTAATGCTAAAAAGCTGCCGGATGGTACGGTTTATCATGTGGCTTATGTTGAAGAAGGTCAGCTGAAAGTCGGTGATGAGGTTGAGATTAAGGTCGATAAGGTCAAGAAGCTGGCTTCGGCTCGTAATCATACCGCAACGCATTTGCTGCAGGCTGCTTTAAAACAGGTTGTTGGCGCTCAGGTAAATCAGGCAGGTTCTTCAGTAACACCGGATCGTTTGCGTTTTGACTTTACTAACTTTGAGCCAGTTACTGCTCAGCAGTTAGCGGATGTAGAAGCTTTAGTCAATGAAGAAATCCTCAAGGGTACCGATGTGGAAATTTCCCATATGAGTATTGACGATGCTAAAAAAGCTGGTGCAATGGCACTCTTCTCCGAAAAATATGGTGATGTTGTCCGGGTAGTAAAAGTTCCTGGTTTCTCAATGGAGCTTTGTGCCGGTTCCCATGTTAAAAATGTCGGTCAGATTGGCATGTTCAAGATTGTGGCTGAATCTGGTGTTGCTTCGGGTGTTCGCCGTATTGAAGCTATTACGGGTAAGGCTGCGCTTGATTATGCTAATGATAAATTGGCAACTTTAAACGAATTGGCAGCTAAGCTCAAGGCTAAACCGGATGACGTTGTAACTGCAGTTGAAAAATTACAGGCAGATATGAAGGTTATGCAGGATAAGCTAGCTGAAGTTGCTGCCATGCGGGAAAAAGCAGATGCAGCTAAATTGGTTGCGGGAATGCAGATTATTAGTGGCGTAAATGTTATCATGGGCAAGACTAGCGCTAATAGCATGGATGAACTGCGTGAGGTAGCGGATTTAACTAGCAGCAAAATGAATGAGCCTAGCGTAGTGGTACTTGCTTGTGCTAATGATGGCAAGGTTAATATTGTGGTTAAGGCGTCGAAAGAGGCTTGCAAGCAAGGTATCCATGCCGGAAAGATTATAAAAGAAGCAGCTAAGGCTGTAGGTGGTGGCGGCGGTGGTCGTCCGGATATGGCGCAAGCTGGCGGTAAAGATGCTGAAGCTATGCCGAAAGCATTTGATGAAGCAGTTAAGGTCATAAAAGAGCAATTAGGCTGATTGTTATAATAGCAATAGCTAAGAAAAAACTCCCTCTATAAAGAGGGAGTTTTCTCTTAGCAGCTTTATTAAATTTTTCTTAAGGGGGGTCCTGATTTTGGCAGAAAACGAGAATAACAAAAAAGAAAAAACAGTTGATGACAAAATCGCTAAAGCCAACAAAGCCGCTAGCGAAGTCGATCTAACGAAGAAGGTAAAAAATATAATTCGTTTTGGACTATTGGGGCTTATAATATTGGCAGTTATTGCTGGTGGCGGTATTTATTGGTATCAGCACCTTAACAATAATATGACAGTTTATGATGCTAAGGTAGTAAGCAATGATGTTGCTATAAAATCCAAAGCAGATGGTACTATCACCGAATTAGTTGTGCAAGCCGGTGATCATGTTGAAGCTGGTGATGTTATCGCAAAAATTACGCCTAGTATAACTGATGAGCAAATTGCGCAGCTTGAACAAAATGTTGATCTTAACAAAAAAACTTTGGAACAGTTAAAAAAGGGCATGACTACAGCTGTTATTGCACCAGCAGCACCAGCAGCAACGCCGAGCGTTGATTATGGCGCACAGCAGCGGTTAGCTGAGGCAGCTTCAAGACTTCAGCGCATGAATGAGCTATATAGTATGGGCGCAATAAGTGCCGTAAAACGTGATGAAGCAGCGGCTGACTATGCGTCAGCTAAGGCAGCAGCCAGCACAGCGCCAGCTGCAACGCAGACTGTACCGAGCACACCTAATATTACAACCCAGCCAGCTGATCCTAAACTTATTCAGCAAGCAGAGCTGCAAGTCAAACAAGCTGAAGCTGCCTTAGCTAATGCTAAAGAAGATCAGCAGGCAACTGAGATTGTAGCTACTAGTGCGGGGACAGTAGTTTTGGCTGATGATATTGCCGAAGGCACCAATGTCAAGGCTAATCAGCAGGTAGCCAGCATTGAAGCTGCCGATAATATGTGGCTCGAAGCTAAGGTTACTGCAGCTCAGGCAACCAAAATACGACTGGGACAATTTGTCAACTATACGATTGCTGAAAAAAAACTTCAAGGTTCAGTTCAAGATATAATTGATCCGACAGTTAAAAAAGATGATAGCGATAGCAATATTAGTGATAATAATACTAACAATGATAATGCAGCAGATACTACTGACAGTGACAAAAATAGCAGCGATAATAACAGCAGTGAAAATGCGGCTAGTAACAGCAAAGTCAAGGCTGATTTTACTGATGCGGTGCCAGACGGTTATCTTATTGTGCGGATATCATTGCCAGCTGATATGTCAACTGATATAAAATCAGGTATGAGTGCGACGGTAAAGTTTGCCCTGAATGACTAATTGTCCAATTGTAAAATAAAGAAAAGTCCTTTAAGTGCGATTATGTCTTGAAGGACTTTTCTTTTTGTAAATCATGTGGTATAATGTCAATTAATTTCACAAACTAAAGTAATAAAGACGAAAAGAAAATAATTTTTATAAATGGGAGGCAATAGCAAATGGTCAATCCAAAACTTAAGGATGACTTGAATACACAACTTTGCAAGGCAGTTTTGTCATTGAATAGCGTTGAGGAATGCTATCAGTTTTTTGAGGATATATGCACTATTAGTGAATTAAAATCCATGTCACAACGCTTAGAAGTGGCGAGAATGTTGCAAACTGGTCATACCTATGATGAGATAGTAGAATTTACTGGGGCCAGCACTGCTACCATAAGCCGCGTTAAGCGTTGTCTTAATTATGGTGCTGATGGTTATAAAATAGTTCTTGACAGATTGTCACAAGATGAAAAGAGCAAGGGAGTTAGCAAATGATGGAAAACAGCAAAAATGTATTGGAAATACCTTATGGTACTCGTGATTTTTTGCCAAATGAAACTGCGGGCAAGCGTACCGTCGAAACTAAGCTGGCTAATATGTTTATGGAATGGGGCTATGATGAAGTCGTAACACCAACGATAGAGTATCTTGATAATTTAACGTTAGGCAGCAGTCATAGCTTAGAACCGCATCTTTTCAAGCTTTTTGATAAGGATAACCGGACCTTAGCACTTCGTCATGAGATGACTACACCGATTGCCCGGGTAGTTAGCAGTCGTTTACAAGATAGTCCGCTGCCGATGAAACTATCTTATATCAGCACGGTTTTTCGTTATGAACAGACGCAGGCTGGGCGCCAATGTGAATTTAATCAGGCTGGAGCGGAACTTATGGGCAGTACTAGTCCGGCAGCTGATGCTGAGATAATTGCTTTGGCGATAGAAGGCTTACTGCGCACGGGGCTAAAGGATTTTAAGCTCTGCTTAGGTCAGGTAGAATTTTTAAATGGAGTTATGGAACAATATAATCTGACTGAGGCAGTTAAGGCTGAACTGCGCACGGCAATGGAGAACCGCAACTTAGTAAAATTGACTAACGTGGTAAATGCCTTGAATTTGCCCAGCAGTGCCAAAGCTGTATTGAAACAGTTGCCGTTATTAAATGGTGGAGCTGAGCTGTTAAAAAGCGCGTATAATTTAGCTTTAAATGAACAAAGCCGACGGGCACTAGACAATCTTTCGGAAATATATCGGTTGCTCCAAGCCTATGGTGTTGATAAATACGTACAATTTGATCTTGGTATTATTCGTGATTTTAATTATTATACAGGCATGGTTTTTGAAGCGTATACGGCAGTGCTTGGCTATCCATTGTGTGGCGGTGGACGCTATGATCATCTGCTAGCTGATTTTGGCAGTGCTTGTCCGGCAACTGGCTTTGCTATGGGTATTGAGCGAATTTTGCTAGCATTAGAACGGCAGGGGATTGAACCAGCTGATAAGTCCAAAGATGTTTATATTGGCTATGCGCAAGGCAAAGCTGAAATTGCTATCAGGAAAGCTTTGGAATTGCGTCAGCAGGATAAGACAGTAGAACTGGCCTTGCAGGCACAAAGCGAAGCTGCTGCTTGCGAAATGCAAGCAGCTAAGGGTTACCGTGAACTTATTTATCTAGCATGATTAAGCGCTTAAAACAGTTTTATCGAGCCATAACAGCAAAGGTAACAGATGCTGATAAAGTTTGGCTTGCGGAAAAACTTTCGCCTGCGGCGCAAGAGCTTTTTTATGCTATGCATGAAGCAGATCAGTATCATGCTATAAATGTAGCAAAAACAGCGTTAAAGCTTTTGCAAGAGTATGATATAACAGCTGCTGATAAAGAGTCATTAAAACCGCTATTAATTCGGTGTGCTTTGCTGCATGATGTTGGCAGAGTACGTGGCGATCTTGATATCTGGGGCAAGGTTTTTACAGTACTTATGGTGCATAGCTTTCCACAAATAACAAGAAAACTTCAATTGCCATCAGCTAAATATATTTGGCAGCGTCCAGGTCACGCTCTTTTTGTTTACTATCAGCACCCGGCAATTGGGGCAGCTAAGCTGCGTAAAATCGGACTAGATGACGAAGCTTTTATAATTGCCAAGCATCATGATGCTGAAAACAAATTAGCAGATAGCGTGGTACTAAAAATATTGCGGGCTGCTGATGAATTAAATTAACGGTTGACGGTTACAATATTGCATGTTAATATATTTACATGTTATCACTTTAACTAAGTAAAGTATAAAACAGGAGGTTGCTATGCAATCAAATCAAATGGATTACTTGACTATTGCTTTGCCTAAAGGCAAATTATTTGGTCTTTCTGCGGACCTTTTGGCTAAAATAGGTTATTCAGCGGAAGGTCTGTCAGATAAATCGCGCAAATTGGTTATAACCAACGAAGCAAAAAAAATAAAATTTATTGTATCTAAGACAGCTGATGTACCAACGTATGTTGAATATGGTGCAGCTGATATAGGTGTTATCGGCAAGGATGTTTTGCTTGAATCAGGCAAAGACGTTTATGAGCTGTTAGATCTCGGCTTTGGGCGTTGTCATCTGATGATGGCAGTGCCTAAGGCTGAAAAAAGAGCGAAATTAACTGATTATAATCATACGCGAGTAGCCACTAAATTCCCGCATATTGCGGAAGCATTTTTCAATAAACATGGTATGCAGATGGAATACATTAAACTCAATGGATCAATTGAGTTAGGACCAATTGTTGGTCTTTCAGAGAGTATCGTTGATATTGTTGAAACTGGCACAACGCTGCGTGAAAATGACTTAGAAGAAATCGTCGCAATTCAAGATGCTACCGCTAGACTTATTGTAAACCGAGTGAGCTTCAAAATGAAGTTTGAACGCATCAATACTATGGTTACTGAACTGCGCAAGATATTAGAAAGTGGGGACGCAAAATGAAAATAGTAAAAGCCAGTGAAATTGGTGAATATGAGGTAGAAAAGTTACTTACGAAAGCTGCCTTTGATGAAGTAGAACTTAATCCGAAAATACGGGAAGCTAACAAAAAGCTTTTTGGCAAGGATATGAGTGCTGCTGAATTAGTTCGCCAAATTGTAGGTGATGTCCGCAAAGATGGTGATAAAGCGGTTATTCATTATACAAAACTTATCGATAAGGTTGAGTTCAAGCCAAGTGATTTTTTAGTAACCGAAGCTGAATTTGCAGCAGCAGAAGCAGCTGCTGATCCTAAGGTAGTTGAGTCATTAAAAAAGGCAGCAGCCAATGTTCGGCGTTATCATCAGGAACAGAAACCAAATTCGTGGATGACTTACCGGGAAAAAGGCTCAATTTTAGGGCAGTCAATTATCCCCTTGGATAGAGTAGGTATTTATGTACCAGGTGGTACGGCAGCTTATCCATCATCAGTAATTATGAACGCAGTACCAGCCGCAGTTGCTGGCGTAGGCGAAATAATCATGATGGTACCACCTAAAAATGGCAAAATAAATCCGTATGTACTTGTGGCGGCTAAAGCTGCTGGCGTTAAAAAGATTTATAAAATTGGTGGAGCTCAAGCTATTGCAGCTATGGCTTTTGGTACGGAAACTATCCCTAGAGTTGATAAAATAACTGGTCCAGGCAATATTTTTGTTACCTTGGCCAAAAAAGAAGTTTATGGTCATGTCGATATTGATATGCTGGCTGGTCCGAGTGAGATATTGATTGTGGCTGATAAAACGGCTGATCCAGTATATACGGCAGCTGATATGCTTAGTCAGGCTGAACATGATCCGCTAGCATCAAGTATTGTAATTACCGATAGTGAAGAATTAGCTCAGCAAGTTGCTAAAGAAGCCGAAGCGCAATTAAGTAAGCTTCCCCGTAAGGAAATAGCCCAGGCTTCAATTGATAGGAATGGGCTTATTGTCGTAGCTGATGATATGATGCAAGCTATGCGTTTTGCTAATGTATCGGCACCGGAGCATATGGAACTTTTGACTGAGCAGCCATTCCAGCTTTTGCCGTATGTACGTCATGCTGGCGCAGTATTTTTAGGTGCATATTCACCAGAACCATTAGGTGATTATTTTGCTGGACCTAACCATGTGCTCCCAACTGGTGGCACCGCCCGTTATTACAGTGTATTAAACGTTGAAACATTTATGAAACGCACTAGCGTAATATCTTATACTCAAGATGCGCTGGATGACGTTAGTGATGATATTATTCGCTTAGCTGAAACGGAAGGCTTGCAGGCTCATGCTAATGCAATTCGTTTGAGGAGGAAATATTAAGTTATGCTCAAATACCGTACTGGTTTAAAAGATATGCCAGCTTATGATGTAATTGAACGTGAATGGAATATAAAAGTAAATGCTAATGAATGTAATATGAATCTTCCGCCTATAGTCGAGGATCGGCTTATGGGCAGATTATCAATGTTAGCCTTTAACCGTTATCCTAATGAAGAATATGATGCCTTAAGAGAGCAGATAGCCGACAATCATCGCTTGCAAAAGGAAAATATTCTATTAGGAAATGGTTCAAGTGAAATAATTGAAAAATTATTTTATGCTTTTGGCGGTACGAAAACGCGGAAAATAGTTTATCCTGAGCCTTCATTTTCGATGTATGGTATCTATGCAAAGGCTTCGCAGGGCGTAGGTATTCCGGTAGCAATGAATGAGAAATACCAGCTTGATTTGGAACTTTTTGTAAATACCGTTAATGAAAACAGAGCTTCCTTAGCCGTGATTTGCAATCCGAATAATCCTACGGGTACTGCTTTTTCCTTAGCTGATATTGAATATGCAGCGGCTAATATTAATAAAAATTGCGCACTCTTGATTGATGAAGCTTATATAGAGTTTTATGGTCATAGCGCAGTGGGGTTATTAGCTAAATACCATAATTTGATAATAGCAAGGACTTTTTCTAAAGCGTATGGATTAGCTTCAGCTAGAGTTGGTTATATGCTGGCGAGTAAAGAAATTGTCAGTATGATTGAAAAGACTTTTATGCCATATCATATGAATGTATTGTCGCTAGCTACCGCTGATATTGTTTATCAAATGCGACATGAATATGTGCCTCGTATCCAGATGATGATAGCTGAGCGGCGCCGGATGAGTTCATTGTTAGCCAAGTTGCCCGGGGTTACTGTTTACCCATCAGAGACTAATTTTATTCTTATACATGTACCAGACGCTGCCAAACTTAATAAATATTTAGTTAGTAAAGGCATTGGCGTTCGTTATTTTAGCAAGGCTCCCGCTTTAAAAAATTGTTTGCGGATATCAATGGGACTGCGGGAAGAAAATGATAGTTGGTACAATGCAATAAAAATATTCTTGGAGGGACGAGTATGAGTATTCGTACAGCAACGGTTGAACGCAAAACGGCTGAAACAGCTATTAAATTAGTTTTAAATATTGATGGAACTGGTAAAGGGGTTATTGATTCAGGAATTGGCTTTTTTGACCATATGCTGAATTTACTTACGGCACACGGTTTATTTGATTTGACTTTAGCTTGCGATGGCGATTTAGAAGTTGATGGTCATCATTCGATAGAAGATATTGGTATTGCGCTAGGTGAGGCTTTTAAAAAAGCTATTGGCAATAAGGCCGGTATCCGCCGTTATGCATCTTTTTATTTGCCAATGGATGAAGCCTTGGTATTAGTAGCTATCGACTTTAGCGGACGGCCGTTTTTGGTTTATGATGGTGGCGATATGGCTCCGATGATTGGCGGCTTTGATACAGAGCTTACCGAAGAATTTTTACGTGCTTTTGCGGTAAATGCAGGGCTAACCTTGCACGTAAAAGTTATGTATGGTACTAATTCTCATCATAAGGTTGAGGCCATATTTAAAGGTCTTGGTCATGCGCTTAGGGAAGCTCTTGAAAAAGACCCGCGTGTAGATGGTATTCCATCAACTAAAGGAATGCTTTAATTATTAGCCTTGAGGAGGATTACCCATGATTGCAATTATTGACTATGGTGTAGGCAATCTGTTTAGTGTTGAAAAGGCGTTAGCAGCGCTTGGCGCTGATGCTGAAATAACTAGTGATGCAAGGACTATTGCAGCTGCAGATAAAATAGTTTTACCGGGTGTCGGTGCCTTTGGTGACTGTATGAAAAATTTGACAGCTACCGGACTTATCCCCACGATTAAGGATTTTGTAAAAACTGGCAAACCAATGCTAGGCATTTGTGTTGGTTTGCAAATACTCTTTGAGGGCAGTGAAGAGTCAATCGGTGTGGCGGGTTTAGGCCTGCTGAAGGGGAAAGTTCGCCGCATACAGGCACCAGGCTTAAAAGTTCCGCATATGGGCTGGAATAGTTTGACGATAAAGAGTCCGCGGCAACCGCTAGATCTTTTTCAAGGACTTAGTGAGAAGCCCTATGTTTATTTTGTGCACAGCTATCATGCTGTCCCGCAGGATAGCTCAATAGTAACAGCCACTACGGAATATGGTTCAGAGCTTACCGCAGCCGTAGCAAAGGGTAATATTCAGGCAACGCAATTTCATCCAGAAAAATCCGGTGATGTTGGTCTGGCTATATTAAAGAATTTTATTAATGGTTGATAGGCAAAATTAAGCAGGAGGCTGGACTACTATGATTATATTTCCCGCAATAGATATTCGTGATGGCAAATGTGTTCGGTTATTTAAAGGTGATTTTAATCAGGAAACCGTATTTTCTGATAAACCCGAAGAAATGGCTGAAAAATGGCAGGCTGAAGGAGCAGAATTTTTACATTTAGTTGATCTTGATGGAGCTTTAGCAGGCAAATCACAAAATTTAGCAACCGTAAAAAAAATAATTGCTGCTGTCAATATACCGGTAGAACTTGGTGGCGGTATTCGCACTATGGAAAATATTGATGAGGTACTGGCGCTAGGGGTTAAGCGGGTAATTTTAGGTTCAGTTGCGGTAAAAAATCCTGAACTTGTTAAAGAAGCTTGCGCTAAATATGGTGAACGCATAGTAGTTGGTATTGATGCTAAAGATGGCATCGTTGCTGTTGATGGCTGGGGCGTTTCCGGTAACGTTGATGTTATAACGCTAGCTAAGAAAATGGCTAAGGCCGGGGTTAAGACGATAATTTATACTGATATTTCGCGTGATGGTACGCTGGCAGGCGTTAATGTTGAAGCTACGGCAAAACTTGCCCGCGAAAGCGGAATCAATATAGTCGCTTCAGGTGGTGTGAAATCAACCGCCGATATCAAGGCATTGCTTCCCTATGAAAAAGATGGTATCGAAGGGGTTATCGTTGGTAAATCTATCTATATGAAAACACTTGATTTGGCTGAAGCTATTGAAATTGGCCGCGGGGTGAACTAAAATGTATACAAAGAGAATAATTCCTTGTCTAGACGTAAAGGACGGACGAGTGGTAAAAGGGACTAATTTTGTTGGTCTGCGCGATGCTGGCGATCCAGTAGAGCTTGCTTCGCGTTATGATACTGAAAGGGCTGATGAATTAGTTTTTCTCGACATTACCGCATCTAATGAAGAACGCAACACAATGGTTCAGGTTGCTAAGGATTGTGCTTCCCAGGTATTTATACCGTTTACAGTCGGTGGCGGTATACGGTCTGCTGCTGATATGCGGCGGATGCTCAAGGCTGGTGCTGACAAAACTTCACTAAACACGGCAGCTATCAAGAATCCTGACTTAATTCGTGAAGGTGCTGAAAAATTTGGCAGTCAGTGTGTGGTACTTGCAGTCGATGCCAGACGCTCAGGGGAAGATAAATGGGAAGTTTATATAAATGGCGGTCGTACCCCAACCGGTCTTGATTGCTTGGAATGGGTAAAAAAAGCTGTTAGTCTTGGCGCTGGTGAAATTCTTTTAACTAGTATGGATGCTGATGGTACGAAAGATGGCTATGATATAGAATTGACTAGAGCCGTATCAGAATCGGTTAATGTACCGGTTATAGCGTCAGGTGGTGCTGGCAAGCTGGAGCATTTTTATGATGTGCTGACACTTGGCAAGGCTGATGCAGTGCTGGCGGCCTCAGTTTTCCATTATGGTCAGTTTACAGTACGTGAAGTCAAGGATTATCTCAAATCTCGTGGCGTGGAGGTAAGATTTTAATGGCAAAAGATATTGATATTTCGATGATTAAATTTGATGAAAAAGGTCTGGTTCCCGCTGTTGTTCAAGAAGAAAACGGTCAGGTGCTGATGCTGGCGTATATGAATAAGGAGTCACTGCAAAAGACAATTACGACAGGTTATACCTGGTTTTATAGTCGCAGTCGTAGCAAGCTCTGGAATAAAGGTGAGGAATCAGGCAATAAACAGCAGGTAAAGGAAATTTCCTATGACTGTGATGGCGATACGCTGTTAGTTAAGGTTCATCAGACAGGCGTTGCTTGCCATACTGGAACTTATACCTGCTTTAGTGGACGTAAGCTAGTCGAAGGTGAGGAAAAAGGTGTAACGGTAGTTCAGCCTGAAGCGCAGGTATCACTAGCGACGGTGCTGAATGATCTTTATGCGGTGATAGAAGATCGTCAGTTAAATCCGGTTGAAGGCTCATATACCAATTACCTGTTTGAAAAAGGACAAGATAAAATCCTCAAAAAAGTTGGTGAAGAAGCAGTCGAGACGGTTATTGCTTCGAAAAACAACAGTCAAAAAGAAGTCCTTTACGAAATGGGTGATCTTTGGTATCATTGTCTTGTTTTGTTAGCTTATCATAAACTTACGCCGGATCAATTGCTAAATGAACTGATGAGTCGGCGCAAAGGCGCAGCTTATCATAAGTTTACTGGCAAAACTGGGGTACGTCCTGATTTATAAGCGACAGGTATGCGATGAATTAAAACGCGCGATAGCAAACAAAGTAGTTTTGTTGTTGCGCGTTTTTCTGTAAGCTATAATATTTTTACCATAAAGGAGCGTTAAAATGACTATTGAAGAACAATTTTTAGCTGCTACAACTATTGAAAATAATGCCGAAACGCCATTTATGCGTGGTGAGGAACCACCATTAGGGGAAAAGCCGGTGTCGAAAGGCAGTAAAATAATACCGCTGCCTGAGCCAGAATTATTTCCCGATGTACCAGTAAACTTTTTGGAATTAATTGAACTGAGAGCAACTGTACGCAAGTATAGTGGTGAACCACTTTCAATAAAAGAATTAGCATTTTTGCTTTGGTGTACTCAGGGGGTGAAGATGGAACGAGCCCGTAACGGCAGTGTACGCAATGTACCGTCGGCAGGCTCACGTCATGCTTTTGAAACCTACCTTTATATCCAGCATGTAAAAGGCATCAAACCAGGACTTTATCGTTATTTGGCTTTTGAACATGCTTTGGTTTTGGAGCGTTATGCTGAGGAAATGGATAATTCCTTTATTGAAGCCTTTAGACCCCAAAATATGACAGCTAATTGTGCCGTTGTTTTTATTTGGGGCGCAGTCTTAAAACGTATGACCAATATGTTTGGCAGTCGGGCTTATCGGTATTTATTTTTAGATGCGGGGCACGTTTGTCAAAATCTTTATTTAGCAGCTCAAGCTGTAAAATTAGGCGTTTGTGCAATTGGTGCGTATTCTGATGATAAATTGAATACAGCCTTAAAACTTGATGGCAAAGAAGAGTTCGTCGTTTATGCAGCCACAGTAGGTAAACCATTAGCTGAGTGATTAGGGAACAGGATGATGTAAGTTGCAGGAAAAACAAACTGATAGCTTAAAAAATTTGCACAGTGGCTTAAGAACAGCTTTTGAGAATAGCAAACTGCGTTCAGATGAAAACTATCGTCCTCAGTTTGTGTTTAATAATTATCAGGAAGGTCGCAAGGTTTTAGCTTCGTTAGAACGGGAACTTAGGCATTGTGATGAATTTGCTATAAGTGTTGCTTTTATAACGATGAGCGGTTTAGTGTCACTTTTGCCAATATTAGCTGAATTAGAAGCACGCAATATTAAAGGCCGAATATTAACTACTAACTATCTTAATTTTAGTGAACCCAAGGCTTTAAAAAGACTGCAAGAATTTAAAAATATTGAATTAAAAATGTTTTGGTCGAAAAGTGGCAGTGGCTTTCATACCAAGGGCTATATGTTTCGCCAAGGCGATGTTTATCGTTTGATTGTTGGCAGTTCGAATCTTACGGCTAATGCACTTACTAAAAATGAAGAATGGAATACCAAAATAGTATCATTAACCGAAGGTGAATATACGCTGAATCTGCTTAGTCGCTTTGAGCAGCTTTGGCAGGATGAAAATTCGCTGACTTATGATAAATTTATGATCGTTTATGACAATATTTATAATGCGCAAAAAGAAGCTAGTATAAAATTGCAACAAGCATCAAAAATTGCTATTACGGCAAAAAAAGAGGAGCAATTAGTTGCTGATGAAGTTAAATATGCTGGCGATGTTACGAATAGCTTTAGTAATACTATTTATGGTGCAACATCGAAGTATTCCATTGCTCAATTGAGACCTAATTATATGCAAAGTGAGTTTGTCAGCAATATGCGTGATTTACGGACTAAAGGAGCCAAAAGAGCGCTGCTGATATCTGCTACGGGTACTGGCAAAACTTATGCCTCAGCATTTGCCGTGAAAGACTTTGCTCCGAAAAAAATGCTGTTTTTGGTTCATCGGGAACAAATAGCTAAGCAGGCACTAAAAAGCTATCGGCGAGTGTTAGGTGCTAAAGTGAATTTAGGCTTGTTATCGGGGGCTAATAAGGATATGCAAGCAGATTATCTTTTTGCTACTATGCAGAGTATGGCTAAGATTGATACACTAAATAAATTTTCGCCTGATGAATTTGATTTAATTGTAATCGACGAGGTTCATCGAGCCGGCGCTGATAGCTATCAGCGGATCATTAATTATTTTCAGCCCAACTTTTATTTAGGGATGACAGCAAGTCCTGACCGTACTGATGGTTATGATATTTATGCACTATTTGATCATAATATTGCTTATGAGATACGACTGCAACAAGCATTAGAAGAAGATATGCTCTGTCCCTTTCATTATTTTGGAATCACTGATATAGCGATAAATGATACTAATTTTAGTAATGACGAAGCAGGTGATACTTTCAATTTGCTTACTAGTGATAGTCGGGTTGATCACATTGTGGAACAATCAAACTATTATGGTTATAGTGGTGATAGAGTAAAAGGGCTGATTTTTTGCAGTCGAAATGATGAAGCTGAAGAAATATCACGCAAATTAAATAAACGTGGTTTGAAAACACTGAGCCTAGCCGGAAAGAATAGCCAAAAGGAACGCGAAGAAGCTATTGCTAGATTAGTAAGCGATGAGCGTGAGGATAAACTAGAGTATATTCTCTCAGTTGATATTTTCAATGAAGGTGTTGATGTCCCTGAAATCAATCAAGTCATTATGTTACGACCAACTCAAAGTCCGATTGTTTTTATACAACAGCTAGGACGTGGTTTGCGTAAAGCTAATAATAAGGAATATGTGGTAATTCTTGATTTTATTGGCAATTATGATACTAATTTTATGATTCCAATGGCACTAGCAAGTGACCGCAGCTATAATAAAGATAATTTGCGCCGGTGCTTACTAGAGGGATCAAGAATTATTCCTGGAGCATCAACTATTCACTTTGATAAAATTGCCCAAAAACGTATTTTTGCTTCAATTGATAATTCTCGTTTAAATGATGTAAAACTCATCAAAGAAAGTTATAAAAATCTTCGCAATAAATTGGGACGGATACCTAAATTAGCAGATTTTGACCAATTCGGAGAGATGGATGTTATTTGTATTTTTCAAAATAAAACGCTGGGGTCTTATTATAAATTTCTTTGCAAATATGAAAAGGATTTTACAATAAGATTATCATCATTATCCGAATTGTTTATCAGCTATATATCACAAAAATGGGCAGAGGGTAAACGTCCACATGAGCTAGAATTACTAAAATTAATGCTGACTGAAAAAGAGCACCTATTAGCTAAAACTGAAAATGTTTTATTAAAAAAATAT
>ERZ1034680.71-NODE-71-length-78583-cov-17.825183_pt1 | contig 78583 bp, 65 predicted proteins | sample MGYA00520639_ERZ1034680 | MGnify/ENA primary metagenome ERZ1034680 (study PRJEB33766, sample SAMN09781760) | gut metagenome | biome: gut microbiome | host: Homo sapiens | place: Madagascar | study: EMG produced TPA metagenomics assembly of the PRJNA485056 data set...
CGAAAATTTCCTATAATCGTCTCTTGACAATGGTCACTTCATAACAGGGATGATTTCCGACAGGGAATTTCATCCTGATTTGATGGAAACCTCCGGCAGGGATGATTTTCAGCGACGAAATGCATCCCTCAAAGCCAGAATAGCAAATTTAAGATGCATGAGGGCCGGAAATATCATCCTGGAAAAGGCAAAGAGCAAATTCAGGATACATCGACCAGGCACACAGCAAAAGCCAACAGCAACCGCAGCAAACAGCAGCCATGTCGTGTAAACACAACATGGCTGCTGCATATTCGTTTCGTCTCACCTTTGTAACTGAATCAAATGTGATCTTGATCAGCCCATTACAACCTGCACATCATAATCAGCCTTGTCGTTGCTGAACGGAATGATGTTGCCTTCTACCGGAGCGCCGTCTATAAGCATCTGCTTCACGCCCTTTTCCACGTGATCCGGATTGGATACATGGATGTGATAGGTGACGCCGCGGAACTTGCGGGTCAGATCGTAGTCACCAAAATCCTTCGGAACGCAGGGATCAATGGAGAGTCCCTTATGCGTCGGCATAACGCCGAGGATGTACTGGGAGATATTTGCAAAGGTCCATGCTGCCGTACCGGTCAGCCAGCTGTTCTTGCCCTCTCCGAAATACTTTGCTTCCTTGCCTGCTACCATCTGGCAGTAAACATAAGGCTCTGTGCGGTGGATTTCGGAAATCTCCTCCGTATATGCAGGGCAGGTCTTGCGATAGATATCAAATGCCCGGTCGCCGTGTCCGCAAACAGTTTCCGCAATGGAAACCCAAGGGTTGTTATGGCAGAAAATGCCTCCGTTCTCCTTGTATCCCGGCGGATAGGAGCTGATCTCACCAAGCTCAAGATGATAGCTCTTGTATGCAGGATAGAGGATGCAGATGCCGTATTTGGTATCCAGAAGCTTTTCCACGGATTCCAGGGCCTTGTCTGCAAGTCCTTCCTTTACGCCGCAGCCGGCAAGTACGCAGAAGCCCTGAGGCTCGATGAAGATCTTGCCGTCTTCGCACTCATTGGAGCCAACCTTGTTGCCGTTTGCATCATAAGCACGTACAAACCACTCTCCGTCCCAGCCTGCCGTGGTGACAGCCTTATAAACGCGGTCTACTGCTGCGCGTGCACGTGCTGCCTCTTCGTCATCGCCGCGAAGCTCTGCAATCTGCGCATATTCCTCGCCGTACTTTACGAACATGCCGCCGATGAAAACAGATTCCGCCACCGGTCCTTCAGAAGGACCGAAGGTCTGGAAGGATTCGCCCGGGTGCTCGGAGAAGCAGTTCAGGTTCAGACAGTCATTCCAGTCAGCGCGGCCGATCAGAGGAAGGTCATGCGGGCCGAGATGATTGATGGTGAAATCAAGAGACCTCTTGAGGTGCTCCATCAGCGTTGTGGCAACGGACATATCGTTGTCGTACGGAACAATCTCATCCAGAATGGAATAATCGCCTGTTTCTCTTGTATAAGCGCTGACGGCAGCAATGAGCCACAGCGGATCATCGTTAAAGCCGGAGCCGATTCCCGCATTGCCCTTCTTGGTAAGCGGCTGGTACTGATGATAAGCAGAGCCGTTCTGGAACTGCGTGGAAGCAATGTCGATGATTCTCTCCCTTGCGCGTTCCGGAATCAGATGTACAAAGCCGAAAAGATCCTGGCAGGAATCACGGAAGCCCATGCCGCGGCCGATTCCGGATTCATAGTAGGAAGCAGAACGGCTCATGTTGAAGGTGATCATGCACTGATACTGATTCCAGATATTTACCATACGGTTGACCTTGTCATTTCCGGTATGAACCGTATAGTGTGTCAGAAGATCCTTCCAGTAATCCTTCAGCTCTGTGTACGCGCGATCCACATTGGCGTCCGTCTTGTAGCGATCCAGAAGCGCCCATGCTCTCGTCTTGTTGATGATCTCATCTCTGGCAGTCGTTCCCTCGGCCCACTTCTCGTCCTCCGGATTCTCGATGTATGCGAGAACAAAAACAAAGGATCTGGTTTCACCGGGAGCCAGTGTCAGATTCAGCTGATGCGAAGCAATCGGAGACCATCCGCTTGCCACCGAATTGTGACATTTTCCCTCAAGAACCGCCTGCGGCTTATCCGGGCCATTGTAGAAGCCCATAAATTCGCTGCGGATCGTGTCAAAGCCATCGATCTTCGCGTTGACGGAGTATACCGCGTAGTGATTGCGGCGCTCGCGATACTCTGTCTTATGGAAAATTGTAGAATCCACCAGCTCAACCTCACCGGTAGAAAGGTTTCGCTGGAAGTTCTCGCAGTCATCAGACGCATTCCAGAGGCACCATTCCACATAAGAGAAGAGCTGAACCTCTTTTGCTTCGTCTGTGTTGTTGGTAAGCTTGATCTGCTCAATCTCACAGGTATCATTCAACGGAACAAAGCACAGAAGATCCGAAGCAATTCCGTTTTTGGAAGCGGTGAACCTGGAATATCCAAGGCCATGACGGCACTCATAGGAATCCAGCTCGGTCTTGGTCGGCTGCCATGCCGGGTTCCAGATCTCATTTCCCTCTTTGATATAAAAATACTTGCCATTGCTGTCGTACGGAACGTTGTTGTAACGATAGCGGGTCAGGCGAAGAAGCTTTGCATCCTTATAAAAGGAATATCCGCCGTCTGTGTTGGAAATCAGACTGAAGAAATCCTTGTTTCCCAGATAATTAATCCAGGGAAGCGGTGTCTTCGGAGTTGTGATGACATATTCCATGGCATTATCATCAAAGTAACCGAATTTCATAATACCTCCTTTTGCATTTCCCCCAAATAAATTGATAATAGATACAGAAAACGTTTAAGTAACAAAACACAATTTAACATGGCTATTATATGCATCGAGCAGACAAAAAAGCAAGGATCATCCCCTGAAAGAGCGATGAAATCTACATTTTTAACATCTTTGCATAGGTAAATCTTGTAATATGTAACATAATATACTATTCTATAATCGTAAACGATTAAGGTCATCTGAAAAATTATGTCATGATCGTGTACAATGAAACGAGAGGGAACTGCAGAAAGGGGTAAGGAATGGTATCGCTCAAGGATATTTCAGCGGCCTGCGGGGTGTCGATTGCTACCGTAAGCAAGGCACTTAACAATCATAACGACGTCAGTGAAGAAACCAAGGAACGCATTCGCAAGACTGCGATGAATCTTGGTTACATGCCCAACTCCGCGGCAAAGGCGCTGAAAACCAATCGAACCTATAACCTTGGAATCCTCTTTGTGGACGAGGCGCAGAGCGGACTGACGCATGACTATTATGCAGCTCTTCTGGACAGCTTCAAGCGTCACGCGGAAGCCCTCGGCTACGATCTGACCTTCATTAACAGCAATACCACAAGAAGCAACCGGATGTCCTATCTTGCGCATGCGAGATATCGCGGCTTTGACGGAGTGTGCATTGCCTGCGTGGATTTCTATGATCCCGATGTTGTGGAGCTGGTTCGAAGCAACATTCCGATCGTTACAATCGATCATGTCTTTGACAACCGCATGGTCATTCAGTCGGACAACGTGGCCGGAATCCGCGACCTTGTGAATTATATCTACCAGCGCGGGCACCGAAAAATCGCCTATATACACGGATTTGATTCTGCAGTTACACAGGCCCGCCTCGCAAGCTTCTATAAAACCTGCTATGATCTGGGTCTTACGATTCCGGATGAGTATATTGTAGAGGCAGCATACCGTGACACAGACACCACGTATGCGCGCACTATGGAGCTGCTGAAGCTGAAGGAGCCGCCGACCTGTATTCTGTATCCGGACGATTTTGCCACTCTCGGAGGAATGAATGCCGTGCGTGCAAAAGGTCTGACGATCGGAAAAGATATTTCGATTGCCGGTTATGACGGAATCCGGTTGGGAAGACACCTGGAGCCGAAGCTGACAACAATCCGCCAGGACACGGAGGCAATCGGCGCGCAGGCAGCTGAGAAGCTGATTGCGCTGATCGAACGGCCGAAGACAACGCTGGTCGAGCATGTCATGATTGAGGGAACTCTCTTTGAGGGAGAAACCGTCGGAGAGATCAAACCGGAATAAATTATTTTTTACTTTCTTCTTGACAAACATCTGCTGTACGCGTATATTTAATCATGTTGTTGCGGCAGTAATGACGTGACAGAAATGTATGTGTAGCTCAGCTGGATAGAGCGTCTGGCTACGGACCAGAAGGTCGCGAGTTCGAATCTTGTCACATACAGAAACCGGAAAGCCTTTAGAATCAAGGTTTTCCGGTTTTTTTGTTGTCCGGTCAGACATCTGTTTTTACGTTTTTTCGATGGTTTGTTGTTTATTTGATGTTTGTTTTTCACTGCTGCCAAAAAGAAGGGCTGCCGCTCAGCGACAGCCCTTCTTTTATACTATCTTTATTTCACCTTTGTGAACAGCAATCCGATCATTGCCCATCGCGGACAATTATCTCTCTACAATTGCTGCGCAGCCCATTCCGCCGCCTACGCACAGGGTTGCAAGTCCCTTGTGTGCATCTCTCTTCTGCATCTCATACAGAAGGGTAACCAGAATTCTTGCGCCGGAGCATCCTACCGGATGTCCGAGAGCAATGCCGCCGCCGTTCACGTTGAGCTTCTCGGGATCAAAGCCAAGGTCATGTGCAACTGCCAGAGACTGTGCTGCAAAGGCCTCATTTGCCTCGTAAAGGTCAAAATCTTCGATTTTATAGCCAGCCTTATCCATTACCTTGCGGGTTGCGTAAATCGGTCCTACGCCCATGATGGAAGGATCTACGCCGGCAAGCTCTCCGGCAATCCAGGTTGCCATCGGAGTTACGCCGAGCTCCTTCGCCTTCTCTTCGCTCATTACGATCATGGCTGCTGCACCGTCATTGATTCCGGACGAATTACCTGCGGTCACGATTCCGTCCTTCTTGAAGGCAGGCTTCAGCTTCGCAAGAGCCTCAAGCGTTGTTCCCGGGCGATTTCCCTCATCGGTATCAAAAACAATCGTTCCCTTCTTCGTCTTGATTTCAACCGGTACGATTTCATCCTTGAATCTTCCGGACTCAATTGCCTTCTCTGCCTTGTTCTGAGAGCTGAGAGCAAACTCATCCAACTGCTCACGTGTCAGCCCCCACTGCTCTGCAACGTTCTCAGCCGTAATTCCCATGTGATAGCCGCCGAATGCATCCGTCAGAGCGTCGCGGATCATTGCATCCTCAACAACACCGGAGTTCATTCTGTATCCGAATCTTGCCTTCGGAAGAAGGTAAGGTGCAGCATCCATATTCTCCATGCCGCCGGCTACGATGATATCCTTGTCGCCCATGGCAATGAGCTTGGCTGCAAGGTTCACGCAGTGAAGGCCGGAGCCGCACAGAACGTTAATGGTCGTTGCAGGAACCTCTACCGGAATGCCTGCGTTTACTGCTGCCTGTCTCGCCGGGTTCTGGCCGTTGCCCGCCTGGATAACATCGCCCATGTAGACCTCATCCACCTGCTCCGGCTTTACTCCGGAACGGCGAAGAGCCTCTTTGATGACAATTGTTCCAAGATCTGCTGCCGGAATGTCCTTCAGAGTTCCGCCAAATTTGCCGATAGCCGTTCTGCAGGCGCCGGCGATTACAACTTTTCTAAGTGCCATTGATCTTACCCTCCACAATAATTGTTTGCAGTTTTTCTGCTTTTCTTATTATAAAACTTTACATGTGCAAATTACATGCACAGATCCGCAAATTCTCCGCCGTCCGCTTTCAACAGGTCCAAGGGCGCAAGACAGATCTGACAGCCGATTTTTCCTCCGCTGACATACATTCTCTCCAGTCCCTCTGCGGACGCGTCAACTCTGGTCACAAAAGCCTTCTTCATGCCGATTGAGGTGCATCCGCCGCGCACATAACCCGTCAGCTGGAACAGATCCTTTACATGAATCATTTCCACAGATTTTACCCCAACGGATTTCGCGCATTTCTTCAGATCCAGCTCTTTTTCGATCGGGATCACAAAAACATAATGCTCCCGGTCATTTCCGACCGTAACCAGTGTTTTGTACACCTGCTCATGAGGAAGTCCAAGCTTGTCCGCCGTCTGAATTCCATCCACAAAGTCATCCGGCTCATAGGATTCATGCGTGTAGCTGATCTTCAAGCGATCCAGAATACGCATTGCATTTGTTTTTACTTCTTTTTCTTTCTTCGCCATTGTATTGCCTTCCATTCCGCAGCAGGGACGAATCTCATTTTCCGCAGAGCCTGCTGATCAGCATCGGAATTGCCTGTTCGAAGTTCACTCCGTAAAAGACCCGTTCCCGATCCTCTACGGTCTTCCGGATACACTCCAGTGTGAAATCCACCGCAAGCTTCTGCGCGTCCTCCAGGGGCTTTCCCAGCGTCAGTGCACCGGACAGCACGCTGGCAAAAATATCTCCCGTTCCGTGCATGCTTTCAGGAAGCCTCTCGTTCAGGTACGTTCTGCAAATCGGATGTCCCTTCTCTTTATGAAGAGACATCACGCCGATTCCATCTGCCCTCTGAAATCCTGTGATAATCACATCGCTGCAGCCAAGCTTCCCAAGGTCCTTCAGAACCTCTTCCCAGAAGGCCTCATCCGCATCGCTCCGATACTCTCTTCCCGTAAGAAGGCAGGCTTCCGTCAGATTCGGAACAATCACATCTGCCGAAGCGCACAGCTTCTTCATTGCCTCTGCAAAATCCGGCGTAAATCCCTTATAGAGCTTTCCGTGATCCGCCATCACCGGATCCACAATCTGAAGGCAGTCTGCATGTTTCCGAAATTTCTCTCCCAGCTCCCGGACCAGCTCCACCTGACGGACGGATCCCAGATATCCGCTCTCGATCGTATCGAATCTGATGCCTTCCTGTTCCCAGGCTTTCTCAATCCCGGGAATTTCATCTGTGAGATCCCGGAAGGTAAAATGAGAAAACGCCGTATGCGCAGAAAGAAGCGCCGTCGGAAGAGGGCAGGCTTCTACCCCCATGGCCGAAACGATCGGCAGTGCCACCGTCAGCGAGCATTTCCCTACACAGGAGATATCCTGCACAGTCAGTAATCTTTTCATGGATTCGTTCTGTTCCTTTTGCGTAAAATGTAAAAGCGGGCTGCAGATGCAGCCCGCCTCGTTTGGTCATATTCTTACTGAATTATGCACCTGCTTTTGCAGCAATAGCAGCCTTCAGCTTCTCAGTCAGAAGCGGAACAACCTTGTTCAGATCGCCGACAATGCCGTAATCTGCAACGTCGAAGATCGGAGCGTTCTCATCCTTGTTGATCGCGATGATGATATCAGACTCTTCCATACCTGCAACATGCTGGATTGCACCGGAAATACCGATTGCAAAATATACGTGAGGGCGAACCGTCTTGCCGGTCTGTCCAACCTGAAGATCCTTCGGCTTCCAGCCGGAATCTACAACTGCGCGGGAGCAGGAAACGGTTCCGTGCAGAACCTCTGCAAGATCATCCAGAAGCTTGAAGTTTTCAGGGCTGCCAACTCCGCGGCCGCCGGAAACAAGGATCTTTGCTGCCTGAATGTCAGCAACAGAAGATACTTCCTTAACGATCTTGAGAATCTCGGTGTAGCAGTTGTCCGGAACAAATCCAGGGTTGAACTCGACAACCTCTGCCTTGCGGCTGTTGTCGGGAGTCAGCTTCTGCATAACGCCGGGACGAACGGTAGCCATCTGCGGACGATAGTCCGGGCACGCGATCGTAGCAATGGTGTTGCCGCCGAATGCAGGACGGGTCATCAGCAGCTGTTTGTGCTTCTGCTCCTGTCCGGGAACAGCGATCAGCGGGAAATCACCGATTTCAAGCTGTGTGCAGTCAGCGGTAAGTCCGGTGTGAACTCTTGCCGATACGCGAGGGCCAAGGTCACGGCCGATTGCCGTAGCACCAACCAGAAGGATCTCCGGCTTGAACTCATTCACAACCGATGCCAGAGCGTGTGCATAGGGCTCTGTGCGATAATCCTTCAGCTCAGGATCATCCACAACGATAACACGATCTGCGCCGTAAGCTGCCAGCTCGTCTGCAAGATCCTTTACGCCGGATCCGATCAGAACTGCCGTAACAGTCTTGTCATCCAGATCCTTTGCCAGATCATTGGCTTTGCCCAGAAGCTCCAAAGCAATGGGGCTGATCTTGTTATCAACCTGCTGAGCAAAGATAAATACTCCTTTGTAATCCTCTAATGCCATTGTTTCTTCCTCCTGTTAGATCACGTGCTTCTCGTTCAGTACGTTTACGATATAATCAGCTGCCTCTTCAGGTGAATCCGGAACAACCTTCACACCCTTGCCCTTGGCAACCTTATCAGAAGCCTTGGCGATCACAGTCGGGGAACCAACCTTACCGATGTTGGAATCTTCCACATCCTTCAGGTCTTTTCTTCCCCATACAGTAACTTCCTTCTGGAATGCATCAAATACTCCGCCGGGAGTCATATAGCGGGGCTCGTTCAGCTCTGCCAGGCAGGTAACCAGGCAGGGCATCTTTGCCTTGACAATGTGATATCCGTCATCATACTGACGCTTAACGGTAACGGTCTTCTCCGCCTCATCCACAGAGAGCTCCTCTGCGTAGGAGATCAGCGGCAGATGAAGGTGCTCGGAGATCTGAGGGCCAACCTGTGCGGTATCACCATCGATAGCCTGACGGCCGGTGATGATCAGATCGTAATCCAGATTTCTGAGTGCTCCTGCGATGGTCTGGGAGGTAGCCCAGGTATCTGCGCCGCCGAGAACACGGTCAGTAACCAGAACACCCTTGTCTGCGCCCATTGCGAAGGCTTCGCGAAGAACTGCATCTGCCTTCGGAAGGCCCATGGTCAGAACGGTAACCTCTGCGCCGTACTGATCCTTTAAACGAAGCGCTGCTTCCAGGCCTGCCTTGTCATCCGGGTTCATGATGGCAAGCATAGCTGCTCTGTCCAGCGTTCCATCGGGTTTGAACTTAACGCCACCCTTTGTATCGGGAACCTGCTTTACGCAAACTACTACTTTCATATGTTTTCTCCTTATAGTCAGAATCGAATTACTTCAGAAGATCTCCGGAAATAACCATGCGCTGAACTTCAGATGTTCCTTCGTAGATCTCAGTGATCTTCGCATCACGCATCATACGCTCAACTTCGTACTCCTTGATGTAGCCGTAGCCGCCGAAGAGCTGTACGCACTTGGTTGTAACTTCCATTGCCGTCTCTGCAGCAAAGAGCTTCGCCTTTGCAGCCTCTACGGAGTAGCGGTCTTTGTTCTTCTTCGCATCAGCAGCCTGGTATACGAGAAGCTTTGCAGCCTCAATCTGAGTAGCCATATTGGCAAGCTGGAACTGTGTGTTCTGGAACTGTGCGATGGATCTTCCGAACTGCTTTCTCTCCTTGACATAAGCGATGGTGCGGTCAAGAGCTCCCTCTGCAAGTCCGAGTGCCTGTGCAGCGATTCCGATACGGCCGCCGTCCAGAGTGTGCATGGCGATCGGGAAGCCCTTTCCTCTTGCGCCGAGAAGGTTCTCAGCCGGAATGTGCATATCCTGGAAAATCAGCTCATAGGTGGAAGAACCATGGATACCCATCTTGTTCTCCTTGGTTCCGAAGGTGAATCCAGGTGTGTTCTTCTCAACGATAAACGCGGAGAACTTCTTCTGCTTTCTGCCTCTCTTGTCCTCGACAATGTCGGTATAAGCAATGATGATGTAGATGTCTGCTTCCTTACCGTTGGTGATGAAGCACTTGGAACCGTTCAGGATCCATTCCTTTCCGTCTTCGGAAAGAACTGCCTTGGTCTGAACACCCTGTGCGTCTGTGCCGGCACCGGGCTCCGTCAGACCGAATGCACCAAGGAGCTTGCCCTGTGCAAGCGGAATCAGATACTTCTGCTTCTGCTCTTCGGTACCAAAGGTCATGATCGGATCGCAGCACAGAGAGGTGTGCGCGGATACGATAACAGAGGTGGTTCCGCATACCTTAGCGAGCTCCTCGACACACATTACATAGGTCAGAGGGTCGCAGCCCTGTCCGCCGTATTCCTTCGGAATCGGGATGCCCATGAAGCCAAGCTTCTGCATCTTGGAAACGGTCTCACGAGGGAACTCGTGGGTATCGTCGACCTCGATTGCAAGGGGCTTTACTTCCTTCTCAGCAAAATCCTTGAACAGAGATCTTGCCATTTCATGTTCTTTGCTTAACTGAAAGTCCATGTTGTACTCTCCTTTTACACATTAATATGTTTCAATCCCCGCCCTGTTGCAGCAGATGGAGGAATCCGTCCGCCGCAGTCAGGCAGGGGCAGAAATAACGTTCCGGAAACCCTTCGGATTACTTTCTGTCCGTAGGAACCTTCTGGCCATCGCTGTAATCGTAGAAGCCGATGCCGGTCTTGCAGCCAAGCTTCTTTGCGCGAACCATCTTGCGAAGGAGCGGGCTTGCTGCGTACTTGGAATCATGAGTCTCGCTGTAGATAACATCCATGATTGCAAGAACAATGTCCAGTCCGATATAGTCGCCGAGTTCAAGCGGTCCCATCGGGTGATTGCAGCCAAGCTTCATAGCGGTATCAATGCCCTCGATATCGGAAACGCCTGCTGCGTATACGCAGATGCCTTCGTTGATCATCGGAACCAGGATACGGTTTACAACGAAGCCTGCAGCCTCATTGACCTCAACAGGGGTCTTGCCAAGCTTCTCGGAGATCTCCTTAACCTTTGCTACAACGTCGTCCGGAGTGTTGGCGCCCTTGATGACCTCGATCAGCTTCATAACAGGAGCCGGATTGAAGAAGTGCATACCAACGACGGGCTTGGAAAGGCCTGCGCCGATCTCGGTGATGGACAGGGAAGAGGTGTTGGAAGCGAAGATGCAGTCCGGATTCTTAACGATCTCGTCCTGAAGCTTCTTAAAGGTCTCATGCTTCAGATCCATCTTCTCAAGAACTGCCTCAACAACCAGATCAGGATCTACGGCGATGTCAGAAAGGCCGGTTACGATCTTGCCCAGAAGAGCATCCTCCGCAGCCTGCTCCATCTTGCCCTTTGCCACTCTCTTATCCAGAGCCTTCTTGATCTTGGCCTTGCCGCCATCTGCGAACTCCTGCTTGATGTCGCAAAGATAAACCTTCTCAACTGCATCGCTCTGAGCAAAAGCCTGCGCAATGCCGGATCCCATGGTACCTGCACCAATGACTGCTACTTTCATTTGAATTTCCTCCTCAACTGAGTTTTATCATGACAAGATGCCCGGTGTAATCCCGGGCACCTGGTGTCTTCTTTATTTGTTCTGGAATGCGACGTGCTTCACCTTGGCAGGATCGTCCTTCTTGCGGAGGAAGTTCGCCATGCCTTCCTTCTGATCCTCGGACTCAAAGCAGGAGCCGAACAGCTTCTCCTCGGTCACAAGAGCATCCTCCATCTCCTGCTGAATGCCGGTGTTGATGGCTTCCTTGCATGCCCGAACTGCAATCGGAGCATTTCCTGCGATCACCGAAGCCAGCTTCTTCGCGGTGGGAAGGAGCTCTTCCTGCGGAACCACCTGGTTTACAAGTCCGATGCGGAATGCCTCATCTGCCTTGATGTTGCGAGCTGTGTAGATCAGCTGCTTCGCCATTCCGGGTCCGATCAGACGAGCCAGTCTCTGTGTGCCGCCAAAGCCCGGAGTGATGCCAAGGCCAACCTCAGGCTGACCAAATACTGCGTTCTCTGCACAGATGCGGAAATCGCAGCTCATTGCGATCTCATTGCCGCCGCCGAGAGCAAAGCCGTTGATGGCTGCAATGACCGGAATCGGAAGCGTCTCGATTCTGCGGGACAGATCATTTCCCTTCTTGCCGAATGCCTCGCCCTCTTCCTTGGTCAGAGTGGACATCTCTCCGATGTCTGCTCCTGCAACAAAGGACTTGTCGCCTGCACCGGTAAGAATCAGGCAACGGACTGCGTTCAGATCCACGCCGTCAATGACTGCAGCAAGATCATCCAGAACCTGAGAATTCAGTGCGTTCAGAGCCTGTGGACGATTGATGGTGATCACACCTACCGCGCCCTCTACTTCATAATTTACAAAACCCATTGGAAGCCTTCCTTTCACTATTAAACAGTTGCTGTCCGCTTCTGCTTATGCCTCGTACTTCTCAACAACCGTTGCACAGCCCATTCCGCCGCCGATGCAGAGGGTTGCAAGTCCGCGCTTCGCATCGCGGTCCTTCATTGCATACAGGAGTGTGGTCAGGATACGTGCGCCGGATGCGCCTACCGGATGTCCGATTGCGATTGCGCCGCCATTGACATTCAGCTTGTTCATATCAAAGCCAAGATCCTTGCCGACTGCAACAGACTGTGCGGCAAAAGCCTCGTTTGCTTCATAAAGATCGAAATCATCAATGGTCAGGCCGGTCTTCTTCAGAACCTTTCTGGTTGCTGCGACAGGGCCTACACCCATGATGGAGGGATCTACGCCGCCAAGAGCGCCTGCTGTCCAGACTGCCATGGGAGTTACGCCGAGCTCCTTCGCCTTGGACTCGCTCATCACAACGATTGCTGCAGCGCCGTCGTTGATTCCGGATGCGTTTCCTGCCGTGGTTACGCCGTCAGGATTGATTGCACGAAGCTTCGCAATGTCTGCTGCGGTCTGTCTGCCGCGAGGGCCTTCATCCGTATCGAAAACAATCGTCTGCTTCTTCTGCTTGATTTCAACAGGGACGATCTCTTCCTTGAACTTGCCAGCTTCCTGTGCCTCAGCGGTCTTCGTCTGAGAGCATGCTGCGAACTCATCCAGCTCTTCTCTGGTAAGTCCCCACTGCTTTGCTACGTTATCAGCAGTCTGAATCATGTGATAGTTGTTGAATGCATCCCACAGAGCATCGTTGACCATGCAGTCAACAACCGTTCCGTTATTCATACGATATCCGAAACGAGCCTTCGTAAGTGCGTAGGGAGCCATCGACATATTCTCGGTACCGCCTGCTACGACGATGTCAGCCTCGCCGGCCTTGATCAGATCTGCAGCAAGATTTACTGCATACAGTCCGGATCCGCATACAACGTTCAGAGTCACTGCAGGAGTCTCTACCGGCAGTCCTGCCTTGAGAGAGCACTGTCTTGCAACGTTCTGTCCCTGTGCTGCCTGAATGACGCAGCCCATAAATACCTGATCCACATCCTCCGGCTTGATTCCTGCACGCTTTACGGCTTCCTTAATGACGATTGCACCCAGCTCTGCTGCGGGGGTCGTGGAAAGTGCGCCGCCCATCTTGCCTACCGCAGTGCGGCAAGCGCTTGCAATAACAACTCTGTCTGCCATATTCATCCTTTCCGCCGCAGCCTTTTGTGCGCGGCCATCAGATTGTTAATTTTTTGTCACACCATCAGAAATTATAGCATAGCACCCTGTTTTTTTCAATTCTGAATAGTTCTGAAATTGATGGTGAAAAACTGTATGTTTTGACTGCCCGGATGATCAAAGGTCCGGCTCGATCAGTCCGTAGGTGCCGCCCTTTCTCTTATAAACAACGTTCAGCTGCTCCGTCTCGGCGTTGCAGAACATGTAGAAGCTGTGTCCGAGAAGCTCCATCTGTACGCAGGCATCCTCCGGATACATCGGCTTCATGTCAAACTGCTTGCGGCGGCAGATCTGAATCTCCTCCTCCGCCATATATTCACGATCCAGAAACTCTCTCCGGAAGTCATTGTCACTGTCCTGATGGCGGTCCACAATCTTGTTCTTGTACTTCTTGAGCTGACGTTCAATCACCTCTTCCACCAGATCAATGCTGATGTACATATCGTTGCTCGACTGCTCGGACCGGATGATTCCTCCCTGAACAGGTATCGTCACCTCAATCTTCTGACGGTCCTTTTCTACGCTCAGTGTGACGCGCACCTCTGTGTCCGGAGCAAAGAAACGATCCAGCTTGTCCAGCTTGCCTCGAATCGCAGTGTCCAGCCCCGATGTAACCTCAATGTTCTTTCCGACAATGGTGTACTTCATACGCAGTTTCCTTTCCGCCGGGATGGATCATAATGTCCGGTATTCTTCCCCCGACTGTATGATTCCATTATTTTACCATATCGGTTTACCGATAGTGCTCCTCTTCTGTGCAATTCCGACAAATAATTTTCAAACATACCCTAAGACCAAAGGCAGGTCCCGAATGCAAAAAGACGCCGGGCCTTCGCCCGACGTCCTTCTGTTCCGATGTTTCGGATATCAATTGAATATTCTTCGGATGGCAACAATGTTGCGGTAGGTTGCCGTTCCGGTTGTAATGCCGTATCGAGGGTTCGATGCGTGTACAATCTGGTTGTTGCCAAGGTAGATCGCGACATGACCGGAGTACAGAATCAGATCGCCCGGCTGTGCCTCTGCCAGGGAATTCACAGCTGTTCCGCTGTGCTCCTGAGAGCCGGTGTAATGCGGAAGACTTACACCGAAGTTTGCGTACACCGCCATGGTAAAGCCGGAGCAGTCCGTTCCGTTTGTCAGGCTGGAGCCGCCCCACACATAGGGATTGCCGACAAACTGCAGAGCATAATTTGCAACTGCCTGTCCGGATGCACTGCCGGAGCCGCTGCCTCCCGTATATGTATTCAAAGCTCCCGAGCCGCCGGATTTCTTCTTGCTTCCCGAAGCGCCCGCCGTGCCGGCCGCTGCATTCGAGGCAGCCTTCGCCGCTTCCTCTTCTGCCTTTCTGGACGCCTCAGCTGCTGCTTCCTCAGCCTCCTCCTGTGCTCTGGAGACCGCCTCCGGATAAACATCCTCCACGTCCGCAAAGTCCGCGGAAATGTAGCCTTCTCCATCTTCTGTATTGACCTTGTACCAGCCGTCTGTTTCTTCCAGAATATCCAGCGTCTGGCCCTGTCCGATCAATGTAATAACGTCGGAATCCGCCTGAGCAGCCGCACGCACGCGAAGGGTCTCCGTCGTAACAACCGCCTTCTTCGTCGTCACGGAATCCGCAAGCTGCTGTGCCGTATCTCCGGTCGCAACATATTCCTCGCGAATATATCCGGTGACATCTCCGGACCTGACACGTGCCCAGCCGTTTCCGGTGCGCCCAAGAACCTTGGCCACAGAACCGTTATAGAGCTTGCCCACGATATCAGATTCCTCATCGGCATCAGCGCGGACATTGATATAATCATTGACCTGGGCCACGACGATCTCATTGCCGTTCGAATCCGTCGCCATGCCGGTCTCGCCGGAAGCCTCTGAATCCGTTCCACTCTCCGCTTCCTCTTTTCCGGAGGCCTCCGGATCCGTATCCGATGCAGCCGTGCCATCCTCTCCGGAAGCATTTTCGGAAGTATCTTCCGAAACACCCTCCGCAGAATTGTTTCCCTCCTGTGAGGAAGCAAGCAGCGCTTCCGCTTCTCCCGCGCTGATCACGCCCTGATCCAGCTTCATCTGTGCTTCTCTTCGGTCCACCATTTGTGCAAGCTGAACCGCAATGTTCGCATCCGACACCACCGTCACCGCTGTTGCAGACAGAATCGTTGCGGTCGCACTGTCGATTTGGATTCCCTGCGTCTCCGAAACCGCATCGACCACTGCCTGTTCGCGGATTTGTACCGGAGTCAGCTGCGTCTCTGCAATGGAGCGGTTGTCTTCCTCATCCGTAGTATCTTCAGAGGCATCTTCTGCCTCATCCGACCCTTCCCCCGCCGACGCATTCTCTGCCGCCGATGCCTGGATCGTAAGTCCGTTCTTCTCATCTTTTCGAATCACGGAGATCAGTCCGTTGTCATACAGGTTATCCTCCACATTTCGAAGAGATACCTTCTTCGCCGCAAACGCATAGGAAAAGCCTGCTCCCGGCAGCATGACAGGAGCGTGCTCTTCTTCCTCCGAAGCCATTTCCGTCTGCGCTGCCAGAACCTGCTGCGGCATGCCCGCTCCGATCATTGCTCCGCCAAGCGCCAGTGCACACAGCCCGGCCGCAAATCTTCTATGTATTCTTTTCATTTTTCCTGTGATCAAAATTCCCGTTGTCCCCTTCATCCACCGCAGCGGATGTACGCACCAGAAATGCCAATTGTTACAAGTTTGTTACATTATTTATGATGTCAGCGGATCCTGTCAAGAGCCCTTCCGCATGGATTCTTCACAATCCTTCACTATTTTACATATTTTCCGGCTTTGTCAACACGATTTTCCCAAAATCCCGTTCTACGATTCACTGCAATCCTGTTCTATAATCATCCACATGAAAACAAGAACTGTATCTGAACTGAATGCCGCCTACGGTTTCACGCCTCTTCCGCACGGTCTTTCTTCTGCAGAAAGACCGTTTGCTGCGGCGGCCGGATTTTCTGATCCGGAGGAGCCGTTTGCAACAACTGCCGAATTCTCTGCTGCGGCGAGAAATCACTGCTGCGCGGTCATGGTATTGAATCTGCTTCTTCTGAGATTTCCTGCATATTGCGCGGGCTTTTCCCGCAGTGAGCTTTTCAAAGAAATCCATGGAGAAATCGGAAACGGACCGGTTCTGTCTCTTCGCCGGGCAAACCGTTTTCTTCAGAAAGCGCAGCTTCCGGGCCGGCTGGTCCGGATTTCCAACTCCCGACTCCCTGTCCGCCCTGCGGAGTATCATGCACTTCTCCTTGCAGCGGCTCCCCTTGACTGGCACTGGGTGCTTGCCATTCCGGATTCCGGGAAGAATCCGCCTGCCCCGGATGCAGCCATCCCCGTTATCACCGGCTGGGATCCGGACCGTCCATACCTCTGGAATCCGGAAGGTCCCTCCCGCCTTCTGGCCGTCTGGAGACTGGATTCGGACTAACAGATACTAAAACGGACAGGTCTTCCATCAGACCTGTCCGAAAACGTCATATTCTCTTATTCCATTACAATCTTCCGGCACACATCGGGCTTGTTGGTGATGATTGCCTCGACGCCCATGTCTCTGCACAGCTTCATGTGCACCTCGTCGTTTACCGTCCAGACATGTGTTTCCAGGCCGTATTCATGAGCTGTCTTCACATATTCCGGATCCTGAAGAAAATAAAGTGCCGGATGCAGCGCATTGACCTTTGCCTTTTCCTTCGCATAGGGAGCCACATCAAGCCATCCGTCCGAATACAGAAGTCCCGTATTGACATCCGGCTTCAGATTGCGAAGATGAACCAGTGTCTCATGATTGAAGGAGGAATACATCACCTTCTCCTCCATGCCCATTCTGGCTGTCAGGTCCAGGACCTTCTCCTCAATTCCGCTGTAACGGAAGACGCCTGTCTTGAATTCCACATTGATCGTAAGGCCCGTTGGCTTCAGAAGCTCATAGACCTCCTCCAGTGTCGGAATCTGCACCTTTGTATACTCGGGATGTACCCGGTTGAAATTCATCTTCCGAAGCTCGGCAAAGGTATGATCCTTCACATAGCCGGTTCCGTCGCTGACCCGCTCGATCGACTCGTCATGTGTCACAACAAGCTCACCGTCCGATGTCAGCTGCACATCCAGCTCGACCCCATCTGCCTGCATTTCTGCAGCCTTTTCAAACGCGGGAAGCGTATTCTCCGGCGCATACGCGGAAGCTCCGCGATGTGCCCATACCAATGTTCTCATCTCTGCTCCTTCGGACCGTTCCGAAAACGGTCTCCTTCCATTATTCGCTTAATTATTTGCCGCTTCCTGTCTGGTGCTTACCACAAACAGGATCAGACCAATCACAAAGAAAACCGCAATGACGCCGACACCGTTGTTGACGCTTCCTGTCATCTGCGACACCAGTCCCATCAGCGTCGTGCCAATCACCGAAGCACCCTTTCCGCAGATGTCATAGAAGCCGAAAAATTCTCCGGAACGTTCTGCCGGAATGATCTTGGCAAAATAAGAACGGGACAGCGCCTGAATTCCGCCCTGGAACATTCCGACAAAAATCGCCAGTACCCAGAACTGCCAGCTTGCACTCATAAAGTAAGCAAAAATCGCGATGCCCGTGTAAGCTGCAATGGCAATCATGATCAGCCTCTCCGACATGCCCTTCTGCGAAAGCTTTCCAAACAGGATCGCAAACGGGAAGGCAACAAACTGCGTCACAAGAAGCGCAAGCAGCATATCGGTCGATCCCAGCCCGAGTGCAGAGCCGTAGGCCGTCGACATATCAATGATGGTGTAAACGCCATCGATATAGAAAAAGAACGCCAGCAGGAAAAAGAAAACCTTTTTATTCTTCGCAATGTCCCGGAGGCTGACGCCGAGCTGCTGCAGAATATTCTTCTTTTCCTCTTCGCCTGTAAGGAAATACTTCTGCTGATAGCTGCGAAGAATCGGAACCGACACTCCCATCCACCATACCGCTGTAATGACGAGTGCAAGAGAAAGTGCCGTCATCTGCGAAAGGCCGATTTTGTCGCTGTTCAGAACCAGCAGAAGGCAGGCAATGAACGGAACGCAGCTTCCGATGTAGCCCCAGGCATAGCCCTGAGAGGAAACATTGTCCATCCGCTCTTCCGTGGTAATATCGCCAAGCGTCGAATCATAGACAACAAGACTCAGGGAGTATACGGATTTTACAATGCAGAAGACGATCAGGAACATCAGCCATTCCTTCACAAAGCCAAGCGCCGCACACCCGATTGCTCCCAGGACAATGGTTGCCGCAAAGATGGCTTTCTTTTTCTTCCCCTTGTCCGCCGCAGCACCGAGGAGCGGTCCGAGGAAGGCAACAATCAGAGTGGAAATGGAAATGGCATAGCCCCAGTAGGCCAGATAATTGACCTCAGAAAGCCCCGCCTGTTTGCCCAGCTGATTGAAGTAAATCGGTATGATGGTGGAAACCATCATCGTGAAGGCCGAATTGGCCACGTCATACAGGATCCACTTCTTTTCCAGCGATGTCAGCTTTGACTTCATAATTCTCTAATCCCCCATCTTCCTTCTGTGCGTTTTCCAAAGTCAGGACAACGCCATCCGGTCCGAAACCTCTCCGCCTGCTTCCTCAAATTTCTGAAGAAGATCCTGCACCTGCAGCTTCTTCTTCTCCTCGCCGGAAACATCATAGATGATCTTTCCGTTTGACATCATGATCAGACGGTTTCCGTGCTCAATGGCATCGTGCATGTTATGCGTAACCATCAGCGTTGTCAGTCTGTTCTCTCCGACGATCCGGTCGGTTGCTTCCAGAACCTTCGCCGCCGTCTTCGGATCAAGCGCCGCCGTATGCTCGTCCAGAAGCAGAACCTTCGGCTTCTTCATGGTCGCCATCAGAAGAGTCAGTGCCTGTCTCTGTCCTCCGGAAAGAAGTCCGACCTTGGAGCTCATGCGATCCTCCAGTCCCAGATCCAGCTTCTTCAGAAGCTCCCGGTACTCGCCCTCTTCCTTTTTCCCGACCCCCCAGCGAAGCGTTCTTCTCTGTCCGCGCCGTGCAGCCAGTGCCATATTCTCATCAATCTGCATATCTCCGGCAGTTCCTGTCATCGGATCCTGGAACACTCTTCCGAAGTAAGCCGCTCTCCTGAATTCTGGCAGTGCAGATACATCCTCACCGCCAATCAGAATCTGTCCGGAGTCCACCGGCCAGACACCGGCGACCGCATTCATAACGGTCGACTTGCCGGCTCCGTTTCCTCCGATGACCGTACAGAAATCTCCGTCGTTCAGCTTCAGGCTCACGTTAACCAGCGCCTTCTTCTCATTGATGGTACCGGCATTGAATGTTTTCGAAATACTTCTCAGCTCCAGCATGATCAGTTCTCCTTTCCTTCTCCGGCAGAACCGTTTGCTCTGCTGTTGCGCTTCGCAAGTGCATGGAAGGAGCTCTTGCGCATTTCCTTCAGATACGGAACAGCAAGGAAGATCGCTACCACAATTGCCGTCAGAAGCTTCATATCGTCCGCCGGGAACTTCAGCCAGAGAACGAATACATAGACAAAATAATAGATGACCGCACCAATCACAACGAATGTGAGCCGCAGAATAAAGCCAAGGCGCTTCCCAAGGATTGCTTCGCCGATCACTTCTCCGATGATCACGGCCGCAAGTCCGATGACGATGGAGCCCTGTCCCATTTTGACATCCGCAAAGCCCTGATACTCAGAAAGAATGCCGCCGGAAAGTGCAACCAGTCCGTTGGAAACCGCAAGGGCAACAATCTTCATGCGCCCCGTGTTGATGCCCTGTGCCCGGCTCATGTGCGGGTTAATGCCCGTCGCACGGATGGCACTTCCCATTTCGGTTCCGAGGAACCAGTAGAAAACGCCGATGATCACGACATCCACGATCATGGTCAGTGCAATGGTCTGTCCCAGATAGCGGATATTCGAGGTAAAATGAACGGTCACGCTGCCGGCGGGGACCGCCTGATTTGCCTTTCCCATGATGTTCAGGTTGATGGAATACAGGGAAATCTGTGTCAGGATTCCGGCCAGAATGTCCGGAATTCCGAGACAAACATGAAGGACTCCCGTAATCAGACCTGCCGCAACGCCCGCCAGAAATGCGATCGGAAGAACCGCTTCCGGGCTCCATCCGTTCAGAATCAGCATGACGGCCACCGCGCCGCCTGTTGCAAAGGATCCATCCACCGAAAGATCTGCAAAATTCAGCACGCGGAATGTCAGATACACGCCAAGCGCCATGATGCCCCAGATCAGTCCCTGTGCCAGACCTCCCGGTGCAGCATTCCACAATGCCGTAGGATTCAGTGATGCAAAATATGCTGCCATTTGAATACTCCCTCCATCTGTAGCTTTCTGATACCGAAAAACAGCGCAGGCACTTCGTCGCGCCTGCGCTGCCCGTTATTCGATTATATCGCAATCCTTGAAAGATTTCATTACATTAACCCGGCAAAGTAAATTATTCGCCGTCAGTTATTCGCCGTCCGGAATTGCCACGTAATCCTCCGGCATGGTCATGCCAAGAGCCTCTGCATAAGAAGCATTGTACTCCTTGGTCGTTGCCGCTGCCTTCTCGATTGCCATCGTGGAAATATCTTCTCCCTCGGAAAGGATCCGGATCGCCTGCTGACCGGTCGTATATCCAAGATCATAATAGCTGATGGAGAGCGTTGCCAGTCCGCCTGCCTTGCACATATTCTCTTCGCCGCAGATGATCGGAATTCCTGCAGGCTCTGTGACGTTGGAAACAATCGTCATATTGGAAGCTGCGGTGTTGTCCGTCGGGATGTACATCGCATCGCAGTCAGAAACCGCGCTGTTTACAACCGACTGCAGATCGTTGGAATCTGCGAAGGTGTACTCCTGGTAAGCGATTCCATCTTCGTCAAGGTATTTCTCAATCTCGGTAGCCTGGAACTTGGAGTTTGCCTCTGCCGAGCAGTAGAGAATTGCAACCTTTTTCACATCCGGAACCAGCTCGACAATCATCTTCTCCTGCTGATCCAGAGGAGCCAGATCCGAGGTACCGGATACGTTCATTCCTGTGGTGCCTGTGAAATCCGTAAGATTCAGTGCAGCGCCGTAGTCCGTCACGGAGGTTCCGAGAATCGGGATATCGGTCGTTGCCGCTACTGCAGCCTGCAGAGCAGGAGTTGCATTGGCAAGAATCAGATCATAGTCATTGTTCACAAAGCCCGTCACAATGGTAGAGCAGGTAGCGGAATCACCCTGAGCATTCTGATAATCAATGGTGACGTTATCGCCGTACTTCTCCTTCAGCGCATCCTCAAAGCCCTGCGTAGCCGCGTCCAGCGCATCGTGCTGAACGAGCTGACAGATGCCGACGGTAAACTTCTGATCTGAGCTCTCCCCGGCTGCATCAGCAGTTGTTTCTGCCGCTGCGTCTGTGGTTTCTGCTGCCGCGTCCGTGGTTGTCTCTGCTGCGGTATTCTGTGTGTCTGCTGCCTGACTGCCGCAGCCGGCCATTGCAAGCATTGTGCCTGCAAGAACAAATGCAAGAAGCTTCTTTTTCATAATTGATCTCCCTTCGCGTTTCAATCCGTCCGGATTGATTTATTACATTAAAGCGCAGACGCGTTGGTGTGTCAAATTATTTTTGAAGCTTCCTGCATTTTTTCTGATTGCGTATGCTGTTTTTCACGGATTTTGACCGGATCCTACGCTCCTGCCGCATCCAGCTTCTTATGATGCTCCTCCTTCACCCGGTACAGCGTCTGATCCGCCGCCTCAATCAGGTCCTTCTGCTTCATTCCCTCCTGCCATTCCGCAATGCCGATGGAAAGGGACATTCGATATTTCTTCTCCGACCAGGAGCTGAAATAGTCAAGCTGATTCTGAATTTCCCTGCAAAGCGCCTGGATCTCTTCTATATTCTCCGCCTCTGCGACCACCATAAATTCATCCCCGCCATAGCGGGCCAGATATGGTCTTCGGTTCATGCTCTGTGCGGCACTCTTCAGCGCATTGGCCGTCCGGATCAGCGCCTGATCTCCCTCCTGATGGCCGTAGGTATCATTAATCCGCTTAAAGTAATCGATATCCATCATGATCAGGAACAGACGGTCCTCATGCAAACGAATCTTGGTATTGATATAAGTCAGAAGATTCTGCCGGTTATGGATCTGCGTCAGCTTGTCCGTTGAGACCTGCTCACTGGTGGAGCCAACGAAGATAAACAGAAGCCACAGCGTAGCAAATACACAAATCACCGGGAACTCGTCCCCGAGGAGGGTCTTGAAAAGCCAGGAAAGAAGAAAGCTCATCGGAAAAGAGCCTATCTGCAGCATCTGACTTTTCCTGGTCGGGTCCGATTCATACACGGCCTTCCCCAGCATGCGGATGCCGGTAATTCCCGTGTAAAATACCCAAATCCCCATCTGTGCCTGAAACAGATCCTCCATGTGATATCTTCCGTGCACATCAATATCAAAAATGACCTTGGTGTATCCATTGGTGCAGACCACAACCAATATGAACAGGATCGGAAGAAAGACCACCTTCATCTGGTCCGCGTCGTTAAACTCCCGGTTTCCCATCTCGGTTTCCGAGTATCCGACCCAGGCGAACACAGCAAGATTCAGAAAAACAAGAAACATGGTTTTAAAAAAGAACTGGAGTCCGAGATGCGCAGCCAGCGAAGAAGAAAACCCGCGAATCAATCCCCAAGCTGCATTCGAGACAAAAGACAGGATAAAAAAAGTCAGAACTGCAGTATACCATCGTGAAGACATGGAATTGTCCATCCCGCGGTGAAACCAGAAGAACAGCATGCACAGCATGGCAACGCTGAACAGGCTCACTTCTGCAAACAACATAGAAGTAACATTCACGAGCATCTTCCCCTTCCCGGTAAAACCGCTGAAATTTCCTTATACGATTACGTGCTCCGATTACGTTCTCTCCTTCTTGTCTGCAAATCGCAATCCATACACGATTCTCAAATTATAACATGTTTTTGATTTTCTCTTTATTTGTTTTTGATATTTGCGGCCATTTTTTACTGTTTTTTGTGGAAACGTTTCCATGAAATATTTTTACAGATAAGACAAAAGAGAGCTGCTCATCGCAGCTCTCTCATCATTTTCGTAAATCAGCAAATGCTGTCTTCCGGTTCAGGCAAACGGCTTTGTGAAAGGATTCTCGTCCTCGTACAGAACGCCCTCCGGCTGATTGTAGCCGATCTCGCTCGGATCTACGCCGATGTACTTCAGTGCATCGTACAGATTCTTGCCGTAATGGCCGAACATAACCGCACCGTGGTGAGGATAGTTCTTGCCAACCAGGATGTAACGATAGAAGCGGCCCATCTCCTTGATGCCGAATACACCGATTCCGCCGAAGGAACGGGTTGCAACCGGAAGAACCTCGCCCTCTGCAGCATAAGCGCGCAGCTTGTTGTCTGCCGTAGACTGCAGTCTGTAGAAGGTGATCTTGCTGGGAGCGATATCTCCCTCGATGGTTCCATCGCACCAATCCTGCGGGTGAGTTCTTGCCATGATTCTCTGGAAGGACAGGTGAGGATTGGTGAGCTTCGTGGAGCAGGTATTGCCGCAGTGGAAGCCCATGAACGTATCCGTGAACTTGTAATCGAACTTGCCCTTGATGGACTCGTCATACATGTCGTGAGGAACCGTGTTGTTGATATCCAGAAGAGTAACCTCGTCTCCGGAGATGCACAGTCCGATGTACTCGGAAAGAGTTCCGTAGATATCTACTTCACAGGATACCGGAATGCCTTTGCGCATCAGGCGGCTGTTGACATAGCAGGGAACGAACTTGAACATATCCTGGAATGCCGGCCAGCACTTGGTGGTCAGAGCAACGTACTTGCGATAGCCCTTGTGAGCCTCAGCCCAGTCAAGAAGAGTCAGCTCATACTGAGCAAGCTTCCGGAGCATTTCAGGCTCCTTGCCTGCCTCATAGTGCATTTCCTGAGCCATATCTGCAGCAACCTCAGCGATTCTCTCGTCGCCCTCGTGCTTCTGATAGGACTCGAACAGATCCAGCTCAGACTCTTCCTCAACCTCGATGTCCAGGTTGTACAGCTGCTTGATCGGAGCGTTGCATGCCAGGAAGTTGGACGGGCGGGGTCCGAAGGTAATGATCTTCAGGTTGGACAGGCCGTATGCTACGCGTGCAACCGGAAGGAAATCATGGATCATATCTGCGCACTCTTCCGCATTGCCTACCGGATAATCCGGGATATAGCACTTTGTATTGCGAAGAGCCAGGTTGTAGGAAGCATTCAGAACACCGCAGTAAGCATCGCCGCGGCCGTCGATCAGATCGTTCTGGGACTCCTCAGCTGCTGCACAGAGCATCTTCGGTCCATCGAAGTGCTTCGCAAGAAGAGTCTCGGAAATTTCAGGTCCGAAGTTTCCAAGATATACGCACAGCGCATTGCAGTCGTTCTTCTTGATATCCTCGAGTGCATTCACCATATCGATTTCGCTCTCGATGATTGTGATGGGACACTCATAGATGTCTGCAGCATTGTACTTCTTCGCGTAAGCTGCTACCAGAGCTTTTCTGCGGTTCTCAGCAAGAGAAGCGGGGAAGCAGTCACGGGAAACGGCAACAATACCAAGCTTGATTACAGGAATATTGTTCATACCATCCTCCATAAAGTGAGATAAATGTGTTAAAACATGATAGATTTATTATAGTGCTTGTCCATCCATTCGTCATCACAAATAAATGCTTCGTTTTGATCATTTTTTGCGTTCTCTGGAACAAGGAGGAAAATTCAGATATGCTGCAGAAAGATCGTTTGTACCGGGTACAGGAGAAAATGAAACAGGCTGCCATGCCTCAGATGCTTGTCACGGATCCCATGGCCATTTACTGGCTGTGCGGAAAGCTGTTTGCTCCGGGGGAGCGTTTTCTCGGACTTCTCCTTCAGACAAGGGAGGAACCTCCCGCCGTTCTCATCGTCAACGAGCTGTTCCGTTTTGATGAGGAGCTTGGCATCCCGATGGTCTGGTATTCCGATACCGATGATGTCACTGCCGTGTTAAAGCCGCTTCTTCATCCGGAAGAGAAGCTCGGTGTGGATCAGACCATGGCAGCGAAATTTCTGATCGGTCTCATGGAGGGAAATGCCGCAGCCGGATACGTCAACGGTTCCTTCACCATCGACGAAACGCGCGCCGTCAAGGACGCCGCCGAGCAGGAAAAGCTTCGCAGGGCGTCCCTTGTCAATGATGCGGCCATGGAGAAGTTCAAGGGTCTCATCCACGCCGGCGTCACGGAGCTTGAAATCGCGGATCAGATGCTCGGCATCTACAAATCACTGGGTGCCTCCGCCCATTCCTTCGATCCGATTGTCGCCTTCGGCGATCACGCCGCAGATCCTCACCACATGCCGGATCACACGGTGCTGCAGGAGGGAGATACGGTTCTGTTCGATGTCGGCTGCATCGTCGACGATTACTGCTCCGATATGACAAGAACCTTTTATTACCGGAAGACACCGGACGAAGAAACCAGAACCATTTACAATCTGGTCCGGAAGGCCAACGAAGCTGCCGAGGAGATGCTCCACCCCGGCATTGAGATTGCTTCGGTAGACCGCCGTGCCCGCGACATCATCACGGAGGGCGGATACGGCCCGTATTTTACCCACAGACTCGGACATTTTATCGGACTGCAGGACCACGAGGCCGGTGATGTCTCTCTCTCCAATCACAGTCCGGAGCAGCCCGGCATCGTGCACTCCATTGAACCGGGAATCTACAAGCCCGGGACTGCCGGCGTCCGGATTGAGGATCTGGTTCTCATCACACCGGACGGGCACGAGGTGCTGAATCACTATCCGCATGATCTGATTGTCATCGAATAAGGTCAGAAAATCCGGAACATGCAAAAGGCCCGGCCTCACAAAAGCAAGTGAGGCCGGGCCTTTTCCTGTCAGATCGCCTTCCCAAGGAACTGGCTCTGATAAAGGTCGTAGTAGAAGCCTTTTTCCTTCATCAGGCAGTCATGTGTTCCCTGCTCAATGATTCTTCCTTCCTTCATCACAAGAATGCAGTCGGCGTGGCGAATCGTGGACAGGCGGTGCGCCACAATGAAGCTGGTTTTTCCTTCCATCATCTTGTTGAAGGCATCCTGAATCTTCAGCTCGGTTCTTGTATCAATCGAGGACGTTGCTTCATCCAGAATCAGCATGGACGGTCTGCTCATCATGACACGCGCGATGCACAGAAGCTGCCTCTGTCCCTGTGAGAAGTCCTCGCCGTTCTCGGAAACCACCGTGTCGTATCCCTTCGGGAGCCTGCGAATAAAGGAATCGATATGGCAGGTTTTTGCAATCCGGATCATTTCTTCCTCTGTGATATCCGGATTTCCCATCGTGATATTCTCCCGGATGGTCCCGGATTTCAGCCAGGTCTCCTGAAGAACCATGCCGTAGCCGCTTCTCAGGGAATGACGCGTGATTTCACGGACATCCGTCCCATCCACAAGGATTGCCCCGCCCTTCACATCGTAAAACCGCATCAGCAGATTGATCAGTGTCGTCTTGCCGCAGCCGGTCGGTCCGACGATCGCAATTTTCTGTCCCGGCTTTACCTGAAGATTGAAGTCACGGATAAGCTCCTGTCCTTCTGTATACGAGAAGTCGACCTTCTGCAGTTCAACTCTTCCGTCAAAGTGCTCCGGTGCCTTTGCCTGCCCGGAATCCGGCACCTGGGGCTCCTCCTCAATCAGATCCAGAACTCTTCCCGCACACGCAATTGCATTCTGCAGCTCTGTGACAACGCCCGAAATCTCATTGAACGGCTTTGCGTACTGGCTCGCATAGGACAGGAAGGCCGTCAGCTGTCCGACGGTGAGGTGTCCTGTGATGGCAGCAAGAGCGCCCGTCACGCCGACCACCGCATACACCAGGCTGTTGACAAAGCGTGTCGCAGGGTTCGTGATGGAGGAGAAGAAGATTGCCCGGAGGGAGGTCTCCTTCAGTTCCTCATTGATTCCGTCAAACTCACGAACCACCTCTTTTCTCCGGTTAAAGGCCTTGACAACCTTCTGTCCTTCAACCATCTCATTGATCAGGCCGGTCTGCTTTCCCCGGATCTCCGCCTGTTTGCGGAACATGGTATAGGTATGCGTCGAAATATATCCGGCCACCAGAAAGGAAAGCGGCGTCAGGGCAACCACTGCAATGGTAATTCCGATGTTGATGGACAGCATGAAGCAGAGCGTGCCCAGAATGGTAATCACTCCCGTGAACAGCTGTGTAAAGCCCATCAGAAGACCGTCTGCAAACTGATCGGCATCCGCGATCACGCGGCTCTCGATTTCTCCGTAGGGATGCGAATCAATATAGGAGAGCGGAAGCTGCTCGATCTTGTGAAAGGCATCGTTCCGGATGTCCCGCACAACGTCATAGGTCATCTTGTTGTTGCACAGGTTCATCAGCCACTGACCAAGGCCGGCCAGCATGGCGCTGACCGCTATTTTGATGATGATACCGATGACTCCCGCAAACTGCACGCTTCCCGCACCGATCATAAAGTCCACAACTTCACCGGTCAGCTTCGGAATATACAGCTGCAGTGCCACAGTCATAAAGGCAAGTGCAAGCGAAAGCCAGAGGAAAATACGATAGCGTCCGAGATAACGCAGAACCTTTTTGATGATCACATGCTGCGCAGCATGATCCACTTTCTTTTTCTGTTTCTGTGCCATTCTCATGCCTCCTCTTCCTTCGGGAACTGGGAATAATAGATTTCCTGATAAACCGGATTCCCGGCAAGAAGCTCCGCGTGGGTTCCGATGCCGACAAGCCTCCCGTCATCCATCACCAGAATCTGATCCGCGTACTGCACCGAGGCCGCCCTCTGTGAAACGATGAAGGTTGTCAGGGTTCTCGACATTCCGCGGATTGCCATCCGAAGCTTCGCATCCGTTGCAAAATCAAGGGCGGATGCGGAATCATCCAGAATCAGAATGTCCGGCTTGCGGATCAGTGCGCGTGCAATGGTCATGCGCTGCTTCTGGCCTCCTGAAAGATTGCGTCCGTTCTGCTCCAGTTCGAACTCCGTCCTTCCGGGCTTTAAGTCCACATATTCCTTTGCCTGTGACACAGCCAGCGCCTCGTCCATTTCCTCCGCAGAGGCATTGCTCTTGCCAAAGGAGAGATTCCTTGCAATCGTCCCCTTGAACAGAACCGCTTTCTGCAGCACCACGCCAATCCTGCTGCGAAGCTCCTCCTGCCGGTATTCCTTCACATTGTGTCCGCCCACAAGAACTTCTCCCTGCGACGCGTCATAGAACCTGGGAATCAGATTCACCAGTGAGGATTTTCCGCTTCCGGTTCCGCCGATGATACCGATGGTCTCACCTCTTCTGACCTTAAAGGAAATGTTCTGCAGAGCTTCTCCTGCACCCTCCTCATAGGTCAGCGACACATTCCGGAATTCCACCGCCGTTTCACTGTCTCTGACCGCATCCGCCGGCAGCAGGCCGTCCTTCATATCCGGCTCCACCTTCAGGATATCTGCAATCCGGTCTCCGCAGGCCCAGGCCTTCGTCACCTGTATGATCAGATTGGCAAGCTTAATCAGCTCCACAAGAATCTGAGACATATAGTTCAGAAGTGCAACCACCTGCCCCTGTGTCAGAATCCCGCAGTCCACACGAACCGCTCCGGTATAAATCAGATACACCGTTGCCAGATTGATGAGAATGTATGTGACCGGGTTCATCAGACCGGAAATTTTGCCCACAAACTGCTGCATCCGGGAAAGCGCCGCATTCTCCGTACGGAAGCTCTCCTCTTCACTTTCTTCTCTTCCAAACGCACGGATCACGCGGACACCGGTCAGATTCTCACGGGTTCCGGTCATAATCCGGTCCAGTTTCCCCTGCACCTTCCGATACAGCGGCATCGTCCACAGCATGATCCCGAAAACCACCACAGAAAGAACCGGAATTGTGACCACGAAGATCAGCGCCGCCTTCACGTCAACCGTAAAGGCCATCACCATTGCACCGAAGACGATAAACGGAGACCGCATGAACAGACGAAGCACCAGGTTGACGCCGTTCTGCACCTGATTCACGTCACTCGTCATCCGGGTAATCAAGGTGTCGGTTCCGAACAAATCCATCTGGGAAAAGGACAGCTCCTGAATATGCTCAAACAGAAGATGGCGAAGCTTTGCCGAGAAGCCGGTCGCAGCCTTTGCAGCAAACCACTGCGCCGTGATGGCAGATACCAGTCCGACCGCCGCCAGCAAAACCAGAACCCCGCACATTTTCAGAATATAGGGCCGGTTCTGTGTTCCGATTCCCGTGTCAATGATTGCCGCCATGACAAGCGGAACAATCAGCTCAAAGGTGGCTTCCAGCAGCTTGAACAGCGGTGCCAGAACCGCCTCCTTCCGATACTCCTTCAGATATTTCAGAAGTGATTTCATTGCAGTTTTTCTCCTGTTTTATGTGTTTCCGTTGCATTTCCAGGCGAACTCTCGCCATCGCAAATCATCCTAGCACAGCTCTTCGTATACGAAAATTATAAATAAAATATCTCTCCCATTCGATTCCGATATATACTAGCTGTAATATTGCAGGCGGTCGTTTCGGAAAGGACACAGGCATGGATCTCAGACAGCTGGAATATTTTATCGCCATCGCAGATGCCGGCACATTTCAGGCCGCCGCCCGCAGACTTCACATGACGCAGCCGCCGCTTTCCACGCAGATTCGTCTTCTCGAGGAGGAGGTCGGAACTCCTCTGTTCCTGCGCGGCCCGCGCCAGGTGACGCTCACAGGCGCAGGAAAGCTTCTGTACAGCCGCGCTTCCACACTTCTGGAGCTGCAGAAAAACACCGTGCAGGAGCTTCTGGATTATACGGAAGGGAATAAGGGCGTGCTGCGCTTCGGGATTGCTTCCTCTGCAAACGGGGAACTTCTGACCAGAATGATTCTGCCCTTTTCCAAAAAATATCCCGGCATCCGTTTTGAACTCACAGAATCCAATACCTACCGCCTGCTGGAGCTTCTGGAGGCCAATCTGCTGGATGTCGCACTCACAAGGACCCCCTTCCAGGCCCAGAACAGCTTCGACGTGCGGGAGCTTTTTGAGGACTGCATTGTCGCCGTCGGAGGCTCCCGTTTTTTCCCGGACAGAGATAGCAAAAAGAGCACCGGCATTTCACTGTCGATGCTCTCCTCGTATCCATTAATCATTTACCGCCGCTGGAAAAGCGTGTTGGATCACGCCTTTTCCGAGCTTGGCCTTTCACCGGATTATTTCTGCATTGCCGATGACGCAAGAACCTGCCTTTCCTGGGCAGATGCAGCTCTTGGGGTTGCCATTGTCCCTCAATCCGCAGTCTCCTTCTCCGGAATGGAGCTGCAGGAGCTCCCTGTCACGCAGCCGTCCATCACATCAAGCTTGTGTCTGGTGACAAGAAAGGGAACCTACATTCCCGCTGCCCTGCAGCTTTTTCTCCATGAAATTCAGGCGATTTATCCGGTCGTTCAGGACTCGGAATCCTCTCCGTCCAGCCAGTCATCGTCCTCATAGGAATCTCCGGAGCCGCCGTTTCCACGGTTTCTGCTGCGAAGCTTCTCTTTTTTGCGGTTTCTCTTTTTCTTCATAATTCCGTGAAGCAGGACCGCAAGGGCGCCTGCTGCCGCAAGAAGGATTCCGATCTTCCCGGCAATTCCTCCGGGGATTCCCTCCTTTTCCACGCAGAAGGCCACGTCGCTTCCTTCGGCATCGAAGGTCATGTACTTACCGAAGGGATCCGTTTCCGCTTTGGTCTTTTTCCCGTCGCGGATCAGATAGATTTCAACATCTCCGGCATCCTCCGGTGCCAGGTAGCGGATCTGGTGCTTTTCCTGTCCGTCATCCGGAACAGAGACCATCCACCTCTCCAGCTCGCCATTCTTCGGAGACAGTTCCGTCAGAAGCAGGGAATCCTCACTGCGGAAATTTCCGTAGACCTCTATCACAGGCTGTCCGCTGCTCCTCGTCTGCTGTGACACAAGAAGCGTGTTGACGCGGGAATAGTCCGCCTTAACCACTTCGTCTTCCGTAATTTCACCGAAATCCGTCCGGCTCCACTCCGCGTGGAAGCCTTCCTTCGGAGGGACCTGCGGAATCTGATCCCCCGAAATTCCTGCTCCGTAATTGCAGGCAACCTGGCGCACAATCGTATCGTCAGCAACAAAGGTGAGAACCAGCTGATGGAAGCTTGCGGGAATGCCATCCTTCTTCAGAAGCTCCTCATAGGCAACACCTTCCGCAATTCCTTCATAGCTGACCCCGTCAATTCCGTAAATAGAAGTGGAATAATAGTAATTGCCGGACACCTCATCCGGGTCCACATTTTTCACACGCCCTGCTACTGCTCCAACGTACTGCTTGCTGTCCGAGCAGCTCACCATGGCGAGATTGTTCCGAAGCGTAACGCCATACCCGGCGATGCCGCCCACATATTTGCCCCCGGAGATATCGCACTTGGCCGTATTGTCGCGAACCACTCCGACGGAATAACCTGTGATACCGCCTGTGTAATTCCCGCTGCAGTCCAGCGTTCCGTAATTGGCATTCTCCGCGGCCAGTCCCATCTCCATGTGACCTGCAATTCCGCCGCTGTAATTGCTTCTGGTATGCACCGTTCCGCGGTTTGTGCAGCTGTCGACGATGCATTTTGCCCGGAAAATGTAATCCAGTGAGGAGTCTCCTGTCTGGTGAATGTCGGTTTCCGGATTCAGATCGTATTCCACGCCGACCATACCGGTAATTCCGCCGGCATTGGTATCACCCTTTACGTCGCCATAGTTCGTGCAGGCAGTCGCCCTGCCCTGATAGGTCTGGGTGACATCTTCATCGGATACATCCTGTACCGTATCATCCGTATCCTTATTCTGCATATCATCGGCAGCATCCCGAAGAGTACGCATGATGGTATCGAACTGATCGGTAATGGCACGAAGATTGGCAATCCCCTCCTCCGATTCCTCTCCCATGGTATCGCCAAGGGACTGGATCTCTGTTGTCAGCTGGCTCATTGCTTCATACAGATTGTTGCCGTTATTGCGCATCTTATCGCTGATGCCGCTGATTTTCAGATCCATGGAGGCCAGTGCGTTCAGTGCTCCGGAAAGCTCTGAGGAAATCTCCGGCGTATTCTGAAGCGTGTCCGCTGCTTTTTTCAGGGAATCCGCAACGCCGGAGACGTTTCCTGCATTCTTCGCATACTTTTCCGCGATTTTCAGCATTTCACTGAGAGAGCTCGTCTGATCCCCAAGACCATCCGTGATATCCCGGAGAATTCCGTCAATGTCATATTTCTTTGCCCAGGCATCAAACGCATCGGGATCCGTCCAGATATCCGCAGCGGCCGCATCGAGCTTCGCGATGTTATCCGTTACCGTTTTATACTCATCGCGGTACTTAATGAAGTTGTCCGTATAGTCCTTCGCGACCTCGTCGCTGTCAAAGTGATACTTATCCTTGAAATAGTTCTGCAGCTCGGCATTGTCCTTGCCTTCAATTTCCGGATCGTTCAGCTCCGGATAATTCTCCAGAAGCTCCGCCTGCTGCTTTCGAAGCTTCGAGGTCAGATCCTGCAGATCGCCCGCGGTAAAATTCCCATCCTTGAAGGTCCCGATGGAGCCTCCGTCCTTCAATACACTGAGACTGCTGTCCGCATCATTGATTTCCTGATTCAGCTCATCCAGAGAGTCCAGTGTCCCCTTCAGGTCCTCTCTCGCCGCCTGTGCGTCCGGATTGTCCGGATATTTGGCAAGAACTCCGTCCATTCCCTGTGCCGCAGAGTACATTTTCTGATAGCCGTCCTGAATCTCGGTCAGTGCACTGGAGACATCGTTTCTCACCTTATCCGCGGAGGTTCCCATGTCATCCACACCAGGTCCTTCCTTAACCGCATCCGAAAGCTTTTGCGTGCCGTCCGCGACCTTGTCCGCGCCTTCTTCAAACTGACTGATGTACTGGTCCATCGCCGTGCGGTCTTCCTCTGTCATCTGAATGCCATCCAGATACGAGCCGACAGAGCTTCCCAGAGAAGAAAAGGAGTCCTTCGCATCCCCAAGATATCCGCCAAGCTTCGTTGAAATATCCGAGAAGGTACTGAGAGAGCTTTGGATGGTGTTCGTTGCCTTATTGAGCTTGGCTGCCGCCTCGTCATATTTGTCCGAGCCCTCATCGGCGATGCCCTTTGCAGCATCCTGCGCAATCTTCGAAAGACCGTTGATATTGGTCAGATGGCTTCTCGTATTCCCGGAATAATCTCCTGCGTTATCCAGGCCGGTATTGACAAGAGAATTCAGCTCATCCAGCTGGGAATCCAGGTCATCCAGTGTACTCTGCGCAAAGTCCACCGACAGATATGGCTGCATCTGTCCGACAATTCCGCCGACGTCCTTTCGTCCGTAAACCGCAGCCCGGTTGGTATTGCTCTGCAGAAAGCCGGAGTTTCGGCCGGCAATTCCGCCGACGTTATACCCCACATGCTCGTAGCCGATGTCCGCCTCGTTCGTGCAGGAGGCCACAACGCCGGAGGTAAAGCCTGCGATTCCGCCTGTATCCGAATTGATTTCCAGGTTCTCAAAGCTCGTAAGATCCCCTGTCATCAGAATCTTTTCCAACGTGCTCGAGAGCTGATCCAGAGTCATGTTGGAATCCTGATAGGTGGTATTGACATTGGTTTCATTGGTGCAGGTGAGTACCGTTCCCTCGTTGTAGCCGACAATTCCGCCGCAGGCAGAGGTTCCTGTCACCGATCCTGTGCTGCTGCAGCTAAGAATCGTACCGTATCTTCCGTTTCGGCCGACAATTCCGCCGACCTCACTGTCAGCCGTAATCTTGCCGTCGAAGGAGCAGTTCTGAATTTTCCCGTAATTCAGTCCGGCAATCCCACCAAGCTTCGACTGATTTCCATTCGGTGCGATGACTCCCTGCACCTTCAGATTCGAAACGGTACCCGTGTTCTGTATGGTTCCGAACACGCCGGTCTCCGAAACATTTCCTGCTATCGCAACACCGGTAAGCCGGTGTCCCTGTCCGTCGAAGCGTCCGCCAAAGGTCTCCAGCGGTGTGAATTCCTCATTGGCAAAATCAAGATCCGTGTTCAGGTGCACTTCCTTGTCTCTGGACCAACTGTCATAGTGGCAGTTCTTCACCAGCTCCTGGAAATCCTTCATGGAATTGATGTCCACCTTCTGATAGACCTTTGCCTCATTTCCGGAGATGTCCGCCTTATTCGCCTGAGAATCGGAATCCTCTTCGCTCTCATCCGGGGTCTCCGAGCTCTTGGTCTCCCCCTTTGCGGATTGCACCACACTCTGGTTTACCATGTCCTCTGCCTGCTGCTCCAGATCCGTCACCGAGGCTGCTGCTGCACAAATCGGTGCGGACAAGGAGGAAGCAGCAACCGTGCCCGCCATTAAAATTGCCGATATTCTGAGCTTATTCATGCCTGCTTTCCTCCTTTCTTCTGTGTCTTTCTCTCCGCAGCCTCATCCGGGGTCTCATCCTCATTCAGGATCTCATCCGGATCCTCGCTATCTTCGTCCATATCCTGTGCCCCGGCAGCTTCCTCAACCGGCCCCGGGAGCTTTCCCTGCGCATCCGTTCCGGCATCCGGGTCCGATGCCTTTTCCATGCTTCCGGACACAACGATTGCCTTGACATCGCCGCGTACCACCGCGTTCATGGTTCCGATGACCGTGCCGTTGATGGTTCCGCGGATTGCACCGTTGATCACAACGGTTCCCGTCTCTTCCTTGGTCTTTACCGGCCGCTCTATCTCGAAGGTTGTCTTCTCAATCAGCTTGTCGCCGACCAGCAGGATCTGCGGCAGAACAAACATAACCAGGAAAACGGAAATCATGGTTCCCCGTCCCAGGCATTCTCCGATTCCGGCAATGCAGGCATCCGAGGTCATCTGCCCGATGAACACACCGGCCAGAATCATCATGGAACCGGAGGTAATGATCGTCGGAAACGAGAAGTTCAGTGCTTCAATGATGGAGTTCCTGCGGCTCTGCGTCTTCCTGCAATCCATATACCTGCTGGAGATGACAATGGCATAGTCGATATTCGCACCCATCTGAATCGAGCTGACAATCAGATAGCCCATGAAGAAGACCTTCTCATGAATCAGCGTCGGAATTCCGAAGTTAATGAAGATCGCACCCTCAATGACAACAACCAGAAGAACCGGAAGTCCCGAGGATTTGAAGGTAAACAGAAGAATCACCAGCACGAACAGAATCGACATGACACTGACGACAATGTTGTCTCTTTCAAACGAGTTTCTCAGGTCTCTCTGGGAGGTGCTGTCGCCGACGACATAAACCGAGCTGCCTTCGTAATAGGACTGTGCCAGATCATGCATGGTCTGAACGAAATCAAACGAGGCATCGTCCTGCTCCGGAAGCGGAATGGTCAGATACACCAGAATCCGGTCATACTTCTCGCCCTCAAGCTGCTTGCGTCCGTCGCTGATCTGCTGATAGGCAGAGGAAAGTGTCTCCTGCGTATCGGAATCCAGCGTCACATAGCCCTCCTCCGACTTCTCATAGACGAACATCAGCATATCCATAAGCGGAACCTTGTAGGAAGAAATGCCGCCGACAATCCGTCCGTACTCCTCCTGATCCGCCGCGTACGTCGTATAGAGAAGCTCCGCAACCTCATAGTCGAGGTCCAGAAGCTCCGAAAAATCTCTCGGAGAAAGCTCATCCGTCAGCATATAGCCGCCCATTGCCTCTGTATTGGCAAGGCCCTGACAGTAATCCACCTCCGTATAGGATTCGAGATCCTTGATCAGCTTCGCCTCCTTTTTGTAATTTCCGGAGGGAACCACGACAGCGCAGAAATTCTCGGAGCCGAAATTATCCTCGATCAGTTCTTCTGCCTTCTGCTGACTGTTCTGTACCGGCGTCGGCAATGTGGAATAGCCGTACACATATGGAGTCTTCTGGGAAAGTACCGCAAACACAACAAAAACAACACCGAAAATAGCGGGAAGAACGAAGCGTGACCGGTAGGCAAAACGGCCGACCGCGCTGATTTTCGGAACAAAGTTCTTGTGCTTCGTCCGCTCCATCATGCCGGAGAACAGGACAAGGAGTCCCGGCATCAGCGTAAATACGGAAAGAAGACTCAACAGAATTGCCTTGATCAGGACAACGCCAAGGTCCGCACCGATCCGGTACTGCATGAAGATCATGGCCATCAGACCGGAAATGGTTGTCAGGGAGCTGGAACAGATTTCCGGAATGGATTTCGAAAGCGCTACCACGACCGCATCGTGCACGTCGTAATCCTTCAGCTCTTCCTTGTACCGGTTGCAGAAAATAATGGCATAGTCCACAGACAGTGCAAGCTGCAGAATCGAGGAAACCGAATTCGAAACAAAGGAGATGGTTCCAAGAAGGAAATTGGTTCCGCCATTCAGCAGCATTGAGGCAACAAACGTAATCAGAAGGACCGGAATCTCTCCGTAGGATTCGCTGGTCAGAAGCAGCACCGTAACCACAACCACTGCAACCAGCACCATGATCTTATTGATCTCTTCCTGAATGATCTCCGCCTGCTGATCTCCCAGAGTGGTGCTGACATAGATATCATAATCGGACAGCCTGTCCTTGACGTTGTTCAAGGCCTCCAGTGCCCGGTCATCCGTCTCATCATAGGAAAATGTAATCTTATAGAGCGCCGAGCCGTTGTTGTAGTGCTCCACAAAATCAGCCTGGTCCGCATCCTCATCGGTGAATTCCACCTGAGAAACACCGTCCATTCCCTCGATTTCACTCTGAAGCTCCTTTGCATCCGGGAAAGAAATGTTGGCAACCATCACCTTGGCCGTTCCGAAGGTAACAAACTCCTTCTCCATCACCTCAAGGCCCTGCTTCGTTTCGGTGGTCTCCGGAAGATAATCCGCAAGATCATTGTTGACCTTGACCCAATTCGTTGCGATCACCGAGAAAATCAACGCGATGATATAAATCAGGAAAAACAGCATCCTCTTATCCACAATAAAGGATGCGATCCGAATCATTGCCGAATTGCCTTTTTGTTTGTTCTCTTCCATGCTTCCCTTCCCTGCCGCATCCCCGGCGGCGCATTTTTCTGACTGTCGGTCATAACATTCCCAAGGATACCATGATTCTGTCCGATTGCAAATGAAAAAAGTGTAAATTCGCCCGCCGAAACCTCCCTCAAACTTACCAGCTGGCCCAGCCATCTTCATCCAGGGACACCCCGCAGCTTCCGGATAAATCTCTCATCTCCTGCAGGACACGCTCCTTCTCCGCTCCCTCAAGAAGCCGCACAGCCGTGCCGCTCTGAAGACAGGGAACAAAACGAAGCCCGGTCATCTTTTTCTCCTTCGCAGAAAACTGTACCTGCAAAAGTCCGGTGTCCGTGGTATACGAGGTAAAATAAAAGTTCCCGAGGCTGTAGGCAACCGGCTTTCCGTTCACCACACCGATTGCCTGCAGGACATGCGGGTGGCCGCCGACGATCAGGTCCGCCCCGGCACCTGTAATTCCGTCCGCCAGAATATCCTGCCGGTATTCCTTCTGCATTTCGCTCTCCACGCCCCAGTGGATGCAGACAATGACAAAATCCGCATTCTCCCTGGCCGTCTTCACCTCTTCGTATAATCTCGAAGGATCCCAGCAGCGAAACACGCCCGGAAGCGTATCCGTAGCGCCTCTTGTATCCGGGTTGTCAAACTGCTCCACCTGCGTCGTGCTGATGAGCGCAATCCGCATTTTTGTATTTCCCTCATCCCGCGGCAGGCCGTCCGGGGATTTCCCGGCAAGCACGGCTCCGTCCGGTCCCAGATCGAAATATACCGCCGAAGAAGCCTCTTCCATATTCTTTCCGGCACCAATGTACGGAATGTCCGCATCCTGCAGCGTGGAGAGCGTATCCAGAAGCCCCGTCTCGCCATAGTCGAAGACGTGATTATTCGCCAATGTCACAAGATCCGCGCCCATTTCGTGAAGCCATTCTGCCGTATCCGGTCTTGCCCGAAGCGTATAGGTTTTATCCGGAAGCGGCGATCCGCCGAGGCTGTAGCAGAATTCGTTGTTGACGGTAAAAACATCCGCCCCCTGCATCAGCTCCAGAACTCCCGCATCAAACCTCGACAGGATACCGCTCTGCCTTGCCGCAGCTCCCGTTGCATAATTCTCATCAAACAGAATGTCTCCGGCAAAGGTAAAGGTGATCGTACGGTCTTCCTCCGGAAGCTCCAAAAGCTCCTCTTCCTTCTTCTGTTCTTTCGCTTCTGCCAGCGCATTTCGCTGCTCCTGCAGCACCGCAGCAAGATACGGATCTCCGAAAAAGACCTGTTTCGCATAAGGCCGGTCACGAAGAAGAGCCTCCCCGGAATAGACTGCTGTCTTCTCCATTCGAGGAGAGCCCGCTTCTTCCTCAAAAATGCCAAAAACCGCCGGCTGCAGGGCCAAAAGCCCTGCACCGACGGTTAGTATTACGCCAAGTGCGATGAAAAATGTCAGTATTCTCTTTCTCACTGTCCCTGTACCACTCCGGAATCTGCTGCCGCACCGGAAGCATCCACGGTCACGCCATCTGCGGAGTGTGCCGTTACGGTTGTCCCGTTTCCGGTATCCGCTGCTGTCACCGTGGTTGCTCCGTTTACAGGATTCGAAGCAACGGCCGTTCTGACTCCGGTTGCTTCATTATAATACACGATGGTCACAATTCCGGTTGCAGGGTCGGTTGTCGTCGACTCTACCGCGCCAAGGGAAGAAGCCGTACCCGCAGCTGCAGACGAAGCACCTGCCGCGTCATTTCCGGCACCGGACACTGTTCCCGTCCCGGCTGCCGCATCAGCACCGGCTGCTGCATTTGCTCCCTGATCAGCCGGACCATCTGCAGCAATACCGCCCGCTGCAGCTGTGCCGGCTCCCTGGGAAGAAGGCGTTTCAACAAGTGTCGGCATGGATTTTCCGGTCTTCTGAATGTAGGTTTCCTTTCCGACCGCAGCCTCTGCATCCTGATAATTCTGCTTGTAGGATTCGGAATTCTTATAAGAATACTCACCGGTTGCCGAGCCATACTTCTCTGACAGCTCTTCCGCGGTTGTTTCTCCGTACAGGAAGTTCTGCAGCTCCTCCGCGTTTGTTTCAAAATCCAGCGCCAGCACCTTTCTTCCGCACATGCCATCCATCAGGCCGTACGTGTGCTTCAGAGGGAAGGTCGTCGTGTCATAATCCATGTTGACAAAGGTCGCAGCCTCCGGAATCAGACCTGCAATATCGCCCTCTGTCAGATTGGTCTGAACCAGAGGAAGCACATTATTCAGAAGCTTATCCAACTCGGTGACACTCAGCTTCTTCAGGTTCTCCACCGCAGCCAGGATCACCTTGCGCTGCCGCTCCACACGGTGCCAGTCATCATCGATTGCGCGAAGTCTCGCATAGCACATCGCTGTCGCACCGTTCAGGTGATTGATGCCAGGAACCAGATCCTGCTGCACCTCATTCTCCACGTGCATTCCCTTGATGTTTCCAGCTGTAAAGGTTCCTTCCGGGTGATTGATGTTATTGCACTCCGCTTCGGTCATATCGATATCCACGCCGCCGACCGAATCCACCAGCTCCATGAAGGTCCGGATGTTGACACGAATGTACTTCGTGACATCCACCTTGAAATTCTCACGAATCTGCCGCGTCATCAGGTACGGACCGCCGTACCAGAACATATGCGTCAGCCAGTCCCACTGCCCTTCGTATTCTCCAGAAGGGATCTTCACACCGATGGCACGCTCAAAGCTGACCAGATGTACCTGATTCGTCTCACGATTGATGGACAGAAGAATGCAGGTATCGCCTCTTGCATTGTCATTAAACTGCGTGGTGCGGTCATCGGTTCCGATCAGAAGGATATTGAATACCGCCTTATCCTCCTCGATCTCGCCCGTTGCCTCAATTGCCTGTTTCTCTTCGATTTCACGTGACTGAAGCTCCTCGTTCTCAAGCTCGTCCTGTGAATCGCCCTCTGCGGAAACCTCCGTGCCGGCAAATTTCCCGTCACTGATGTTCATCAGACGATATTTACTGTGGAAGTACCCATACGCCACAAGTCCAAGGGCCAGAACAACCACCAGAACAATCGCCACAATACGGATCCAGAGCTTCAGTCCAAGGAACTTCTGCCACAGGTCCTTCCACTTTGCAGCAAAGCCCTCTTTTCTTTCCTCTGGCATTTCCTCTTTCTGCCAGGCAAGCTCTACCCCTTCGGCAGGCTCTTTCTGCTCCCGTGCAGATTCTGCGTTCTCCGAAGACTCTGCCTTCTGCTCTTTGGCATGCTCCGCGCGCTTTTCTGCTTCCTTCCTTCGGCTCTCGCGGTTTGCCGCGATGTCCTCCAGTTCTTCTCTTGCCTCTTCCGCAAGCTCCTCTGCAAGCTCTGCCTTCTCTTCTTCCCGGAGCTCTTCCGCCTTAGCGGCGGCTGCCTCCTGCTGCCTTGCCTGCCTGCTTGCCTCCGCTGCCCTGCGATTCTTTTTCTGCTGCTTTCTGCTGTTCTTTTTCTTCGTCACAATCGGTACCTTTTTCTGCAAATCATGGTTCATTCTGAAACATATCAATGCATGATTTTAACGCGATTTTTCATGGTGTGCAACGATTCCGTATTTTTCCCGAAATGCCCCGATCGTTTTCCTTCCTGCGTCCGACACCGGCTTGATCCATTTCATGGAATACAGATGGATCTGCATGATGACATATCGGATCGGCTCATCCACATAGCACAGGGCAAAGACCACAAGGAACGGCAGATGGAGCGGCCCGTTTGCAAGATGAATGACCGGCTGAACCAAAAGAAACATAAACGCGATTTCCAGGGTCGAGCCGAAGGCCGAATCTCCCGCAGAACGATACATGTCGTTCTGTACCCAGTCTCCCATACGGATCGTTCCCAGAACGGTGTAAATCGCAAACATCGCAAACGCAAGACGGTAGGATTCTCCCGACAGTCCCATTGCATGAAGGATCGGAGAATGCAGCGCCAGAACAATCAGGCACACGCACAGGATGATCACCTGACAACTGTACACAAGGCGCCAGCCTCTGGAATAGGCTTCTTCGTGGTTTCCGGCGCCCACCTCCTTACCGACAAGGACCGTTGCCGCAGAGGAAAAGCCTGCAAAGAAGCCGATGACCAGTCCCTCCAGTGTACGAAAGACCGCAGTCGCCGCAATCGCCTGCTCCGCCTGATGTCCGAGAACAATGTTGATCAGCATATTGCCGACGCCAATCAACACCTCGTTCAGGATAATCGGGAAGCTTTTCTTCAGAAATTCCTTCAGAAGTGCCGCATCCCATTTCCAGTGTCCGGAAATATCAAGAAGATACGGGACATGCTTGATCTTCGCCGTCACCACGATGACAAGCACATTAACAATAGAAGAAAGGATGGTTCCGACAGCCGCTCCGCGGACTCCCATAGCGGGGAATCCAAGCTTTCCGAAGATCAGGATATAGTTGCAGACGCAGTTCGTAATCACCGCAGCAATTGCTCCGGCAAGCGGAATTTTCACACGCTCCACCGAACGCAGAAGCGCTGACATGGCAACCGCCAGGACCTGAAACACATAGGAAAAGCCGACGAGACTCAGGTACTCCACGCCAATCTTCTGAATCGGTTCCGAGTTCGTATAGAGCTGCATGACCCACATTGGCTTGCACAGTGCAAGATACGTTGCCGCTGTCGCCGTGATCGCAACAAAGGCCAGCATGATTCCATAGGATTTCCGGATTCCATCATGGTTTCCCTCCCCCCAGAACTGCGCAATGAACAGCATTCCGCCGCCGATAAAGCCCCAGTATCCGGAGAACATCAGACTGGTAAACTGTGCGCATAATCCGACTGCGCCCACCGTGGTTTCCCCCAGTCTTCCCAGCATAATGGTATCCACCATGCTCCCCGTTGTAGACAGAAGATTCTGCATCGCGACCGGAAGCGCGATGGTCATCATCATTGCCAGAAGCTCCTTCCAGGAGGTCTTCTGCGGCACCTTGGTTCTCATGTTTCGTTTTCTCCCTCTCTTATCGTAAATATCCGTAATGCGTCATTTTCGTACGCATCTTATCAGCATAGCAAACCGCATTTTAGATTTACAAGATGGGAAAATCACGATATTTCGCATATATTTTTGTACAGACTATGCTTCCTCTCATCCGACGTGAACGCCGCCTCTGCAGCATTCCGCAGAATCATCTTTTCCTGTTCCGTGGTCAGCCCGAAGTGCTCCTTCAGGAAACGAAACTCCCGGGAGATGGTTGTCCCTTCAATCGCAGGATCATCCGTATTTACAGTGACCTTGATCCCGCTTTCCAGATACATAAGAAGCGGATAATCCTCCATATTCTCAATCGACCTGGTATATCGGTTGCTGGTCGGACACATTTCAAGGGCAATCCCCCTCGAACGGATTTCCTTCAGGATCTCCGGATTCTTTCTGGCCCGCACGCCGTGACCGATTCGCACGGCTCCCATTTCCAGTGCAGCCCGCACGCTGTCTTCCCCATCCGCCTCTCCGGCATGGATGGTCATCGGGATTCCACTCTCCCCCGCTCTCCGGAACAGCTCCAAATAATCCCTCGTAGGGAACAGCGCCTCTGCGCCGGCAAGATCCACCGCGGTCACTCCTCCGTCCTTGGTAAGGAACCTCCGTGCCAGCTCCAGGTTCTCTTCGTTTTCTCTCTGATTACCGGATCCCCGCATGCAGGCAAGGATCAGATTCGCCGGAATCGGGGCATCCTCCAGACCCTCCAGCGCAGCCCGAAGGACCTCCTCCTGCGACAAGCCTTTCCTGGTGTGCAGCTGCGGCGAGAAGCGGATTTCCGCATAGATCACCCCTTCCCGTTTCTGTTCCTCAAGGACCAGCCGCACCGCCCTGCAGATCCCATCCCTCGTCTGAAGAAGAGACAGCGGCAGCTCGAAACAACGCAGGAAATCATTCAGGCTCGTGCACCCCTCCGGAACGGAAATCAGCTTTTCCAGCTCTTTCTCTGTCTTCGCCGGCAAAGAAATCCCCTGCACTTTGGCAAGCTCTATCGCAGTCTCCGCCGTGATGGCTCCGTCAAGGTGCAGATGGAGATCGATATATTTCGTTCCCATGGAATTTCCCTTCCTCTCAATTCTTAAGTGCCGTGATCGGCACAACAAAAACACCATCCGGCCTCTGATAGACCGCATTTGACAGGCCGCATACAACGCAGAGCACTTTCGGGGCCTTTGCTTTCTCGTCCGATGCAATTTCTTTCTGTATTGCCAGAAGATTCTCTGCCGCCGTGTCTATCTGATTTGCTCCAAGCTTGATTTCAAAGGCCGCCCATTCTCCATCCGGCATTTCGACCACAGCATCAATTTCGCGATTATTGTAATCCTGATAATGATACAGACTCCCGCCAAACGATTCCGCATAAATTCGCAAATCCCGTTCACAGAGAGCTTCGAAGAGAAAGCCCAGTGTTTCAAGATCCCCTAACAGCCGATCCGGAGTTGCCTTTAAAAGTGCACATGCCAGCGACGGATCTGCAAGATGCCTTTTTTCTGCCTGCTTGATGCGCACTGCAGACCGTATCCCGGATGCTGAGAACGGCAGCTGATTGTCCGTGAGAAACAATCGTTTGAAAATATCCAGATAAGACGCCACTGTATTACCGTCAATATCTTCATCATCCACCGCTTTGACATCTTTGATCAATGTCCGGTTGGTCACCGTGGTACTCTCATTCCTTGCGAGAGAACGCAGCAGCTTCTCCATTTTGGAGGTGTCCCGTTTCACGTCATCCACACGATATACGTCATCATTCAATACTGCAGATATATATTCACTGGAAAGCAGCGATGCATGTTCTGTATCAAGTCCCAGATTTCCCGGCCAACCGCCGCGAACAATATACCGGATCAGATCCCTGAGATTCACTTCTCCTGTCAGCGCGGAAGCAGCTTCTCCCAGACACAGCTTCTCCAGCGAAACCATTCCACTGGAGTCCCCGGATTCATACAACGACATTGGCCGCATTCTAAGTCTTCCGATTCGTCCTGCTCCGCTGTGGAGAATTCCTTTATGGTTCGGAGTTGCTGAGCCAGTCAGAATAAACTGCCCTTTTCCCGTGTGTTGATCTACCCGATAGCGTACTGCATCCCAAAGGGACGGCACCTCCTGCCATTCATCAATCAATCTTGGAGGAAGCCCCTCCAGCACCATCTCCGGGGACATTTGTGCCAGCTGCCTGTTCTGAAAGTTTCCCGCAGGATCTCCTATATATATTTCACTCCTTGCATGCTGCGACGAAGTCCACGTCTTGCCGCACCATTTCGGTCCCTCAATGCAAACCGCTCCGAATGCAGACAAATATGACTCCAGCCTGTCATCGATAATCCTCGGCCTGTATTCCCGCTTTTCCATAACAGATTCCTCCTTCCCGCCAGTGTCAGTTTACTCCATTCAGTCAGATTTTGCAATTTCATTCAGCCGGATTTCCCGTTTCCATTCAGTCAGATTTTCACTTTTCATTCAGTCAGATTTTCACTTTTCATTCAGTCAGATTTTCTAGTTTCATTCAGTGTGATTTTTATCATGTACTCCGTCCCTGAAAAACACCCCGACTTACACTGCCTCACTCACAACAAAAAAACACAGTCTCCGAACCATAACGGTCCAGAGACTGTGCGGCGAACATGAATATTCTCTTCTGTGTTTTCCGATCAATGAAATGTCACTGCCATGGAGAACATCTCTGCATGACGTTCCTCCACCAGCTTCTTCGGATGGCTGACAATTCCATTGTTCTTCCAGGGATCGTGGAAGATATAATTCTCCTCATCATAGCCGGTCAGAAGCAAGCAGTGCTCTTTGGATTTCCAGATCAGCTTCTCTCCGCTCCCATCCAGAATCCATTCCCCGTAATAGCTGCTCGGTTCCATATCCATGGTTGCCCAGAAAATAACAGGCACACCCCGCTGCACATACTTCTCCGCAAGCATTTCCACATCCAGTCCTGTCAGGTTGATCGGCTCCCAGCCAAAATCCGGATACCGCTTTCTGGTCCTTTTGATGGCATCCATGATGGCTCCGGCGTAGCATCCGTAGGAGCCATCATCGTTGGTATGAGGATCTCCGATAAAATACTTGTTCGGATCCGGTCCGTATAACACGCCGTTCTCCCTGTGCAGGTCCTTGCATGCCAGATCCTTTTCGATGAATTCATCCACCGTAATCGGCAGGCCGAGAAATCGCAGTGCCATCACCGCAGACACACTTTCACATCCTGTCGGCCAGCGGACGGACTGATCAATATATTCCACGTTCAAAATCTTATGCATGAAGGACCCCTTTCCAAGGCCTTTGAATCACAGGAGCGTCATCATATGCTCGATTATAAAGCCTCATTACCCGACATTACGGAAATTTCCATTTGCATCGGTAACAACATCATTTAACCAGAAACCGCCGTTATCCGTATATTTGATTCCGTTAATTTCTGATCTCCATACACGATAACTGGTAGAGTCTGCGAAAGGCAGCAGCGTGCAGTAATCCATAATCTTCTTCTGAATCTCGGTAATTGCAGCTGTACGATCTTCAAAATCAATGATCTTTCTGGCTTCTGCGACCAGTTCAGCCTGACCATCCGGATCAGGGTTGGTTGCTTCTGCATTTCTCTGGCAGAACATATCCAACAGCAGGAACGGCTCTGACCAGCCAAGTCCGAGATACGCCATCTGGAAGTTTCCATCATTCACATCCTGGTTCACATAGGACCAATCCTGTGTCGTAATCTGCATATCAATTCCAATGGCCTTCATGTCAATCTGCAGGGACTGGCCGATGGCCTTTGCCGACTCGGTATCGCGGTCATCAAAAGTAAACGAAAGCTTGGTGCCATCCTTCTCACGGATTCCGTCTCCGTCAGAGTCCTTCCATCCTGCCTCATCCAGCAAACGATTTGCTTCGTCGGGATCGTAATCATAGTTCTCTTTATAATAGTTAACGGCATCCTCCGAGTAGTTCAGGCACTTGCTTAAGATCAGGCTGTATGCCGGTGTCAGGGTTTCATCCATATATGCACTCAGATTATCACGGCTCATGCCCTTGATAATTGCCTTACGAACATTAATGTCGGACAGAATAGGATCCGTCATATTCATCTCTGCATAATAAATCTGGGCACCGCTTGCCTCTGTGACCGTCACATCCGGATTTGCACAAAGCTCGTCATAGTACTCCATGGGAACCTGTGACAGGACGTCATATTCTCCGTTCTGAATTCCTTCTGCAAATGTAAAGCTTTCTCCGGAGAAGACTACTTTAATGGTCTGAATGGGGCATGCTCCCTTGTTTTCAACAAACGGATTGTTGGTCTTATATCCAGGATTTGCCTTCAGAACAACATACGCTCCGGGCTCGTATTCATCCAGATAATATGCTCCGTACGGATGGCAGCCCCAGAGCATTTCGTCCTTGGACATGCTCTCGATTTCATCCTTGTCAATCATTCCGACAAAGCAGCTCTCGAAATTATATTCCATGTCTGCCTGATATTCAGAAAGATGAACAATGACATTTCTTCCGTCTACTTCCATGGATTCAATGTTGGCATAGCCATCCGCATATTCACTGACTTCCTTGCCATATTCCACGCTCGCGATGAAATCCTCAGGCTCCACTTCCTCTCCTGTCGAATAGTACATTCCCTCCGGGAACGTAAGTGTCCAGGTCAGCCCATCGTCGCTCCAAACAGATTCCGATGCAATATTCGGTGTTGCCTCCTTCGTCTCAGGATCCGTTCCAAGGATAGAATCTGCCACCAGGGACTGCATGTCGTTCCAAGAGCTTACCTGGAAAAGATCCATTCCTTCCCAGTCGTCATCCTGAATCGTCAGTACATCATTCGTCTGTGCCGTTCCGGACGCTGCTGTTGAGCTTCCTGCATCAGCTGCTCCGGATTCCGCAGAGCTTCCGCAGGCTGCAAGGCTCACTGTCATCGCAGCTGTCAGTGTCAACGCCAACAATTTTTTCTTCATACTTCGCCTCCTCTTTTATATGGTTACAATGCCAGATGGCACTAAACTACCGGCAACAGATTTATACTTCTTCCGTTTTTTTCCGCTGTACCTTTTCCAAATGCTCCACCTGACAGCATGCAACCTGGTGCTGCGGTGAAAGCATTACATTTTTCGGAAAGGCTTCCCTGCACTGATCCGTAGCGTATGGGCACCGCGGGTTAAAATGACATCCTTTTGGCAAATCAATCAGGCTTCCCGGTTCCGAATTCATAAGCAGCTTTTTCTTTCCCCGGTCTCTTGGATTCAGAATAGGAAGAGCTGCCATCAGGCCCTGTGTATATGGGTGTCTTGGATTCTCGATCACTTCCTGGGTCGGACCATATTCGACAAGTCTGCCCAGATACATCACGGCCACGCGGTCACTGATATAACGGATTACATTCAGGTCATGCGTGATAATGAGATATGTCAGCTGCAGCTTCTCCTGCAATTCAAGCAAAAGGTTCAAAATCTGAGCCTGAACCGAAATATCCAGTGCCGATGTCGGTTCATCCAGAATCATCACCTGCGGTTCAATGGAAACTGCTCTGGCAATTGCAATTCGCTGGAGCTGTCCGCCGGAAAGCTGATGCGGATAACTGTAAAGATATTCCTTGTCCATCTTGACCAGTTCCAACGCCTTTTCTGCTTTCTTTCTTGCCTCCTGCTTCGAGATTCCCTGCAAAATCATGGGACGTGTGATCGAACTAAGTACCGTCTCTCTTGGATTTAAATTCGATGCCGGATCCTGAAATACAACAGATACTTTATGACGCAGCTCTTTCATCTGCTTATGAGACGCCTTCGACATATCCGTACCGTCAAAAGTCACAGAACCACCTGTCATTTTTGTAAGTCCCAGGATCGTGCGCACCAATGTCGTTTTACCACTGCCGGACTCTCCTACCAGACCGACAATTTCGCCTTTATTAATATGGAAGGAAACATCATCTACGGCTTTGACGGTGCCTTCCGCTGTATGAAAATATTTTTTCAGATCTTTAACTTCAATTGCTACTTCTGGCATGCCGGCACCTCCTCACAAAAACACCGGAATGAATGTGTGTCGCTTATGCGGTGAAGCGGCGGATCCTCACTCCAGCATTTCTCTGTCGCATAGATGCACCGGTTTGCAAAACGACATCCCTTGTCATGTCCGATCATCTTAGGCACAGATCCGCGAATGGTTTCCAGTCTGCCTTCTTTTTTCGAGATCCGGGGAAGAGCCTTCAGAAGCTGTATGGTATAGGGATGCTTCGGGTGATCAAAAATCTCATACACATCACCGCATTCCACCATCTCTCCGGCATACATCACTCCAACCATATCTGCAGCTTCCGCAACCAGGCCGAAATTATGAGTAATCAGCATGACTGCCATGTTTTTCTCATCACGCAGCTGCTTGATGACACGGATGATCTGTGCTTCTACCGTGACATCCAGTGCCGTCGTGGGCTCATCTGCAATCAGAAGATCCGGATTTCTTCCCAGCATCATGGCAATCATTACACGCTGCCGCATTCCTCCCGACAGTTCGTGCGGATAGCTCTTTGCACGCTTCTCCGCATCCGGCATCTGAACACTTTTAAACAGCTCAATGACTTTATTCCATGCATCTGTTTTACTGATGTAGTCCAGAAGAAGTCCCTCTTCTACCTGCTTACCTGTTGTATAAACCGGATTAAGCGATTCCAGTGGATTCTGGAAGATCATTCCGATTTTATGACCTCTCACGCCTTCCAGTTCTTTTTCGGACAGCTTGTTCAGATCCTGCCCCTGGAAATCAACCTCTCCGCTTATTTTCTCGTTGTGATCCGGAAGAAGCCGCAATATGGAATGTGCGATCGTGGATTTTCCGCAGCCTGATTCTCCGACAATTGCAAAAATCTCTCCTCTGCAGATATCGAATGAAACATTGTGAACTGCAGACAAATATCCGTTTTTCACCTTATAGTCCACAGAAAGATTCCTGATCTGCAGTAATTTTTCTTTATTCACAGTCAGCCTCCTTTACTGGGATTTCATCTTGGGATCCAGCAGGTCTCTAAGGCCCTCGCCCAGAATGTTAAATCCGACAACGGTATAAACCAATGCGAGTCCGGGGAAAATACACATCCACGGTCCTCTGGAAATAAAATTGATGCTCTCCGAAACCAGGAGTCCCCAGTCCGGTGACGGCGGCTGTGAACCTACACCGAGAAAGCTCAACGTTGTTGTTGACATAATGGTGCCCGGGAGCTGCATCGACACTGTCACAATCAATACCGGAACAATATTAGGCAGAATATACCGGAACATAATTGCTGCAGCTGATTCTCCAAAAGCAATTCCGGTTTCAATAAACGCCTGATTTTTGATCGACATTGCCTTGGCACGAACAACTCTCGCATAGGCCGCCCAGTTTACAACAGCAATGGCAATGATGGCATTTATCAATGAAGATCCAAGAACAGTGACTACTGCAAGAGCCATTACCATTCCCGGAATTGCATAGGTCAAATCTGCGATAAACATCAATGCCTTATCCATCCATCCACCGAAATATCCACAGATTAATCCAACAACTGTTCCTACTACCAGCTGAAGTCCGGCGCCTACCAGCGCCACCTGAAGAGCGATTCTTGTTCCATAGATAATTCTGCTGAACAGATCGCGGCCCATATTATCCGTTCCAAACAGATACTGTCCGCAGGGAGCTTTCAGAATATCCTGAGGATGAGCCATATCAAAAGGATACGGAGCGATGACATCGGCAAACAGCGCAATCAGTATCACGCTGGCAACCATAATGAACCCGACCATGAAGTTTCTGTTTTTATGGCAGGCTCTGAAAAATTCTCTGGCAGGACTGCTGTTCATTATCTGTCACCTCCCGTCACTGAAATCCGGATACGCGGATCCAGAATGCCAAGAACAATGTCACTCAGGATATTGCAAATCACAGTCAATACGGTAATCAGAAGAACGATTGCCTGAATGACATTGAAATCCTGCTGAACAATGGAGTTTACAAGCAAATTTCCCATTCCCGGAATACCAAAGATTTTCTCAATGACAATGTATCCTGAAATCAGCCACGGAATACTCAGGAACAGATTCACGGCAATGACAATCAATGAATTGCGAAGAATATGGCGAAACAGAACCTGTCTCCTGGAAAGTCCCTTTGCATAAGCTGTAGTCACATATCGTTCCCGCATCACATCGAGACATTCGGATTTCGTCAGGCGGATCGTACCTGCCAGGCCTCCGATTACTCCGGTAATAATAGGCAATACATAATTCTGCCAGGTCTCATATCCGCTGAGAGGAAGCCAGTGAAGCTTCACTGCAAACACAAGCATCAGAATGACAGCCAGCCAGAAGGAGGGAACCGCAGTAAAAACAAGCGTAGTATTTACCGTGATTCTTTCCACCAGAGAGTCCTTTTTATACGCACAATACAAACCAAGCGGAACAGCGATCAGTTCTTCTATAATCAGTGTGGTAAAGGTGAGACGGAGGCTGACCGGTATTCTTGTCTGGATCAGAGACCAGGCATCAATCCGATATTTATAAGACAGGCCGAAATCATGGTGAAAAACCACCCTTTGCAGCCAGTCAAGATACTGTACAAGAAATGGACGATTGAATCCGTACTCTTCTCTGAGACTCTCCAGATTCTCGATCTTGGCAAGCTGACCGGCCATAATGGTCACAGGATCTCCCGGCATCAGGTAAAGCATGCTGAAAACCAGAAAAGAGACACATAGAATCAGCACAATCCCCAGTGCAAGCTTTTTCAGTATATATTTCCCCATTGTTTTCTTCCTCCGCTGGCAGAACGTTAATTTTTATATGAATCCTTTCATCTGGAGATAGTTCTTAATGACCTCAATGCACTGCTCATGTCCTACCCGGGCACTGTTCAGCGTCATGTCATAATTGATCGGATTGGTCCAGTACTGCCCGTTGGTGTAAAAGCTGTAATATTCTGCGCGATACTTGTCTGTCGCACTGATCAGCTCATCCGCCTCTTCCGCTGTAACATTTTTTCTGTCCATAATTCTCTTTCTGCAGTACTCACGAGGTGCCTCAATATATACACTGACCACATTCGGCATGTCCCGAAGGATATAATCCGCACATTTGCCAACGATGATGCAGGACTGAGATTTGACCAGTTCACGAATTATTTTTGTCTGGATGTCGAACATATGCTGATTCGCCCTGAATTCACCTGTCATCGGGCGGAGTCCCAATTCACTGACCGCTTTGCCAAGCTTGTTGATTAACATGGACCCATGAATTTTCTCGTCATAATGATTGAGCATATCTTCATCCAGCCCGGTATTTTCCGACGCTAGGGCAAGAAGTCTGTGCTCGTAGCATTCAATTCCAAGCTGCTCCGCAAGTCCCATTGCAATTGCTTTTCCGCCACTTCCGAATCCGCGCGCGATGGTTACCACATAATTCTCCATTCCCTTCTTCCTCCTGCAGCAATGCTTCTGATATGGCACATGCCATTTCAGGCTTTTTCTACGAAAAAAGGCGCCGCATACAACACAAAGTTGTATGCGACGCCCTTGTCGCCTTTCACCAATGGTTAAACTTTACTCTTCTTCAGAGGTAGTGTCAACCAGTTGCGAGCAAATTGTATTTTTGCATACAATATCAGATTACTCTCCATCGTAAGGAACAACTGCTCCCTGGTAGGTGTTATTGATGTACTTTACAGCAGTCTCAGAGTGAAGTGCATCGGTCAGAGCCTTGATCTTCGCAGAAGACTCATTGCCTTCCTTGACTGCAATGACGTTGACATACTGCTGAATGGCATCACCTTCTGCAGACTCGGTTGCAAGAGCATCCGTTGCTACGTTCAGGCCTGCCTCCAGGGCATAGTTTCCGTTGATGACACCGAATGCAACGCTGGGAAGCTGCTTCGGAACCTGGGCAGCCTCAACCTCAATCAGCTCCAGGTTGTGAGGATTCTCTGCCACATCGTTAACCGTTGCGGTAACGCCAACACCGTCATTAAGCTTGATCAGGCCTTCCTGCTGCAGAAGAAGCAGAGCTCTTGCCTCATTGGTGGTGTCGTTCGGGATTGCAATTGCATCACCGTCTGCAATATCATCGAGGCTTGTCTTGGTTCCGCCGTAGATGCCGAAGGGCTCGTAGTGGATCTTTCCGTTGTCTGCAATGGCAAGATGTGTGCCGTTCTCCTCATTGAAGGAATTCAGGTAATTCACATGCTGGAAGTAGTTGGCATCAAACTCGTCAGACTCAACAACGTTGTTCGGCTGAACATAATCCTCGAATACCGTAACCTCGAGATCATAGCCTTCCTCTGCCAGAAGATCCTTAACCGCTGCAAGAATCTCGGAGTGAGGGGTCTGGGAAGCTGCTACCTTGATGACATTGTCACCATCTGCCGGTGCTGCTTCGGTCGTTGCTGCCTCTGTGGTTGCTGCTGCCTCGGTTGCTGCAGTATCCGCTGTCTTGGTATCAGCGGAAGAGCTGCCGCAGCCTGCCAGAATGCCAGCTGCAAGGGTGGATGCTGCAAGAACTGCAATAACTCTGTTTTTCATAATTCTCCTCTTTTCTGCGCTACCTGCGCCTGCGGGGAAGTTCCCCATAATGTTTACGGCTGTTCACAGCCAGTTTCTATTACAACGGCGGCAAGAGATCCCGCCGGAGTAAATAAAAAGAATCAAATGTGTCTCTTGTCGAGACGAACCGAAATCACGGTTCCGATGAACTGGAAAATCTGTACCAGTGCAATCAGAAGAATGACCGTTACCAACAGGATGTTGGCCTGATAGCGATAATATCCGTAACGGATTGCGATATCTCCCAGTCCGCCGCCTCCGACGGTTCCTGCCATTGCGGAATATCCAAGGATCGTTCCGATCGTGATGGTTGCTCCCGAAATCAGGGAAACACGGGCTTCGCCGAGAAGAACCTTCCATACGATCTGGAGATTATTGGCTCCCATCGACTGGGCCGCCTCGATCACACCCTTGTCCACCTCATTCAGCGAGGACTCCACCATTCTCGCAATCAGCGGGGAAGCGGAGATCACAAGCGGAACAATGGTTGCCGTAGATCCATAGGTCTTTCCGACAATGATCATCGTCAGCGGAAGAACCAGAATCAGCAGGATCAGGAACGGAATGGAACGCATGATGTTCGTAACGACATCCAGAATCCGATAGATTATATTGTTGGGACGAAGGCCGTCCTTTCCGGTTACCGTAAGGGCGATTCCCCACGGAAGTCCGATCACATAACCGAACAGAGTCGAAACAATGGTCATGTAGAGAGTATCCCGGATGCCCTCGAAAATCATCTGAATTTCCTGTGCACTCATCTTGCGTCGCCTCCTGTTCTGTCTGCAGTCAGCTCTTCCACCGCAAGACCTCTTTCCTTTAAATATGCGATCTGACGGTCCGCCGCCTCCGGATCATTGGTAAGACCGAGGATCATCTCTCCTCTTGCAACGCCGCTGACATCCTTCGTGTCCGCCTTCAGGATGTTCACCGGACTTCCGGTCTCCAGAATCATATTGGCAATCACCGGCTCATAGGAAGAATTCTTTGTGAAAACAATACGCACTCTTCTGCTCTCGTGGAGTTCTGAGACCATTCCGGAGTGGAGTTCTTCTCTCTTCTCCTCCTGCTCTCTCTCCCACTCATCGGGATCCTTGCCCTCAATGATAAGCTGCCTGGCAGCTCTGGACTTCGGATGTGTGAAAATATCCTCCACAAGACCGTTTTCTACAATTTCACCATTCTCCACAATCGCAACGTGCCGGCAGATTTCACGGACCACCGACATCTGATGTGTGATGATGACAATGGTAATTCCGGTTTCTTCATTGATCTTGCGAAGAAGCTGCAGAATGGACTGCGTCGTCTGCGGATCGAGTGCACTCGTTGCCTCGTCGCACAGAAGAATCTTCGGATCACTGGCAAGTGCTCTTGCTATGGCAACCCTCTGCTTCTGTCCTCCGGAAAGCTGTGCCGGATAGGCATTTGCCTTTTCGGAAAGTCCGACAATTGCCAGAAGCTTCTCCGCCTTCTCGCGGATTTCCTGCTTCGAGAGCTTGCTCTTCTGAAGTGTGAGCGGGAAGGAAATGTTATCAATGACCGTTCTCTGCATCAGAAGATTGAAGCCCTGGAAAATCATGCTGATGCTCGCCCGCAGCTTGCGAAGCTCCTTCGGTGCCAGCTTTCCAAGCTCCTGTCCTTCTACGGTAACGGTTCCCTCTGTGGGAACCTCCAGGAAGTTCAGACACCGGACCAGTGTACTCTTTCCGGCCCCGGACATTCCGATGATTCCGTAAATATCCCCCGCTTCCACGGAGAAATTGATGTTCTTCAGGGCCTCTACCTTTGCATCCTTCGTGATAAAGGTCTTGGAGAGATCTTTTACCTCAATAATCGACATGATCGTTCCCCTCATACGTAAACTTGCTGATTGAAAATGAAAAAAGCGGATGCACTGCGTGCACCCGCCCCATTATACCTGTCCATTCCGATCTGTCAAAGAAAAATCAGGTGAGAAGATGCACACTAACAAACCCCATTGGTCATGCACATGACCATGGAGCAGCACATCATTCGCATCATAGCTGTGAAGTTTCCGGATGTGCCGATCTGCATCTTGCGTTCTCCCTGTCTCTTTGTAACCGTAATTCTTAATGATGATTTCTGAGCTGTGGTTCCGATATTGGTTCTTCCGTGGTATTTCCTACGTGTTTAGTCGGAATAATACACTTCCCTGAAGAGCCTGTCAACCCTCAGGCTGAAAAAATATTTTCGCCGGTCTGTCGGGTGGTTCGTCCGGTGGTTATCTCTCGCACTTCCAGAAGAAAGCGCTGTACGCAGGAAGAAGGCTTCCTCCGCCGAAATCATGCATTTCTCCGGTGATCAGATCCACCGCCTGCCCACAGCCCGCGTCAAAATGAGCCGTATAGTCCGTGCCGTCCGCATTGATTGCAACCAAAACCCGCTCGTGCTCGCTCTTCCTCTCGAAGATGCACTGACGGTTTGTCAGCACAACACTCCGGAATTCCCCATAGCAGAGTGCCTCCGATGCTTTCTTCGCTTCGGCAAGCTTTGCGATCCATTCCGTCAGATCGTTCCACTCCGGCAGCTCGATGGCAGGGCGAAGGCAGGGATCGCCGTCCTCCTTCCGTCCCTTTACCCCCCATTCACTTCCGTAGTAAACGCAGGGAATTCCCGGCATTCCGAACATCAGTGCATAGATGAGCGGCAGATGTGCGGGATTCGTCAGAACAGAGGCAACTCTCGTGATATCATGGTTGTCCACAAAGCTGAGCAGATGCATGCCGCGGTACAGGCACCAGGGATCCGACCCGAACTGACGGATCAGGGAGTGATTGATCTCGAACAGATTCATACTGTTGAAGCTCGACCACAGGCCCTTGCAGCACTCATAATTGGTTGCACTGTTGCACATCTCCGGATTTACAATCTGCTTGTAGTCACCGCCAAGGATCTCTCCGATCAGATAAAAGTCCGGCTTCTTCTGATCCACATACCAGCGGAGTGCCTTCAGGAAATTCCGGTTCAGCATATACGCGACATCCAGACGAAGCCCGTCAATCCCGAACTCCTCTATCCACATCCCGACACTTTCCAGCAGATAGTTTTTCACATTCTCGTTGTCGAGATTCAGCTTCACAAGATCATAGTTGCCTTCCCATCCCTCGTACCAAAGGCCATCGTTGTAGCCGTCATTGCCGTCAAAGTTCAGGTAAAACCAATCCTTGTACGGGCTGTCCCATCTCTTCTGCAGAACATCCTGAAACGGCCCGAAGCCACGTCCCGCATGATTGAACACGCCGTCCAGAATAATCCGGATCCCAGCCGCATGAAGGGCATCGCAAACTCTTTTGAAATCCTCATTGGTGCCAAGACGAACATCCACCTTACGGAAATCTCTTGTGTTGTATCCGTGCGTGTCCGATTCGAACAGCGGATTGAACAAGACAGCTGTCACACCAAGCTTCTCAAGATGCGGGATCCAGTCCAGCACCCGAAGAATCCGGTGCTCCGGTATTCCATCATTCTCAAAGGGTGCTCCGCACATCCCGAGCGGATAAATCTGATATACCATGCTTTCTTCAGCCCACATAGCTGCTCCTTTCCTTCGCCGTCCATGATGTACCGGCGTCCATACCGTTTTCAGCCTTCGTTTTGTCTGTCTATTTCCACATTTTCATGCTATTGAATCACTCTTATTATGCGAATAATTCACACAATCCCCAGAGTTATCCACATTTTGCAGCGTTTTTACCCGGTTTTGCGTTTTTCTTAATATCATTCTATTGGTTCTGTTTTCTGATATTATAGACAATTCCGCTCTCACAAAACCGTCACAGCCACTCATTCCAGAACTTCTCCGCCAGTCTTCCGACCTCTCTGCTGTCCGTAATCTGTGCATTCGACCACTCGGCCGGGAACAGTCTTCTGCAGGCAGGCGTCAGAAAACGGTCGTCGATCAGGACCACAATCCCGACATCCTCGCTCGTACGGATTACGCGTCCGGCCGCCTGCTGCACCTTGTTCATGCCGGGAAAGCGATATGCGTAGTCATAGCCGTTCTGCCCCTTTTCGTCAAAATACTTCTTCAGAAGCTCCCTTTCGGCGCACACCTGCGGAATTCCGGTCCCTACGATCATAACACCAATCAGCGAATCCTTCTTCAAATCAATTCCCTCGCTGAAAATTCCGCCCATCACGCAGAAGCCAAGAAGCGTCTGATCATCGTAAATCTCGTCAAAGCGTCCCAGAAATTTCTCCCGCTCCTCTTCCTGCATGCCGCTCCTCTGCCGCAGCACCGTACAGGTCTGTCCATAGCGGAGCATAAAGCGATCCGCCACCTCGTTCAGAAACGAGTAAGACGGGAAGAAAATCATATAATTCCCGTTCCGCTGCGAGGTAACCTCCGCAATGCAGTCCGCCAGACGATCAAACATCTCCGCCGTGCGATACTGATAACGGCTTGTCAGGTCCCTGACAAGATAAAGTCCGCGCTTCTCCGGATTAAAAACGGACCTCGCGTAGATTTCATAATCCTCCCCGGTCCCGCCGAGCAGATTCTTATAATAGGTGATCGGCAGCATGGTCGCAGAGAAAAGGATCGACGCCCGTCCCTTCTCCATGCATTCCGCAAGATGCTTTCCCGGATCCACACAGAACAGCCGCACTCTGACGTCAGTTTGAGACCTTGCCGGCTTTTTCGAGGATCTGATTCCTCCGCCCCCGGCATTCCTTCCCCTCTCCGGCGTCTCGGCATAGCTTAGATAGCGCTCATCCATGGAGGCGTAGATCGACGCAAAATGATCGATTTTGAAATAGAATTCCAGAAGGCTTGTGCGAAGCTCCCTCTTCTGCTTCCGGTCCGGATCGCTTCCCGCCTTCCCGGACTGATCCGCAATCCGCTCTTCTCCGAGAATGGAGCTCAGCTCCGAATCCGCATCCAGCACAAGGCCTGCCAGGCGATCCACATTCTCCAGAACCGTGCAGCCCTCCGTCTCCCGTCCGATTTCAAGCAGCTGCCTGCTGATCCGCCCAAGCTTCGTATAAAGCTTCGGCCACAGCTTCCGGACCGCCCTTCGCATGGTCACGACCTCATCCCGGAAAAGATCTGCGCTGTACATCTCCCGCCCGCGGTCCACCAGATTGTGTGCCTCGTCGATCAGAAACAGATACTGCTCTTTCCTGCCGCTTCCGTCCGCAAAAAAACGCCGCAGATACGCATGCGGATCGAACAGGTAATTGTAATCTCCGATGACTGCATCCGCGAACAGGCTCATATCCAGTGCCATTTCAAACGGGCAGACCTGGTACTCCTCCGCATACTCCGCTATTTTCTCCCGGGAAAAGCTCTCTTCCTTCGTAAGAAGCGCGTAGATTGCCGCGTTGATCCGGTCAAAATGTCCTTTTGCCCGAAGACAGCTCTCCGGATTGCAGTCCGGCTTCTCCAGAACACATACCTTTTCCTTTGCTGTCAGCAGAACACTTTTCAGATGGAGACCCTTGTCACGCATCTGAGAAATTGCTGTTTCCGCAGCAGCTCCTGTCACCGTCTTCGCAGTCAGATAGAAAATCCGATCTGCCTTTTTCTCTCCAATCGCCTTGATGGCAGGAAAAAGAGTGGTAACCGTCTTCCCGGTTCCTGTCGGTGCCTCCAGAAACAGCTTTCTCCCATGCACAATCGTCCGGTAAACATTCGCCGCGAGCTCCCGCTGTCCCTCGCGGTAGGGAAACGGGAATTCCAGGCTGCGGGCTGACTCATTTCTTTTCTTCTTCCACTGTGCTTCAAACCCTGCCCACGGATGATACTGCTCCATCAGCTCCCGGTACCAGGAAGCCAGCTCCTCCTGCGTGTACGTCTCATAGAACCTGCGGATTCCCTCTGTCTCCAGATTGCAGTACGTCATGCGGGCGCAGATCTTCTCCAGCCGGTTCTGACTCGCATAGAAATATGCATAGCATTTGGCCTGGGCGAGATGAACCGGATCAGGTGAAGAGATGCCGCGAAGCTGCCGGTAGGTTGTTTTGATTTCATCAATGGTCCAGAGGCTCTCAGCCTCCCCCGGATTGGTTCCCCGGTAAATGCCGTCTGCCCGTCCCTGCACATGAACAGAGAGATCCTCACCCGGATACTCCCACACACCCTCAAGCGGAATCTCAGGATGATAATCTCCCTCTGCGGCATCCTGAAGCTTCCTGTGCATGCGGGAGCCCGCAAGCATGGCATCCTCGGATCCGCCTCCTGTTCGGTTGTCCAGATCGCCGCAGCGAAGGAGGAATTCCACCAGGCCGCGCACGGAAATTTCAATCACACTCATACGGCCATTTTACCACAGGGTCCCTTCCGCCACGCAAAAAGAGACAGAGGAAAATCCCTTTGGACTTCCTCTGTCTCTTCCCAAATTCCGGATGATCAGATCAGACAGCCATCTGTCTGCTGTTCAGGAACTGCTCGAAGCTCTCGTCATAGCCGTTATAGGATACTGCAAGACGGCCTCTCAGATCCAGTCCCATCACGCCAAGAAACGATTTGGCATCCACAACGTAGCGGCCGTAACGGTCATTGGCAATGTCAATGTCAAAATCACAGTGCTCTGCAGCGTGTACAAAGTTCTGAACATCACTGGGGTTCAGATAAATATACTTGGTTGTTCTCATCGGATTCCTCCTTCCTCACAGAAAGCTCGTCCGTTTTTTGTCTTGTTTTTGTAAGCTTTCCCGTGAAGCACATTACTTGTTTGCTTCATGTTTGCACCTATTATAACGGTCCTTTTTCAAATGTAAATTGGTGGAATTGATGTTTTATATTTGCTTTTTTGGCCGTTTTTCTACATATTCACGCAGTTTTCCCGCAGACTGTTGTAAAGATGACCGTGGCAGCCGCTCAAAACAGATCTCTGCTTGATCTCTACTTGATCTCTACTTGAAATGCCGTTCTAAATGCGCTTTAATGAATAGCGATTTTATAATAAGAAAGAACTCAAGAAAAGAGGCTTCTATGGATCATTTAACTATCCCGAAGGGTTATGAATCGGCCCTGAACCTGCACGAAACACAGGTTGCCATCAAAGTTGTGAAGGATTTCTTTCAGAATCTTCTCGCAGAGCGTCTGAATCTTCTTCGCGTATCCGCTCCGTTGTTTGTGGACCCGACCTCAGGTCTGAACGACAACCTGAACGGCGTAGAGCGTCCGGTTTCCTTCGATATACTGGAGCAGCAGGGACGCGAGGCCGAGGTTGTTCAGTCTCTGGCGAAATGGAAGCGCTTTGCTCTGAAGAAATACGGCTTCTCCGTCGGCGAGGGTCTGTACACTGACATGAGTGCCATCCGCCGCGACGAGATCACCGACAACATTCACTCCATCTACGTCGACCAGTGGGACTGGGAGAAGATCATCCGCAAGGAAGATCGCACCATGGAAACTCTGAAGTCCGTGGTCCGTTCGGTTTACCGCGTGCTCCGCAAGACGGAGAAGTACATGTCCATCCGCTATGACTACATCACAGAAATTCTTCCGGATGATATTTTCTTCGTCACAACAAGAGAGCTGGAGGAGATGTTCCCCGACAACACGCCGAAGGAACGTGAGTATTACATCACACAGGCAAAGGGCGCGGTCTGCGTTCTTCAGATCGGCGACAAGCTTGAGAACGGAAAGCCGCATGATGGCCGTGCACCGGACTACGACGACTGGTCCTTAAATGCCGACATTCTGGTATATTATCCGCTCCTTGACATCGCCCTGGAGCTGTCCTCCATGGGAATCCGTGTCGATGAGAAGGCTCTTGCCGACCAGCTGAAGAAATCCGGGTGTGAGGAGCGCGCTTCTCTTCCGTTCCAGAAGGCTGTTTTAAACGGAGAGCTTCCTTATACAATCGGCGGCGGCATCGGCCAGTCCCGCATCTGCATGTTCTTCCTGCGCAAGGCCCACATCGGCGAAGTGCAGTGCTCTCTGTGGCCGGAAGAGATCGCAGCAGAGTGTGCTTCCCACGGCATCCAGCTTCTGTAAGCTTCCGGAAACACCTGCTGCAAACATTTTTGAAAAAATACTTGTCGTATGAAACACTGCAACATATAATGCATTGCATGAAGTGTTTTGTATACAGTTATACATTTAAGAACTGCAGAAAACACTCCGTACTGTTCATGTTATTTTTCAAACGAATGAATATAGGAGGAAGGAACTATGTCATATGTTGAAGAAGTGTATGCGAAGCTGGAAGTAAAGCACGCATACGAGCCTGAATTTCTGGAAGCTGCAAAGAGAATTCTGGAGACCATCACTCCGATCGTAGAAGCAAATGAGGAGGTTTATCGCAAGAATTCCCTTCTGGAGCGTCTGGTTGAGCCCGAGCGCATCATCACCTTCCGCGTTCCGTGGGTAGATGATCAGGGGAAGCAGCAGGTCAATCTTGGCTACCGTGTACAGTTCAATTCTGCAATCGGACCGTACAAGGGAGGTCTTCGTTTCCATCCCTCCGTTAACCAGTCCATTCTGAAGTTCCTCGGCTTCGAGCAGATCTTCAAGAACTCCCTGACCGGTCTTCCGATCGGCGGCGGCAAGGGCGGCTCCGATTTCGATCCCAAGGGCAAGTCGGACGGCGAGGTAATGCGCTTCTGCCAGAGCTTCATGACAGAGCTCTTTAAGTATATCGGTGCAGACGAGGATGTTCCCGCAGGTGATATCGGTGTCGGCGGACGTGAAATCGGCTATTTGTATGGTCAGTACAAGAGAATCACCAATCTGTACGAGGGTGTTCTGACCGGTAAGGGTCTTAGCTTCGGCGGCTCTCTTGCAAGACCGGAAGCAACCGGCTACGGCCTTGTTTACATCACCGACGAGGTAGTAAAGGGCGCAGGAAAGTCTCTGGAAGGCAAGACCATCGTCGTTTCCGGATCCGGAAACGTTGCACAGTATGCAATCCAGAAGGCTCAGGAGCTCGGTGCAAAGCCGGTTACCTGCTCCGACTCCAACGGATATGTTTACGATCCCGATGGAATCAAGCTTGACGTTGTTTTCGATATCAAGCAGGGTCATCGCGGAAGAATCAAGGAATATGTCGAGAAGGTTCCGACCGCTCAGTATTTCGAGGGCCAGAAGCCTTGGGGCGTGAAGTGCGATATCGCTCTTCCCTGCGCAACACAGAACGAAATCAATGGCGAGGAAGCAAAGACTCTGATCGCCAATGGCTGCTGGTGCGTATGCGAGGGTGCGAACATGCCTTCTGACGCAGATGCCATTGATGCATACGAGAAGGCCCGCGTTGAGAGCGGCTTCCTGTATATGCCTGCAAAGGCAGCAAATGCCGGCGGCGTAGCTGTTTCCGCACTAGAGATGAGCCAGAACTCCGAGCGTCTGTCCTGGACCTTTGAGGAAGTAGATTCCAAGCTTCAGGGTATCATGGCAGGCATCTACAGCAAGGTTTCCACGGCAGCGAAGAAGTACGGCCATGAGGGCGACTTCGTTACCGGTGCCAACATCGCAGGCTTCGAGAAGGTTGCAGATGCAATGCTCGCTCAGGGCAACGTCTGATCCAATCGGCACGTAAGCTCCATTTCAAAGCGGCGGTTCCCACAACGGGAGCCGCCGCTTTTTCCTGTTATTCCATGTAAGCACCCTTCATCGGGCTTACCGCATGCTGCGAATAAAGCTTCAGAAGTCCCCTGGTATACTTCGGTGTCTTCGGCTGCCACTTTGCGCGGCGGTCTGCAAGGATCTGTTCCATCTCTTCCGGTGTCTTCGGCTCTCCGTTTACGCCGACAATTGCAAGCTTTCTTTCCGGAACGTCAATCTGGATCAGGTCTCCCTCCTCCACAAGTGCGATGGGGCCGCCTGCTGCCGCCTCGGGGCTTACATGTCCGATCACAGGGCCGCGGCTTGCGCCGGAGAATCTTCCATCCGTAATCAGCGCCACGCTGGAAGCCAGCTTCGGGTCCGCGCAAATGGCTTCTCCGGTGTAGAACATTTCGGGCATTCCGCTTCCGCGGGGTCCCTCATAACGAATGAAAATCGCATCTCCGGGCTTTACCTCTCCGTGCAGAACCGCAGCGATGCACGCCTCCTCGCTGTCATAGGGCTTTGCACGAAGCGTTGCCTGAAACATGTTCTTCGGGCAGGCCGTATGCTTGATGACGCAGCCCTCCGGAGCGAGATTTCCCTTCAGGATCGCGATGCTGCCGTCCGTACCCTTTGCGTTGTCGAAGCTGTGGATGATATCCTCGCGGCTTACCTTACGTGCAAAGCCCTCGGTCTTCTTCGCGAGAAGCTCATCGCAGTGCTCATAGAAGCCATTCTTCTTCAGCTCTTCCAGGTTCTCACCCAGCGTCTTTCCGGTAACGGTCATCACATCCAGATGCAGCATGGACTTGATCTCTTCCATGACACGCGGTACGCCGCCTGCATAATAGAAGTACTGCGCCGGCCAGTCACCAGAAGGACGGATGTTCAGCAGATAGTGCGCTCCGCGGTGCATTCTGTCGAAGGTATCCGCATCAATTTCAATTCCGAATTCATGCGCAATGGCCGGGAGATGCATTGTCGCGTTGGTGGAGCCCGAGATCGCCGCATGGACCATGATGGCATTCTCAAAGCTTTCCTTTGTCACAATGTCTCCTGCCTTGATTCCCTTTCTGACAAGCTCCATCAACTGCACGCCTGCATCATAGGCAGCCTGCCGAAGCTCCGGTGCCGTTGCCGGCATCAAAGCCGCTCCCGGCAGCATCAGGCCGAATGCCTCCGCCATAATCTGCATGGTCGAAGCCGTTCCCATAAACGAGCACGCGCCGCAGCTGGGGCAGGCATGGTGCTTGTAATAGTCCAGCTGGCTGTCCGGAATCACACCGGTTTTCTCCCAGGCATCAAACTTGCCGATCTGCTCCAGCGTCAGCAGCTCATTGATCGCACAGGCCGGATCGTCCACCACATATTCCTTCGGCAGGGTGTGTGCCTCCATGACACCACCCGTCACCACAATGGCGCTCATCTCCTTCAGACGGCCAATGCTCATCAGCATCGCAGGCATCGACTTGTCGCAGCTTGCGATGAACACACCGCCGTCATACACACTGGCATTTGCCTGTGCCTCCACGAGGTTCACGATTGCATCGCGGTGTGCCAGCGAATAATTGATTCCGTCATGCCCCTGTGCAATGCCGTCACACATATCCGTGGCAAAATATCTTGCTGCCTTTCCGCCGTTCTCATTGACGGCCTTGACCGCCTCTTCTGTGAACTGATTCAGATGCGCACTTCCCGGATGGCTGTCGCCATAGGTGCTCTCTACCATAATCTGCGGCTTTGCAAGGTCTTCCACCTTCCAGCCCATTCCCATCTTCAGCGGATCATTTTCCGGTGCCAGTGTTCTTACTGCCTGCGAACGAAGTCCCATGCTGTTGCCTCCTGCCCTTTCTCCGTCTGGTCTCTTTTCTTTATCGTTTGTTTCACATATTTATCCATATTTTATCAAAGCCTCCATTAAATTTCCCTTTCCTGACCATTTTTCAAGTGATATCTGCGATATTTTATTGCAATACAGGATTATAATTTCATTTGTATGTTTATATGAAATAATGGGATGTTTTATTCAGAGCCTGAAATATCATGAAAAATAATATTATTCAAAAATACCATCTTCGGAAGCATGCCCAAATTCTGGTCCTGCCGCTCCTTTTTCTCCTTGTCGGAGGTCATTTGCTCCGTGCCCAGGTAATCCAGATCCGCGAAAACCATCTGGAAGAACGCCACAGCCTTGCTGCCGTTAATGCCGTCACTTATTCTGACCGGATCCTTCAGGACCTTCAGGGCGGGATTCAGATCACCAACTCTCTGGAAGAGATTGTCCTCAATGGGGACGAGCAATTTCTCAAATTCCATGAGATCGCCTCGGATCTGATGAATGACTCGATCCAGAGCATTCAGCTGGCACCTGACGGCGTGGTAACGGAAATCTACCCGGAAGAGGGAAACGATACCGGCAAAATCGATCTTCTTCACGACGCATCGCGCGGAGCCTATGCGCGCTATGCGATGGAACACAACCTCACGATTCTGCAGGGCCCCTTTGAACTGAAGCAGGGCGGAAGCGGAATTGCAATCCGCAATCCCGTGTACCTTGAGAAGAATGGAAAACAAGAATTCTGGGGCTTTACCATTGCAATCATCCGTGTGCCGGAAATTTTCACCGACTCTCTTGGTACCCTGAAGGACTTTGGTTATGAATACCGACTGCTGAAAACCATCGCCCCCTGGAGTGGAGAATACACAGACGTGTACCAATCCGGAACAAAGCTGACGGACCCTGTTTCCTATTCTTTTTCCGCATGCGGAGACACCTGGCAGCTTCAGGTCATGCCTTCCGGGGGATGGGGACAAAAGGGCCCCGATTCCATCGCACAGAAAGCCGGAATTGTAATCCTGCTGCTGATTACGGGACTGAGCTATGCCGTGATCGCTCTGGAGGATCAGCGAAGAAGCCTGAAGCGCTTATCCATAACCGACAATCTGACGGATGTTTACAACCGGAACGGCTTTGATCAGATGCTCGATCGCCACCTGAAGAAGCACCCGAACGCTCCCTGCGTCGTTGCCGAACTGGATATCGATGATTTCAAATTTATCAATGACATGTATGGTCATGCGTCCGGCGACCAGGTTCTGCAGAATCTGACCTCCGGCATGAAGGCATTCTTCCCGAAGAACACCATCATCGGAAGAAACGGAGGTGATGAATTCTGCCTGCTTCTTCCCGGTCAGACCGCCGAAGCTGTACAGAGCTGTTTTCAGGATTTTACAGAAAGCCGCAAGGCTTTCACCTATGAAGGCATCCGGCATCCCTTTACCATTTCGCTCGGCTTTGCCGAATATCCCGCACAGGCGCAAACCCGCAAACGACTGATGCAATGTGCCGATACGGCTCTGTATGTGGTGAAGCTGAACGGGAAGCAGGGCTGCAAAGCCTATGACCGCGACCCGCACGAAGCCAGAACCCAGCTCGGCTTCGCGTTAAAGGATATTTCTGCCCATGTGCCCGGTGCATTTCTGATTTACAAGGCAGATCCGAAGGACGATCAGCTTCTCTTTGCAAACCAGGAGATGGTCCGGCTTGCAGGCTGTAATGATATCCACGAATTTTTCATCTACACCAATCGAAGCTTCCGCAATCTGATTTCCAAATCGGAACAGAAGGAAATCGAGGAGAGCATCTGGCGGCAGATCAACGAGGGAGATGGACATTCCAATGATTATGTCAGCTTCTCCCTCGTCCGGAAAGACGGAACATTGCGGAAGGTTTTTGACCACGGACGCATTGTGAACAACAGTTATTACGGAAGAGTCTTCTACGTACTGCTGATGGATCAGGAGCATATGACACAACACTATAGTATGTAAAGCATACCGCCCATGATCGCTTGACATCCGGGCACTTTCGAACTACTCTTGTCAGTGGTTCCTACAACAAAATAAAGACGCTAGGGGCGCATATGCTGAGACCGATGCATCCTCCGGAAGGCAGGAGCATCGAACCCTTACAACTTGAACCGGGTAATACCGGCGGAAGGAAGCTTTTCAGAAATTTCTGCATAACAGGAATTTCCATGCGCACCCTCCCGTTTTTCATGGGAGGTTTTTTTATGCCCTTTTCCGATCCTGCAGTGAACAGACTGCCGGCATCTGTTTTTCCCAATATCCGATCGAAACGTCCGCTAATTCACGCCATCACCAATGCCGTGACCATCAATGATGTTGTGAACATGATTCTGGCTTCCGGCGCCGCTGCTGTCTGTGCGGACTATTCCAGGGAGGTTTCCGAAATCACCGCCATCTCCTCCGGGCTCCTCCTCAACACCGGCATGCCGAATGACGACAAGCTGGAGGCGATGCTTCTTGCAGGAAGGAAGGCAAATGAGCTTGGAATCCCCGTAGTTCTGGATCCCGTCGGCGCAGGCGCATCCTCCTACCGGAGGCAGTTTCTTGCAAGGCTCCTGTCCGAGGTACACATGACGGCCATCCGCGCCAACATGTCGGAGGCGGCCGCGCTCTACGGCATTGCCTTTGCGTCTCAGGGTGTGGAGGACGCCGGGATCACACTTGCACCGCCCCTTCTTCAGGATCTTGCGGAAAGGTATGACACCACACTGGCAATCACCGGTGACACCGATTACGCCGTAAACCGAAACGAGCTTCTGACCAGTCAGACCGGAAGTCCCCTGCAGAAGCAGATCACCGGCTCCGGCTGCATGCTCTCCGGTCTTCTTGCCGCAAGCCTTGCCGGGAATCTGGAGGGAGAGCCTGCTGAAAATCCTGACAGAAATTCGGAATCCGGTCTCTCCACCGTCCGGATCGTTCACCGGACACTGGAAATGTACGGGCAGGCTGCCGAGGACGCCGAGCAGGAAATGCAGGCCTCCGGCCATACCGGAACCGCAACGTTCCGGACTTACCTGATCGACCGGATCAGCCGGCTGTAAGCGGCTTGCCGATTGGCTGAGCCGACACGGATAAACCGATGATGAATGTGAGGATATGACATGAACTTTGAAAAATCGATGCTGCGCCTGTATGCCGTAACAGACCGGACGTGGCTGAACGGAAGAACCCTGGAGACGGTTGTAGAAGAAGCCCTGCAGGCAGGCGTTACCATGGTACAGCTTCGGGAGAAGAGCCTGCCGAAGGAAGAGCTTCTGCAGGAGGCCCTTCGCCTGAAGGAGGTCTGCCACCGCTATCACGTTCCTCTTCTGATCGATGACGATGTGGAAATCTGCGCCCTTGCAGATGCAGACGGCGTCCATGTGGGACAGAGCGATATGGCCATTCAGAAGGCAAGGCAGATCCTTGGACCTTCCAAAATCATCGGCGCGACCGCTCACAACACCGAAGAAGCCGTCCGGGCAGAAAAAGACGGCGCAGATTACCTTGGAAGCGGCGCAGCGTTTGGCTCCTCCACGAAGAAGGATGCCAGACCGATCGACCGCAGCGAATACAGAAGAATCACGTCCTCGGTACACATTCCCGTGTGCGCAATCGGCGGTATCACCGAGGACAACATTCACCTGCTTGAAGGGTCCGGACTTTCCGGCGTGGCAGTGATCTCCGGAATCTTTGCTTCCGGGAATATCGGAGAATCCTGCCGCCGTCTTTTGACGGGAAGTGACCGGCTTTCAAATATTCCTGAGTAATTCAGGCAAAAATGGAGGATTTGAAGCTATGAAACACGAAACACTGAAGAAACTGGTAACCTCTGGCATGCTGGTTGCACTGATCATCATCCTGTCCGGATTCTACATCCCGGTCGGAGCGAGCAAGTGCTTCCCCATCCAGCACATGGTCAATGTACTGGCAGCCGTTCTTCTCGGACCCTGGTGGGGCGTTGGGATTGCTTTTATCGCATCCCTCATCCGCAACATCATGGGAACCGGAACTCTGCTGGCATTCCCGGGAAGCATGGTCGGCGCACTCTGCTGCGGCCTCGTATTTTCCAAAACAAGAAAGTATCTTCCGACCTATGCTGCTGAGGTTCTCGGCACCGGCGTACTCGGCGGAATTCTCGCCTATCCCATTGCCATCGGTTTCATGGGAAAAGAAGCGGCGCTCTTTACCTACGTCATTCCTTTCCTTGTCAGCACCCTCGGCGGTACTGTCATTGCAGCGATTCTGATCGCAGTCCTTGCAAAGACTCACGCATTAAATCATATGCGGGATCTTCTGGCTGAATAAGCCGGACCGGCAGATTGGGGGCACCACCTTCTGCCGGGATATAAAATTAATGCCCGCCTGTCCCGTCAGAAACGGACGCGCGGGGAGTTTCTCATAAGGAGGTAAAACATGAGAACAGCATTAACAATCGCCGGAAGTGATTCCAGCGGAGGCGCCGGCATTCAGGCAGATATCAAGACGATGATGGCAAACGGCGTTTTCGCCATGAGCGCCATCACCGCCATGACTGCGCAGAACACAACCGGCGTTACAGCAATTATGAACGCAACCCCCGAATTCCTTTCGGAGGAGCTGGATGAAGTATTCACGGATATCTTCCCGGATGCGGTCAAGATCGGCATGGTTTCAGAGAGCGCTCTGATCCATGTGATTGCAGAGAAGCTGCGGCACTATGCTCCGAAGTTCGTTGTGGTGGACCCCGTTATGGTGGCAACCAGCGGAGCAAGGCTGATCAGTGAGGATGCCATCGAAGCGCTGAAGGCAGAGCTTCTGCCGATCGCAGCGATCCTGACACCCAACATTCCCGAAACCGAGGTTCTCGCGGGAATGAAAATTACCAGAAACGAAGACATGATCGCCGCTGCGGAAAAGATCAGCGACAGCTACCACTGCGCAGTTCTCTGCAAGGGCGGTCACAGTCTCAATGATGCCAACGACCTTCTCTATCGGAATGGAAGCTATCGCTGGTTCAACGGAAAGCGAATCGACAATCCCAACACGCACGGCACCGGCTGCACCTTATCCAGCGCCATTGCCGCAAACCTTGCCAAGGGCTTTGATCTGGACACTTCCGTAGAACGGGCAAAGGATTACATTTCGGGAGCACTCGGTGCAATGCTGGATCTCGGTCATGGAAGCGGGCCGATGAACCACGCATTTGCATTCGAAGGAAAATATATGGAGGAAGCCAAATGACATCATTTCAATCAGGACTGGTCTGGTTCGGCGCAGGCGTATCCATCGCCGAAATTCTGACAGGAACATATTTTGCACCGCTCGGCTTTGGAAAAGGCCTTGCAGCGATTCTTCTGGGACATCTCATCGGCTGCGCCATGATGTACTTCGCAGGTCTCATCGGCGGACAGACGAAAAAGAGTGCCATGGAAACTACGAAAATGAGCTTCGGCTCCAAGGGCTGCATCTTCTTCGCCTTTCTGAATGTTCTGCAGCTGGTCGGCTGGACTGCCATCATGATCTATGACGGCGCTCTTGCCACCAACGAGATCTTCGGCATTGGAAGCTGGGTATGGGCCATCGTGATCGGTGCGCTGATCCTTCTGTGGATCGCCATCGGCATCACCAACCTTGGAATCATCAACAAGATTTCCATGACCGCACTGTTCATTCTGACTCTGGTGCTTTCCTTTATCATTTTCCGCGGAGGAATCTCTTCCGAGGGAAGCCTCTCCGATGCCATGTCCTTCGGTGCAGCGGTCGAGCTTGCCGTCGCCATGCCGCTGTCCTGGCTGCCTCTGATCAGTGACTACACAAGAGAAGCCGACAAGCCCCGGCAGGCAACGCTGGTCAGCGTGGTTGTCTACGGCCTGATCTCCGTATGGATGTACGTCATCGGCATGGGCGCTGCCATTGTTACCGGAGAATCCGACATCGCTGTCGTCATGGTCAAAGCAGGACTTGGCATCGCAGCTCTTCTCATTCTGGTTCTCTCCACCGTCACCACAACCTTCCTGGATGCCTGGTCTTCCGGCATCTCCGCAGAGTCCCTCTCGGACAAGCTGAAGGGCCGCGGCAAGCAGGTTGCCATGATCGTGACCATCATCGGAACCATCGGTGCCGTTCTCTTCAACATGGACGACATCACCGGCTTCCTGTATCTGATTGGCTCCGTCTTCGCACCCATGATCGCCATTCAGATTGCGGACTATTTCATTCTGAAGGAAAATCACGAAAAAGATTTCCTGAATGTCCGGAACGCCGTGATCTGGGTGATCGGCTTTGCACTCTACCGTTTCCTCATGGGCGTTGATCTTCCCGTTGGAAACACCCTTCCCGACATGCTCCTTACGAGCCTCCTCTGCATTGCGGCAGGAAAGCTCTTCCCCGGGAAAAAAGCAAAGTAATCCAAACCCCGCATTCAGCCCCTCTTTCATGGGCCGCTGAATGCGGGGTTCTTTTTTGCCTGATTTCCTGCCGGATTTTCCTCTTCCCGAGATTTTCGCTGGATGGTGAAGATTACGAGCTGTTTTGCATCTTAAATTTGCAAACCACCCGGTCCGGGATGACTTCGGAGGTGGGAATGCATCTGCATTTTACAGTCTGTCCGCCCCGGGATGACTTCGCCCCAGGAAATGCATCCCCATTCAACAAAATATCCTCGAAGGGATGCATTGATGACAAAAACATGGATAAAATCAACAGGGAAGAATCATCTCTGGAAGAGAATTTTTATCCGCAGGGATGAAATTAACAGGGAAGAATCATCCTTGGAAGACATTTTTAATCCGTCAGGGATGAAATCAGTGGGGAAGAATCATCTCTGGGAGATATTTTTAATCTGCAGGGATGAAATCAGCGTGGGAAAATCATCTCTGGGAGAGGATTTTTGTCGGCAAAGATGAAATTAGCGGGGAAGAATCATCTCTGGAAGAGGATTTTTATCCGCAGGGATGAAATCAACGAGGGAGAATCATCCCTGAAAGACATTTTTAATCCACAGGGATGAAATCAGCGGGGAAGAATCATCTCTGGAAGAGATTTTTTATCCGCAGGGATGAAATCAGCGAGGGAAAATCATCTCTGGGAGAGGATTTTTATCCGCAGAGATGAAATCAGTGGGGAAGAATCATCCTTGGAAGACATTTTTAATCCGCAGGGATGAAATCAGCGAGGGAAAATCATCTCTGGGAGAGGATTTTTGTCGGCAAAGATGAAATTAGCGGGGAAGAATCATCTCTGGAAGAGGATTTTTATCCGCAGGGATGAAATCAGCGTGGGAAAAATCATCCTTGGAAGACATTTTTAATCCACAGGGATGAAATATCATCTGATTCCCTCAATTTCCTCCATCGTCGGAATCGATGGTGCGGCTCCCGGTCTCGTCACCGCAATTGCAGCTGCCTTCGCCGCCAGCTCAAGTGCTTCCCCCGGTGTTCTGCCGGATAGAATTCCGCTCAGGAAGAACCCGGAAAAAGTATCTCCTGCTGCCGTCGTGTCCACCGCCTTCACCCGGACGGCATCCTGATGAAGCTTTGTGTCCCCATGAAGATAGCACGAGCCATTCTTTCCCATCGTCAACACCACATGCGCGTTCGGGAAGGTCTTCCGAAGTCCCGAAACAAGTGCATCTTCATCATCAGAAGCTTCGCCGGTAAGCTGCGAGGCCTCAATTTCATTTACAAAGAAGTAATCGATGCACTCCAGCGGCCACGTCTTGATTTCCTCTGTCATCGGAGAAGGATTAAGGACAATCTGCATGCCCCGTTCATGTGCCTTCTTAATCAGGTGCGGAATGCTGCTGATCTCATTCTGAAGCACCAGATAATCCCCCGCTGAGAAGTTCGACAATACCTCATCGCAGAATTCTTCCGTGATGCACTGATTTGCTCCCCCAAAAAGCAGAATGCAGTTGTCACCATCCTTCGAATTCTGAATCACCGTATGTCCGGAAGGAGTATCCTGCAGAACCTTGACAAGCGAGGTGTCCACACCGCTCTCATGCAGCACATCCAGAAGGAACTCCCCTCCGGCTCCGATGCAGCCGGCATGATAGACCGGAAGTCCGGCTTTTGCCAGCGCCACAGACTGGTTCAGTCCCTTTCCGCCGCTAAATACACTTCTGGATATCGAATGCTGCGTTTCCCCCTTCTGCACGATATGGTCCACCTTGTAGACATAATCAATGTTTAAGGAACCGAAATTAAGAATCTTCATAGCTATCCCCCATTTACCTGATACATTTTTCTGTATTCCCCTTGCCTCTATTGCAGCCATTCCTCCGAAGGTCCGTCCACCGAAGAACGCTGCGTCGAAGAACGCTGCTCCGAAGATTGCTGCACAGAAGAACGCTGCTCCGAAGATTGCTGCACAAAAGAACGCTGCTCCGAAGATTGCTGCGCCGCATAATAATGCTCCTTCGCATATTCAAACGCTTCAAGAAACCTCTTTGCAGCCTCCCGGCTCATCGGCTCCTGCGGCCGCATCATGTCAAAGGCATGCATATTCGTATGGTATACGTCCGCTCTGGCAGGAATACCGGCATCCTGCAGCTTCTCCACGTAGCGCAGGGTTTCACAATAAAAGGGCTCTCCATCCCCGACAAAGGTGTACGCAGGCGGGAGTCCTTCAAAAGACATCAGTCTGGCCGGTGCCGCACAGGGAGACAGATTCTTCCGATTCTGTCCCAGCAGATAGCATCGCCAGGCAAAATGGTTCTTCCAAGTGTTCCACACTCGCCCGTGGTTATCACGCGAGCTCTCGGTATCGCGATCATCCAGCATGGGATAGAGCGGCATCTGGAACGCAACGTTCACCTCGCCCGTGTCTCTGGCTCTGACGCAGACCGCCGCGCACAGACCACCGCCTGCGCTCTCCCCTCCAACCATCAGCTGATCCTTCCGAACGCCAAGCTCTCCCGCATGCTCCTTCAGAAAAAGAAGCGCCTCATAGCAATCGTCCAGTGCTGCCGGATAGGGCGCGAGTGGAGCAAGCCGGTACCCCGGCGACACAACCACTGCGCCGAACTTCTTCACCAGATCCACTGCCCGCGAGCTGTACACCAGCTCCTTCATTCCGGAAATGTATCCGCCGCCATGAATCCAAAGGACTCCCACTGTCTCCGCCGAAGACTTCTTCATCAGATCGGACTCCGTCGCTTTCTTCGGTGACAGCACCAGCGCAGGAATCTGCCGCCTGCCTGCAGGAATCCTGATTTTCCGGACACAGATGTCCCTGTCTGGTCTCATCAATCGCATGTTGTTCTCCTGTCATTCCGATTTATACACAGGTCGGATCACCGACATTTCAGTGTATACTCGCAACATTCCGCTTTCTCATAACGTCCGAATTCCCTTATAATGAACAGGCAGCAAATCACCTGCCCATGAAAATGCTCACGGAAATCTCAAATTTTAAAAGTGACATCGATATATCACTTTCATCGAGGTATCAATATCGCCATGAACAACAACGGAATTCAACAGCTTCTCAATGTCGTCAGAAAGCTCCGAAGTGAGGAAGGCTGCCCCTGGGACCGCGTCCAGACGCACGAAAGTCTGAAGCCCGAATGCATCGAAGAAGCCGCCGAAGTGATCGGCGGCATCAACATTCTCTCTGCCACCGGAGATCCTGCCAATCTCAGGGAAGAGCTTGGCGATCTCCTGCTGCAGGTTGTTTTCCATGCACTGCTTGCTGAGGAGGAAGGACTTTTCACCTTTGATGAGGTGGCACAGGCCGCTGCTGATAAGATGATTCGCCGTCATCCCCATGTATTCGATCAGCCCGCTCTGGATCAGGACGGCAATCCCGTCACCGACTGGGAAGGCATCAAAAAGCTTGAAAAAGACGGCCGCGAATGGGAGGCCGATTACCTCCCCGCTGCATTCCGGGAAGCCAGAGCCCTCATCGACAGGGCCTGCGACCGCAAGAAAATTCCAAGAGAAGGATAAAACAGTCTCTTTCCTGCGCTTTGCTTCGCCATCCACCTGCGAATCCATCCGGCGAACCGTTCAGGCCTCTTCAATTTTCCTTCGCAGCAGATTGATCACGCGTTTCTTGTCCGTCACCCATAAGGGCGAGATCAGAAGCTTCCGGGGACCGTCACCGGTCATCCGATGAATCACCGTTCCTTTCGGCAGAAGCTTCAGACACTCCACCACAAGATCGCAGTATTCCTCCGCAGACATCTGCGGAAACGGGTGCCGCCGGTACTCCTCTGCAAGGCTTGAGCCCTCCAGAATATTCAACATCTGCAGCTTGATTCCATCCAGGGCTGGCTCCAGGTGCACCAGATACCGGATAGTATCCAGCATGTCCTCCCTGTTTTCTCCCGGAAGCCCCAAAATCACGTGAACGATCACGGTAAGATGCGCAGCCTTCAGTCTCCGGTAGCAATCAGCGAACACGCAGGTTTCATAACCCCTGTGAATTCTCTCTGCCGTCCTGTCATTCGCTGTCTGAAGTCCCAGCTCAACCCAGACCGGCTTGATCTGATTCAGCTCCGACAGCATCCGAATTTTGTCATCTTCCAGACAATCCGGCCTTGTTCCGACCGAAAGCGCCACAATATCCGGTCGTTCCATCGTCTTTCGATACAGCCGTGTAAGCCTGTCCGTGTCACCATAGGTATTGGAGTAGGACTGAAAATACGCAATGTATTTCTCATCCGCCTCCGCAGCATTTGCCGGAAGCTTTCTTCGGACAAGCGCCTTTGCCCGTTCGATCTCGACGCCGATCAAATTCTCGTCTGTAAACGGCTGTGCGAATTCCCCGGAGCCGCCCGCCGAGCAAAAGGTGCAGCCTCCGGTCCCGATTGTCCCGTCCCGATTCGGACACGTACATCCGGAGGAAAGAGAGAGCTTATATACCTTCTGTCCGAACACCCTCTTCAGATACTCCGATAAAGTAAGAATTTCCATTCGTACACACTTCTCCGGTCAGCGTCAGATTTCCACTTCTCAGATTCTCATTTCTCAGATTTCTATGCCGCGTTCCCGAAGCATCTCTTCCACCGCTTCGACCGCCTCATAAACCATCCCGTCGCAATGCGGCTTCTTCTGCTCCTTGCTCGTTACCTCCGCTGCAAGCAGATCCCGGCACTGCGTCCTTCCGCCGTGCAGGCTGCTGATCTTCTGAATAAAGGCAACGGCATCCTTCGGCTCCCCGACACCGTAAAGTCCAAGTGCCATCAGCCCGCCGGTAATGGCCCCGCAGGTCATCCCTGCCCGCATTCCGCCGCCGAAATTCTGCGCGATGTCAAAGGCCTGCTGTTTTGTCAGCCCCTTCTTCTCCGCAAACGGAATGAAAACACCCTGCGCACAGTTGTAGTGCACCGCAGGATCATCCCTCAACTCATGACTTCTCAATAACAATTCGTCCATAGCTTTCCTTTCTTTACCCAACCAATTTCTCTGCCGCATATACCGCCAGAACACCGCATACAAGGCTCAGCAGCACATACCAGAGTGCGGTGCCCGTTCCCTTTCCGACGAGTCCCTCTGTTTCGAGGGCAAACGAGGAAAAGGTCGTAAACCCGCCGCAAATTCCAACCTTCAGAAACAGCACCGTTCTCGGATTCAAAGCATTCCTCGCTGCCAGCGCCGCAACAACGCCAATCAGAAAAGAGCCTGCCACATTGATCAGAAATGTCTTCACCGGAAATCCGCTCTCCGGATTCATCGGAAGAAGCGTAATCAGATACCGGCAAACCGCGCCGAGCGCTCCGCCAAGCGCCACCGTAAATACATTACTCATTGATAAACTCCTGCATAAAAACAGACCTCTTCATGCCTTCCCAGGAAGGCTTCGGTAAAACTGAACCGCCTCACCGATCTCTTTTGCATCCGGATGCCCCTTCTTCAGGCCTCCCACCAGTTTAAACGGTCCGAAGGTATCATAGCCGCTGCAGCCATAGGTCCCGAGAATTCTCGCCTTCTTCTCCTTCGCCGCCTCCGAAATCTCCCGGGCAAAACGATCATTCCTCCCGGCTCCCGCCGTGTACAGGAAGAAAACATCCTTTCCCTCCGGCAGTTGATCTCTCAGGTAAGCGAGCAGCTGTTTTGCGAAGCTGCTGTAATAGATCCCCGATGCAAAGCCGATCCGGTCATATTCCTCAAGATCAGCAGGTCCATCCTTCATAACACCCTTCGTAACGTCGATCAGGACAACCTCCGGATCCGACTTGCGAATGGCATCCAGAAGCTTTTTCGTATTGCCATGGTGCTGCGAATAATAACAAATCGCTGTTGTTTTCACTCCCTGGTCCTCCCCGGCTTCATTTCACCGCACTCCCCGATGCTCTACTAATCCAGCAGCCCGCGCAGCAATCTCTCCCGGTGATTGATGAACATCTCCGTCACCTGGTAGCTGTCCGTATCCTCATAGCTGCACGTATGGATCCTCCCGTCATCGAAGCAAAATATCTCCGCCTCCGGAATCCCCAGCAGAATCGGCGAATGGGTTGCAATGATAAACTGGGCTCCCTCGCAGGCGCACTGATAAATCTCCATGAGCAGCGTCAACTGCCTTTGCGGTGACAGCGCCGCCTCTGGCTCATCCATCAGATACAGACCGCTCGACCGGATATTCTTCTGCATCAGCTTCAGAAAGCTCTCCCCATGCGAGCGATTGTGATACTCCTCAGAAGGATGGTCATCATCCGCATATTCCTCTTCCTGCGTCGCGACATTATAGAAGCTCTCCGCGCGAAGAAAATATCCCCACTTCTCTTTCCGGTAGCCCTTCACAATCCGAATGGCATCGCACAATTCCGAATGCGTATCACGGGTTGAAAACGAGTAGTTCCTGCTCCCGCCCTCCGGATTAAATCCGTGAGCCACTGCAATTGCTTCAAGAAGCGTGGATTTCCCGGTTCCGTTCTCCCCGACAAAAAGCGTGACCGGCTTCGAAAAACGGATCTCGTTCACATCCCGCAGCGCCTCGATCCCTCTGAGATAGCTGCCCCTGCTGATTTTGTTCCACTCAAATAAAACACCCTTGATATACAGATCGTTCACAGCAATATCTCCAGACTAGGCAAAAATATGAAGCCATGCTTTTTTTCAGACAGATTCTCAGTCCTCGTCAGACCATGAAAAGCCTTTTGCAGATCTTCTGTAACAGCCCTGCCAGTAAACATCCAGCGGAATAGTACACAGCGTCCATGATAGCAGTCCATTCACCATTTTTCACCATTCCCGAACCACTCAATCCATTGATTTCTGCAGTCAGATTTCCAACGACTAAAAAAATGAGAACAAGCCAGATTACAAACGGGATTCGATAATGTCCCTGTGGGAAAACAACACGAAGCAGAAAGTAAAACAGGAAAACGACCACAATGTTCTCCGCCGCTTGGTTCCATTGACCACAGATTTTCGTGGTTGAAAAACTATCCCATAAAACTCCACAAGTTATGAATAACAACAAATATATAAGTCGTTTGACAAGAAATATATGTCTGAGCTTCTTTTTCTGAATCGAAATGCCGGCTTGTTCAACTAGCGGCTCCTGTAACTCGCTTTTTGAGGGTTTATTTCCTTTGTAATTATTAACACCACTAATGTACTGTTCTTCCCTCAGAAGAGCATTGAAACAATATAGTGTCGCCTGTGTATCACTTTCCGCATCATGCGCATTATAAGTATAACCATAATGATCCGCACAGGCAGTCAGCTTGATCCAGCTACTTAAGCCATTAACTGTCCTCATGTATGTTCCATACTCTCTCATAACATCGAATATGCCGCATATCGGATTGATGATAATTCCATTGGCCTTTATGAACTTCAGATCAAAATCTACGTTGTACCCAACGATCAGTTTTGCTCTGTTAAACAGCTTTTGAATCTGTTGACGGACTTGCGAAAACTCGGGAGCATCCTTCACCATATCATAGGTAATGTGATTCACTTTTTTCGCCGAAGTCCACCGTTTCCGGTTTCCCGGTTTAATGTACGAAGAAAAGAGCACCGATCCGTTTCCGTCTACAATGGAAATCTGAATGTGATTTTCCTGAAAATTAACTCTCGACGTTCTCAGAATTCTCCGATGAGGTGTCACACTGAAGGAACTGCATGATCTCCTCGAAGCTTCTGTTGCTGTCTTCGATAGCCTTCATGAGTTCCTTTTTCTGGAGCTCGTCACGCTTATTCCATTCTATTTTGCAGAGGCCGGAAGGATCTGATTGTATTCGGATTCTGATT
>ERZ1034680.72-NODE-72-length-78286-cov-23.970792_pt1 | contig 78286 bp, 74 predicted proteins | sample MGYA00520639_ERZ1034680 | MGnify/ENA primary metagenome ERZ1034680 (study PRJEB33766, sample SAMN09781760) | gut metagenome | biome: gut microbiome | host: Homo sapiens | place: Madagascar | study: EMG produced TPA metagenomics assembly of the PRJNA485056 data set...
TAAAATGCAAACTGGTTTGGAGATACAGCAAGATATATTGGTTCAAATGTGCTTAAGTAAACATTTATAGACATATTTGACCATATTTTAATAAGGAGATTTGGCACTGATGAAAGAAACTGATAAGGAAATATTTGCCGAGGATAAAGCCAATTATTTACCGGTGTTTAACCGTTATCAAATCGTATTGGATCATGGTGATGGCGTATATGCTTGGGATAATAATGGTAAAAAATACATTGACTTTTTAGGCGGTATTGCGGTTAATGTTTTGGGGCATAATTATAAACCACTAGTTGATGCAATTGCTGAGCAGGCTGGCAAAATGATCCACTGTTCCAATCTTTACTATACGCAGCCACAGGCTGATGCAGCCGCTAAACTGGTTAAATTAAGCGGTTTGGGCAAAGCTTTTTTTGGTAACTCTGGTGCGGAAGCCAATGAAGGCGCGATAAAGATTGCCCGTAAATATGCGCATAGTATTGATCCGGAAAAATCACAGATAATTTCTGCTTGGGACAGCTTTCATGGCCGCACGCTGGCAACGCTTACCGCAACTGGTCAGCCGCACTATCAAGAAGGCGTAGGACCACTTCCCGCAGGCTTTGATTATGTTCATTACAATGACATAGCTGAGCTTGAAGCAATGATGAGTGACAAAACCGCTGCGGTAATGTTAGAGACCATTCAGGGCGAAGGCGGCGTTCATACACCTGATGGAGATTATTTAAAAAAGGTAAGAGCACTTTGCGATAAATATCAGGCGCTTTTGATACTGGATGAGATTCAGGCAGGTATTGGTCGCAGCGGCAAGTTCTTTGCCTATGAAAAATACGGTATAAAACCGGATATTGTAACGCTGGCTAAAGGTTTAGCTGGTGGCGTTCCCATTGGTGCTTTCATCGTAACTGACGAAGTTGCCAAAGCCTTTAAACCAGGCGATCATGGCACTACCTTTGGCGGCAATCCGCTGGCTTGTGCTGCCGCTAATGTTGTATTAGATACCGTACCCAAACCAGAATTTTTGGAAAAAGTTACGGAAGTCGGTGCTTACTTTAAAGGTGAGCTGCAAAAGCTCAAGGCTAAATATCCGGAGCTTATAGTTGATGTTCGTGGTGAAGGTCTTATTTTGGGCGCTGAATTAAAATCAGCTGAGCATGGACGGGATATTGTCAATAAATGTCTGGAAAAAGGCGCTATTATCAATTGTACGGTTGGCAAGGTACTGCGCTTTATACCACCGCTTATCATCACAAAACAAGATGTTGATACAGTCGTTGCAATATTAGATGAGGCTATTGCCCTTTATGCATAAATTTTATGCATAAAAAATGTATATGTATACAAAAATACTTACACTATACTCTATACAGGATAATAATTAAGTAGTATAATATGCATTAGCAACGGACAATATTTACAGCAATGGAGGGGCTTTATGCTAAAGGGAAAAGATATGTTATCAATCCATGATTTGTCCGTGGATGATGTTCAGGAAATATTAGCGCTGGCAAAGGAACTCAAGGCTAAACAAAAAGCTGGCATTGAGCACCATCTGCTAAAGGGCAAGACTTTGGGTATGATTTTTGAAAAGTCTTCGACTCGTACTCGGGTATCGTTTGAAACAGGCATGTATCAGTTAGGCGGACAGGCACTGTTCTTGTCTAACCGTGATTTGCAGCTTGGCCGCGGCGAACCGATAAAAGATACGGCACGAGTTTTGTCACGTTACTTAGATGGAATCATGATTCGTACTTTCGGTCATGACCGTGTAGTAGAAATGGCAAAATATGCAAGTATTCCGGTTATTAATGCATTAACTGATTTATTGCATCCTTGTCAGGTGCTTACTGATTTATTGACGATTCAGGAGCACAAGGGCAAAAATCTCAAAGGGCTGAAGATGGCTTATGTTGGTGATGGCAACAATATGACCAACTCCTACATGTATGGCTGTGCTAAGGCTGGCATGACTTTTGTGGCCGCTACCCCAGAGGATTACCGTCCTGATGAGCAGGTAGTAAAAAATGCTATTGAAGATGCCAAAGCTACTGGCGCGTCAATAACGCTGGTGACGGATCCTAAGGAAGCAGTAAAGGATGCTGATATCGTTGTTACTGATACCTGGGCCAGCATGGGACAGGAAGCTGAACACGATATGCGCAAGAAAATTTTTGCGCCGTATCAGGTTAATAAGGAACTGTTGCAGGGCGCCGATAAGCGGGTAATAGTAATGCACTGTCTGCCAGCTTATCGTGGTGAAGAAATCACGGAAGATGTATTTGAGGCTAATGCTGATGTTATCTTCGATGAAGCTGAAAACCGCCTGCATACGCAAAAAGCAATTATGGCCCTTACTATGGGTGATTAATAGGAAAGAGGGAAATTACTATGGCTAAACAGATTAAGAAAGTTGTACTCGCTTATTCCGGTGGTCTTGATACCTCCGTTATTATTCCTTGGTTAAAGGAACATTATGACGGCTGTGAAGTTATCGCTTGCTGTGCTGATGTTGGTCAGGGCGATGAACTCGATGCAGTTCATGATAAAGCTTTAAAATCCGGTGCTTCCAAGGTTTATATTGCTGACCTCAAGGAAGAATTCCTTAAAGAATATGTATGGCCAACTTTAAAAGCTGGTGCTGTTTATGAGGATAAGTATCTGCTTGGTACATCTTTTGCTCGTCCAATCATTGCTAAGAAGCTGGTTGAGATTGCTAAAGAGGAAGGCGCTGATGCTATCGCTCATGGTGCTACCGGTAAAGGTAATGACCAGGTCCGCTTTGAGCTTACCGTTAAAGCTTTGGCACCAAACATTACGCTGATTGCACCGTGGCGTGAATGGGATCTTGATTCTCGTTCAGCTGAAATTGAATATGCTAAGAAACATGGTATTCCTATTGCTACGGAAAACAAGACTTATTCTATGGATAGAAATATCTGGCATCTTTCGCATGAGGGTTCTGATCTTGAGGATCCAGCTAATGAGCCGCATAACAGCATGTTCCTCATTTCCAAAGCTCCAGAAGATGCTCCGGATAAGCCAGAGTATGTAACTATTGATTTTGAAAAAGGCGAACCGGTAGCTGTAAATGGCAAGAAGCTCGGTGCTGTTGAGCTTTTGACTGAGCTTAATGAAATTGGTGCTCGTAATGGTGTTGGTATCGTTGACATTTGCGAAAACCGTTTGGTTGGCATGAAATCCCGTGGCGTTTATGAGAATCCGGGCGGAAGCCTTTTATACTATGCTCATCGTGAGCTTGAGTACCTCTGCCTTGATCGCAATACGTTCCATTACAAACAGCAGATTGGCATCCGTTATGCAGAACTGGTTTATGATGGAATGTGGTTCTGCCAGCTGCGTGAAGCCCTCGATGCTTTCGTTAACAGCACGCAGGAGACAGTTACGGGTTCAGTTAAACTGAAGCTTTATAAAGGCAACATTATTTCAGCTGGTTCTAAATCCCCGTATTCACTCTATAGCCAGGAATTTGTTACGTTTGAGCATGATGATGTTTACAATCAGGCTGATGCTACTGGCTTTATCAATCTCTTTGGTCTGCCACTCAAGGTTCGGGCACTTATGCAGGAGAAGAATGCTAAATGAGTGAGGCTATGTGGGGCGGTCGTTTCAGTAAAACGACCGATGAGATGATAAATGAATTTCAAGCGTCGATAAGCTTTGATAAGCGCATGTATCATGAGGATATCGCCGGTTCAATTGCCCATGCTACGATGCTGGCAAAATGCAAAATTATCTCTAATGAGGATAAGGATGCTATAATCGGTGGACTGAAGGCTATCTTAGAGCAAATCGAAGCTGGAAAATTTGATTTTTCCGTTGACCTTGAAGATATTCATATGAATATTGAAAAGAGACTTACTGAGGCAATAGGCGAGGCTGGCGGCCGTTTGCATACAGCACGCAGCCGTAACGATCAGGTGGCGCTTGATACTCATATGTACATTCGTCGCCAAGTAGTCGAGGTACAGAAGGAAATTGAGAATCTGCAGCAGGCTTTGGTTGAAACCGCTGAAAAGTACAGCGATGTCATCATGCCGGGATATACTCACCTGCAACGGGCACAGCCGATACTTTTTGCGCATCATCTGTTAGCATATTTTGGAATGTTGTCACGCGATTTTTCGCGTTTCGCCGGCGTTTACAAGCGTGCTGACATCATGCCATTAGGTGCCGGTGCTCTTGCTGGCACGACTTTTCCGATTGATCGTGAATTTGTTCAAAAGCAGCTCAATTTTGAAAGTATTTATACTAACAGTTTGGATGCAGTCAGCGACCGTGATTACATCATGGAATTTTTATCGGCAGCTTCAATACTGATGGTTCATCTTTCCCGCTTGTCGGAGGAAACAATACTTTGGTGCAGTCGTGAGTTTTCGTTTGTTGAGCTTGACGATGCGCATTGTACGGGTTCATCAATGATGCCGCAGAAAAAGAATCCAGATGTGTCTGAGCTGGTACGTGGCAAGACGGGTCGGGTGGTTGGTCATCTCATGGCGATGCTGACTACCGTCAAGGGATTGCCGCTGGCTTATAACAAAGACCTGCAAGAAGACAAGGAAGGTATCTTTGATGCGATAGATACAGTGAAATTCAGCTTGGCAGTTTATGCACAGCTGATTCGAGGGATGAAGGTTCGCAAGGACGTTATGAAAAAAGCCGTAACGGAAGATTTTTCTAACGCTACTGATTTAGCGGATTATCTCGTGAAGAAGGGAATGCCCTTCCGCAAAGCTCATGCTGTATCAGGTACGGCCGTGCATAATTGCATTGCTGCTGGCAAGTATCTTGAAGATATGACGCTGGCAGAGTTCAAGGAGCTTTCACCGCTTTTTGAAGCTGACATAAAAGATGCTATCAGCCCGGAGACGTGTGTTAAGAACCGCAATTCGTTAGGTGGTACATCTTATAAGCAGGTTGAATTGCAATTAAAGGCTGCTAAAGAACTATTGACTAGTGAAAAGTCGCTTAGTGATAAGGCACAGGCTCAGCAGATTCAAGTTAAATAAACATAATAATATAGCGAAAAAGCCGCAATCTTTATCTTGAGGTTGCGGTTTTTTTGTGCTGATTAAAAATAATATCTTGAAGCAGTAAGCTTTTTTTAGTAAGATGAAATAAAATGCAAGGGAGGAATTTTGATGGATTGGTTACGCAAGGCAGTAAAGCCGATGGATATTCTTATCGCGGTCGTTGGACTGTATTTGCTGCTATTTACGATTGATTACAGCAACATGTCCACGCTGGATATAGTGTATCTCGTCTGTTTTGGTATTTGGTTTGTAATGCTGGCGGTTCGTATATACATATACTGGAAAGGTAAATAATGAAAAAAGCAATATTTTTTGATATAGATGGAACTTTGATTAATATTTATAAGGGGCAAACCCAAATGACCAAGACGGTAAGGGAAGCAATATTAGCCCTTAGAAAAGCGGGTCATTATACGTTTATTGCTTCGGGGCGGCCACTGGCATTTCTCGATCCTGAGCTTAGGGAACCAGGCTTATTTGATGGCTATGTGCTGATGAACGGTGCGGCAGTTTTAGTGCATGATAAAATAATATATGAAGCACCGCTGCCGAAAAAAGCGGTCAAAGAAATTTTAGCTATGGCTGATGAAAATAATATTGAATATATTTTAGAAACTTATCCTGAGGTATATTTAAAGTCTGAGTATCATGGTCTTGCTAAAACTTATCAGGAAATAAAAATTAATGTGGCTGATTTTGTTCGGCAAAATGTAAATCCCAATGATATTGATATTTGCAAAATTGAATTTTTGAGTGCCAGTGAAAGTGTGCTGCCAGTATTTAAAAAATTCTTGGCGATGCCAGGCTTTACAGGGCTTATCGATCCAACAATCAATCGTTATCTGGAACTTTATTCAGCAGCTGTTTCCAAGGCAACCGGTATCGAAAAGGTATTAGAATATCTCGATGTTCCGTTAGCTGAAAGTTATGCGTTTGGTGACGGATTAAATGATATAGAAATGATGTCAACTGTAGGCAACAGTATGGTGATGGGCAATGCCGAACCTGAGCTGAAAGCTAAGGCAGATGTCGTTTTGCCAACTGTTGATGAAGATGGCGTAGCTGAGGGCATTTACCGGTATATACTAAAAAGCAAATAATTAAGCAAAACGTTTGAGGTGCAGAAAATGCGAAAAAAAATAGGTATCTTTTTAGGTGCCATAATGTTAATGGCAGCAATTTTCAGTGGCTGTAGTAATAGTGCTACGGTTGCTGATAAAGGTTCAGCCAATGTCAGCAGTGAACAAAATGCGGCGATTGGCGGCAAGCTTACGATAAAAATGCTGAATGTTGGTCAGGGGGATGCTATCTTATTGCAGACAGCTGACCAAACCGTGCTGATTGATACGAGCGATCTGGATGAGCAGGACAAACTGCGGCAGGAACTGAAAAAAGCTGGCGTAAAAAAAATTGATAAGCTGATACTTACCCATCCCCATGCGGATCACATTGGCGGGGTAGCAGGTGTAGTTTTGCAGGATTATCAGGTGGGTGAGGTCTATGATGACGGTATGCCATCTAAATCCAAAGTTTATTTAAATTACATGAAACTTTTAAAGCAAAAAAATATAAAGCGTCATGGTTTGACTGCTGGGGAAACGCTTGATTTTGGCAGCGGAGTTAAGTTTGAAGTATTGGCGCCGGCAGCTGATTTAGTGGCAAAAGGGCAGGAAAAGGGTTATAAGCATGATCCTAACAATGAATCGGTAGTTGGCCGGCTGGTATATGGTGATTTTTCAATGATGTTTACTGGCGATGCGGAAAAAGCTGAGGAAAGTACGATACTTTCAGCTTTTGCGGGCAAGGTGAAAAGTAAGGTGCTGAAAGCTGGTCATCATGGCAGCAAGACGTCATCATCATCAGAATTTTTGCGAGCCGTACAGCCGGAAGCCGTAGTTATTTCTTGTGGTGCTGGTAATGACTATGGTCATCCGCATAAAGAAACTATGAAAAAATATCGGGCATTAAAATTGCAGATATTTGAAACCGATAAAAACGGGACGATAACTATTACGAGTGATGGCAAGAGCTATCAAATAGAACCGGAACAGGGGGCTGCGCAATGATATCGGCGTATATAGATCGCTTTGAAGGCGAGGTTGCGGTCATACTTTTAGGTGATGATATGAAGCAGGCAAAATTTCCCAAAAGTTATTTGCCAGCAGATGTTAGTGAAGGTGATTACATAACTATCAGTATTGCTTATGATAAAGAAGCTGCTGAACAGGCCGAAAAAGAGGCTTTGGAGTTACTAAAAGATTAATAAGGAGGGGATATTTTATGCAGAGATTTTTCCGCTGTTTTAGACTGGCGGGAATAATTTTCAGCATTTTATTGCTGCTTACTATGAATGGCACCGAAGCTGCTCGTGGCAACAAAACGCATGAATTAAATTATTTTCAAACTACTAGACTTATGGTTGATGGCCACGATACTTTGCGTATTGAAATCGGCATGAATCGTGATAATTTGACGTATCAAAAAGAAACTAAAAGCTATTTAACTAAACAGCTGACAGTTAATTTGGCTAATACTGTCGTTGGCAATCTAAGGCGGCATATAACGCTAAAAGATGAACAAGTAAATACGGTGCTGTTATTAGATAATGGCGATGGTTCAACCAAGGTAATAGTAAAAGGCAGTAATATCAGCGCTGATAACTGTAATATTTATACGGTCGCCAAAGATCGCAAAGCGAAAAAGCCTTATCGGCTGGTAATTGATATTATGGTGCCGAAAACAAAAAATGCCGGTGCTAATGTTGCTGGAGTGGAAGGACGCACGATAGTTCTTGATGCTGGGCATGGCGGCAGTGATAGCGGTGCTATTGGACCGAATGGTATAAGTGAAAAGTCAGTTACGCTGGCCGTTACGAAAAAGCTTGAAGCTATCCTGCGTGAATCAGGGGCTAATACCGTTATGACGCGCACTGATGATGTTGATGTATATGCGCCTGATGATACGGCAGCCGAGGAGCTGCAGGCCCGTTGTGATGTAGCTAACAATACCCCCAGGGCAGATGTTTTTGTGTCAATTCATTGTAATGCTTTTTCAAGTTCCACCGCTCATGGCATGGAGACGTATTATTATGCGCCGTCGACTAGCGGTCTTAGACTGGCTTCACTCTTGAATGAAGAACTGGAACAAGCCGGTGGTCTTTTTAATCGAGGGGTAAAAACAGCTAATTTTTACGTGATAAAGCATACTAATATGCCGGCTTCGCTGGTTGAATTGGCTTTTATAACCAATCCGCAGGAAGAAGCGCTGCTAGCTGATGAAGAATATCAGCAAAAATTAGCTAATGCGCTAGCTAAAGCTATAGCCAGATTTTTTGGACGGGATAAAATGTGATTGGTTATGACTAAAATTTGAATGGGGTGATTTAATGAATAAGTGTAAATTGATAAGCAGCAGCTGTCTTATAATGCTTTTTGCCTTGCTTTTGCTGGCAGCTGGCTGTGGTAATAGTAATGAGAGCAGCAATGCTGAAAGCAGCTCGGCAAGCTCAGTTAAGACTAGTTCAAGCACGGCTAAAAGTCAGGCAAGCACTAATGAAGCTGGTAAGGCTGCTGAAAACTTGCTGATAAAAGTATATTATCCGGATGATCAAGGCCTGAAGCTTATTGCTGTTAAAAGAAATATCAAGCTTAATGGCAAGGATAAGTATACAGCGGCAATGGATTCACTGCTCACGGGCACCAAGGAAAAGGGGCAGACTAATATAATTCCGAAACAGACGAAACTCAAAAGCGTTAAAGTAAAAGGTGATACTGCCTATGTTGATTTTTCTAATGATTTGGTCAAGCATTTTGTTGGCGGTTCAACCGGTGAAGAGATGCTGGTGGGTTCAATCGTAAATACGCTTACGGACTTTCCTGAAATAAAGAAGGTTCAGCTATTAGTTGAAGGCAAGAAGATAGAATCATTAGCCGGACATTTTGATTTGACGGCAGCGGTTTCGCGTATGGATGGTTTAATAAAAAAATAAAATCTTATTTTGTTGGAGCCTGCTAAATGCTCTTAAAAAACTTGTGCTTTTTGACATTTTATGATAGTATGACAAGAGTATGGCATAGTAGCGCTTAATATATGACGCAGGCTATTACCAGCAAAGAGAGTAAATACAGGAGGTCGTTTTAGACAATGAAAGTTACGGCAGAAAATGGAGAAAACCAGCAGGTTACGCTGACAATTGAAGTTGAAGCAGCAGAGGTTACCAAGGCAGTTAACAAAGCTGCAAAGCGTTTGGCTAACCGTGTAAATATTCCGGGTTTCCGCAAGGGCAAAGCTCCGCGCATTATCGTAGAGCGTCATGTTGGTACTGATGCGCTCATGCAGGAAGCATTTGATTTAATAGCTCCGCAGGCTTTTGATAATGCATTGAAAGAGCAGAAAATTGAGCCGGTTACGCGCCCGAATATTGATATCGTTACGTTGGAAGATGGCAAGGATCTCGTATTTAAAGCTACGGTTACGCCACGTCCAGAAGTAAAGCTTGGCGATTACAAAGGCCTCAAAGTAGAGAAACAGGTTGCTGAGGTTAAGGACGAAGATGTAGAAAAACAGATTAAAAACTTCCAGGATCGTCAGGGCAAGATGGTAGATGCTCCAGAGGGTGCTGCTGTCGAAAATGGCGATTTCACGACGCTTAACTTTGAAGGTTTTGTCGATGGCACGCCGTTTGAGGGTGGCAAAGGCGAAGATTACCCATTGCAGATTGGCTCCGGCAGCTTCATTCCAGGCTTTGAGGATCAGCTCGTTGGCGCTAAAATCGGCGAAGAAAAAGAAGTAAATGTTACTTTCCCGGAAGAATATCATTCCAAGGATTTAGCTGGCAAAGCTGCTATGTTCAAGTGCACGATTAAGAGCATTAAGCGCAAAGAGCTTCCAGAAATCAATGATGAACTGGCTAAAAAGGTCAGCAAATTTGATACGCTGGATGAACTCAAAGCTGATATTCGCAAGAACCTGGAAGAAAATGCTGAGCGCAAGGCTGAAAATGATCAGAAGAGTGCTGCTATTGAACAGGCAACGAACAACATCCAGGTTGATATTCCAGCAGTTATGATTGATAACCGTGTTACGGCTATGATTCAGGAGATGGCAATGCGTCTTGAGCAGCAGGGTATGAAGCTTGAGCAGTATCTCCAGTATGCTGGCACTGATATCGCTAAGATTCGCGAAGATTATCGGGAAACGGCTGAGAAAAATGTTAAAACGGATCTCATGCTTGAAGAAGTTGCTAAGGCTGAAGATATTAAGGTTGAGGCTAAAGACCTCGATGCAGAAGTTGCTGCTATGGCAGCTGCTTATGGTGCTACGCCGCAGCAAGTGCAAAAGATTATTAAGGAACAGGGACGTATTGGCGATTTAGCTGCTTCCGTACTCCGCAAAAAGACGGCGCAGTTTATTATTGATAACATCGCTGAATAATTGTTCCCATTGTATGGGGGTAGATGAATGAGTTATGTACCTATGGTAGTAGAGCAGTCAAATCACGGCGAACGGGCTTATGATATATATTCACGCTTGCTGAAGGATCGTATTATATTTTTAGGCGGTCCGATTGATGATAACGTAGCTAATGCTGTCGTTGCTCAGCTGCTCTTTTTGGAATCTGATGATCCGGATAAGGATATCTATTTGTATATCAATAGTCCGGGTGGCGTTGTAACTGCTGGTATGGCTATTTTTGATACGATGCAATATATAAAGCCGGACGTTTCGACTATTTGCATTGGTCAGGCTGCCAGCATGGGCGCGGTGCTGCTTACGGCAGGTGCTAAAGGCAAGCGCTTTGCTTTGCCTAATGCCCGGATAATGATTCACCAGCCTTTAGGCGGTGCTCAGGGGCAGTCAACGGATATTCAGATTCAGGCGCGTGAAATACAGCGTATTCGTGATAATATTAATGACATCTTTGTTAATACGACTGGTAAAGATAGGGAGCAGATTATTGCCGATACGGAACGCGACAACTTTATGACCGCCCCCGAAGCCAAGGAATATGGCATTGTTGACGAAGTAATTGCTCGCCCAAAGAAAAGCTCAAATACTGATAAAAAAGATTGAGGGGTGATGTCATGTTGAAGTTTGGGGATGAAAAAGGTCAGATAAAATGCTCTTTCTGTGGTAAAACACAGGATCAGGTGCGTAAGCTGGTCGCCGGTCCAGGCGTCTATATCTGTGATGAATGTATTGAGCTCTGTAATGAAATCATTGAAGAAGAGTTCAGCGAGGATGTAGAAGTTGAGCTGAAGGACGTCCCAAAACCGAAGGACATCTGTGCTATACTTGATCAGTATGTTATCGGTCAGTCTGAGGCAAAAAAAAGTCTTGCGGTGGCTGTTTATAATCATTATAAACGAATCAAGTTCGGTCCCAACAAAGCTGATGATGTTGAATTGCAAAAATCCAATATACTCATGCTAGGACCTACGGGAAGTGGCAAGACCCTTTTGGCGCAGACTTTGGCACGTATTTTGAAAGTGCCGTTTGCTATCGCTGATGCGACTTCGCTTACGGAAGCTGGTTATGTTGGTGAGGACGTTGAAAATATTTTACTGAAGCTCATACAGGCAGCTGATTACGATATCGACCAGGCTCAGCGTGGAATCATCTACATAGATGAAATCGATAAGATTGCCCGCAAGGCGGAAAATGTTTCGATTACCCGTGATGTATCTGGTGAAGGTGTTCAGCAAGCCTTGTTAAAAATAATTGAAGGCACCGAGGCTTCAGTACCGCCGCAAGGTGGACGCAAGCATCCGCATCAGGATATGATTCAGATAGATACTTCTAATATTCTCTTTATCTGTGGTGGTGCTTTTGATGGTATCGACAAGATAATCGAGTCGCGGTTGGGAAAAAATCAGTTGGGCTTTGGTGCTGATATCAAATCCAGCAAGCACAGCTCTACTGGTGAGCTTTTGCACAAGGTATTGCCAGAGGATTTGTTGAAGCATGGTTTGATACCGGAGTTCATTGGGCGTCTGCCAGTAGTAGTATCATTAGAATCGCTTGATGAAGATGCTTTAGTCAGCATTTTATCCAAGCCCAAGAATGCTTTGGTCAAGCAGTATATTAAGCTTTTGGAGATGGATGGCGTTACTCTCACCTTTGATGATGATGCGCTAAGAGAAATTGCTAAAGAAGCTTTGAAGCGTAAGACTGGAGCGCGTGGCTTGCGTTCGATTCTCGAAGGAATCATGCGTGATGTTATGTATGAAATTCCGTCGACTGAAGGTGTACGTGCCTGTCGGGTAACTAAGGAAACTATTACCGGCAAGGCTAAACCAATTTTAACTATCGACAATGATGCAAAAAAATCTCAAGAAGAATCTGCTTGACGCAGAGTAGACGACAAGGCGCTGCCATTATGCAGCGCCTTGTTTGGTATGAATGCTATTTTAGTGAGGGGGAAGCAATATGAGCGATTGGCGAAATTTGCCATTACTGCCGCTTAGAGGCTTGGCAGTATTTCCATATATGATGGTTCACTTAGATGTTGGACGCAAGCGTTCAATGGCTGCTACTGAGCAAGCTATGCTAAATGACAAACGTGAAATTATGCTGACAGCGCAAATTGATGCTGAGGTTAGTGAACCAAATTTTGCTGATTTATATAAGGTTGGCACCATCGCCGAAATTCGGCAAGTGATAAAACTGCCAGATGGTAATGCCAGGGTCCTGGTTGAAGGAAAAAGACGGGCGCTTATTCATGAATATAATGAAACCGAAAATTATACTGAAGTCAGTGTTGAGGAGTATACCGATAAGGTAGATAATTCAATGGGGATGGAAGCGCTTACGAGGGCAGTTATTACTAAGTTTGAAGAATGGGTAAAGCTGGCTAAAAAAATTCCGCCTGAAACGCTGGTATCGGTGGCTATAATTGATGATGGCGGCAGACTAGCGGATCTTATAGTCAATCATCTGAATTTGAAGCTGGAAACCCGTCAAGAGCTTTTGGCAGCGGTTGATGTTCGTGAGCGTTTGGAAAAATTATATGAAGTATTGCTGCGTGAGCTGGAAATTTTGCAATTGGAGCAAAAAATTGGTCGCAAGGTTCGCAAGCAAATGGATAAAATCCAAAAGGATTATTATTTGCGCGAACAAATGAAAGCCATTCGGGAGGAACTGGGTGATAAAGATGGACGCCTGGCTGATATTGAAAATGCCCGCAAACGACTAAAAGATGGTGATTATCCACAAGAGGTTGCCACAACTATCGAAAAAGAAATAAATCGTCTGGAAGGCATGAACAGTATGAATGCGGAAACCAGTGTTATCCGCAATTACGTTGATTGGCTATTAGAGCTGCCTTGGAATAAAGTTTCTCCTGATAATATTGATGTTAAAGAAGCACAAAAAATATTAGATGCTGATCATTATGGACTCACCAAGATAAAGGATCGCATTTTGGATTATTTAGCTGTGCATAAGCTGGCTAAAGATAAAAGCGCACCAATAATATGTCTGGTAGGACCGCCGGGCGTAGGTAAAACATCGCTGGCAGCTTCTATTGCGAAAGCTACCAATCGTAAATTTATTCGAGCATCTTTAGGCGGTATCAAAGATGAAGCAGAAATTCGTGGTCATAGAAGGACTTATGTCGGGGCTATGCCGGGGCGGATTATTGAAGGTATTCGCAAAGCTGGCAGTAAAAATCCAGTATTTTTATTAGATGAAATCGACAAATTGTCGATGGATTATCATGGCGATCCATCAGCAGCCCTCTTAGAGGTACTTGATCCAGCGCAAAATAATACCTTCAGCGATCATTTTATTGAACTGCCATTTGATTTATCCAAGGTACTTTGGGTTATCACGGCTAATAATCTTGGTGCTATACCAAGACCATTGCGTGACCGCATGGAGATAATCCAGCTGTCCAGTTATACTAATCTTGAAAAAAAAGAAATTGCCAAGCGTTATCTTATCGCTCGGCAGCGGTTGCAAAATGGCTTAAAGGCTAAGGATATAAGTTTTGCCGCCGGCGTAATTGATAAAATTATTGAAAATTATACTCGTGAAGCTGGCGTGCGTGAATTAGAACGAGTTATTGGTCATGTTTGCCGCAAAGCAGCCCGCCGGATAGTTGAAGGGGAAGAAGCACCGATAAAAGTAACCAAGAAAAATTTAACTGATTTCATTGGCCGGATAAAATACCTTGATACAAAGGCTGGCAAGAAACCACAAGTCGGCGTGGTAACCGGTATGGCCTGGACAGAAGTCGGCGGTACGATACTGCCAACGGAAGCAGCTGTGCTAAAAGGCAAAGGCAAGCTGATACTCACGGGGCAGTTAGGTGATGTTATGCAGGAGTCAGCTCAGGCTGGATTTACCTATATTCGCAGCCGGGCCGAAAAATTAAAGCTGCCAGCTGATTTTTATGAGGTAAATGATATCCATATCCATTTGCCGGAAGGCGCAGTTCCTAAAGACGGTCCATCGGCTGGTATAACTATGGTAACGGCGATGGTTTCAGCACTTACTGGACGCAAGGTTAGAAGTGATGTAGCAATGACTGGCGAAATTACTCTCAGGGGCAGCGTGCTGCCAATTGGCGGTTTAAAAGAAAAAGTGCTGGCTGCTTTTAGAGAAGGCCTGAAAACTATCATCCTGCCTAAGGATAATGAACGTGATATCGAAGATATTCCGGAGTGTGTACGGGAAAAATTGGAATTTGTGCCAGTAAGCAGTATGGATGAAGTGCTGCAAACAGCCTTGCTGGACTAAGACTAGCCAAAGGAGATGATGGAAGATGATGGAATTGAAGGAAAAGGACCGGGTTATAATTACGCAAGGGAGTTATGTGGCTTCCGCGGTTAATAAAGAACAGTATCCGCAAAATGATTTGCCGGAAATAGTATTTATGGGGCGTTCAAATGTCGGTAAATCTTCCCTTATAAATTCACTTACCAGAGTTAATAATTTAGCTAGAGTATCGTCCCAGCCAGGCAAAACCCAGACGATAAATTTCTTTGAGGTTGGGGTTAAAATAGCTGAGGCTGATGAACGCAAAGCGTTTTACTTGGTTGATTTGCCGGGCTATGGTTATGCTAAAACCGGCAAGGAACGGCGAAAAATATGGTCAAAATTCATTGAAGAATATCTCCTTAATTCAGTCAGATTGCAGTTTGTCTGTCAGCTTATCGACATTCGGCATGAACCGATGGCTTCCGATGTGGAGATGTTTCAGTGGCTGATAAAAAACAATATACCGGTGCTGGTAATTGCCACTAAAGCTGATAAGATAGGCAAAAATGCCCGCAATAAAAATATAGCGGCGATTAAACGCAAATTGGGAATACAGGAAATATCCGTGCTGCCGTACTCATCATTAAAAAATGAAGGGCGTTCAGATTTACTTGACGTCATTGGGGATTCTCTGCTAGAATAAGGAATAGAAAAGGTGAATGACATTCATTATAAATACAGTTTATGAATAGTCATGCATAGCTAGGCTTAAAAAAGGGAGAGAAGCACAATGCAGCTGACGGCATTTGATAAATCTTTACTAAATTTATTACAGGGAAATTTGCCGGTTTGCAGCCGGCCGTTTGCCCGCTTGGCCGAGGAACTGGGAACGGATGAGCAGACCGTGATTGATAGATTAAATGAGCTGAGAGCACAAGGTTATTTGCGTCGTATTGGTACATTTTTTAATTCTAATCGTCTAGGCTACAATGGGACTTTGGTAGCACTAAAAGTACAGCCGGCGGCTATGGGCAAGGTTGCAGCTGAGATTAACCGTTATCCCGGAGTTACGCATAATTATGAGCGTGAAGGCAAGTATAACCTTTGGTTTACGCTTTTGACGCCAAATTTGGCGACTGAACAAAAGATTTTAAATGAAGTTGAAGATTTATCAGGTGTTGACGGTCTGCTTAATCTTAAAGCGCATAAAAAATACAAGATAAACGTGCAATTCAAGCTGCATTAAGGCGAAAGTTTTGGGAGCGGAGAAGATGTCACAGGATGCAACAGTCAGTGAACTGGACAAAAAAATAATTAAGGCCTTGCAGGGGGATTTTCCTTTGGTAGCTGAACCCTACAAAGTTTTAGCTGAACAGGCAGGCGTTTCTAAAGAGCTGTTTTTGAAGCGGGTCAAGGTGTTAGAAGCTGAGCAGAAGATCCGCAAGATGGGGGCAGTTTTGCGGCATCGCGAGGTTGGCTTTAGCGCTAATGTTTTGGTGGCTTGGGAAGTACCAAATGACAGACTTGATGAAGTTGCCGAACAAATGGCAAAAAATCCAGCTGTATCGCATTGTTATGATCGCAACACGGCGCCGGACTGGCCCTATAATCTTTATACGATGGTTCACGGGCACAGTCGGGAAGAATGTGAAAAAATTGCTGCTAAGCTAGGAGAAGAAGTGCAGATAACCAAGCGGGTTATGCTTTATTCCAAGAAGGAATGGAAAAAGACGGCTATGCAGTATTTTGTCGACTGAATGGGTAAATTTTCCCAAAATTATTGAATAAAGCAGGATTTTTCAGCAATAATGCTGAAAACAGTTGACGTTAGCAGTAATATTCGTTATAATACGCTATGTTATATAGAGAAAGGGGATTATCCACTATGGCAAAAGAAGTTATTAGCAAATCCGTACTGGTAGATAAAGTTGCAGAGGCTGCTGGCGTATCCAAAAAGGATACAAAGGCTGTTGTTGATGCTCTCCTTGATACTGTTAAGGATAGCGTTAGCGCTGATGCTGAAATCCGTCTTATTGGTTTTGGCACGTTCAAAAAAGCTCACCGCAATGCTCGTACTGGTCGTAATCCGCAGACTGGTGCTGAGATCCAGATCGCTGCTAGCGATAGCTTAGCATTCAAATCCAGCGTAAAATACTAATTAGCGGTATTTAGGTACGGAAGAGTCTGTCATTCTGTCTTGTATTATGATAGGGTGGCGGGCTTTTTTTGTTTGTAAAGCAAATTGACTGATTAGCTTGCAAATTTGGAAAAACTCGGCTAAAATAAACTCGAATAAGGCTAAAAATCAGGTGGCTGATGAGGAATTTCATTCGGAGGCAAAACAATATTGAAGAAAACGCATATTATCCTGGCTGCTGTAATATTTTATTTAATAATCATTGTGATGGGAGGCTCGGCCTATTATGCTTATACCGTGCAGCATAATAGGTTACAGGCGCAAATAGCATTAGAAAAGCAGCAAAAGGCAGCGGCTGAGGCAAAAAAGACTGAGCAGACAGCAAAAAGCCAGCATGAGACTAAGTCAGAAACTAAGGAAGCTATACGGGAAAAGAAGCTGGCAGCTTTAAAGGCCGATATGAAAGAAGAAACCATTAATGGAATTGTGTACTATCGTCATGAATGGCCCCGTAAGCTGGCTTCGGGGGTTTATCTGCGGCCATTTATAGCAGTTGGCAATGGGCGTTGTGTATTAAAAAACGATGTATATTATTTTTATTCGATTGCTGATTCGCAGTCGACAGCATGGATCTTTGGTGACAGGCTTGATATTTATGCTGGTGGTGAGCTGACAACGCTCAGCTTTAATCCGCAGCTTATGCGCAAGCACATGGCGTCAGATGCGGAATGGCTGGCAGAAAATTATGTAGTTGAGGCTGATGCTGATACTATCGCAGCGTTTAAACGGATAGCAAATGCTAAACAGGCGTATATTGTTTATTACAAGGAAGGCGGCAAAGCCAGACGGCATGATTTGACAACGAGTGAAATAAAACGGGTGCGGGAGATGGTTCAGCTGTATGAACTATTGAATGAAGAATGACAAGTTTAATCGTTGTTTAATTGACAGGCGCGATTAAATAAAGTATTGTATTAGGTATACTAAACATTACGTTTTTGTTATTGGGGGAAAGAAAATGAAAAAAATTGCTATGCTTACTGCTGCTATGATGATGCTGGGGGCTTCTTCGGTGCTGGCAGCGCCAATCAATCAGATGGCTGAACATGAGACAGCTGTCGGAGTTGGTACTAAAGAATCTTATATCGAGCACAAAATCACTAATAAAGCTACTATTGGTTATCAGTATGCTGATCGTGACGAATATGGTGATCACAAGGATGCCTATCTGCAATATGATGTAGTAGGTTCAGAAGTTAAGCTTATTGGTGGTTATCGCTGGACTGATGGCAAGGACAATGCTTTTGGCGGTGTTGCTTTAAGTACGCCACGGGTTATGGGGTTTGATGCTTATGCATCTTATGTAGCTGGCAAGGACTTCAATGAAACTCAGGTTGGTATCAACAAGAACCTGCTGTTAAATGTAGACCTTAATGTAAACTATCATAACTTTAAACCAGATAATGGTCATCATGAAAATGGTGTCGGTGCTGGCATTACGGTAAAATTTTAAATAACAGCAAAATAAAAACGGGGTGCTGCGGCACCTCGTTTTTATTTTACTGCTATTTAAATTAATAATTATTCCGCATCAAATAGTGGCAGGGCTTCAAGGAAAATAATATCATCGCGCTTAGCTGCATCACCTTCGGCTAATACGCAGGCTTGCCCAATGATATTGCCGCCAGCTTTTTTGGTAAGCTCACATAGCGCCTTCATTGAACCGCCGGTGCTTATTACATCATCTAACAGCAATATGTTTTTGCCCTTTATTCTAGCTGCATCGACGCCGTCAAGGCAAAGCTTTTGCACGCCTTTAGTAGTGATAGAAATATCTTCAACCCATAATGCGTTTTCCATATAAGCTTTTACTGATTTGCGTGCGACAACATAGCGCTTCATATCAAGCTCGCTGGCAAGAGCTGCTGCTAAGGGGATACCTTTAGTTTCAGCGGTCAAAATAACATCAGTTTCAGCGGGAAGCTTCTTAGCTAACGCTTTAGCGCAGGCTTTGGTAAGTTCAACGTCACCGAGCATGATAAAACCGGCAATAGCCAGCTTGTCAGTAACATTTAAGATAGGCAAGGAGCGTGTTACGCCCGCCACATTTAATTCATAAAAACGATTTGTCATAATACACCTCACTAACTTTGTACTCAATAATTATAACGCTATTGTGCAGGTTTTGCTATAGCTTATATAAATGTATGTTGTAAAGCATGGACATTTGTGCTATTATACGCATTATAGGATAGGTGCATAGCAGAAAAAACTTGGCAGACTGAGTAAAAGTGCAGCTTCTGTTACATATCCTAAATTTTATTTGGAATGGGTTGTGTTATGAAAAATTTCAGACTTACCGAAAAGGAAATGAATACCTTAGCGGAGCGTATACCGACGCCTTTTTTAGTGGCGTCAACTGACAAAGTAGCCGAAAACTACCAGTTTATGCGTGAGCATTTGCCACGAGCTGGTGTGTTTTATGCTATTAAGGCTAATCCAACGCCAGCGATACTAAAAAGGCTGGCCAAACTGGGAGCACATTTTGATGTTGCTTCGGCTGGCGAAATGGAAACATTGCATGGGCTGGGTGTGGATGGCAGCCGCATGATTTATGCTAATCCGGTTAAGGATGAACGCGGGCTTACGGCGGCTGTAACTTGTGGCGTGCGGCGATTTACCTTTGATGATGAATCAGAGATAGCGAAGATGGCGCAAAAAGTGCCAGGCGCTGATGTGCTGGTCAGGATACAGGTCCGCAATAATAAGGCACTAATTGATCTTAATACTAAATTTGGAGTACCGCCGGAAAATGCCATTGGTCTTTTAAATAAAGCTAAAGAAGCAGGCCTTAATCCAGCGGGGATTTGTTTTCATGTTGGCAGTCAGTCTTTATCGACTGCGGCTTATGAAGAAGCGCTGTTAGTGGCGCGGAAACTTTTCGATGAGGCTGAAATGCAGGGAATGCATTTAACCGATCTTGATATTGGCGGGGGCTTTCCTGTACCTGATGCCAAAGGATTAAACGTTGATTTAGCAGCGATGATGGAAAATATCAATCGTCAAATAGATAGACTTTTCCCCGCTACGGCGGTTTGGTGTGAGCCTGGTCGTTATATGTGCGGCACGGCAGTAAATCTGGTTACTTCGGTAATTGGTACCAAAAAACGAGGTGAAACGCCGTGGTATATCTTAGATGAAGGCATCTATGGCTGTTTTTCTGGCATTATTTATGACCATTGGACCTATCCTTTGCATTGCTTTGGTAAAGGCAGCAAAAAGCCATCAACCTTTGGCGGTCCTAGCTGTGATGGTATTGATGTACTCTATCGGGAATTTATGGCGCCGGATTTAAAAATTGGTGACAAAGTTTTAGTTACGGAAATGGGCGCCTATACAACGGTAAGTGCTACCAGATTTAATGGCTTTATAATTGCTCCTACGATTATTTTTGAAGATCAGCCGGAGTATAAAAAGCGTCAAGTGCAAATGACAGGATCTGATAACAGCTGTGTCAAAGAGGCTGCTATTTGATTGCCGTTTGCTCCATTGGCTATAGAGAGGAACATGTGCTTGATGGAAAATGATTTAAATGAAGCTTTGGAACATATAGAGCATACACTCTTTCATGCGCTGACTGAGGAAAGTATCAGTGCTCGTCTGGATAAGGCTAAATCGCAGCAGGAAGTCTATACGATACTCAAGGAATTACCCTATTTTTCGTTGAGTATGGAGGAGTTCCGCTTGGGAATTGAGGCTATCCAAAGGCATAATCAAGAAAATGAAAATTAAATAAAAATAAGCTACCGGTTACGGGGAAAAGAGCCCCGAAGCGATAGCTTATTTTTTTAGACATTATCTACATCATCGTCGCTGGTTAATAGCTGCTGAATTTTAGTTTTTATGAGGTCAAAAGCTACATTGTTAAGACCGCTGTTTATTACAATATCAGCCGAAGTTTTGGATGGTTCTACATAGAGATAATGCATAGGTTTTACGGTAGTCAGATATTGGTCGATGATATTTTCTAAATCGCGGCCCCGTTCTTTCATATCACGCAGAATCCGGCGCAAAATGCGCTCATCAGCGTCCGCCTCAACGAAGATTTTTATATCAAACATATTGCGCAGCCGCTCATCCTGGAGAATTAATATGCCTTCAACAACTATAACTCTGCTAGGTTTTATAGTTATAGTATCTTTAGAACGGTTATGCTGTGAAAAATCATAGACTGGACATTCGACACTTTGACCTTGCCGAAGCTTTTGCAGGTGCTCGATTAAAAGATCCGTTTCTAAGGATTCAGGATGGTCATAGTTTATAGTCTGTCTTTCGGCAAAGCTTAAATCATCATGCTGACGGTAGTAGTTATCGTGGTAAATAACCGTGATATTATCACCAAAATATTGCTTAAGGCGGTTATTAAAAGTCGATTTACCGGAGCCGGTACCGCCGGCAATACCGATAATGGTAGTTTTCATGGATGTTTGCTCTCCTTATTAAAGTTGTTTTTCGGTTAAAACCAGGTCAAGCGCGTTTAATACGTCATTTACGTTGTCCTTAGTAATAATTAGTGGGGGCTGGAAGGCCATTACATTGCGGTAAGCACCATTTTTGCCGATAATGAAACCGCGATCCTTTAGCGTTTCCAAGCAATCATCTAAAATTTCCGGAGCTGGTGAGCCGTCGGCGTGGATAAACTCGGCACCGTCCATAAGACCTAGCCCGCGGACATCACCGATGACAGGATGCTTCTTTTGCAGTTCCAACAGACCAGCGCGCAGCTCGTTACCACGCTCGTAAGCATTTTGTGCGAGGTTATGTTCCTCAATGTAGTCAAGAACTGCTTTGCCGGCAACTGATGAAACAGGATTACCGCCAAGCGTCGATGCCCCGGGGCGGGTGTAGGTATCAGCAATGCGAGCCGGAGCGATAAAGGCAGAAATCGGAGCACCGTTGCCGAGAGCCTTGGCCATGCACATGATATCGGGCACTACATCATAGTTTTCGATGGCAAACATTTTGCCGGAACGGGCAAAACCTGTTTGTACTTCATCAATGATGAGCAGGGTATTATATTCCTTTAAGATTTTTTTTAAGCGTTTAAAATAGCCTTTAGGCGGTACAACGCAGCCGGCATTGCCTTGAATTGTTTCGGCGATAAAGGCGCCAGGATGACCGGATGTAGCAGTTTTTATCAGATCTTCGACCGCATTAGCGCAGGCTAAATCACATTCAGGATATTTTTTATTCATGGGGCAGCGATAGCAGTTAGGATTAGGCGCAAAGTTAATGCCGCCAACAGGATTAGGATCAGTGCGCCACATGGTAAGTCCAGTGACACTCATACCCAGCTTGGTTCGGCCATGCAGTCCTTGCCGAAGCGCAATTATTTCACTATTGCCAGTATAAATTTCCGCCAAGAGCAGTGCGCCTTCGGTGGCTTCCGAGCCGGTTGAGCAGAAAAAGGATTTTTGCAAGTCGCCGGGGGTAACAGCTGCCAGCTTTTCAGCTAAGTTGACAAAGTTTTCCGTAAGATAAATATTGCATACATGCTGCAAGGTATTTACCTGCTCAGTTACCTTTTGGGTGATTTCGGGATTACAATGTCCGCAGTTCATTACGGATACGCCCGCATACATATCAAGATATTTTTTGCCATTGCTATCCCAAAGATATTGCATTGAGCCTTTGACCATTTGCTGCGGATTTTTATAAAAATGAGCCAGACAGGGCATGATATACTGCTTCTTTTTCGCGATAATGGCATCAGGTCCAAGGTATTTTTTATTTTCCATAGTGCGCTCCTTTATAAGAATGTCATTAAATAGAGTTGCGGCTTTGACGGAACCGGTAGACGCCGACGCCAAGCTCCCGTGGACCTTGCTTAAGCAGGTTTAAGTCAGCTTCATTGCAGGCATTTTCGCCATTTTCCAGCTTGTCAAGGGCAGTGCGGTAGATTTTGGTAACAGTGCCGGTAAATTCAGGGGAATAATCCTGTGCTTCAATACGATAGGACGCAATACCATTAAACTTAGCCAAGTAAGGATAGAAGCAAAGGTCTTTGGCAAAGTAAATATGGTTGCGGCCAAATTGGTCAACCCGGATAGAATGTTTTTCACCAGCTGTATCAAGCAGTGCATAGTGGCGATCCATGATTTCCGGATTGTTTAGCTCATTAAAGGCTGGCAGCGACATTGCCGGCAGATTATGATCGCAAATCATAGACTCATAAGAACCGTGAACGACTGTTTCGATAGGGAGCTCGGAGGCTTCGACGATTTCTTTTAATTGTTCAAAGGAAAGCTCGAAGGACGCTGCCCCCTGTACCAGTCCGTTTTCTTTGAGGAAACGGGCCGCTAAATGATTGAAAAGATTAAACGAGGTATCGGCATAAACAGGGAGCTTGGTAAGCTTTTTAGCTAATTTAAGTGAGCCAAGATTGCTTACCATAATGCCGTCAGCCTGTAAAGCAGCATTGTTATTTATAGCGGTGAAGAACTGTTCAAGTTCACCACATTCACGGCGCATAGTTGTGCGCGGGGTGTTGATGATAACTTTAGCTTTGCCGTTAGCAAAATTTATGATGTCAGCATAATCACTATATGACCAGGGACGGTTAGGACGGAAGGCTTCGCCGCCGACATAGATAACATCGGCACCATTTGTCACGGCAGCTTTGGCACTAGCTAACGTGTTTACTCTGACTGAAAGCTTGCGCTTAGGTGCGTTAGCTTTATTAATAGGTGCTTCCTTATTTAATATATCATCTTGGAAACCAGCTTCTTTTACGGCATTGCTAAAGAAGCGCGGCTCACGTTCGCCCGTAAAACCGATGTCTTTTTGGGTTGGGTGACCAAAAGCAAAAGTAGTTGTAAAATCGCGCGCCCGATTATCGTAGAGGCTTTTCCAGTCAGCTTCATTAATCTTATAGCCGCAAGGATCAGCTAAATAAGCATCAATAGCTCGGCGATAGGTAGCAACTATCCGGCGGATAAAGGGGGCGGGGCGCATTCTGCCTTCAATCTTAAAGGAAAAGACGCCGGCTTGGATGAGCTCTGGTATCGCACGGTACATGCACATATCCTTTAGCGCTAATTTGTAGTCGCCAGGACCAGCGTTATCCAGAATCTCACCAGTATTATCATCTATCAGCTTATAAGCCCAGCGGCAAGGCTTCAGGCAGCGTCCGCGATTACCGCTTTGACCGAAAACAACACCAGAGTGGATGCATTGACCGCTTTCGCTTATGCACATGTCGCCATGCATAAAATATTCCACTTCAATACCCGTGCGTTCACGGAACAGTGACAGCTCGGACAGAGTCATCTCGCGACCAACTACAATACGGGTGATACCGTATTCTTTGAGCTTTTCAATGGCGTGTTCATTGTGGGTATTCATCATAACCGAGGTATGAATAGGGATTTTAATACCCATTTCATGCACCAGCTCCAGCACGGCAAAATCCTGCACCAGCAGGGCATCCGGTTTGATTTCATTGAGATAGGCAAGATATTCTTTTAGTGCGGGAATTTCTTCTTCACTTATCAGATTGTTCAAAGTTATGTAGAGGCGCACGTCATGCTCATGGGTGTAAGCAATAGCTTTTTTGAGCATGGCGTTATCAAAGTTAAAATCGCCCTCATGCATCCGCATGTTAAAGTGTTTACCGCCTAAATAGCAGGCGTCAGCACCGGCTTCAACGCCAGCGACCAGCGCATCCCAAGTGCCAGCTGGGGCTAAAAGCTCGACTGATTTACGATTGAGAATCATTAAAATTACTCCTTTGTTATACGATTAATTAACGTAATAATTCTAACATATAAGTATAACAGAGAAATAAATTGCCTTCAATGGATAGTGGCGGGCGGAGGGAGGATTGGAAAATGTTTATTTTGGTTAGCGATTATGTTAAAATGTAGTAAGTGTTTTGCTGACAAGAATACTATTTACACATAGAGGTGGTTTTGTGATGATTAATCAGAAAATGTATGAACTGGGAACTAAAAAATCTACCATTCGGACAATTTTTGAATTTGGGCGCAAACGGGCGGCCGAAGTTGGTGAAGAAAATATTTATGATTTCAGTTTAGGCAATCCTAATGTGCCGACACCGGAGTATGTAAAGGATGCGGCTATCGACATCCTGACTAATATGGAACCAAGTGCGGTGCATGGCTATACGGTTGCTCCCGGTAATCCTGAGGTCAGAAAGGCGCTGGCAGCAAGTGTAAATAAACGTTTTGGTACGGATTTTACGGCTAATAATTTCTTCATTACCGCTGGTGCAGCCGCGGCTATTACGATTTCTTTCAAAGCGCTGGCTGAAAAAGATGATGAATTTATTACTTTTGCGCCATTTTTTCCTGAATATCGGGCTTTTGTGGAATCGGTCGGCGGCAAACTTGCTGTAGTCAAGGCTCAGCCGGCTGATTGGCAGATTGATTTTGCTGCTTTTCGCCAGCTTATAAATGAACATACCAAAGCGGTTATTGTAAATTCACCGAACAATCCTAGCGGTGCGGTTTATTCGGAAGCCACGATAAAAGAATTGGCAGCGATTTTGCAAGAAAAACAGCAGGAATATGGTCATCCTATCTTTATTATTGCTGATGAGCCTTATCGGGAAATTGCCTTTGAGGGTTACGAGGTGCCGTATATCCCTGACTATTATGAAAACACCTTGGTTTGCTATTCGTATAGTAAATCGTTCTCGCTTCCCGGTGAGCGTATCGGTTATATAGTTGTTCCTGATGCCGTAACGGATTTTGGCAAGGTCTATGGAGCGATTGCGGGCGCTGCGCGGGTGCTTACCCATGTCAATGCGCCGTCGCTGTGGCAGCTGGTAATCGGGCGTTGCGCTGATAAGCCATCCGACATCAGCACCTATGTCAAAAATGGTCAGCTGCTCTATAATGGTCTTATCGAAGCTGGCTTTGAATGTGTCAAACCGCAGGGAGCATTTTATCTTTTTCCCAAATGTCTTGAGGAGGACGATTATGCTTTTTGTGAGCGAGCGAAAAAATATGATTTGCTCCTGGTTCCGGGTACGGACTTTGGCTGTCCAGGTTATTTTCGGGCGGCGTATTGCATCAAAACCGAAACTATCGAAAAATCACTGCCGTTATTTAAAAAGCTGGCAGCTGAGTATAAATAAACAAGGTTAAACCATAAATAAAGCCTCGTTATAAACCATTAATTTGGTTTGTAACGAGGCTTTTGATGTTGAAAGTCGATTCTTATAATATGACTAAGCTTTTTTTTGTTCAGTATAAGGCGTAATAAATTCATATTCATGACGTAAAGCGTTTAGTACTGTTTCTTGTCCCCGTGAATCAAGACTGCGGAATTTAGTTAAAAGCTCAGCTTCAAACGCTGTTTGGGGCTTAATAGTATGATTAATAGCGGCACTTTCAAAGGCCGGCAAGCCCAAAAGACTATCGGCACTTACCTGAAAGAATCTGGCTAAAGCGCAGATTTCACTGTCTCTGGCGGGGCGGGAACCTTTTTCAATACGGTTTAAGACGCTTTGATGAATATGGATAGCATTAGCCAGTTCGCCTTGTTGAATATCGTGTTCAATTCTAAGGTCATAAATGCGTTGACCAATACCATAGTTAATATTATCCATATCATCACCTTCTTAAAATAGTAAAAACTTATTCAGTAGTAACATTATAAAGCTGAGATGGTGGTATTTTAATTATTTTGCTGATATGTAAAATAAAATCTTGACTTTGCTAAAATAGCAAACTATAATAATAACCAAAGGAAATTGCTGAAATAGCAAAAGCAAAACAGTCTGAGCAGTAAAAGAGCTCATTACTGCGAATACATCTTTTGATGTGGTAAATACTGTTTATTTATTTGCTAAAACAGCAAAATCAATATGAAAGCATGGGCATGGATGTCCGTGAGAAGATTTTATATGGTGCCGCCAGGCACAGTCAAGGAGGATTTTTATTATGGCTATGGTTGTAAAAAACAATATGTCGGCTATCACGACACTTAACACTTTGAACAAAAACTCCAGCGCTCTCTCCAAGAGCCTGCAGAAAGTATCATCAGGCATGAAAATCAATAGTGCTGCTGACGATGCATCTGGTTATGCAATCTCCGAGCGTATGCGCGTTCAGATCCGCAGCCTCGATCAGGCTAATCAGAATACGCAGAACGGCAACAGCATGATGAAGGTCGCTGAAGGTGCTGTAAGCTCCACGGTTGATATTCTGAAAACTTTAAAGGAAAAAGCTATCAACGCTGCCAACGACAGCAATACTGATGCTGACCGTCAGACGATTCAGAAGGAACTCGACCAGTCAATTGACCAGATTAATGATAATGCCAATGTAACTTTCAATGGTAAATATCTGGTTGATGGCTCCAAAAATAGTCAGGGTGAGGCAACGTTTACAACTTTGACCAACCAAAGCTTGTCTACGGATACAGATGCCACTACTGACCTTACTAAGTTGAAAGCTCGTAATGGTGACAGCTTGGAAATCGTTGATACTGACTCAATTACGGTTTCCTATGTACAGGCAGGCAAGACTTATAGCACGACGTTTAGTGCAAAAGGTGCCAAGGTACAGGATATTTTCAATAACGCTGAGAATATTGATGACAGTAGCAAGATTTTTGCTGATTTAACTAATGAAAGTGTTTTAAAATCTGCTGGTGTGGGTGCTATTGCAACTGCACAGAAAACTATGGAAGATGCAGATACAGCTGTTTATGGTGCAGATGTAGCAGCTGCTATTAAAAATGGGACTATGGATTATCCGCCTAAGTTTACCACTACAACTGCTGATGCAGGTAATTTTATTGATAAAACGGGTGCTCAAGTAGCTATTGATGGTACAGCTAAAAAAGCTTTAGACACTTTAGCTGATGCTAGCGTAGCAACAGCTATTGCTACTTATAATAAAACTGCTAAAGCAGGAGAAGAAATTGATGTTAGCAAGTTAAAAGATTATATGACTTTTGACTACACTACGCCAGGTAATAGTACGGTTACTGCTGACAATGATGCAGCTAAAATGGAAGCGTTAAAAGTTTTGGCTCAGGATCCAAATGCGGGTAAGCTCGTAGCTCAGGCAGGTAATAAGGCCGGTCTTGCAATTACTGCGTATAATACATATAACAACGATAGAATAGCATCAAGTAATGCTCATACGGCAGTTGTTTCCAGCGCAACGGTAGGTATCGATGCTGCTGGTGATAAGGTTGATACAGCTTCCGGTGAGAAAGGTATCAGCATTACGGCTAATACGGCTGGTATTGGCGGTCAGATTTCTGGTCTCAACATCAGTGTCCGCGATTCCAAAGGCAATGTCAAGAAATCTGCTAATGCAGCACTTGATGCTTTTGGTGAAACGATTCGTGCTCAGAACAAATCGGCTGATAATGCACTTACCTTCCAGGTAGGTTCCAATGCTAACCAGTCAATCAAGGTTGGTCTTACGGATATGCGCGCTGAAGCTCTTGGCCTTAAAGGCGCTGATGGCACTACGCTTAACATCTCCACGCAGACTAAAGCTAATGCTGCTGTTAACGTACTTGACAATGCTTTGCAGAAGGCTCTTGACCAGCAGACGACGCTTGGTTCCGTTCAGAGCCGCTTAGAATACACAAGTAGCAACCTTACTACTTCCAGCACGAATGTTCAGTCCGCTGAATCCACTATTCGTGATGCTGATATGGCTAAGGAAATGACTGAATACACGAAGAACAATGTTCTCATGCAGGCAGCTCAGAGTATGCTCGCACAGGCTAACCAGAGCAGCAGCTCGGTTCTCAGCCTCTTACAGTAATACTCATATAACTAAATTTTTGGTAATAAACAATCGCGCGAGCTAGACGCGCTAGATTGTTTGTTATATACTACCATTACCATCCCCACGCTTATGCCGAAGCGTGGGGACTTTTAATATCCAAAATTATGTTGCACCAGCAATGCTTCCCCCTTCTAGGAGAAAGTGGTCCAATAGGACCGATAGGGGTTAATGGGAAATTGGTCCATCATGACCGTGCACCAGCCAAGCTTCCCCCTTCTAGGGGGAAGTGGTCCGTCAGGACCGATAGGGGTATATATAAAATCAAGTAAAAAGAAGAATGTATGTTACAAACTAGTGCAAAGCCCCTTCCGCCCTTACAGGGCACCTTCCCCGCAAGCGGTGACGGCATATTTATAGCATCTGCTGAGCTTCCCCCTTTTTAGGGGGAAGTGGTCCAATAGTACCGATAGGGGTTAATAGGAAATTGGTTCATCATGACCGTACACCAGCAATGCTTCCCCCTTCTAGGGGAAAGTGGTCCGTCAGGACCGATAGTGGTATATATAAAATCAAGTAAAAAGAAGAATGAATGTTACAAACTAGTGCAAAGCCCCTTCCGCCCTTACAGGGCACCTTCCCCGCAAGCGGTGACGGCATATTTATAGCACCTGCCAAGCTTCCCCCTTTTTAGGGGGAAGTGGTCCGTCAGGACCGATAGGGGATAATGGGGATTGGTCCATCATGACCGTGCACCAGCAATGCTTCCCCCTTCTAGGGGGAAGTGGTCCGATAGGACCGATAGGGGTAAAAAGGGACATCAATATAAGGGGGAAGCATTGCGCTATAACCTTTGGCTATGGTAAAATAAAAAGTATTGAATAAATAACAATGAGCTCAAATAGATAATATAAAATGAGCCTGATAAACAGAACTGAAAAAATAAAATGTATGGGGGATTAGCGATGGAGTTTCGACAACTGGAGTATTTTTGTACCATCAGTGAACTAAAAAACTTTACGCGGACGGCAGAAGCCTTGCATGTTTCACAGCCATCAGTTACCAAGGCTATCAAGGCTTTGGAGGCAGAGCTGGGGTTTAAGTTAATAGATCGCAGTCAAAAGCATGTCAATCTAACTGCTGAGGGACGGGCTTTTTCGTTGCATGCTAAGCGTATTATGCAGGATATGGCAATGGCGCTTAAGGATATGGAACGTTTTTCCGGCAATGCGCGCGGGACGATTCATTTTGGCATACCGCCAATGGTGGAAGCTTATTTGTTCCCTGATTTGTTTACTAAATTTCAACAGGCATTTCCCGATATTATATTAGATGTGCAAGAATACAGTGATTCCGAGGAAGTTATCAAAAAGGCTGATTTAGGCGAACTTGATTTTGGCATCGTGCTAGGCGGTTCACATTATCCTGCGGCTAATGAACTTTTGATAATGAAAGATAATATGAGTGCGTGCTTGCCAATAGGACATCCCCTGACGCGAAAAAAAGAGCTTCGGTTTAAGGATTTGATGTTGGAAAAATTTATTATTCAGCAGCCGCATACTTTTCAATACAAAGAGATTTTTCAGCGCAGCAGTGAGGCAGGCTTCGTTCCAGAGGTCAGGCTGTGCACCTCGCAAATAAAGACGATAAAACAGCTGGTAGCTAATGGTATGGGGGTATCAGTACTGCCGGATTTTGTTACTGGTCACGATGATAATATTGTAAGGCGTCCGCTAATGCCGGCGGTTTCAGTTTGGGTTTCACTTTATTGGACTAACGGCAAGTCGCTTTCAGTGGTGGATAATCAGTTTAGGGATTTTATCCGAGATTATATTGATTCAACGGATTTCAAAAAGTGTTTTAACCAAGGGTGACAGGCAGGTGAAATGAGTGCAATTAAAAAGGCTCGAAGCTTATGGCTTTAAGTCATTTGCGGATAAAATAGCGATAGATTTTGATCAGGGGATAACAGCGATAGTTGGACCTAACGGCAGTGGCAAGAGTAATATAACGGATGCTATCCGCTGGGTCTTAGGCGAGCAGAATATACGCAATCTCAGGGGCACCAAGGCCGAAGATATTATATTTGCTGGTTCTGATGGCCGGCGGGCTTTAGGCATAGCCGAGGTATCGCTGTACTTTGACAACGATGGCACGCTGCCACTTGATTTTCGGGAAGTAGTCATTACTCGCAGGCTGTATCGGAGTGGCGAGAGTGAGTTTTATATCAATAAAGCCCGCTGCCGGTTAAAGGATATCTACAATCTGTTTGCCGACACTGGTATCGGTCATGATGGTATGAGCATAATCGGACAGAACAGGATAGATGCTATCCTGAACAGCCGTCCCGAGGAACGGCGGGCGTTTTTTGAAGAAACTGCTGGTATTACCAAATATCGTAACCGCAAGCGTGAGTCCGTGCGCAAGCTGACTGATACGGAAAATAATCTTGTAAGAGTGCAGGATATAATTCATGAAATCGAAAAACAATTAGAGCCGTTAGCCCGTCATGCTGAAAAAACGCGGTTTTACAATGCGCTTAACGCTGAATATAAAAAATGCCAGCTTACCAAGCTGGCGCATGATTACACCAGTGAAAGTGAACGCAAGGCAGTAAACGATGAGCATTTACAGCAGGAACGTGACAATATGCTGGCAGCTGATACTAAAGTTAAAGCGATGGCGGCGCAAAAAGAGCAGTTAGGTAAAACTGTCGTGGATTTAGAAAGGGTGTTGCAGTCACAGGCTGATAAAAATGAAGCTGTGCGGAAAAAAATGGAAGCAGCGGCGCAGGAAATGGCAACGCTTAAGGAACGGCAGGAGCATAGTTTAAAAACCAAGACCAAACTTTTTAGTCAGCGAGAACAGCTTAATCATGAATTGGCGCAGGCCGTAAGTGATATTGCGTTAAAAACAGCTGAGGTCAAGAAGCAGCAAGAGGATTTGAATTTAGCAGATAGCCTTTTACAGCAAGAAAAACATAAGGCGACGGATTTAGCGCAAAAAGTTTTACAGCAAAAAAGTGCTGTAAAGAAGTTAACCCAGCAAAAAGAAGCAGCGCAAGCAGCTGTAAATGATAAATCGCAGGCCTTAATCGTAATAGAGCGTGATTTGACTAATGGCAGTGATAGTCAAGCGAGCCGAAAGCTGGCTATAGCCAATGCCAAAGCTAAAAAGGACCAATTGGCAAAGGCTGAAGCAGTGCTGGCTGGACGGCTTAACGAGGCTTTAAAAACAGCAGCTGATTTAAAAGCTTTGCAGCAGCAGACCAAAAAACAGCTGCAACAGGCAGAAGTTAATTGGCAGCAATTAGTTAGCAAGCTTCAGCAGGCTAAGCAGCAATATCAAAATACCCAAAATCAGTTAAAAATATTAAAGCAGCTGCAAGCTGATTATGAAGGCTTTGGTAAAGCGACTAAAGCTGTCTTGCAAAAAAAGGCGGCTTGGCGCCAAAGAGTTGCAGGCGCAGTCGCTGAGATTATTACTGTAAAAGCTGAGTATGTGACGGCAATCGAGATAGCGCTTGGCGGTAATATGCAAAATATCGTTACGACTGATACTAGCGCCGCCAAAGAAGCTATTAGCTTTTTAAAGCAGGAGCGCCGTGGCCGGGTAACATTTTTACCATTAGATACACTAAAGGTAAAAAGACCTAAAAGTGATGATTGTCTGGCTGAAAGCGGCGCTGTTGGCTGGGCCAATACGCTTGTTACAACGAAGCCGGAATATCAAAAGGTAGCTGATTTTTTATTAGCTCGCATATTAGTGGCTGATACTTTGGATAATGCATTGGTCATTGCTAAAAAATATGATTATAGCCTGCGGATAGTAACGCTGGCTGGTGAATATTTAAGTCCGGGCGGTTCTATTGCTGGTGGCAGCAGTAAACATCAGGAAACAGGATTTTTAAATCGTCGCAGCGAAATAGCTAAACTGGAGGCTGGCAGTTTAAATGAAGAACAATTGGCAGCTGAATTGCGTGAAGCTTGCAACGGCAAGCAAAATGAGATTGAACAGCAAAAAGCGGCAGCGGACAAATTGCTCGATGAGCTGCAAAATGCCAATATCCATTTGGCTGAGTTAAAGACCAGCAGGGCTAAAATTACGGAAAACCAACAGGAGCAGGAAAATATTTTGCAAAGCCTGTTAGCTGAAAATGAACGGCTTGAGGCTTCATTTGCGCAAATGCAGCAGCGAAAGGTTTTAGCCAGCCGTTCCGTTGCGAAAGCTAAGGCGTCACTAAAAAACGCTGAACAGGAATTAAGTGAGAGCAATTTGGCGTTAGATGATTTGTTGCAGGACGCTGATGATTTAGCTAAATTTATTCAGGATCGTGAATTAAAGCGGGCAGTGCTTGAGCAAAAGGCCGTGCGCAGTCAGGAATATTTAAAACTGAAATTGCAAGAAAAATCCCGGCAGGAAGCAGTGCTTATGGCAAGTGAAGCTGAAGAAAAAGACCTTCAGCGGGCGTTAAAAGACGGTGAGGAAAAGCTTTTAGCCTTGACTAAGCAAAGTGAAAGCTTAGAAACGGCTTATGCTGATGGCAAGGAAGCTTATGATGAAATTTATACTAAAAGAATGCAGTCCCTTACTGAAACGCAGGCTGTAGACAAAAAGGCGCAAAGCTTAATGCATAAGCTCAATCAAATCCGTGAACGAGTGCATAAATTAGAGCTTGCTGATAGCAAGCTCACGGGAGCACTCAATGATTTACAAGAAAAGATTTTGGCAGACTTCGGATTGACGCCAGCTAGAGCTAAAGAGGAAGCTATGGATTTAGCGGTGGCGGATTTGCGTAAAAAAATGCAGCAATTAGCGCAAAAGATAAAGGCTTTAGGACCAGTAAACCCCAATGCTTTGCTGGAGTATGATGAACTCAATAAGCGCTATCAATTTATGCAAAAGCAGGCTAAGGATTTAGTCGAAGCCAAGAGTAATTTGGAAAAAATCTTAGCCGATATGGATATGGCGATGACTAAACAATTTAAGGATGCCTTTGCTAAAATTCAGGAATATTTTGCGGCAATTTTCGTGCGGCTGTTTGGTGGCGGCAAGGCAGAATTAAAGCTGCTTGATGAAAAAGATGTTTTAAATACCGGGGTAGATATTTTAATTACGCTGCCACAGAAAAAACAGCAGAATCTGGCAGCACTCTCAGGTGGTGAACGCTCACTTACGGTTATTGCGCTGCTATTTGCCTTTTTAAAGTACCGGCCGTCGCCATTTTCGGTGCTCGATGAAATTGATGCGGCGCTTGATGAAGCTAATGTAGTCAGGTTTGGGTCATTTTTAAAGGAATTTGCGGGCAAAACGCAATTTATCGTAGTTACGCATCGCAAAGGCACAATGGAAGCAGTTGATACGATGTATGGAGTAACAATTGAAACGGCTGGTGTTTCCAAAATACTTTCGGTCAAAATTAATGATGTAAAATAATATATTTTTTAAGGAGCCAAACAAATGGGATTTTTTGACAAACTAAAAAAAGGTTTAAATAAAACTAGAGAAAATTTGACTAATAAAATCGAAAAACTCGTTATCGGTTATGCCGATATTGATGAAGATTTTCTCGATGAACTCGAAGAAACGCTGATTATGGCTGATGTCGGCGTAAAGACAACCGATAAACTGATGACAGCGGTGCGCAAAGGTATCAAGAAAAAGGAAATTAATTCGCCTGAGGATTTAAAACCGTTCTTACAAAAAGAAATTGCAGCTATCCTGAGTATCGGTGAAGATACGACAAAGGAAGCCAGCGATGGACTAACCGTGCTTTTGGTAATTGGTGTTAATGGTGCGGGCAAGACGACGACCATCGGCAAGCTGAGTGCTTATTACAAAGCGCAAGGGAAATCGGTAATGCTAGCGGCTGCTGATACCTTCCGCGCCGCAGCTATTGATCAGCTCGAGGTATGGGGGAATCGCACGGGAGCGCAGGTTATAAAACATGAAGAAGGATCAGATCCGGCAGCAGTCGTCTTTGATGCGGTAAAAGCAGCCAAGGCCAGAAAAATGGACGTACTAATTATTGATACTGCTGGCAGATTGCAAACCAAATCCAATCTCATGAATGAGCTTGAAAAAATCAATCGGGTAATAGGCAGAGAAATCCCTGGCGCTCCGCATGAAACTCTCTTGGTACTAGACGCAACGACAGGACAAAATGCGATAAGTCAGGCCGAACTATTTACAAAAGCTGCGCCTATCTCTGGGGTAGTATTAACTAAACTTGATGGAACCGCCAAGGGCGGTGTCGTCATCGGCATCAAGAGCCAGCTGGCAATGCCAGTAAAATGGATTGGCGTAGGTGAAGGGGTTGAAGATTTACGGCCATTTAACCCTGATGACTTTGCTAAAGCGCTTTTTAATGAATAAGGTAAAATATTTTAAGACAGGCAATATTTTTCATGGAAATAATAGCCTGTCTTAAATAAATTTTAATATATATTTGGCAAAATAGAGCGCATAATAATTAGGGCTTAATATGACCTGTAAGCCATTGGTATATGGTCATGAGAGGAGAAAAGTTAGATGAAAATAAGAAAAACAATGCTGGCAGCAGCGTTAGCGGCAGCTGTATTCATGCCGATAGGAAATGTAAGTGAAGCCGCTGCTGGTGATAATGCTGGGCAAAATGTAGAAAATGTACAAATGACTAATCCATGGACAGATTATCAGACGAAAAAAGAAGCTGAAAAAGCCAGTGGCATAAGGCTTAAGGCACCTAATAAGTATATTTTTTATAAATTGCGTGACGTTCGGGCTATGACCGAGAAGGCTGGTATGTTGGAGCTCGTTTATATCAGCACACAAGGAAAAAATGATTATGCGGATACGATGACCATTCGTAAAGCTAAAGGCAAAGGCGACATCAGTGGTGATTACGGGCAATATGAATTTACGCGTGAACTAAATGTTGGCAAACGTCAGGTAACAGTTAAAGGTAATGGTGAGTATATGCATTTAGCAACGTGGCAGGAAGGTGAGTATGCATATTCGGTGCAAATAGATGGTGGACTTACGCAAGCTGAGCTAGTTAAGCTGATAAAGAAAATTCGTTAATAAATAAATACAGTGCAAATAAAAAATGCTAACCCCTAGTTTTAGGGATTAGCATTTTTTATGATATATCAGCTTCTGATATTATGCGCAAATCAGATGGCACGCTGAACCTTACCGGAACGCAGGCAACGCGTGCAGACATTAACACGTTTAACCTCGCCGTCAACAACAGCACGTACGCGCTGAATATTCGGCTTCCAGGTACGTTTCGTCTTCAGATGGGAATGGCTGACATTGTTGCCAGACAACTCGCCTTTTGCACAAACTTCGCAAACATTTGCCATGTGTCACACCTCCTTAAATCATTGAGACCTATTAGTCTCAGACACAATATAAGTATTTTAGCATAAATAAATACGCCTTGCAAGTAATTTTACTTGACAGACTGGATTAGATAGATTTCTCCAGCTCGTCAAGACAGTCTTTAAATTTTTCAAATGTTATGGTGAATGGTTCTGCACTGGTCATATCAACACCGGCGTTTCGCAATAAATTTATGGAATAATCGCTGTTGCCGCTGCCTAGATATTTAAGATAGGCATTACGAGCAGGTTCACCTTCATGTCTTAATTTATGTGAAATCGTCATAGCGGCGGCGTAGCCGGTAGCATACTGATAAACATAAAATGGGCGATAGAAGTGAGGGATGCGAGACCATTCGGCACTTATTTCGGGGTCAATGATAACATCATTGCCATAATATTTTTGATTAAGATCCAGCCAAATTGATTCTAACTTATCAGCTGTGAGCACTTCGCCTTGTTCAACGCTGGCATGGGTTATTTTTTCAAATTCAGCAAACATTACCTGTCTGAAAACAGTGGTGCGAATTTGCTCAAGATATAAATTCAGATAGTAAAGACGGTCGCTGCTATTGGCATGGGTCAGCATGTACTCAAGCAGCAGGTTTTCATTGGTGGTGGAGGCAACCTCAGCGCAGAAAATGGTATATTGCGAGTTGGTATAAGCCTGCTGTTTACTGCTGTAATAGCTGTGCATGGAATGACCAAGTTCGTGAATAAGAGTTGATACCGCATCATAATCATCATGCCAGCTCATCAGAATAAAGGGATGGACGCCATAAACGCCCCAAGAGTAAGCTCCGCTGCGTTTGCCTTGATTCTCCAGACGGTCTACCCAGCCGCCGTTTAATCCGGCAAATAGCTGATTTGAATAGTCACTGCCTAATGGTTTTAGGGCCTCGCGAATAAGTGCTTGACCTTGCTCATAAGTATATTTTATCTTTGGCTTTGCTACCATTGGTACATAAAGATCATACATGTGAAGTTCAGTTAGCTTTAATAACTTTTTCTTCAGCTTAAGGTAGCGGTGAAGCTCCGGCAGGTATTGGTTAGTTACCTTTATGGTAGTATCATAAACAGCTAGCGGAATATTGTCAGCGCTGAGCGCAGCTTCAATCATGCTGGGGAAATGACGAGTTTGAGCAATAAATTTGCTGGCACTGACCGATGAGCTGTAAATGCTAGCGAAAGTGTTACGAAAAGCTTTATAAGTATTAAACAGCTTTTTAAAAGCATCAGCACGAACGGCAGGGCTTTCCGAGCGGATAAATTGCATATAACGGCTTTCTGATAGGGTAGTCATTTGACCATCTTCACCTAAGGTATCAGGAAACTTCAGATCGGCGTTAGTCATAACGGTATATGTATTTTTGGCACTTTGCCGAATTTCGCCCGTGCGAGCAATTAAGGCCTCAGCAGCTGGATCTAATATATGCTCTTTTGGGCGTAAAAGTTCTAAAAAGCGGAAACGGTATTTATTAAGACCAGGCAATTTGTCAGCCATTTCTTTAAGTTCATTATCAGAAAGGCTTAAAAGCTCTGGTTCGATAAAAGCCGTGGCGGTGTTGGCCTGATCAATTAGTGGCAGGCATTTGGCACTTAAGCTCTGATATTCCTGATTCGCAGTATCAGTATCAGCAGACATCCGGGCAAAAGCGAATAATTTTTCTACAATCAGTTGCAAATTATCGACCTTGGTGAAGCAGTCAAGCAATACTGCCGGCTCAGTCAGTTTGCCTTTTAAGGCAGTAATTTCATCGATTAAAGCCGGCAGTGAGTCAAATGACTTTTGCCATTCGGCGATGTTAGGATAAATATCAGTTAAATGCCACTTATCCTCGGCAGGAATTTCATTGCGTGTTAATAATTTATTTTGCGACATAATATCATCCTTTCTAAATTTCACTGTCTTATGCAATTATAACATAGTTTTTATACCTATATAAAATGAAAACAATATTGAAACTATTTGACGGCTAAAAACAGATTAAAAAAATAAGGATAAATAAGGAAAACAAGCCAATAATCATAATAAATAATAGAATAAATTTTTTACTAAGCGAATAGTTGACATTTATGAAAAAATAAGCTAACATAATATCCGTGATGAGGAGGGCAAAGAAAATTGCTCCTCTGTTGTAAGCAAAATCATTATTTATGAAAGAGGTTGAATGTAAAATGGCAAACATCGATCTTAGTCAGTATGGCATTACCGGCACTACGGAGATTCTCCACAATCCGTCTTACAAGACGCTGTTCGCAGAAGAGACTAAAGAAGGTCTTACTGGCTATGAAAAGGGTCAGATTTCTGAACTCGGCGCTGTAAATGTTAAGACTGGTATCTTCACTGGTCGTTCTCCTAAAGATAAATTCATCGTTGATGATGAAACTTCCCATGACACTGTTTGGTGGGATAGCGAAGAATATCATAACGATAACCACAAAGCATCCAAAGAAGCTTGGGCTGCTGTAAAAGAAATCGCTAAGAAAGAGCTCTCCAACAAGAAACTCTACGTTGTAGATGCTTTCTGCGGTGCTAACAAAGACACTCGTATGGCTGTTCGTTTCATCGTTGAAGTTGCTTGGCAGGCTCATTTCGTTACGAACATGTTCGTAAAACCGACTGCTGAAGAACTCGAAAACTTCACGCCAGATTTCGTTGTTTACAACGCATCCAAGGCTAAAGTTGAAAACTTCAAAGAACTCGGTCTGCACTCCGATACGGCTGTTGTATTCAACCTCACTAGCAAAGAACAGGTTATCATCAACACTTGGTACGGCGGCGAGATGAAGAAGGGTATGTTCTCCATGATGAACTACTTCCTCCCGCTCAAAGGCATTGCTGCTATGCATTGCTCCGCTAACACGGATAAAGAAGGTAAGAATACGGCTATCTTCTTTGGTCTTTCCGGTACTGGTAAAACTACGCTGTCAACTGATCCGAAACGTCTGCTCATCGGTGATGATGAACATGGCTGGGATGATGACGGTATCTTCAACTTTGAAGGCGGCTGCTATGCAAAGGTTATCAATCTCGATATGGAATCTGAGCCGGATATTTATGGTGCTATCAAACGTAATGCTCTGCTCGAGAACGTTGTTCTTGACGACAAAGGCATGATCGATTTTGCTAATAAATCCATTACGGAAAATACGCGTGTATCTTATCCTATCGATCATATTAAGAGCACAGTTAAAGGCTTTGCTAACGATCGCAGCGCTGCTCCAGCTGCTAAGAGCGTTATCTTCCTTTCCGCTGATGCATTCGGCGTACTGCCACCGGTTTCCATTCTGACTCCGGAACAGATGCAGTATTACTTCCTGTCTGGCTTCACGTCCAAGCTGGCTGGTACGGAACGCGGCATCACTGAGCCGACTCCGACGTTCTCCGCTTGCTTCGGTCAGGCATTCCTCGAACTCCATCCGACGAAATATGCTCAGGAGCTCGTAAAACGTGTAACTGCTAACGGCACGAAGGCATATCTCGTTAATACTGGCTGGAACGGCAGCGGCAAACGTATCTCCATCAAAGATACGCGTGGTATCATCGATGCTATCCATAGCGGTGCTATCAACAATGCTCCGACGAAGAAGATTGCTTACTTCGGTCTCGAAGTTCCGACGCAGCTTGAAGGCGTTGACACTAACATTCTTGATCCGAAAGACACTTATGCTGATCCAGCTGAGTGGGAAACGAAAGCTAAGAAGCTTGCTTCTATGTTCATTGACAATTTCAAGAAATATGAAACGAACGAAGCAGGTAAGGCCCTCGTCGCTGCTGGCCCGCAGCTCTAATTCGTTTGTAAAACGAGAAATCTCCATCTATATAATAAAGAGAACCCTTGCGGGTTCTCTTTTTGTTTGCCATAATATATAAATAGGTTATAAATATTGGGGAGGCAGCTTTGGGTAATAAAATTTTATGGTTAGGAATCAATGCCAAGTATTCGCATACATCATTAGCAATTCGCTATTTGCGGGAAGCGGTGCCGGAATCAAGCATAATGGAGCTTACGATAAATCATCAGCTGTTAGCGATGTTAGGCGAAATTTACGAAAGCCAGCCTAAGGTTATTGGCATTGCTTGTTATATTTGGAATATAGAAATTGTCAAAAATTTATTAAAACTATTGGCAACCGCTCTGCCTAGTACGATAATTATTTGTGGTGGACCGGAAGTTTCCTATGAAACCAAGGAATTTATGCAAGAATTTTCGATGGTTGATTATGTCTGTCGTGGTGAAGCTGAGGAAGCTTTGCCAAAATTAATAAAGCTTTTGCGTGAAAATGATTTTGCGATAGCTAAGGCTAATAGTGTATTGAGCAAGACGGCAATAAAAGGGATAGCCTGGCGGGAAATATCAGCTGATGTAAGCAATGTTATACAAGAATCGCAGGCAGTAACTGTAGCTGATATAGCTAAAATGCCATTTCCTTATCAAGCTGGTGAAATTAAGTCAATAAAAGAGCGGATCCTTTATTATGAAACATCCCGTGGCTGTCCGTTTGCCTGTGCGTATTGTCTATCCTGTGCTACGGCTGGAGTGCGGTTTTTGTCATTAAATAGAGTTTTTCAGGAATTGGATTTTTTCGTGCAAAATGATGTCAGACAGGTTAAATTTGTTGACCGTACATTTAATGCGAAAAAATCTCATTTTTTGCCGATATTAAAATACCTGTTGGGTTTGCCTAAAACCTGCCGGACCAATTTTCATTTTGAAGTAGCGATAGATTATCTTGATGCTGAGGTTATGCAAATTTTAAGCCAAATGCCAAAAGGTCGGGTGCAACTGGAAATAGGTATTCAATCGACGAATGAAATAACTTTGCAAGCAGTGTCGCGGCTTAACCATTGGACAAAAATAGCGGAACATATCAAAAAGATAATGAGCTTTCACAATATGCATTTGCATGTGGATTTAATTATTGGCCTGCCGGGTGAAGGCATGGCGTCATTTGCTAAGTCATTTAATGATGTCTATGCTTTACAAACCGATATGTTGCAATTAGGCTTTTTGAAATTCCTTAAGGGCGCAACGATGATGGATTTGGTAAAAAAATATAATTATCAGTATATGGCGATGGCACCTTATGAGGTTTTAGTAAGTGACGCCCTAAGCTATGGTGAAATCCGTTGGCTGCATAGTTTTGAACAGGTGTTTGAGCTGTATTACAATGCCGGACGCTGCCGGCATACAGCGGAGTTTATGATTGCTGAATTTGCGTTAGGAAACGCTTTTAGTTTTTGGCAACAATTTACTAATTGGTGGGAGCGGCAAGGCTTTCATAGAATAGGACATAGTACCAAAAATCTTTATGGCTATTTAGCTGATTTTTGTCAAAGTGAATACAATGTGGCTAAAGACTTACTGGATTGCTTGCTTCGCTATGATGCGTTGTTAGCTGATAATGGCAGGATAAGATCGGAAAATCTCAATTGGAATAAAGAACGGTATCAAAAACGCACGGCAGCTTTTTGGAAGGGACTGCCCAGTGTCGTGCGCGAATATCTGCCTGATTATGAATTTACTAATTGGCGTGATGTTAATAAAAAATATCATCTAGAAATATTTGATTATGATGTAACTGATAAAACTAATCCCCGAAAACAAGAAACGGTTATATTATTTGACTTTACGCATGGGGAAACCAAATGCCAAACAATTGCTTTGGCTTGAAAGGGATAGTATTGTATGACAAATGTAGAAATTAATCAGAAAAAGCCGATATATCGTGCCTTTTCTGACTACTTAAAGGAACGTTATGGCGAAAAAGTGTATAAACTGCCTATTGCCTTGCCCGTTACGTGCCCGAACAGGGACGGAAGTATTACCACCAGTAATTTGACATCACCTAATAGAGATGGTTTTTGCGGTAACGGCAATAATGGCTGTACTTTTTGTGGTGAAATTGGAGCAGGATATGAAAATTTGCCCCGCACGATGACGATAACGGAGCAAATAACAGCGAACAAAGCTCATATTGTGCCTAAATATAAGGCTAAAAAATTTATTCCATATTTTCAAAACTTTAGCAATACCTATGTTGAACTAGCAAAATTAATTAGTTGGGTGGAAGAAGCAGCTAGCGTGGCGGATGTAGTCGCTATCTATATAGCGACGCGTCCTGACTGTGTGAATGATGAATATTTAGCAGCACTTAAACAGTCAGCTGACAAACATAACATCGACATCTGTGTGGAGCTGGGATTGCAAAGCACGAACGTTCATACTCTTAAAAATATTAACCGCGGTCATACGTTAGCTGAGCTTATTGATGCTGTGCAAAGAATAAGGAATTATGGTTTGCAAAGTTGTGTCCATTTGATATTGAATCTTCCTTGGGACGATGAATTAGATGTTATTGAAGATGCTAAAATACTTTCTGCCTTAAAGGTCGATCAGGTCAAATTGCACGCATTGTACATTGTCAAAGGCACGCAAATGGCAAAAGATTATGAAGCAGGAAATTTAACCATGATAAGTCGTGAGGAATATGAGGATCGGGTAATAAAATTTTTGGAATATTTAGCGCCAGATATTGTATTACAGCGGATAATAGGCAGAGCGCCTGAGGCAAATACTTTGTTTTCCAATTGGCACACTGGCTGGTGGAAAATCCGTGATCATATAGTAAATGTCATGGTGCAGGAAGGACGTTATCAAGGCAGGCTCTGTGATTATTTAAATGGCAAAGCCTTGAAAAAATTTGCCTAATAAAATAAACTGCCTGATGTTGATGTGACCCCATAAAGTTAGACCTAAGCGTAGTAGCCTATTATGCTACTGCGCTTTTTTTTCTTATGCTGCATTGGTTAGACGGTTTGTTTTTATATTTATAATTTTATGCAAGACGAATACCTGTAATAAACGGTTATTTTTTATCGCTGTTCATGTATTGTATGTAGGTAGCACGCATTTCTTCACGGGTTTTAGCTGCTGGCCAAAGCTCGCCTAAGGCACCTTGACGCATACCGGAAGCCAGATGATCATAAATGTCAGGTGTAGTTTCGCCTAGCTTCATGATTAATTCTTTAACTGTCTGCCGGATAGTATAGCCATCGTTAGGGCAGGGGGATGGTACCGGCTGAAAACCATGATATTTTACTGATTCACGAGTTTCAGATTCGCGGAAGTAGATAAGCGGGCGAATTACGGTAAGCCCGGTCCGGTCAAGGTAGGTTTTCGGAGTAAAGGTATTTAACTGCCCAGAGTACAGGAGGCTCATGAAGAAAGTTTCGACAGCATCATCGTTATGATGAGCATAGGCTATTTTGTTCATATTATGTTCTTTAGCATAGCGGTTCATTGCCCCGCGACGGAAAAAAGCACAAGTAAAGCAGGGACTTTTTCCTTTTTGTGCTTCAATGGCGCCGGCGATATCGACATCGATTACGTCATAGGGAATTTTGAGCTCTTGCATGAAATTTTTTATACGGTCAACGTCAAAAGCAGCAGGTGTGCCATCTTTATCCTTAAACATCGGGTTAATGGTGAGTGCAGATATTTTAAAATCTTTATGCAGCCGCTCCCGTAAAATAGCCATGGCATAAGCAAGAAAAATGCTATCTTTGCCACCCGAAACACCAATAAGGATATGGTCACCGTCTTCAATCATATCAAATTCAACTACAGCGCGCATGAGTTTGCTGAAATAAAGCTGGGGAATGTTAATGTTCATAATAATAAAAAACCTTTCTTTGTGAAACAACTACAATAGTATAAATATTTTACAATATTTCTTGCCCGCTGTGAATAAAAAACACAGCCACAAGCGTGACTGTGCTGACTGAAAATAAAATTAGTAAACTACGGCATCATCAGCAGTGAATCCTTCCAAAGAATTTTCTTTGGCCTGAACGCAGATGAATGACAACGCTGAATCACTGGCAGCAAAGAACTGACGCTTGGCTGCAGGGGAGATTCTTAGCCAATCACCAGTTGCAAGCGCAATTTCTTCACCGTCAATTACTACCTTGCCATGACCGGCAATAATCCCATAAACTTCTTCATTTTTCTTATGGGAATGAACAAAGGGAACATTGGCACCAGCTGGAAGATTGTTAATGCTGATTTCAGCACCAGTCAAAGTTAAGGTGTTATGAAGTTCAACCCGGTCTTCGTTACCAATGTTAGTTTTTGCAAAATTTGCCATTTTAAATACCTCCGTTAATTGCTGTCTGGTTTTACCTTACGGATATATGATAATGGCTATAATAGTAAAATGATAGTACGCACTTTTTTATAACTGTACATTTTTTTATGGTTGTACATAATAAAATAAATGCGTTAATATTAAAGGGGGTGCTAAATTTGAAAACCAAAGGTGAATTACCGGTTTGTCCGGTAGCAACAGTAGTAGCTTTAATCGGCGGTAAATGGAAATTGCTTATTATACGTAATCTCAAAGACCGTCCCTGGCGGTTTAATGAATTGCAGCGTGATTTGGAAGGAATATCTCAAAAAGTGCTGACTGACAGTCTGCGGCAGCTGGCGGATGATGGGCTGGTGTATCGGCATGATTATCAGACGATGCCGCCAAAAGTCGATTACGGACTTACTGAACTTGGCAAGAAAATGTTGCCTATAATCGAGGCTTTAGCTGATTTTGGTAATTATTATAAATCAGTTGTTGATTAAAAGATTTTTATGACTATGGCTGTTGCAGCTAAACGTGCAAGTATGACCGAGAAAATTTTACCCCAATAGCGATGATGTGAATTTAGCTGAAAGCAAAGAAAACTTTTAGCTAAATTGGCTAACTATTGCTAATTATTATGGTACGGAAAATTGCAACAATTGATTTTATTCAAGTTTGAATTATGATATAATCCTTATATAGTATGGAGGATGAATTATGATGTGGGAAGCGAAAAGAACCGTAAAGGATACTGTGTTTCGGGATTTATTTTCACGTCCAAGGTATTTATTGCAACTTTATCGGGCATTGCATCCAGAAGACAATGATATAGCTGAACAAGATCTAAAGATCGTTACGTTACAAAATATATTAGTTAACGGCATATATAATGATTTGGGATTTATTGCCAAAGATAGATTGTTAATACTAGTGGAAGCTCAAAGCACGTGGTCGCCAAATATAATAATCCGGTCATTGCTGTATTTAATGAGTACTTATCAGGAATATTTTAATAACAACGATATTCTGCTTTATGGTGCAAAGACCATCAAAATGCCAAAGCCTGAGTTGTTTGTTGTATATACGCAGAAAAAAGGTAATCATCCAGAGGTGATTTCGTTTAAGGAAGTTTTCTTTCCTGATGAACCATGTTGTATAGATGCCAAAGCAAAAGTGATCTATGCAGATAGTTCAGATACGATCATTAATCAGTATATAGATTTTTGTATAGTGCTAAACAAACAGGTAAGAAAACATGGATTGACATTAACTGCAATAAAAAATACGATAAAAATCTGCAAGGATAATAATACGCTCAAGGAATATTTGGAGCACAGAGAAACGGAGGTTGAAGGGATTATGCTTACATTATTTGATCAGGATAGAATAACAGAATTATATCATAAGGAAATAGCTGCTGAAGCAAAGGCTGAAGGCAGGGCTGAAGGCAGGGCTGAAGGCAGGGCTGAAGGCAAGGCTGAAGGCAAGGCTGAAGGTAAGGCTGAAGGAATATCCGAAGGAATGGCTAAGGGGAAAATCGAAGGCACAATACATACGCTTAAGGAATTGGTAAAGGATGGATTCATCACGGTTGCTGTGGCTGCTAAGCGTGCAGGTATGACGGAGGAAGCTTTTCGAAAAATAGCGATGATGTGAATTTAGCTGAAAGCAAAGAAATCTTTTAGGTAAGTCTGGCTAACGGTTATGGGACGGAAAATTTTTACGAATGAATAATATAGTCTTGACAGCATAAATTTTGCATGATATACTATTAGAAGTGTTGAGCAAGAAGGAGCCACCGCTTCTCACCTGCTGACAAAGGTCAGTCGGGTTTATAGCATTGAGTTTTTAGAGGTGGCTTTGTGTCACCTCTTTTCTTGTTTAAATTTATATTTTATTAGGAGGTGTGCTGCTATTAGCAGAGATTCATTACGCATTAATGAGCAGATTCACATTCGTGAAGTGCGAGTAACTAGTGTAACTGGTGAACAGCTCGGTATTATGCCGACACGTGAGGCCTTGCGTATGGCTGAAGAACAGCACCTTGACTTAGTTGAGGTAGCACCAAAGGCTAAACCGCCAGTATGCCGTATCATGGATTTTGGTAAGTTCAGATACGAACAGCAAAAACGGGAGAAGGAAGCTAAGAAGAAGCAGAAAGTTATTAGCATCAAAGAAGTTAAGCTTCGCCCGAATATTGAACAACATGATTTTGACGTCAAGTTAAAAAATGCGCTTCGCTTTGTTGAAGATGGAAATAAAGTCAAAGTGACGATTATGTTCCGTGGACGTGAGCTTTCACATCCGGAACTCGGCAAAGAGGTATTAGGTCGTGTAGCTGAACGGCTGGGCGATGCAGTATCAATTGAACGCAATGCCAAACTTGAAGGAAAAAATATGACGATGATTGTTGCACCAAAGTTGCAAAAAGCATCGAAACCAAAGAAGTCTAATATGACTAAGGAGGAAAACAGTAATGCCAAAGATTAAAACTCGCAGAGCTGCTGCAAAACGCTTTACCGTAACGGGGAGTGGTGAATTCAAACGTAACAAGGCTTTCAAGAGCCATATCTTAGAGAAAAAATCTCCGAAACGTAAACGTAACCTGCGCAAAGCTGCTCTGGCTACGTCCGCTGATTTCGGTCGCATCAAGAGAATGCTTCCGTACGCTTAATCGCGAAATTTGAATTTACTTAATAACTGATTACTAGGAGGATTTAAACATGCCAAGAGTAAAAGTAGGCGTGACTGCACATAGACGTCATAAAAAAATTCTGAAGCTCGCTAAGGGTTACAAAGGTTCCAAGAGCAAACAGTTCAAAAAAGCTAATGAAACTGTAATGAAGGCTCTCTATTATGCACGCCGTGACCGTCGTGCTAAGAAAGGCAACTTCCGTCGCCTTTGGATCGCTCGTATCAATGCTGCAGCTCGTATTAACGGCATTTCCTATAGCCGTCTCGTTTGCGGTCTGACTAAAGCTGGTGTCGAAGTAAACCGCAAAATGCTGGCTGATCTCGCTATCTCCGATGAGAAAGCATTCGCTCAGCTGGTTGCTGTTGCTAAAGAAAATCTGTAATTTTCAGATTGCTAAAGATGGGTTTGATGGAGCCTCATGGTTCTGTCAGACCTTTTTTTATTAAATGCGCAAAGGGGAGAGCCCATGTCAAGTGAAATTGTAAGTATCAGCAATAAAAAAATAAAATTGGCAGCTGGTCTAAAAAAACGCCGGCAGCGGGAAAAGACAGGTTTGTTTGCTGCTGAGGGCATAAGACTTTGTGAAATGGCAGCCAAATCTGACTGGCAAATAGAGTTCGGTCTTTATACTAGCGAAATTATGGCAAGTAATCGCGGGCGGGAATTATTGCAGGAAATAAAAAATAAATGTCAGCTTTCAGAAGTGCCAGTTGATATTTATAAAAAGGTAAGCAGTACCGAAACACCGCAAGGGATAATGCTGGTGCTAAAACAAAAAAACAGCCTGTTAGCTGAACTTAAGGCTGTGTCTAAGCCATTGTATGTAGTTATGGATGGCGTGCAGGATCCAGGCAATGCTGGTACGATAATAAGAACGGCTGATGCTATTGGCGCTGATGGTGTTATTATGCTGAAAGGTTCGGTTGATGTTTTTAGCGATAAAACGGTGCGGTCAACTATGGGAAGCTTATTTCATTTGCCAATATGTACTGATGTAACACATGATGAATTGTTAGAGTTTGCGCAGTTGAATAAAATAGTGCTTTATGCTACTGCCTTAGATGCGGCTGCTGAACCGCATTTTGCGCAGAATTTCAATGCCGGTTGTGCAATTATTCTCGGCAATGAAGGCAATGGTGTCAGTGAATATCTATTAGCTGAAGCAAAAAAAACCTACATTCCGATGTATGGCCAAGCCGAATCGTTGAATGTAGGCGTATCTGCTGCAGTGGTGCTTTATGAAGCCGTTCGCCAGCGGCACTTTGTTTAATTTTATTTAGTACCCCAGTAAAAATAAACACCAAGTATGCCTTGCGCAATACTTACGGAAAAATCAGATGCTAATGCTTCGTTACTGATAGCGTTAGGGAATTTTTGGGTCAGGGTGGCATGTGCTAATGACCAGCGCAGGTTAGTGCTGGTTACGTCAGTGCATTGACTAGTGACAGGAATAAGTGAAATTGCTTTGGGAATAACAGCTTGCGAACAGCTAAAGGTGAATTTTTCAGTGGCTTTAATGAAAAAAATCGCTTCAGTTTCATCAATTATGGCGCAAGGAGTTTTGAAATTAGCGCAGCTAAAAATAGTGCTGTAGCTGTGATCAAAACGACCGCCAAAACCGCCCGTGATAATGATAGACCTAGCATTAGCCTGCTGCATAAGTTCCAGTGCTAGCTGCGTGTCGGTATAGTCTTTGGCACGGGGATATTTTTGGGTGGGAACATGCTGTTCGGCAGCCCATTGCCAGGCACTGGCGCTGGCACTATCCCCGTCACCAATTAATAAGTCTGGGGTTAAATTGGCGTTTTGACAGCTGTCGATACCATGATCAGCCGCAATGATTTTGACAAAATTATTCATGTCACATAGTTGATTAAGCCAATCAGCTTTGGGGGCGCGTCCGCCCGTAATTAAAAGCTGGGGGGCTTGCAGGGAAGACGCAGCTAGGTTTAATTTAGGAGTTTTTAATACATTATTGATATTTTTCACAACAGAGCCTCACTTTTTGCTTTGTTTTTCAGTATAGCATGTTAAAATAACAATTATAGGATAACATGCAGCTTTATTTAGGGCAAATAGCCCCGGAGAAAGGTGGTTTTAGTTTATGGTAAAATTCAATTATTATGGTCATTCCTGTTTTATGCTGGATGATGGACAATACAAAGTATTATTCGATCCATTTATCACGGGAAATCCCAAAGCCAGCATCAAAGTGGATGAAATAGATTGTGACTATATATTAGTCTCCCATGCGCATGGCGATCATTTAGGCGATGCGCCAGAGATTGCAGCGCATACTGGAGCAGAATTAATCGGTATTCCTGAAGTTTTAGCCATTTGCGATGAACGCGTGCCAGGCTTAAAGCAGCATCCAATGAATCTTGGCGGTTCACTAAATTTGCCTTTTGGCAAGGTTCGCATGACGATGGCGAAGCACAGTTCAGGTGTAGCAGGCGGCATTGCTTGCGGTTATGTGGTTTATATGGGCGGTTTGCAAATATACTTTGCTGGTGATACGGCACTATTTGGTGACATGCAGCTTATCGGTCGCAAAGATGAAATTGATTATGCAATATTGCCAATCGGTGATAATTACACTATGGGGCTTGAGGATGCAGCTTTAGCAGCGCAGTGGCTTAATGCCCGTCATGTGATTCCAGTTCATTATAACACCTGGCCGGTAATCAATCAGGATGTTCGGCATTATAAAGAGATAACGGAAGCTATGTCAAGAGCTGAGGTTCATATAGTAGCATCGGGTGAGATGCTGGATTTAAAATAATGAAGGATAAGTTAATTGTCATTTTAGGACCAACGGCGGTTGGTAAAACAGATCTATCAATAGAGCTGGCTAAGAAACTCGCAACAGAAATTATTTCGGGTGATTCCATGCTTGTCTATCGTGGCTTTGATATCGGATCAGCTAAGCCTGGCTTAAAGGAGCGGCAGGGGATAAAGCATCATCTTATTGATATCTTGGATCCAGCTCAAAATTTTGCTGTGACAGATTTTGTTATACGGGCAAAAAAAATAATTCATGAATTAAATGAACAGGGTAAAATCCCTGTTTTAGCTGGTGGTACTGGGCTTTATATCAAGGCACTGCTGGAAGGATATGAATTTAATGTTACCGAAGAACATACTGAATATCGGGATTATTTAGCTAAGCTGGGCGAAAAATATGGCAAAGAGTATGTTCATGCGATGTTGGCAAGGGTTAATCCTGAAGCGGCGGCTAGACTGCATGTAAATGATTTTCGCCGGGTGATAAGAGCGCTTGAAGTGGCGCATTTTGGCGCTGAAAAAATATCGCAGCAAAAAAAAGGTAATGATGAGGCAAGCCTTATTTACAATGTATATGTTATTGGTCTTAATCGTGAGCGAAAGTCCTTATATGAGAGAATAAATAAGCGGGTCGAAATGATGTTTGATGCTGGTCTCATAACAGAAGTAGCAAATCTGTTACAGTCAGGTGTAACACGATCTATGCCAGCGATGAAGGGTATTGGTTATAAAGAAACGGCAGCTTTTATAGCTGGTGATATGACCAAAATGGCGGCGCTGGAGCTTATTCAAAAATCAACACGTCATTTTGCGAAAAGGCAGCTTACCTGGTACCGTAAAATGCCATATATTCATTGGTATATGGCAGATGAACTTTCAGCAGCCGAACTTTTGACAACGACAAGCCGCGACATTGCAGGATTTTTTGCTGAACATGGCGAATGAAATAATGAAGTATAGAGGACAGCTTATTTGGAGGGGTTTTTATGCCAACAAAGGTTATTAATTTGCAGGATAATTTTTTAAATCAGTTGCGTAAAGATGGAGCAATAGTAACTATTCATTTGGTCAATGGTTTTCAGATAAAGGGAAAAATTAAGGCTTTTGATAATTTTGTTTTGCTTTTAAGCGTTGACGCCCAAGGTAAACAGCAAATGGTATATAAACATGCTATTTCAACGATTACGCCATTAGAAGCAGTAAAGGTTACTTTGAATAGCGAAAAAACAGCGCAGTAATAGTATCAGTAAAAGGACCTTCCGTTTTTAGGGAGGTCCTTTAATGTCAGATGAAAGGAAAATAATGTGAAAAATAAGCGTGGATTTGAGATAGTAAGCAATTGGCAGGCTAAAGGTATAAACATACCAGTTAGAAAAACTGCCGCTAGTGCCGGCTATGATTTAGCAGCTGCCATAACAGTAACGATCGCACCGCAAGCAATAGTCTTGGTACCGACGGGGATCAAGGCGTATATGCAGGACGATGAGGTTTTGGAAATTTATATCCGGTCAAGTTTAGCGATAAAGAAGCAGCTGCGACTAGCTAATAATGTCGGAATAATAGATGCTGATTATTATGACAATGAGAGCAATGAAGGACATATAATGCTCGCTATGTATAATTTTGGCAAGGAAACAGTTACCCTTAAACAGGGGGAACGGATAGCACAAGGGATATTTAAAAAATATTTGCTGACTGATGGTGATAATGCTGGTGCGGGGGATAAGCGTCAGGGTGGTTTTGGTTCAACCGGATCAGATTAAGTTTGCTGGAACAAGAAAGGAAATGTTATTATGCAGGATGAGGGTATGGATCTTTTTGCGGCGGCTGCTGCTTATGATAATAATGTGCAAAAAAATGGTAATATGAAAGCATTTGAACCGCTGGCTAGAAGGATGCGTCCCCGTAATTTTAAAGAATTTATTGGTCAGCAGGAAGCCGTAGGGAATGGCCGTTTTTTGCGGCAGATGATTGAGCAGGACAGGATATCATCAATGATTTTTTTTGGTCCTCCGGGAACAGGCAAAACGACTTTAGCGCAGATGATTGCTGGCATGACGGGCAGTAATTTTTGTAAATTAAACGCGGTGTCGGCTGGCATTCAAGATATTCGTAAAATTGTCAAAGAGGCGGATGAACAACGGAAATATTATCAAAAGCGCACAATAGTTTTCATTGATGAAATACATCGCTTCAACAAGGGACAGCAAGATGTGCTGTTGCCCTTTGTTGAAGATGGCAGGCTGATATTAATTGGTGCTACTACCGAAAATCCTTTTTTTGAAGTCAATCATGCTTTGCTATCGAGAGTGCGCATAGTAAGGCTTTATCAGTTGACTGATGGTGAGCTGATAAAGATTTTGCAACAGGCGTTAAGTGATAAGGAACGCGGGCTGGGCGGACAAAATATTGCAGCTGATGAAAGTGTTTTGCAAGCTATCGCCCAAATGGCTGGCGGTGATGCACGAATGGCTTTAAATATTATAGAAGGAGCGGCAACGATGCTCCCCCTTAGCGGTGGTACAATAACCATTGATATGGTGCAGGAAATCCTTGGACAGCGCGTGCAAAAATATGATAAAACCGGTGATAATCACTATGATACGGTGTCGGCTTTTATCAAGAGCATGCGCGGAAGTGATCCGGATGCGGCATTGCATTATTTAGCAAGAATGTTGGTAGCTGGCGAAGATGTCAAATTCATTGCCCGCCGCATAGTAATCTGTGCGTCAGAAGATGTAGGTAATGCCGACCCGATGGCGCTGGTAGTCGCAATGAATGCTGCTCAAGCAGTACAGTTTATCGGTATGCCGGAGGCTAGGATTACGCTAAGTCAAGCAGTAAGCTATGTAGCATCAGCTCCTAAAAGCAATGCTTCTTATAAAGCGATAGCTGCGGCGGAAAATGATGTGCGTACGAAAAATTGCGGAACGGTACCCCTGCATTTACGTGATTCACATTATAAAGGTGCCGCTAAGTTAGGGCATGGCACGGATTATATTTATCCGCATGATTATCAAGGACATTTTAAAGCGCAGCAATATCTGCCTGATGCAATCAAGACGGCACATTATTATCAGCCGACAACTAATGGTGTTGAAAAACGCTTAGGTGAATATCTTCACAGCTGCTGGCCGGAGCGCTTCTGATTTTTGACACATATAGTACTTTCTGCTATATTGAAAAATAAAACCTAGGAAAATACTCGGATTTGAGGGGTGCGATATGAAAATATCAACTAAGGGGCGTTATAGTGTGACTGCACTTTATGAATTGGCTTTGCATTATGGCAGTGGTCCGGTATCGCTAAAAAGCGTGGCGCAGAGTCAAGGGCTCTCGGAAAATTATTTAGAACAACTGATGGTGCCTTTAAGGCGGGCGGGAATAGTAAAAAGTATTCGTGGCGCTCAGGGCGGATATATGCTATCTAAAGCACCGGAAAATATAACCATCGGTGAAATAATAACGACAGTCGAAGGTCCGATTGCGGTGGTTGATTGTCTGCTTGCTGATGCTAAAGCAGCTGATCAGCGCTGTGATAAAGCTGGTGCCTGCGTAACTCGTGGCATTTGGGAAAAAGTGTGTGATAGTATAAGTGAGGTTTTGAGTAATATTACTTTAAAGACTCTGCTTGATAATGACAAAAGCAATGAGCACGTGGGGTGTGCGCGATGAAAGAGATATATTTAGATTATGCGGCGACAACTCCCGTTGACGAAAGAGTTTATGTCAAGATGCAGCCTTTTTTTATGGCGCAGTTTGGCAATCCGTCAAGTCTTTATGCTTATGGCAGGGAAGCTGGTAAGGCAGTCAGGAACGCTAGAGCGCAAGTGGCTGAACTATTGCAGGCAGATCCAAGTGAAATATTCTTTACAAGTGGTGGCAGTGAAAGCGATAATTGGGCCTTAAAGGGAATGGCGTTTGCTTTGCGTCGTGCTGGTCGGGGCAATCATATTATAACGACGCAAATTGAACATCATGCCGTTTTAAATACTTGTAAGTGGCTAGAACAGGAAGGCTTTGCCGTTACTTATTTACCGGTAGATGCTGAAGGCCGGGTAACACTGGCTGATGTTTGTAAGGCTGTTCGCCAAGATACTATTATTGTTAGCATTATGACGGCTAATAATGAAGTCGGAACTATTGAGCCAATAGCAGAAATTGGGACCTGGCTTCGGGATGAGGGAATATTTTTTCATACTGACGCCGTGCAGGCTGCCGGGCACATACCGCTGGCAGTAAATGAGCTTAATGTAGATGCACTATCGCTGTCGGGACACAAATTGTACGGACCTAAGGGGATAGGCGTGCTCTATTTGCGGCGAGGCTTTGTGCCTGATGCTTTGATTCATGGCGGAGCACAGGAACGAGAGCTGCGGGCGGGCACGGAAAATACTGCCGGCATTGTTGGCTTAGGGGAAGCAGCCGCTATTGCTAAAACTGAACTCGGCAGTGAATGGAAGCGCTTGTCTAATTTGCGTGACGTATTGATAAGTGAAATTGAAAAAATTCCGGGAAGCTTTATAAATGGTGATAAAAAATATCGTTTGCCGGGCAATGTTAATTTTGGTATTCAGGGAATATCACAGGATACCCTGCTGATTCGCTTAGATATGGCAGGCTTTGCCGTATCCGCTGGAAGCGCTTGCAGTGCGGGATCGCTTGAACCATCACATGTGCTTACGGCTATGGGACAAACGGCTAAGAAAGCAGCCTTAGCTATAAGGGTGACATTAGGGCGCTTTACTACTAATGATGATATCAGCGCCTTTATCGCTGAATTAAAAAATATTGTCAATTCCTTAAATAAAGAAAGAAAGCAGGAATAGTATGAATCTGAAACAAAAAATAAATAGTCTGTTTATAGCTTGTCTTTTAGTTGCTTTAAGTGCGGCTACGGCTTTAGCAGCACCGGATGTTTCAGCTGATGCTGCTATTGTTATTGACCGCAATAGCGGTGCAGTGCTTTATGAGAAAAATCCAGATAAACGTGAATATCCAGCTAGTATGACTAAAATGATGACTTGTATTCTAGCCTTAGAAAACAGCAAACCCGATAGGATAGTGGAAGTAAGTGCCAATGCGGCTGATGTGGAGTGTACTCGTCTTTACCCAGGATATCAGCTGCGCATGGCGGATATTTTAAAGCAGATGATGCTTATTTCGGATAATGGCTGTGCTACTGCTATTGGTGAATCCTTAGCCGAGGGTGATATTAATTACTTTGCGGAACTAATGAATCGCAAAGCCCAGGATCTTGGTATGACTAATTCGCATTTTGTCAATGCCAATGGTATGCCGGACTATAATCACTATTCAACCGCCCGTGATATAGCTAAATTAGCCAATTATGCGTTTAATAATCAGGAATTTCGTAAAATCGTTGGCACTAATACCTGTAATGTCTACTATATAGTACCAGCGGGGCATAGCGAATACTGTGAAAATACTAATGAACTTCTTACTACCTATGCTGGCTGCATTGGCGGTAAAACTGGCTGGACTAGTGCCGCTCGTGGCTGCCTGACGGTAGCGGCTAATAGAGATGGTCGGGAGCTTATCGCGGTTGTCATGCATTCTTATGATGATGAAACTAGATTCAGCGAAGCGGCAGCTTTGCTCGATTATGGTTTTGCTCAATAAAAAATCGTCCGTCAGTACATTGACGGGCGATTTTTATTGCCTTGTAAGGGTATAGTGAACTATAGAACTAATCCTAAAAATTTCCAATAAGTAGCTGATAATAAGAGGATAGTACCATAGGCGATTATCGTTAAAGGTATACCAGTTTTGATAAAATCTTTAGCTGCAAAGGCGCCAGTGCTAAAAGCTACCATGTTTTGCGGAGCATTTACTGGCAGAATAAAGCCAAAGCAAATAACATACTGCAAGATAACCGTCATGCCGACAACGTTTAGGGCATTGTGTTCAGAAGCACCTTGCAAAACAGAAATTATAATTGGAATCATGGCTGCGGCTAACGCTGTAGCACTGGCAAAGCCCATGTGAATGATAATGAGGAAAAGAGCTAGTATCGCGATAATAAAGAAAGCCGTGGTATCGTAAAGATTAAAGGTGTTAACAATGACGTGGGCAATCCAATCAGCAGCTTTGGTCGAAAGAATGGTAGAGCCTAAGCTGATGCCAACGCCAAAAAGGACTAATGTGCCCCAGCCGATACGGCTTTGGGCTTCTTTCCAGCTCATGATGCCGATGCCGGGCAAAAGCATCAGAGTGATAGCAGCTAACGTAGTAGAAGAAGTATCGAAGGGGTGGAGAATTTTTTCGGTTGACCATAAAAAGAGCAAAATTACCGAGATAAACATAAGCTTTTTTTCTTCACTGCGCATTGGACCTAGCTTAGCCAGTTCTTTAGCGATAGTTTTTTGACCACCGGGTACTTCGTCCATTTCAGGCGGGATTAATTTTAGCAGTACAAAGTAGAGAATCACACTCATGATGATAGCAAACGGCGCGGCAGCGATAAACCAGTCAAGCCAGCTTACGGTAGTTCCCAGCTGTTTTTCGATAAAGCCGATAGCGATCATGTTTTGGGCTGCTGCGGTTTTGATGCCGACATTCCAAATGCTGTCAGCTTGTGCAATCGCTATCATCATGACGGCAGAAAAACGGCTTTTGAGTGGTACGCCAAAGGCTGAAATAATGCCGAGTACGATAGGAACCATACAGGAAACTCTGGCAGTCGTGCTAGGGACAAAGAAACTTAGAACAAAACCAACAATTATGACACCGGCGAGCACCCTGTTGGTACGGGCACCGATTTTTGACAGAATAAAGAGGGCGATGCGGCGATCAAGTCCGGTTTTCATCATAGCGGCAGCAATAAAAAGAGCCGCTCCCACCAAGGCGAGCGCTGGACTGGAAAAACCGGATAGTGCCATTTTTAGCGCGCCGGAAGTACCAAGTACCTTGCTGGGATTTAGCATGTTAGGAGCAGTGCCCAGCAAAAAGGCCATCAACGACATAATAACAGCTGCCGAAACTGGATAAGAAACAGCTTCGGTTATCCAAATGATAACGGAAAATACCAGCACGCCAAGCATTCGGTGTCCAGCTGAAGAAAGATCTGGTGGGGTTGGCACAAGTAAAATAAGTGCCAGAACAATAAATGCTAGAGGCAAGCCCATGATACCAAGGTTTCTTTTCATAATAACATCATCCCTTTTATAATATACCAATTAGTACATAGAAACTATATAAAATTAATATGGATATATATTATCGCGCCTCAAAACAGTTGTCAATGTGTAAAGTACAATAAATAATAAAAAATCTCAATTAACGGGTAATCAATTGACATATTGTCCTTTATGTGTTAAGTTATGTCCGTAATTAATAATGACAGGAGGAAAATTTTATGTTGCTTTTAATCGGAGTCATGATTCTCAATTTAGTAATAAGTTTTCTTAACGCCCGTAATGTCGGCAAGGTTTGGGCCGAATCACGGGCTGTCGGCGGCTGGATAAGACTTTTAGCCTGGTGTGGTGCTATCCAGTCAGCAGTCGGTTTTACGTTCGTTTATGCGATAGTAGTTGCTTATATTGCGGTTTCGACTGGGTATTTGCCACCACAGCTGATGGGCGTAATGCTGAATCTTATCTATCTGCTGATAATAATTCCTTTGATTGGTTCAGGTATTTTTATTACGATTCAGTCATGGATAAATTTTGCGCGGGAAAAATCGTTGATGAATTTAGGTGTTGCTGGCTGGAATACCTTTGCACAGGCTTACAATACCTATAATGCGATTCAAAGCTTTGGTCCAGCCCTTGATTCAGTACAGGAAGGCTTAGGTGGTCTTTTCGGTGATGGTGATTCGGATTCAGACAGCTCGACTTATCGGGTAATACTTTTAGCGGCTATCGTGCTTTTAGCTGGTGTGCTTACGACCACTGTAGTTATTCGCCGCTATGAGGCTAGCCTGCCCGTATCGGAGGAGGTTAGAAACAGCACGCGTGATCTTGAATATCGTTAATCGCTGATAATAAAAAACACGCTGGTTATGATAATGAGCCTAGCGTGTTTTTTAGTGCTGAAATTCTGTAAAATTGTAAAAAAATGCTGACTTATAGGCAAAATATGCTGCCTTATGCTAGCTTGATTGCAATTATTAAGTAAAAAAAATATACTTTATAAGTACAATAATTGTGTTGAATTATGGTATAATATAATCTAAATGTATGTATATACAGGGGGCGTTATCAATGAAATTCACCAAATGGCAGGGCTGTGGCAATGACTTTGTTTTGCTTGAGTGTCAAGATGGGGCGCGTGATGATTTTGCGGATTTAGCTGTAAAGCTCTGTGATCGTCATTATGGTATCGGTGCTGATGGAATTTTGGTGGTTCAGCCATCAAAAGTGGCTGATTTTCGTATGCGCATAATCAATACCGATGGCAGTGAAGCTGAGATGTGCGGCAACGGTATTCGCTGCTTTTCCCGTTATCTCTATGATTTCGGTTTGACAAAGAAAACCAAGTTTACGGTAGAAACAGGAGCCGGTGTTTTGGTGCCAGAGCTTACGGTTGAAGCTGGTAAGGTTACCACTATCAGGGTTGACATGGGTGAGCCGCATCTTTTGGGTCAGGAAATACCGGTTTTGGGTTATGATGATAAAAAAGTAATCAATGAACCGATTGAAGTTGCTGGCAGGGTTTATCAGATGACGGGTGTTTCGATGGGAAATCCGCATTGTGTTATCTTTGTTGATGATGCTGAAAAGTTTCCGATTGCCAAGCTAGGTACTAAATTTGAACATCATGCGCTATTTCCGCGTAAAACCAATACCGAATTTGTGCAGGTTATCGACCGCAGTCATGTTCGGATGCGGGTGTGGGAACGTGGCGCAGCAATTACGCTAGGCTGTGGTACGGGATCTTGTGCTACCGTAGTAGCTGGTATCTTAAACGACAAGCTTGACAGAAAGGTTGAGGTTAAGCTTGATGGTGGCAAGGTAACAGTTGAGTGGGCAGAGAACAATCATGTATTTTTAAGCGGCCCAGCTGAGCTGGTTTTTGCTGGCGAGATTGCTGATTAATTTTTATAGAAAAAGGGACGACTTATGTTAAAAAGTATGACGGGGTTTGGTTCAGCTATTGAAGAAAATGCTGAGTATAAGGTATCAGTAGAGATAAAAGCTGTAAATCAGCGCTTTTTAGAGCTTAATTTTCATATTCCAAGGCAGCTTAATCAGTGGGAAGATGATTTGCGCAAAAGCATCCGTCAGGTTGCCGCTAGAGGCAAGCTCGATATATTTATAAATTTTGCTGACAAACGGCAGCAAGCAGCAGCAATTACCGTAAATAAAGGCTTGCTGCTGGCATATCAGCAGGCACTAAATAATATGAGTGATATACTTCATGTGGCACGTCCCGATGATGTTAAGACATTTGTCGATTTTCCGGAAATTTTGCAAGTGGATGATACGCAGGAGCTTGATTCGCTAAAACCACTGCTTTTTAAAGCTGCAGCTAAAGCTTTAGCCGAGTTTGATGCTATGCGCAAGACAGAAGGTGCCAATATTGTCAAGGACTTTGTGATGCGCCTGGCTAAATTAGAACAGCAAAAAGATAAAATAAGGGCACTAGCCCCCGCAATAGCAGAAAACTATCGAGAACAGCTCAAAAAGCGTTTGCAGGAACTTTTAGCAGAAACTGAAATTGATGAAACGAGAATTATTCAAGAAACAGCGATGTATGCGGATAAAGTAAATTATACGGAAGAAGTCGTTCGCCTTGGCAGTCATTTTCAGCAGTTTCAGCATATCATAGCGGAGGCAGTTGAGCCTGTTGGCCGCAAATTAGATTTTCTCATTCAAGAGATTAATCGTGAAACCAATACTATAGGTTCAAAAGCTAACAATATGGAAGCTGCGCGAGTAGTTGTTGATATGAAAAGCGAGATTGAAAAATTGCGCGAACAAGTGCAAAATATAGAGTAAAGGGGATTTGATGATGGACATTAAGCTTATTAATATTGGTTTTGGCAATATTGTGTCAGCTAATCGGGTGGTAGCTATCGTAAGTCCGGAGTCGGCACCGATAAAACGTATTATTCAGGAAGCGCGTGATGGCGAAAGATTAATTGATGCTACTTATGGCCGCAGAACGCGGGCGGTTATTGTCATGGATAGTGACCACGTCATATTGTCAGCAGTTCAGCCGGAGACTATAGCTAACAGAGTAGATGGCGATACGGATAATGACGTAAAAACGGAAACCAAAGATAAGGAAGAAGCGTAATTATGAAAAAAGGGTTATTGATTGTTGTATCAGGACCATCGGGTACTGGCAAGGGAACCGTGTGCGGAGAGCTTTTAGATAGTATGCCGGAGCTTGCTTATTCGATATCGGCTACGACTAGAGCACCACGCGCCGGTGAGGTTGATGGCAAAAATTATTATTTTTTGACGAAAGAGCGGTTTGAAGAACTTATTGCCGAGGGCGGTTTTTTAGAGTATGCTAATGTTTATGGTAATTATTATGGAACTCCGCTGATTAAAATTCAGGAACGCCTGGCTGAAGGCAATGATATCTTGCTGGAAATAGATACGCAAGGTGCGCTTGAGGTTATGAAAAAATGCCCTGATGGTCTGTTTATATTTTTGCTCCCGCCATCATTAGGTGAATTGGAACGCCGTATTCGGGGACGTGGTTCAGAAACTGAGGAATCACTCAAGAAACGGCTGGGCAATGCCAAAGCTGAAATTGCTATTGGTGAAAAATATAAATATGTAGTAGTTAATGATACAGTTAAAAAAGCAGTAGCGCGCATAAAAAGTATCATCGTCGCTGAACATGCTTTAACTGAAAAAAATAAAGAATTATTTGAGGAGCTGGAAGCATAATGAAAGTAACAATGAAACCGGAAATGAGCATGGTAAACCCATCAACGGATAAACTGATGACCAAGGTAGACAGCCGTTATGGCTTGGTAGTATGTGCTGCTAAAAGAGCTCGTCAGCTGGTTGATGGTGAGGAATTAAAGGATATAAAAATGAAATCAACCAAGAAAGTAACGAATGCTTTGGAAGAACTCGCCGAAGGTAAGATATCATATAGAATTTCCAAGGCTGATTTGTAAAAATGGCTAGCATCGAAGGCAAAAAAATTGTTGTCGGCGTAACTGGTGGTATTGCAGCCTATAAAGCGGTGGAAGTGGTCAGTCGCTTGCGCAAGGCAGGCGCTGAAGTACATGTCATAATGACTAGGGCCGCGCAGGAATTTGTGACGGAACTAACTTTTCGAGAGCTGAGCGGTCAGCCAGTGACAACTGATATGTGGAGCAAGGTTACGCATTTTAAGGTTGAACATATTGCTTTGGCTAATTTAGCTGATATGGTGGTAATCGTACCAGCAACGGCTAATATTATTGCTAAGCTGGCAGCTGGTATAGCTGATGATATGCTGACAACAACAGTGCTGGCAACGAAGGCACCGCTATTGCTGGCACCAGCTATGAATACCAATATGTATGAAAATCCGATAACCCAGCAAAATATAGCTGAACTAAAAACGAGAGGAGCGCTGGTCATAGAGCCTGTAACAGGGCAGCTTGCCTGTGGAACCAGTGGCAAGGGCAGACTGGAGGAGCCGATAGTTATAGTTGAAGCTATCAAGGATTATTTTGCGGATAGTGTGAAATTGGCTGGTAAAAAAATACTTATTACGGCGGGTGGCACTATTGAACCAATAGATCCAGTGCGTTTTATTGGCAATCATTCCACGGGGCGTATGGGCTATGCTATCGCAAGAGCAGCCTGTAAGCTGGGCGCAGATGTTACTCTGATATCGGGACCATCGACGCTAAGCGATATAGCTGGAGTAAAAACCGTTCGCATAGATACTGCAATTGAGATGCAGCAGGAAGTTATGTCACGTTTTGCAGATACGGATGCGGTCATTATGTCAGCGGCGGTGGCTGATTACCGTCCTCAAGCGGTAGCTAAAAATAAAATTAAGAAAAGCGATGGCGAATTAACGATTAAGCTAACACGTAATCCGGATATTTTATATGAGCTGGGACAGCAAAAAAAAGAACAGATTTTAGTAGGCTTTGCTGCTGAAACCTGTAAGCTTGATGAATATGCTAAAGGAAAGCTTGTGAAAAAGAATCTTGATTTTATTGTGGCTAATGATGTATCGCAAGCAGACGCTGGCTTTGGCACCTTAACTAACAGGGTAAAAATTTTTGACCGAGATGGTGAAAATAGAGCGTATCCTTTGATGAGTAAAGAAAAATTAGCTAATGTTATATTGACCCATTTGGCGAAAAAATATTTACAGGTTGGTTAAAAAAGCTTGACATAGTAATAAGTATAAGCTATGATAAAAGTAATCGAATATAGAAACTCATCTAGAGCAGTGGAGGGAATGGCCCAATGAAGCTGCGGCAACCATCACCGGTGGTGAAACGGTGCCAATTCCTTTAGATCATCAGATCTAGAAGATGAGAGTGGAAAATAGAAGCTCTCATTTTGAGAGCTTTTTTATTTGTGTTTTTGGTTAATGGTAATGTTTCAAGGAGGCATAAATATGAGTGTTAAACGTATGCTGTTTACATCCGAATCAGTTACGGAAGGGCATCCCGATAAGATGGCGGATCAGATTTCTGATAGTATTCTTGATGCAATTTTAGCGCAGGATCCAAATGGGCGGGTAGCTTGTGAGACGCTGGTTACTACCGGTCAGGTACATGTTGTCGGCGAGGTATCAACTGATTGTTATGTGGATATCCCCAAGATTATTCGGCAGACAGTAAAGGAAATCGGTTATACAGATGCGGAATATGGTTTTGATTACAAGACTTGCGGCATCTTAGTATCACTTGATGAACAGTCACCGGATATTGCACAGGGTGTTGATAAAGCCTTAGAGGCTCGTGAGGGTGAGATGGACGAGGCTGAGGCTGTTGGTGCTGGCGATCAGGGCATGATGTTTGGTTATGCTACCAATGAAACGCCGGAGTTCATGCCGCTTTCCATTGCACTGGCGCATCGTCTTTCCCGTCGCTTGACAGAGGTTCGTAAAAACGGCACGCTGCCTTATTTGCGCCCGGACGGCAAAACGCAGGTAACGGTTGTGTATGAAGATGGCAAACCGGTTGGCGTGGATACTATCGTTATTTCTACGCAGCATGATGATGATGTAACGCTGGAAAAAATCCGTCAGGATTTAATTGAGCAGGTTATTAAACCAGTAGTACCAGCGGAATTAATGAATGATACGACAAAGATTTTTGTCAATCCGACCGGCAAATTTGTTATTGGCGGACCGCAGGGTGATTCAGGTCTTACTGGACGCAAGATTATCGTTGACACCTATGGTGGCTGGGCTCGGCATGGTGGCGGAGCTTTTTCGGGTAAAGATCCAACGAAGGTTGACCGCAGTGCAGCTTATGCAGCCCGCTATGTAGCGAAAAATATTGTAGCAGCTGGTCTGGCGGATAAATGCGAGATTCAGCTTGCTTATGCTATTGGTGTAGCTCATCCAGTTTCAGTAATGGTCGAGACGTTCGGTACGGAAAAAGTTGCTACTGATAAAATTGAAGCTTTGGTTAAAGCAAACTTCGATTTACGTCCGGCTGGCATTATCAAGATGCTTGATTTGCGCCGCCCGATTTACAAGCAGACAGCAGCTTATGGACATTTTGGCCGTACGGATGTTGACCTTCCTTGGGAGCATACCGATAAAGCCAATGACCTTCGCAAGCAGGCTGGCTTAGACTAATAACTGATAGTTGGTTTTGTATTGGTATGACCGCCTTTCTTCGTATTGTAATGAAGAGGGGCGGTTCTTGTTTATTGCTTTGAAAAAAATATTGACAAGCTTTGTTGTCTATACTAAACTTGTTATTGTTACATTTAGAGTAGTATTTATCACGAAATCATGGATACCAAAGCGTATCCCTTTTTATTTATAGGAGGCAGATTACAAAGTATGAGTATGACGACTAATGAGAATCTGAGAAACATTGCTATTATTGCCCACGTCGACCATGGTAAGACGACGCTGGTTGACGCAATGCTGAAACAGAGTCATGTTTTTCGTTCGAATGAACAGGTAGCAGAGCGCGTCATGGACTCCGGCGATATCGAGCGTGAGCGCGGTATCACTATTCTTTCGAAGAATACCGCTATCATGTATAATGGAGTAAAAATCAATATCGTTGATACTCCGGGTCATGCTGATTTCGGTGGCGAGGTTGAGCGTGTCTTGAACATGGTTGATGGCGTTGTATTGCTCGTTGATGCTTTTGAAGGTCCAATGCCGCAGACGAAATATGTATTGCGCAAGGCTTTAGAGCAGAAGTTAAAACCGATTGTTGTTATCAATAAGATTGATAAACCGAACCAGCGTGTCGATGACGTTTATGATGAAGTTTTAGAGCTTTTCATGGAACTCGATGCGGATGATGATCAGTTAGATTTCCCAGTTATTTATGCTACGGCTCGCGATGGTATTGCTAAATACAGCATGGACGATGATAATGACAATCTTGAACCGCTCATGGAGACTATCGTTAAAGAAATCCCAGCTCCGCATGGTGATCCTGAGGCACCCCTTCAGATGATGGTTACGACACTGGAATCAGATTCTTTCGTTGGCCGGGTAGCTATCGGTCGTATCATTCGTGGTACAGCTAAACCTAATCAGAGCGTTGCTATTATAAATGGCGATCAGGAAACTAAAGCTCGTATCGGCAAAGTATTTACTTATCAGGGCTTGCAGCGAGTAGAAGTTGCTGAAGCTAGCATGGGCGAAATCGTTGCCTTGACTGGTTTAGGGGATGTTTCTATCGGCTATACGGTAGCTGATGCCGAAAATCCGGAGGCGCTGCCGACAATTAATATTGATGAACCGACGCTTTCCATGACTTTTGGCGTTAATACGAGTCCGTTTGCTGGTCGGGAAGGTCAGTTCGTAACGTCGCGCCACCTGCGTGATCGTCTCTTTAAAGAAGTAGAAACTAACGTTGCCATGAAGGTTGAAGAAACGGATTCAGCTGATGTATTCAAGGTTTCTGGCCGTGGTGAGCTTCATCTTTCAATTCTTATCGAGGAGATGCGCCGCGAAGGCTATGAGCTTCAGGTTGGTAAACCAGAAGTTGTTTACAAGACCATTAATGGTCAGCTTTGCGAGCCAATCGAAAACCTTACGATCGAAGTACCGCAGGAATACATGGGTGCGGTTATGGAAGGTCTTGGCACGCGTAAGGCCGAGCTTACTAACATGACGGAAACAGCTGGTTATATGCGCCTTGAATTTACTATTCCGGCTCGTGGTCTTATCGGTTTCCGTTCCGAGCTTTTAACTAGCACCAAGGGCAATGGTATCATGAACCATGTATTCCACGGTTATGCACCATACAAGGGTGACATCCCAGGCCGTACGCGTGGTTCACTCGTAGCATTTGAGCAGGGTGAAACGACAGGTTATGGTATTTTTACGCTGCAGGATCGCGGCACGATGTTTATCGGACCGGGTGAGCAGGTTTATGAAGGTATGATCGTCGGTGAAAACTCCCGCGAAAACGATATCGACATTAATCCTTGCAAGAAAAAGAACGTTTCTAACATGCGTACTTCATCCTCGGATGAAGCTATCCGTTTGACGCCACCACGTATTCTCTCGCTGGAGCAGGCAATTGAATACATTAACAATGATGAAATGGTAGAGGTTACGCCGGAGCACATCCGCCTGCGTAAGTCTATCCTGGATCGTACGATTCGTGGCCGTAATGCCAAGAACGCACGTAAGTAATAAAATTATTTTATTCAAAAAGGTACTTGCAATAGCAGGTGCCTTTTTGAGATTTTAATTATAATTTTATTACTGTGGATTTAGGAGTAAAATATGCAATTTGCGGGAGTAAAATCAGCTGAAGCGGAGACTTTGCGACAAAAATATGGTTCCAATAAATTAACGCAGCTAGCAACTGAAACATTAGCGCAGAAAATCATCAAAGGCTTTAAAGATCCGATGATTATGATTTTGTTAGTAGCGTTAGCGGTACAGCTTATATTGTTTGCTTTAGGGCAGGCAGAGTGGTTTGAGCCTGTTGGTATCTTAATAGCTATAATAATTGCTAATGGCGTAGCAGCCTTCAGTGAAAATAATCAGGAAAATAAAGCCGCAGCGTTGAAGGCAGCTGAAGAAGCCCGTGAGCTGACGAAAGTCATCCGTGATGGTTATTTGCAGGAAATTCATGTTGATGACATCGTAAAGGGCGATATTGTCTATTTGCAGGCTGGCGATAAAATCCCAGCCGATGGATTAATGCAAGCAGGGCTTATAGAGGTCAATCAGGCAGCGCTTAATGGTGAAACAGACGAAGCTGAAAAAGTTGCTTATCCCCAACAACGTCCTGAGTATGATGCAAATGATCTTTTAAATGCTTATTATATATATCGAGGCACCATTGTTTGTGGCGGTGAAGGTTATTTTGCAGTAAAAGTTACTGGTGACAGGACGCTGTTTGGCAAGCTGGCGCTTGAGGTGCAAAGCAAACAACGCAAAACACCACTGCAAGTAAAGCTGGAAAAATTAGCCAAGCAGATATCGGCTTTTGGTTACGCAGGAGCAATAGCTATCATCGCTGGGGTTATAGGTAAAGCTATCTTTAGCGGCAATTTGCCATTAGATATAATAGGCTGGATAAGACTCATTATTGATGCTGTTACCGTCGCTGTTACGATAATTGTTTGCGCCGTACCAGAGGGGCTGCCGATGCTTACCTCGATACTGCTTTCCGTGCAGAGCCTGCGCATGGCTAAAGATAACGTACTGGTTCGCCGTATTAATGGTTTAGAAACCGCTGGCAGTATCAGTTTGTTATTTAGTGATAAAACGGGTACTATTACGGAATGCAAGCTTTCTGTAGTTGAAATTGCTTTAGGCAGTGGCAAAGTTTATGCTGATTTAAAAACGATGGCTAAAAAATACTTGACTGCTATAACTATAGGTACTGGTGTTAATAATGCAGCGGCGTTTAGTCAAGGTGAAATTATTGGTGGCAACAGCACCGATAGAGCGCTGATGCAAATGCTGGTAAAGGCAGATTTAGCTGCAGATATTGATAAAGCACCGGTAGTAGAATACCAGCCGTTTAATTCCGCTAAAAAATATTCAGCTGTTACTTATAGACATAATTTTGGGGAAATTTATTATGTAAAAGGTGCGCCGGAACGTATTTTGTCATTATGCACCACTTATATTGATGCTGTTGGCAAAGTACAGCCTTTAATAGATAAATCACCGCTTGAACAGTATATGAAGGTGCAGGCAGCTAAATCAATGCGGATGCTGGCCGTAGCTAAAGGTACTAGTGAGGCTAGCGAATTAACGCTTATCGGCATAATATGTATTCGGGATAATGTTCGCAAGGCGGCAATACTGGCAGTTAAGGAAGCACAAAACGCTGGTATACAGGTCGTAATGGTAACTGGTGACCGTAAGGAAACAGCAGTTGCTATCGCTAAAGAAGCTGGTATTATACAGTCAGCAAATGATTTAGTGCTGACGTCAGATGAGTTAAAGCAAAAATCAGATGCGGAAGTAAAAAAAATATTGCCAAGACTGAGAGTAGTTGCTAGAGCCTTGCCAACCGACAAGAGCCGGCTGGTAAAACTGGCACAGGATTTAGATTATGTTGTGGGCATGACTGGCGATGGTGTAAATGATGCGCCGGCATTGCGTAAAGCTGACGTTGGGTTTGCGATGGGCAGTGGTACTGAGGTAGCAAAGGAAGCGGGCGATATTACGATTCTCGATGATAATTTTTCCTCGCTGTGCAAAGCAATACTATACGGACGGACGATGTTTAAAAGTATTCGGAAATTCCTTATTTTCCAGCTAACGGTAAATGTCGCTGCTGTTTTTACTTGTTTTATCGGACCTATGCTAGGAGAAAATGTGGTCTTGACCGTTATCCAGCTCCTCTTAATCAATTTAGCGATGGATACCCTGGCGGCATTGGCTTATGGCAGTGAGCCTGCCCTATTAGAATACATGCAAGAAAAACCAATACCGCGTCAGGCAGGTATCGTGACGAAAGCTATGCTGAATGAAGTAATGCTAGGCGCTGGTTATATAACCATAATATGTTTGGCTATTTTATTTTTTGCTCCCGTGCGCAGTCTCTTTGGACCGGTTGATATTACTTACCTCAAGTCAGCTGTATTTGCAACCTTTATGATGGTCATTACTTTCAATGGCTTTAATGCTAGAACCGAGCATATAAACGTTTTGAATAATATCAGGGGCAATATGAATTTCCTTGTCGTAATGGGCTCGATTATTGTTATTCAATTTGTATTTGTCACCTTTGGTGGTCAAGCGCTTAGCGTCGAGGCGTTATCACTAGCTTCATGGTTATTATGTGCAGCAATGGCAGTGCTTATTATCCCGTTGGATATGATTAGAAAAATGCTTATCAAATTGATAAAGTAACGGGTTTTGACTTGACAAAGGGAAATGGCGGGTCGTATAATAGGGACAGTTTCAAAAAGAAATGGCAAAGAGCAAGACAAGATAGCAAAGAGTTCATTCGTTAGAGAGAAGCATCATGGCTGCAAGTGCTTTGGTTAGAGCTTTGTTATTACCACTTGTGAGCTGGCTAGCGAACTAGTCCGGAGCAAAACTTCGTTATCAAAAATAAGCGGTCATGCAGCGCATGACAAGCAGGGTGGAACCGCGAAACATAAGTCTCGTCCCTTCATAGGGATGGGGCTTTTTTGTGTATATAGGAGGAATAACTATGGTAAATGTAACCTTGAAGGATGGTTCAGTTAAAGAAATCGAAGCTGGCACTACTTTATTGGACTTTGCTAAAAAACTTAGCAATAGCTTAGCTAAAAAAGTTTTGGCTGGCAAAATTGATGACAAAACCGTTGATTTAACGACGGCTATTAATGCTGACTGCAAGGTTGAGCTGTTGACCTTTGAGGATGCTGATGGGCGCTGGGCATTGCGTCATACCGCATCCCATATTTTAGCGCAGGCCGTAAAACGCCTGTATAAAGACAGCAATGTAAAGCTTGCTATCGGACCAGCTATCGACAACGGCTTCTATTATGATATTGACATGGATAAACAGCTCGGTGAAGCTGATCTGAAAAATATCGAAAAAGAAATGAAAAAAATCGTTAAAGAGAATCTGAAGCTTGAGCGCAAGGAAGTAAGCCGTGCCGAAGCCTTAAAGCTTTTTACAGAAAAAGGCGAATGCTACAAGGTAGAACTCATAAATGATTTACCAGAAGATGCTTTGATTACGCTTTATACGCAGGGCGAGTTTACTGACCTGTGCGCAGGTCCGCATGTCGTGGCTACTGGCAAGGTTAAGGCTTTGAAACTCCAAAGCATTGCTGGTGCTTACTGGCGGGGTGATGAAAAGAATAAAATGCTGCAGCGCATCTATGGTACTGCTTTTGAAAAACAGGCTGACCTCGATGAATACCTCAATATGCTGGAAGAAGCTAAAAAACGTGACCATCGCAAGCTTGGCAAAGAGCTCGATCTCTTTAGCCTGCATGAGGAAGGCCCAGGCTTCCCGTTCTTCCACCCAAATGGCATGGTTATCCGCAATGAACTCATAAATTACTGGCGGGAAGTTCATCGCCGTTATGGCTATCAGGAAATCAAAACGCCGATGATTATGAACCGCAAGCTTTGGGAACAGTCTGGTCACTGGGATCATTATGCCGAAAACATGTACTTCACTAAAATTGATGGTGAAGACTATGCGATTAAACCGATGAACTGTCCTGGCGGTATGCTGGTATATAAATCCAAACAGCACAGCTATCGCGATTTGCCACTGCGCTTAGGCGAACTAGGTCTTGTTCATCGTCATGAAAAATCCGGTGAGCTTCATGGCCTTTTCCGGGTACGCAACTTCACGCAGGATGATGCTCATCTTTTCTTGACGCCAGCTCAGATAGAAAAAGAAATTCAGCATACTATTGACCTTTTTGATGAAGTATATAGTACCTTTGGTCTTACCTACACGGCAGAGCTTTCTACGCGTCCGGATGATTCAATGGGTTCAGATGAAATTTGGGAAAAGGCTACCAATGCGCTGCGCAACGCTTTAGAGCATCGTGGACTTGACTATATCGTTAACGAAGGTGATGGTGCTTTCTATGGACCAAAGATTGACTTCCATCTGCGTGATTCCATTGGTCGTACTTGGCAGTGTGGTACCATCCAGCTCGATATGCTCATGCCAGAAAAATTTGAACTGACTTATGTTGGTGAAGATGGTGAAAAACATCGTCCGGTTATGCTCCATCGCGTAGTATATGGATCGATTGAACGCTTTATCGGTATTCTTATCGAAAACTATGCTGGTGCTTTCCCAGTATGGATGGCGCCAGTTCAGGCTCGTATTATACCGATTACGGAGCGTCATGCTGACTATGCGTATGAACTCAAAAAGAAAATGTTTGACCTTGGACTGCGCATTGAAGTTGACGATCGCAATGAAAAAGTCGGCTATAAAATTCGTGAGAGCCAGGTTAAAAAGACACCGTATACGCTGGTAGTCGGTGATCAGGAAGCAGCTGACCAGACAGTAACTGTCCGTAAACATGGTGAAAAAGACAGCGAAACGATGACGGTAGATAACTTTATCGCTTACTTGCAGGATAAAATTGTCAGCAAAGCTGAAAAATATTAACTATAAAATTTAATATCAGCTAAAAATAAGGCTGTTGCCGTAAGGTGACAGTCTTATTTTTATGTCTGAAAAGCTGTGTCCAAGCTAGAACATGATGCTTAGACACAGCTTTTTTATTTTTGCGGGCGGGATTAAATAAGTTGTTAATGAAAAACAATTTTTTGCGATCGTGTCTTGCGGGGGGGGGGCATCTGTGTTATAGTAAAGTATATTATCAACAGGTGATGGAAGAAGAGGAGAAATTATGTTTTGCATTAAGCAATCTGATGAAATGATAAATAAGACATTTAGACTGCCAGTAAAGCTAGTAGATGAACTAACGGAAGTGGCTGAGGATAAACATGTATCAGTCAATAGTCTGGTGCGCCAGTGCTGTGAATATGCCTTAAGTAATTTGCCAACCAACGATGCGGAGGAGATGAATTAATGGAAAACAAAGAAGATAGCATAGACCTTGGTCGCTTAGCCAGCATCATGTGGGATCGGAAAAAAGTAACCGGCGGCATAATAGCCGGCTGTACGGCTATAGCTATTGCAACTGCTTTTATCCTGCCTAAGCAGTATGAATCAACAACGCTCGTTCAGACTAGAAGCGCAGGAAATGACATCAGCGGCATGAAAGCCATGGCAGCTGCTATGGGGGTAAATGTCGGTGGCAGTGGATCTAATGCCAGCCCTTTAAACTACATCGAACTCATGAAAAGCCGGACGGTACTAGATCCTATCATCGACAACATGGACTGGGACGATCCGAAAAAGAAACCGACGGCTAAAGCTTTTGCTAAGAGCAATCTTGACATCAAAAATACGAAACAGACTAATCTTATCACGGTAACAGCCAAAGGACGGACACCGGAAGAAGCACAGATGATATCGCAGGGCGTAGTGGATAACTTCCTTGCCATGCAGACTGACAAAAACCAGCAGACGCAGAGCTTGCTGGTTAAATTTCTAAACGACCGTATCGAGAATGCAAAAAAAGAAAGTGATGAAGCAGCGCAAAAGCTGGCGGATTTCTCACGGGAAAATAAAATCTATAGTCCAGATGATCAGGTGAAGCTTGCGATAACGCAGCTTGATGCCTATGACAAAGCAGTAAGTGATATGCAGGCTCAGCAAAAATCAGCGCAGGCACAATATGATGTTGCCACGCAAAAGCTCGGCGAGCAAAAAGCTGGTGCCAAAGCCTATAACATCAATGACAATAGCACGGTACAGAGTATCCGCAGTCAGATAGTAGCCAAAGAAGTAGCTCTTACAGAACTTCGTCAGCGCTACACCGATCAGTATCCGGATGTCATAGCGGCGCAAAAACAGTTAAATAAACTGCGTCAATCGCTGGTAACGGAAGTAAATAATGTCGTTGACTCTAACGCAGCTACCTTAAATACCGCGCAGATGGAACTTCTGAAAAATCAAGCAGTAGCGCAGGCTCAGGCAAGCGCTGCCGCAGCCAGTGAAGAAGCCATCAAAGGCAAAAGAGCTGAAAAAGAAAAAGAACTAGGCGAATTTCCCGATAACGCCATGACCTACATGCAGCTAGACCGTGACGCCAAAATCAAACAGCAGATATATACCAGCCTCGTCAACCAGTGCGAACAGGACAAAATCCAGGAAGCAATGGAAAGTATGGACATACAGGTGATTGACCCAGCAGACTTGCCAGAAGAAGATAAACCCGCTTTTCCTAGCAAGAAATTATTTGCAGTTATTGGGTTAGTGTTAGGGGTACTATTAGCCTTTATTTATGGATTATTTAAGTACAAGAAAAATTGATAAAGCTATGGACTAATTTTAGGAAGTGTTATTGATTGCATATTTTTAATAATTTTGGTAATAAAAGCAAGCTGCTATTAATTGATATAGTGATTTTGACTTTGATGCCGGTGATAGCACTGTTGCTCAGGTTTGAAGGAGAAATTCCAATTGCGCAGTACGTTGCTTTGAAGATGTACTTACCGGCAACGGTAATAATAAGTATTTTTATATTTCATTTTTATGGTATGTATCACCGAATTTGGCATTATGCTCGTTTGCGTGATTTTTACGCTATTGTTGGCTCAATTACTCTGTCGACAGCTGTGATTTTTTTGATTGGGACTTTTACCGCAAACATTATTCCTAAAAGTGTTTATCTTATAGCTTGGATGCTGGAGCTAGGCGGAGTTGGAGTTTCTCGCTTGTTTTATAAAATTAATGTAAATTGGCTAAATGACAGTAAATCGCCAGCTGAAAAGAATCTGCTGATTGTTGGTGCTGGTGATGCCGCGGCTATGCTGGTTCGGGAAATAGAACAGAATGATGATGCGTCACTGGTGCATATAGTTGGTTTTGTAGATGATGATACTAGCAAGGTTGGCAGTTTGCTTGCTGGCTTTCCGGTACTAGGAGCAATTGATGATATTAACAAAATTACACGAAAATCGTCGATAGATGAAATCATAATTGCTATACCATCAGCTGAAGGAAGCGTTATTCGCCGGATTGCAGATATGTGTCGTTTAGCAGGAATAGAAACAAAAATCATGCCCAGTCTCTACGAAATGATGGATTCAGCTAGAGCACATGTAGGTATGAAGGAAGTGCGCGATATACATTTGGAGGACTTATTGCGTCGTGATCCTATCCAGCTTGATTTTGATAAAATTACCAGCTATATCAAGGGCAAAACTGTTCTGATAACTGGTGCTGGCGGTTCAATCGGTTCAGAATTAGCTAGACAAATAAGCAGGGTTGGAGCTAAAGAAATTTTACTTTTAGGACGTGGGGAAAATAGTATTTATGAAATTTATCAAGAATTAAAAGTGAAATTTCCGCAGCAAAGCTATCGTACTATTATTGCTAATATTACCGATAAAGAAAGAATGGAAGAAATATTTAAACTTTATAAGCCGCAGGTAGTATTTCATGCGGCTGCTCATAAGCATGTACCTTTGATGGAAATTCAGCCAGTAGAAGCGGTTCATAATAATATTTTTGGTACGAAAAATGTTGCCATGTTAGCAGATGAATATCAAAGTGAAATTTTTGTACTAATATCGACTGACAAGGCGGTAAATCCGACTAGCGTTATGGGGGCTACCAAGCGTACAGCTGAGCTTATACTTCAGGAAATCAATAGTCATAGCAAGACAAAATTCGTTACGACTAGATTTGGCAATGTCCTTGGCAGTCGTGGCAGTGTTGTACCACTGTTTGAACGGCAGATAGCCGCAGGAGGTCCGATAACTGTGACGGACAAAGAAATGACAAGATTCTTTATGACGATACCTGAAGCAGTGCAACTCGTATTGCAAGCTGGAAGCCAAGCTGAAGGTGGCGAAGTATTTCTCTTTGATATGGGAAAACCAGTAAAGATTAATGATATGGCGTGTGATCTTATAAAATTACATGGACTAGTACCTAATAAAGATATAAAAATCGTCTATACGGGACTGCGTCCCGGTGAAAAGCTCTATGAAGAACTGCTCACCAGCGAAGAAGGCACTACCAGTACTAAACATAAAAAAATCTTTAAGGCCAAAATACAACCAATTGATGAAAATGAATTAAAAAACAGTTTGCAGACATTGCAAAATACCCGTAATCGGTTGGAGATACTAAAAACGCTGAAACAGATGATCCCAACGTATAAAAGTAAGCAGTTAGAAACGGATAAATAACCAATGGATAAGGGGAAATAAAAAATGTTTGATAATAAAGAACGGTTTGCTCCATTTGCTAATAAAGTGTGGTTGTCATCGCCAACTATGCATGGAAAAGAAATTAAATATATGACTGAAGCTTATGAAACTAATTGGATGAGTACGGTCGGTGCCAATATTAATGCAGTTGAAAAGGAAATTGCGAATAAGGTTGGATGTAAATATGCGGTTGCGCTTAGTGCGGGTACAGCAGGATTACATTTAGCAACGCGTTTAGCCGGTGAAAAAATATATGGAAATCATATGGTACAAACAGGTTCATTACATGGTCATAAAGTATTTTGTTCAGATATGACATTTGATGCAACGATAAATCCAGTGGCTTACGAAGGTGGCGAAGCCGTATTTATTGATAGTGAATATGAAACTTGGAATATGGATCCAATAGCATTAGAAAGAGCTTTTGAGCAGTATCCTGATGTTAAGTTAATAGTTTTAGCTCACCTGTATGGGACGCCAGGTAAGATTGATGAAATATGTGCTATTGCTAAAAAGCATAACGCTTTGATAGTAGAAGATGCAGCAGAAAGTTTAGGTGCTGAATATAAGGGAAGACAAACGGGAACCTTTGGTGATTTCAATGTAGTAAGTTTTAATGGTAATAAAATCATTACTGGAAGTTCAGGCGGAATGTTTTTGACAGATAGCAAAGACGATGCGCAAAAAGTTCGCAAATGGAGTACCCAATCACGAGAGAGTGCTCCTTGGTATCAGCATGAAGAAGTTGGCTATAACTATCGTATGTCTAATGTTATTGCAGGTGTGGTTCGTGGACAAATTCCTTATTTAGAAGAACATATTGCGCAAAAAAAAGCTATTTATCAACGCTATCGTGACGGTTTACAAGGATTGCCAGTGTGTATGAATCCGTACGATAAAAATGTTTCAGTGCCTAATTTTTGGCTCAGTTGTTTGACAATCAACGTGGAAGCTATGTGCAAAACAGTACGTGGTGATAATGATTCGGTATTTATTAGGGAAAAAGGAAAATCATGTCCGACTGAGATATTATCAGCGTTAGCTAGCATAAATGCAGAAGGCAGACCAATATGGAAGCCGATGCATTTACAACCAATTTATCGCAGTAATGCTTTTATTACTCGCTATGGAAATGGAAGAGCAATAACCAATGCATATAGCAAAAATGTTTATTTTGGCAAAGATGGCAGAGCGTTAGATGCAGGAGCAGATATTTTTAATCGAGGTTTGTGTTTGCCATCAGATAATAAAATGACGATGTCTGAACAAAATGAAATTATAGCAGTCATACGAGCTTGTTTTGAATAGAGGTAATTGTGTATAAAAAATTTTTTAAGCGAATTTTTGATGTAGCATCTTCATTATTAGTATTGATATTATTATCGCCAATGCTTATATGGCTGGCATATAAAATCCGTAAGAATCTAGGAAGTCCAGTACTATTCACGCAAATTCGTCCAGGGAAAGATAATAAATTGTTTCGGTTGTATAAATTTCGTTCGATGACGGATGCCCGTGATGAATATGGCAATTTATTACCAGATGATCAACGAATGACGGATTTTGGACGGCGACTGAGGGCATCATCGTTAGATGAACTGCCGGAACTAATCAATATAATCAAAGGTGACATGAGTGTAGTAGGACCACGACCACAGCTAGTACGTGATATGGTGTTTTTTACCAAAGCAGAAATGCAACGACAGTCAGTTCGTCCAGGTCTTACGGGATTAGCTCAGATTAGTGGACGTAACAACATAGATTGGAAAAAACGCTTTCACTACGATTTGCAGTATATAAAAGACATTACCTTCTTAAAAGACATGCAAATTATATGGCGGACGCTGTTCAAAGTTGGCGGTCAGGAAGATATAGTTACTGATGGTATGGAAACTAGTGAAGATTATGGTGATTGGCTGCTTAGAAGACAGATGCTGATAAAAGCTGATTATGCGCAAGGACAGGAAAAAGCTACGCAATTAATAAAAACATGGGAAAGAGGATAATAATTTATGTTGAAAAATGGCATGGTTTCGGTTATTACGCCAACCTATAATTGTGGTCGATTTATAGGTGAAACTATTGAATCGGTAATAGCGCAGACTTATTCCAATTGGGAAATGATCATAGTAGATGATTGTTCTGTTGATAATACTAAGACAGTCGTAAAACAATATCAAAATCAAGATTCACGCATAAAGTATTATTGCCTTGAAAAAAATAGTGGACCAGCCGTAGCGAGGACAAAGGCTATGGAATTAGCCGAAGGACAGTATATTGCATTTCTAGATAGTGATGATTTGTGGTTAAAAGATAAATTAACTAAACAAATTAAATTTATGCAGGATAATGATTATGCCTTTACTAATACATCTTATCAACATATGGATGAAGCAGGTAATATGCTGGATAAAATATTAAAGGTTATTCCTAAAACAGATTATAATCGTTTACTGCTTGATTGTCCGGTAGGAAATTCTACGGTTATTTATGACGTTAGTAAAATGGGGAAATTTAAAGTACCTGATATACGTAAACGCAATGATGATGCACTATGGCTAGCCATGCTGAAAAAAGAAAAATATATTTATGGTCTACCAGAAATATTAATGAAATATCGTTTACGAACGAATTCGGTATCTAGTAATAAATGGTCACTTATAAAATACACTTGGCAATTATATCGAGATATTGAGCATTTATCGATATTTACATCAGTATGGCATATTTGCTGGTGGGGCGTTATAAAAGTATTTCATTTAAAGTAATATGTTTGTTGGAAGGAGCGTTGAATCGTGAAAATTGCTGTGGCAGGTACAGGATATGTAGGATTATCAAATGGAATATTGCTTTCGCAGAATAATGAAGTTGTAGCACTTGATATTATTCCTGAAAAGGTATCACTTTTAAACCGTAAACAATCACCCATTGTTGATAAAGAAATAATGGATTTTTTAGCCAATAAAAAATTAAACTTTACAGCTACATTAAATGCTAAAAAGGCGTTCGATGGAGCTGAATTTGTTATTATATCAACACCAACAAATTATGATCCAAGTAAAAATTTCTTTGATACATCATCAGTGGAGACAGTTATTGAAGAAGTATTAGCTATAAATCCTCAAGCAATTATGATCATAAAATCAACAGTTCCTGTTGGGTATACTGAGCAAATTAAGAAAAAATATAAAACAGATAATATTATTTTTTCACCTGAGTTTTTGCGGGAAGGCAGGGCACTGTATGATAATCTAAATCCTTCACGAATAGTAGTAGGAGAGCGTTCAAATAGAGCAAGAAAATTTGCAGAATTATTAGCAGCAGGAGCAGAAAAACAAGAAATACCTATGCTGTTTACTGGTTCAACTGAAGCTGAAGCAATAAAACTATTTGCCAATACCTATTTGGCACTTAGAGTGGCATATTTTAATGAACTAGATTCGTATGCTGAAGCTAGAGACCTTAACAGTAGTGAAATTATACGTGGCGTTAGTCTAGACCCAAGAATAGGTAATTTTTATAACAACCCATCTTTTGGCTATGGTGGATATTGCCTGCCGAAAGATACCAAACAGTTATTGGCAAATTATCATGATATACCACAAAATTTAATAACAGCAATCGTTGATGCCAATAGAACGAGAAAAGATTTTATTGCTGAAAAAATACTAGCCAAAAATCCTAAAACAGTTGGAATATATCGACTGACAATGAAAACGGCATCGGATAATTTTAGAGCAAGTGCTATTCAGGGAATTATGAAACGGATAAAAGCTAAAGGAATACCTTGTATAGTATATGAACCAACACTTAACGATAAAGAATTTTATCATTCAAAAGTTGAAAATAACTTAGATAAATTCAAGTATGAATGTGATGTAATAGTAGCTAATCGCTGGACTAATACATTAGCAGATGTAAAAGACAAAGTATTTAGTAGAGATATATTTAGTAGAGATTAATTTATTTGTGGCAGTTAATTTTGATGATTATGAATAAAATTTGTTATATACATATAATAAATTTTTAAATTATGATTTAATGAGATAATATAAATTGTGAGTAAATATTAAATATATTTAATACGATGATCATTTATTACACAGCATAAAAGATTGTTGTAGTTAATATAAAAAGTGATTTTATATTAATATAGGGGGCTAATTTGAGTAAAGAAGCTAATATAAAAATATCAGTATTAGTACCAACTTTAGGTGTAAGAAAAAATGAAATAAAAAGATTATTAACATCAT
>ERZ1034680.73-NODE-73-length-77888-cov-137.467758_pt1 | contig 77888 bp, 73 predicted proteins | sample MGYA00520639_ERZ1034680 | MGnify/ENA primary metagenome ERZ1034680 (study PRJEB33766, sample SAMN09781760) | gut metagenome | biome: gut microbiome | host: Homo sapiens | place: Madagascar | study: EMG produced TPA metagenomics assembly of the PRJNA485056 data set...
AATACCTGCCTGTCACGCAGGGGGTCGCGGGTTCGAGTCCCGTCCGTTCCGCCACTTATTAAGAAGCCTCGAGTTAACGCTCGAGGTTTTTTTTCGTCTATATTTCTATTATTGCTTAAATCGCAAAAATCCTCTGCGTTTTACGCCCTTTTTCCGCAACATTCTAAAGCCCATAATCACTTCAGTTAACGAAAATAGCATTAAAAGAGGCATATTATGGCTATCCCTGCATTTGGTTTAGGTACTTTCCGTCTGAAAGACGACGTTGTTATTTCATCTGTGAAAACGGCGCTTGAACTTGGTTATCGCGCAATTGATACCGCACAAATCTATGATAACGAAGCCGCAGTAGGTCAGGCGATTGCAGAAAGTGGCGTGCCACGTAATGAACTCTACATCACCACTAAAATCTGGATTGAAAATCTCAGCAAAGACAAATTGACCCCAAGTCTGAAAGAGAGCCTGCAAAAATTGCGTATCGATTATGTTGATCTGACGCTAATCCACTGGCCGTCACCAAACGATGAAGTCTCTGTTGAAGAGTTTATGCAGGCGCTGCTGGAAGCCAAAAAACAAGGGCTGACGCGTGAGATCGGTATTTCCAACTTCACGATCCCATTGATGGAAAAGGCGATTGCTGCTGTTGGCGCTGAAAACATCGCTACTAACCAGATTGAACTCTCACCTTATCTGCAAAACCGTAAAGTGGTCGCCTGGGCTAAACAGCACGGCATCCATATTACTTCCTATATGACGCTGGCGTATGGTAAGGCCCTGAAAGATGAGGTTATTGCTCGTATCGCAGCTAAACACAATGCGACTCCGGCACAAGTGATTCTGGCGTGGGCTATGGGGGAAGGTTACTCCGTAATTCCTTCTTCTACTAAACGTAAAAACCTGGAAAGTAATCTTAAGGCACAAAATTTACAGCTTGATGCCGAAGATAAAAAAGCGATCGCCGCACTGGATTGCAACGACCGCCTGGTTAGCCCGGAAGGTCTGGCTCCTGAATGGGATTAAGCCTCTCTGACAGCTCCTCCGGGAGCTGTTTTTACATGCTCGCTAAGGAAATCGATAAAAGCCCGGATGCGTGTACTTACCGCACGGTCGCTGTAATATACGGCACTGAATGGCATTTCCACTGGCAATACTTTATCTGCCATTAACTCCACCAATTCTCCGCGAGCGATTTCTCTGTCGATCATGTAGTCGGACAAACACGCAATCCCGTTGCCACTCAGGCAAAGCTGTTTCAGTGTTTCCCCACTATTGGATGACAAACCGTACTTCACCTCATGTAATTGTCCATCGCTACAGGCTATCGGCCAGGTATTGAGGGAAGCGGGTTCAGTGAATCCCAGGCAAATATGTTGCTTTAAATCGTCGATCGTTTCTGGCTTCCCGTAGCGGGAAATATAATCGGGGGAGGCGATAATTTTTCGATAACTGTTAAATAACGGCCTGGCACGTAAGCTGGAATCCGTTAACGTACCGGCGCGTATCGCGACATCCACTTTTCTTTCGATCAAATTAATAATCGTTTCGGAGGAGACTAGCGATAAAGTGACTTCCGGATAGCGTTCACGAAAAGGCTTAATCAACGGCATCAGAAAGTGCAGCACCACTGGAGTTGCGGCATCGATCCGTAACAGTCCACGCGGTGTATTACGCGTCTCCATAATTTCTGATTCTGCCGCTGCCATCTCCTGCAAAATTGACTGTACGCGACGAAAATAACGCTCGCCTTCTTCCGTCAGGCTAAGTTGCCGCGTGGTCCGATTAAGCAGGCTAACGCCAAGTTTCATCTCCAGCTTTTTCACCGCCCGGCTTACCGCTGAGTTTGCTTGCCCTAATTGTTCCGCTGCCCGGCTAAAGCTGCCGCTTTCGACGACTGAAACAAAAATGGCGAGTTCTTCCGACGTGGCTTTCATTTTTGCTCCTGTTGCAAAATAGAAGAGATATTTTGAATTTAATTGTCATTAAACCATCAGGATGCGAGATATGTCATCCGATTTAATGTTCTCAATAATGAGCAAATTTCTGACCGGTGTAAGCACTTGCTTACATAGCAATATACAATTGCTCGTTGAAAGAGTGAGCTAAAATCCCTATAACAGTAGAACCCTCCCGAGTGCGGAAGAGTTGACGTAATAGAGGTTTCAAAGTCAAAAGTGCGAAAAAACACCTATGCCATGCGCTATGTTGCCGGACAACCTGCGGAAAGGATCTTACCGCCGGGGTCTTTTGCGAGCATCGGCCAGGCATTACCACCTGGAGAACCGTTAAGTACCGAAGAGCGTATTCGGATCCTGGTGTGGAACATATACAAACAGCAACGCGCTGAATGGTTGTCGGTATTAAAGAACTACGGCAAAGATGCACATCTGGTGTTATTGCAGGAAGCGCAGACAACGCCAGAGTTAGTACAGTTTGCGACTGCTAACTATCTTGCCGCCGATCAGGTACCCGCTTTCGTGCTGCCACAACATCCTTCTGGCGTAATGACCCTTTCGGCGGCACATCCAGTGTATTGCTGCCCGTTACGTGAACGAGAACCCATTTTGCGTCTGGCGAAGTCGGCACTGGTGACGGTCTATCCATTGCCTGACACCCGCCTGTTGATGGTGGTTAATATACACGCCGTCAATTTCAGTTTGGGCGTGGATGTCTATAGTAAGCAGTTACTTCCTATTGGCGATCAGATAGCTCACCACAGCGGCCCGGTCATTATGGCGGGAGATTTCAATGCCTGGAGCCGTAGAAGGATGAACGCGTTATATCGCTTTGCGCGGGAAATGTCGCTGCGCCAGGTGCGTTTTACCGATGATCAGCGCCGTCGGGCGTTTGGTCGCCCGCTCGATTTTGTTTTCTACCGTGGTCTGAACGTCAGCGAAGCTTCTGTACTGGTTACGCGCGCTTCCGATCACAATCCGCTACTCGTTGAATTCAGTCCCGGCAAGCCTGATAAATAAGGTATGTCAGGTCTGCCACAGGGCAGACCAACGTTTGGCGCTGCCCTTTTTAATCAAACAATAAAAGGACAGCGCAATGACAACACAATCCCACCATGACCACGTAGAAAAGCAGTTTAGCTCGCAGGCCAGTGAGTATTTAACCAGTACCGTACATGCATCCGGGCGAGATTTACAGCGCCTGGCGGTGCGTCTGGCTGATTATCCTGATGCAAGTGTACTTGATATGGGCTGCGGAGCAGGGCATGCCAGCTTTGTCGCTGCGCAGAACGTGAGCGCGGTGGTGGCGTATGACTTATCTGCCCAAATGCTGGATGTCGTGGCACAAGCTGCCGAAGCCCGGCAACTGAAAAATATCACCACCCGCCAGGGTTATGCCGAAAGTCTGCCATTTGCCGATAACGCATTTGATATTGTTATCAGCCGTTATTCTGCCCATCACTGGCATGATGTTGGTGCAGCACTGCGTGAAGTGAATCGGGTATTGGAACCCGGCGGTAGGCTGATTGTGATGGACGTAATGTCTCCGGGTCATCCAGTGCGCGACATCTGGTTACAGACGGTAGAAGCATTACGCGATACCTCTCACGTACGAAACTACGCCAGCGGTGAGTGGTTGACGTTAATCAGTGAAGCCAATCTGATAGTTGATAATATAATTACAGATAAGTTACCGCTGGAATTTTCTTCATGGGTAGCGAGAATGCGTACGCCAGAAGCGTTAGTAGACGCTATTCGCATTTACCAACAGAGCGCATCGACAGAGGTGAAAACGTATTTTGCCTTGCAGAATGATGGCTCTTTCACCAGTGATATCATCATGCTAGAAGCACATAAAGCGGCATAAATAAAAAAGGCACCGGGGGAATCGGTGCCTTTTTTATTATCTGGTTTGTCAGGAGTCTGGCATGCTGTTGTTTTTCACAAACAACGTCAGCTTATCGCCTGGTTGCAGATTCGCAGTATCGCTGTTCCAGCGCATTACATCTTTGATGTTCACGCCGTGGCGTTTAGCAATGCTTGAAAGCGAATCGCCTTTGCGCACACGATACGTAATGCTATCGCTGTTGTTTGCCAGTCGCTGTGCGCTACTGCCTGCACCAATCGTCAAACTTTGGCCTGGCTTCAGCTTAGATCCGCGCAGTTTGTTCCACTGCTGCAAATCTTTGGTGCTTACGCCGAGACGTGAAGCGATACTTGAAAGCGTGTCGCCAGAGCGTACGGTGTAAACACGGCTGTTAAGCGGCGTATTGTCGGCAACCAGCGTCGACTGTACAGCAGCAATTTCGCCTGAAGCCAGAGATTCACGCAGTTGATCTGCATGCTTCTTTGGCACCATCACGTACTGCGGACCACTTGCGCCCAGCGTGGAGCCTTTCACGTCAGCGTTGAATGTCTTCAGCTTGCTGACGGAAATCCCCGCCATATCTGCAACCTTCGCCATTTCAACCGGGCTGCTCAGGTGCACACGCGCCAGAGCACGGCTTTCATCGGTCGTTGGCAGACGTACGCCATAACGCTTGCTGTTTTTGAGAATATCACTCAATGCCAGCATTTTAGGCACGTACTGCTTCGTTTCCTGCGGCAACGGTAACGACCAGAAGTCCGTGGATTTCCCACGCGCTTTGTTCGTTTTAATTGCCTTCATGACCCGACCTTCGCCGCTGTTATAAGCCGCTACGGTCAGAAGCCAGTCGCCGTCAAACATCTTGTTCAGACGCTGCATCATGTTCAGCGCGGCAGTTGTTGAAGCAACAACATCGCGACGCGCGTCATAATTGCGGGTCTGTTTCAAACCATAATTGCGCCCCGTGCTCGGAATGATCTGCCAGATGCCCGCGGCATTGGCGCCAGACGTTGCGTGAGGATCAAAAGCGCTCTCCACTATGGGTAGTAGTACCAGTTCCATAGGCATGTTACGTTTTTTAACTTGCCCGGCTATCCAGTACATATACGGCTCTGCCCGTAAAGTTACATCGTGGAGATAGCTCTTATTGCGTAAATATTTCTGTTTCTGTTCGCGAATCCGGTCGTTTTCCGGAATTCCCATCTTTAGCTCGTCGCCAATGAAAGCCCACAAGTCACCATCTGGCGCGATAGACGTCCCATCGTCCATCCATCGTGCCTGACTTGTAAACTTTGCTGCTTCCCCTTGACCAGCTGCAGAAAGGCTCTGTGCGTGCTGTTGAACGTTGCCGGTGCTCTGGCAACCCACGAGCAGGACAGAGGCGAGTAATATCGCTTTTGCCTTCATGTGTGTGTCAATAGTTGCTTAAAAGACGACCGATCATAACGGCGAACGGAGCCGATGACAAGAAAGTTTTATCAGAACCTATCTTTCTTTGACCTTAACCAAGCAAAACGTTCTTCAGGTTGTTGCAATAATGTTTCTTCATTAATTACATTAATTAAATCAATATCTTCCGTTCTTAAAAAAACATTAATTTGCCGCTCATTTTTCAGAATTACGGGTAGTGTTATTTGATTTTTTGCCCGTAACTCCTTAACTTTACGATAATAATCATTTATGGACAAATCGTGCGGAAGAATACTCAAAGCAAACTTCATATTTGATAACGTATATTCATGAGCACAACATACCAATGTATCGTCAGGTAACGCACTTAACTTTTTAAGTGATTGATACATTTGTGATGCTGTCCCTTCAAACAACCGACCACACCCACCAGAAAACAGCGTGTCGCCGCAAAATAGATAAGGTTTACTGAAGTAACAGATATGTCCTAAAGTGTGACCCGGCGTGGCAATTACACTAAATTCATGCCCCAAAACGAAGGCAGTTTCGCCATCTTTGACTACCTGTGTTGTTCCCTTATCTTGTGTCTCTTGTGGACCATAAACCACAATTTGCGGAAACTTTTTCACCAGTTCTTTTACGCCGCCAACGTGATCGTGGTGATGGTGGGTGAGAAATATGGCCTCCGGTTGCCAGTTATTGGCGGCAATGGCGTTTAATACTGGCTCTGCGTCTCCGGGATCGACAATCAGGCAGCGACCTGCTTCATCATTCAAAACCCAGATGTAATTGTCATCAAAGGCGGGAATACTGTTAAGATTCATAGATTACCTCTCAGTGTGAAACGGAAGGTTGTGATGAAACCGGCAAGAGTCCCTCAAACTGTCGTGGCTCCTGATTGCTGGGGCGATTTGCCCTGGGGAGAGCTTTATCGCAAGGCGCTGGAGCGCCAGCTCAACCCGTGGTTCACTAAAATGTATGGTTTTCATCTGCTTAAGATTGGCAATTTAAGCGCAGAAATCAATTGCGAAGCGTGCGCGGTTTCTCATCAAGTGAATGTTTCTGCGCAAGGAATGCCCGTCCAGGTGCAGGCGGATCCACTTCATCTTCCTTTTGCCGATAAATCCGTTGATGTTTGTCTACTGGCACATACCTTGCCGTGGTGCACCGATCCGCATCGTTTATTGCGTGAAGCCGATCGGGTACTGATTGATGATGGCTGGCTGGTGATTAGTGGCTTCAACCCCATCAGTTTAATGGGATTACGCAAACTTGTGCCGGTATTGCGCAAAACCTCGCCCTATAATAGCCGGATGTTTACTCTGATGCGGCAACTGGACTGGCTCTCTTTGTTGAATTTTGAAGTGCTACACGCCAGCCGTTTCCACGTTCTCCCGTGGAACAAACACGGTGGAAAACTATTGAATGCGCATATTCCTGCGCTTGGTTGCTTACAACTTATTGTCGCCCGGAAACGGACTATTCCTTTAACGCTAAATCCGATGAAACAGAGTAAAAACAAGCCACGAATTCGCCAGGCGGTTGGAGCCACCCGGCAATGTCGTAAACCACAGGCTTAAACTTCGACTTGATAGCCCGTATCTTCCAGTGTGGGATTCATCGCTGCGGCACGAGCCAGTTCATCGCAACGTTCGTTTTCTGGATGACCGGCATGGCCTTTAACCCATTCCCATTTGATTTGATGCTGCCCCAGCGCAGCATCAAGACGTTGCCAGAGATCGACATTTTTTACTGGTTTTTTGTCTGCTGTTTTCCAGCCACGTTTTTTCCAGTTATGGATCCACTGGGTGATACCCTGGCGGACATACTGGCTGTCGGTACTCAAAATAACTTCGCAATGTTCTTTTAACGCCTCCAGTGCGACAATCGCGGCCATCAACTCCATACGGTTGTTGGTGGTGCGGGTGTAGCCTGCGCTAAAGGTTTTCTCGCGTCCGCGATAGCGTAAAATAGCACCGTATCCCCCCGGTCCTGGATTACCCAGACACGAACCGTCGGTGAAAATTTCTACCTGTTTAAGCATCTCTGGTAGACTTCCTGTAATTGAATCGAACTGTAAAACGACAAGTCTGACACAAATGACCGCTATGAGCACTGCAATTACACGCCAGATCGTTCTCGATACCGAAACCACCGGTATGAACCAGATTGGTGCGCACTATGAAGGCCACAAGATCATTGAGATTGGTGCCGTTGAAGTGGTGAACCGTCGCCTGACGGGCAATAACTTCCATGTTTATCTCAAACCCGATCGGCTGGTGGATCCGGAAGCCTTTGGCGTACATGGTATTGCCGATGAATTTTTGCTCGATAAGCCCACGTTTGCCGAAGTAGCCGATGAGTTCATGGACTATATCCGCGGCGCGGAGTTGGTGATCCATAACGCAGCGTTCGATATCGGCTTTATGGACTACGAGTTTTCGTTGCTTAAGCGCGATATTCCGAAGACCAATACCTTCTGTAAGGTCACCGATAGCCTTGCGGTGGCGAGGAAAATGTTTCCTGGTAAGCGCAACAGCCTCGATGCGTTATGTGCCCGCTACGAAATAGATAACAGTAAACGAACGCTACACGGGGCATTACTCGATGCCCAGATCCTTGCGGAAGTTTATCTGGCGATGACCGGTGGTCAAACGTCGATGGCTTTTGCGATGGAAGGAGAGACACAGCAGCAACAAGGTGAAGCAACAATTCAGCGCATTGTGCGTCAGGCAAGTAAGTTACGCGTTGTTTTTGCGACAGATGAAGAGCTTGCGGCACATGAAGCCCGTCTCGATCTGGTGCAGAAAAAGGGCGGAAGCTGCCTCTGGCGGGCATAAATACCTGTAAAAGGCGCTAAAAATAGCGACTTGGGCGATTTTTGCAGCAAACGATTCAAAAGATGAGAAAAACCGTTGACGAAGGGTGAGGCAATCCGTAATATTCGCCTCGTTCCCAACGGAACACAACGCGGAGCGGTAGTTCAGTCGGTTAGAATACCTGCCTGTCACGCAGGGGGTCGCGGGTTCGAGTCCCGTCCGTTCCGCCAATATTCAGAAAGCCCGAATCATTACTGATTCGGGCTTTCGTCGTTTAAGTTCCAGAGAAAAATAGCCACGAAACTTATCTCGTAGCCATATTCACCCTCTAACGAAATGTGAATTCATCCGCATCCCGCCATGCCGGAAACTTTTCTCTATATTCCCGCAATGCCACCATCGACAGCTCCGCATCAATGCGCGTTGCCTGATGCGCGTCGGCAGTAGCGATAATCTCGCCCTGTGGATTAATCACCCTGCTGTCACCACGATAATGGCAGCCGTTGCCATCGCTGCCGACGCGATTGCATCCCGCCACATACGCCTGATTCTCAATCGCGCGGGCTGTCAGCAATGCCTGCCAGTGCAGAGAGCGCGGAGCAGGCCAGTTGGCGACGTACAGGGCGAGGTCATAATCGTTGAGATTGCGCGACCACACAGGAAAACGTAAGTCGTAGCACACCAGCGGCAAAATACGCCAGCCGCGCCATTCCACAATCACTCGCGCATTGCCCGCTTTATAATGCAGATGCTCATCTGCCATGCGGAACAGATGACGCTTATCATAAAAATGTACCGTGCCGCCCGGCTCAACCAGCAAAAAGCGGTTAACCGAACCAGACTCCGTTTGTAATGCAACACTGCCTGCAATCAGCGCATTGCACTGCTGCGCCTTAGCTGTCATCCAGTTCACTACGTCATTTTGTGCTAGCGACGAAGCTGCCGCTTCCATGGCAAAGCCGCTGGTAAACATCTCCGGTAGAACGATCACATCGCGCCCGGTAATACCTTCCAGTTGACGATCAAAATGGCGCAGGTTGGCAGGGCCATCCATCCACACCAGTGGTTGCTGCAAAAGCGTAATCTTCAAACCAGGCACGGTGTACAACTCCTTTATGCGAAGGGTTTTATAACTCTAACACCTTATCAGGCAGTTGCCTTAGCGCAGAATAAATTGATAACAAATGCTGATATTGGAAATATCTGATTTGCAAATTATCGTGTTATCGCCAGGCTTTAGGAGGTTAATAACATGGGCAGGATAAGCTCGGGAGGAATGATGTTTAAGGCAATAACGACAGTCGCCGCTCTGGTCATCGCCACCAGTGCAATGGCGCAGGATGATTTAACCATTAGCAGCCTTGCAAAGGGCGAAACCACCAAAGCTGCGTTTAATCAGATGGTGCAAGGGCATAAGCTGCCTGCCTGGGTGATGAAAGGCGGTACTTATACCCCTGCACAAACCGTAACGTTGGGAGATGAGACGTATCAGGTGATGAGCGCGTGCAAACCGCATGACTGTGGCTCGCAACGTATCGCTGTGATGTGGTCCGAGAAATCTAATCAGATGACGGGGCTGTTCTCGACCATTGATGAGAAAACGTCGCAAGAGAAACTCACCTGGTTGAATGTGAACGATGCGCTTTCTATTGATGGTAAAACGGTGCTGTTCGCGGCGTTGACCGGCAGCCTGGAAAACCATCCGGATGGCTTTAATTTTAAATAATTAGCGGATAAAGAAACGGAGCCTTTCGGCTCCGTTATTCAATTACGCGGCTTCAACTTTCCGCACTTTCTCCGGCAACTTTACCGGCTTCGTCGCCAGCTCTTCCGGATCAAAGTCATCAACGTTAATACTGCGCAGACGGCTTTCTTCAGCTTTCACAAGAATAGCGGCTTCATCTTTATCAATCAGCCCCTTCGCCAGCGCGTTATGCGCCAGTTCATCCAGACGGGTAAACGGCAGGTTTTTACCCAGCTCTTTACAGATCCGCTGATGAATTGGGTCGGCGGCAATCACATCCACCAGCGCCTCTTCCAGTAAACCAACCGGGTTATGCTCGCTCGGGGTCAGGTACTGACCGCGACCAATACGTGAACGGGTGGCGTTCGGCACTTGTAAAATCTTCGCCACCTTATGATCCAGCTTGTCAGACGGTGCCAGATAATGACGTCCGGTCGGGAAGATCACCACATTCAGCAGCCCGGCAACCACGCGGTTCGGGAAGTTTTGCAGTAAATCGTCCATCGCCTGCTCTGCCTGATACAGCGCATCCTGTACGCCCCAGTGCACCAGCGGCAGGTCGGCTTCATTACGGCCTTCGTCGTCATAACGCTTCAGAACGGCAGAGGCGAGGTAAAGCTGACTTAAAATATCCCCCAGACGGGCCGAGATACGCTCGCGACGTTTCAGGCTGCCGCCCAGCACCGCCATCGAGACATCAGAAAGCAGGGCGAGGTTGGCGCTCAGGCGGTTCAGGTGCTGATAGTAGCGTTTAGTGGCATCGCCGGTTGGCGTGCTGCTGGTTAAACCGCGCGTCAGGCCCAGCCAGAAGCTGCGAACTTTGTTGCTACCGACGTGACCGATATGTTTGAACAGCAGTTTATCGAACGCATTTACGTCATTGTTCTTCGCCGCTTCCATCTCTTCCAGCACGTACGGATGGCAACGAATCGCTCCTTGTCCGAAGATCATCATGCTGCGGGTCAGAATGTTAGCCCCTTCAACGGTGATGGCAATCGGTGCGCCCTGGTAAGCACGGGCCAGGAAGTTGCTTTGCCCGAGCATAATGCCTTTGCCACCAGTGATATCCATCGCATCAATAATCGACTGCTGCCCACGGTGGGTACAGTGATACTTAACGATAGCCGACAGCACGGCAGGTTTTTCACCGAGCATAATGCCGTAGGTAATCAGCGATGCCGCAGCATCCATTACATAAGCGTTTCCGGCAATACGCGCCAGCGGCTCTTCAATCCCTTCCATCTTACCAATAGAGATTTTGAACTGACGGCGGATGTGCGCATACGCACCCGTTGCCAGCGCTACCGATTTCACGCCGCCGGTTGAGTTGGAAGGCAGGGTGATACCGCGGCCTACCGAGAGGCACTCCACCAGCATCCGCCAGCCTTGCCCGGCCATTTTCGGCCCGCCGATGATGTAATCGATCGGCACGAAGACATCTTTACCGCGCGTCGGTCCGTTCTGGAACGGTACGTTCAGCGGGAAGTGGCGACGACCAATTTCCACGCCCGGCGTGGTGGTCGGGATCAGCGCACAGGTAATACCTAAATCTTCTGCGCCACCCAGCAGTTTTTCCGGGTCGGAGAGTTTAAACGCCAGACCAAGCACGGTCGCAATCGGTGCGAGCGTAATGTAACGTTTGTTCCAGGTCAGACGCATCCCCAGCACCTGCTGGCCCTGCCACTCGCCCATGCAAACAATCCCGGTGTCCGGAATCGCGCCCGCATCGGAACCCGCTTCGGGGCTGGTCAGTGCAAAGCAAGGGATCTCCTGACCACGCGCCAGACGCGGCAGATAGTGATCTTTCTGCTCGTCAGTGCCGTAATGTTGCAGTAGCTCACCCGGGCCTAATGAGTTTGGCACGCCGACGGTAATCGCCAGGATCCCGCTCACGCCGGAGAGTTTTTGCAGCACGCGAGACTGGGCATAAGCCGAGAACTCCAGCCCGCCGTACTCTTTTTTGATGATCATCGCGAAGAAGCGATGCTCTTTAAGATACGCCCACAGCTCCGGCGGCAAATCCGCCAGCTCATGGGTAATCTGGAAATCATTCGCCATCCGGCAGGCTTCTTCTACCGGACCGTCGAGAAACGCTTGCTCTTCAGCGGTCAGGCGCGGCTGCGGATAGTTATGCAGCTTTTTCCAGTCCGGCTTGCCCTGGAACAAATCGCCTTCCCACCAGGTGGTGCCCGCATCAATCGCTTCTTTCTCAGTGCGCGACATCGGCGGCATCACCTTACGGAAACCGCGAAATACCGGCGCGGAAATCATCGACTTACGCATAGGCGCAAAGTTAAATGGCACGAGGATAATGGCCAGAGGCACCAGTACCCACGCCGACCACAGACCAGCAACGCCGAGGGCGGCTGTCCAGGCGAGCAAAATCAGACTGCTGATAAATAAGCTCACGCGGTGATAGAACAACGCGCCGAGCAGGACAACCGTAGCGAGAATACTCAAAATCATCATAACGAAAAGCCCCTTACTTGTAGGAGGTCTGACCACTTGTGATGATATGGTTGTAGTGGATGTGAAAACATTTAGCAATACGTTTACAATATAATTACAACAAAGCTCACATTGTTGCTGTTTTTATCCGCACTTCAGGTCAAAAAGTCCTGGTCATAGCACCTGCCCGTACTTCTCGCTTTTGGCGGTATCCGGTACACTGCATTTTGTCTATTACATTTATGCTGAAGGATATCCTCATGTACCAGGATCTTATTCGTAACGAACTGAACGAAGCGGCGGAAACGCTGGCTAACTTTTTAAAAGATGACGCCAATATTCACGCCATTCAGCGCGCGGCGGTCCTGTTAGCAGACAGCTTTAAAGCCGGTGGCAAAGTGCTTTCCTGCGGCAACGGCGGCTCCCATTGCGACGCTATGCACTTTGCCGAAGAGTTGACCGGTCGCTACCGTGAAAACCGTCCGGGCTACCCGGCGATTGCCATTTCTGACGTTAGTCATATTTCCTGCGTCGGTAACGATTTTGGTTTCAATGATATTTTCTCCCGTTACGTTGAAGCGGTAGGTCGCGAAGGCGATGTACTGCTGGGGATCTCCACCTCCGGTAACTCTGCAAACGTGATCAAAGCGATCGCGGCGGCGCGTGAGAAGGGGATGAAAGTGATCACCCTGACCGGTAAAGACGGCGGTAAAATGGCTGGCACAGCGGATATCGAAATTCGCGTACCGCACTTTGGTTATGCCGACCGCATTCAGGAGATCCACATTAAAGTGATCCATATCCTGATCCAGTTAATTGAAAAAGAGATGGTTAAGTAAGGTCTTTTCTCCCTTTCAAGGAGAGGGCCGGGGTGAGGGTAACAGCCTGAACCTTTGTACTTTTTAATCAATCTTCGCCGGGGGCCATGCGCTCCCGCTGTTGTGGAGGTTACCCATGTGCGAATTGCTCGGGATGAGCGCCAACGTCCCTACCGATATCTGCTTTAGTTTCACCGGACTTGTACAGCGTGGTGGTGGAACCGGGCCACATAAAGATGGCTGGGGCATTACCTTTTACGAAGGTAAAGGCTGTCGCACATTTAAAGATCCGCAACCCAGCTTTAATTCCCCCATCGCCAAACTTGTCCAGGACTACCCGATAAAATCCTGTTCGGTGGTGGCTCATATTCGCCAGGCGAATCGGGGCGAGGTGGCGCTGGAAAATACTCACCCGTTTACCCGCGAGTTATGGGGGCGTAACTGGACTTATGCCCATAACGGGCAACTGACGGGCTATAAATCACTGGAAACCGGCAACTTCCGCCCGGTCGGTGAAACCGATAGCGAAAAAGCCTTTTGCTGGCTCCTGCATAAATTAACGCAGCGTTACCCGCGCACACCGGGCAACATGGCGGCAGTGTTTAAATATATCGCCTCACTGGCGGATGAACTGCGGCAGAAGGGCGTTTTCAACATGCTGCTTTCTGACGGGCGCTATGTAATGGCGTATTGCTCGACTAATTTACACTGGATCACCCGCCGCGCGCCGTTTGGCGTGGCAACGTTGCTGGATCAGGATGTGGAAATCGACTTCAGCTCGCAGACCACACCGAATGATGTGGTCACGGTGATTGCGACACAGCCGCTGACGGGCAATGAAACCTGGCAAAAGATTATGCCAGGCGAATGGCGCTTATTTTGCCTCGGGGAGCGTGTAGTTTGATGCCAGCTGTGGTTGCACAACTTCGTGGCTTAACGGCTTGCTGACCACGTAACGGCCATTGACCACAGAAACGGTCGGTGGCTTACGGGTTTGCTCAAAGTAGTCGTAGCCCGGCTTCAGTTGCTCCCAGAAGTCCTTAAAGTTGGAATATTTATGGCGCTTCATATTGGCGTCGGTCATGCGGAACGGGTAAATACTCACTTGCACGCTCGGCTGACCAAACACCAGCGCACCAGTAACGAACTGGAAGATCTCATCAATACCCTGATTGGTCATCGCGTAGCAGCCGATGGAAACACAATCGCCGTGGATCATCAGATATTTCCCTTCATAACCATGCGCACGGTCATAGGCATTGGGGAATCCAATATTAATCGCTTTGTAGTAACGGCTGTCTGGTTTTAACTGATTACGCTGGACGCTATAAAACCCTTCCGGGCTTTTGAAATCGCCCTGACGCTGTTTTGGCCCTAAGCCGCCGGAATATTTACAGATTTTATAGCTGTCGAGCAGTTGATATTGCTCGCCCATTTTGACGTAGAGATCGAGCGTACGTTCTTCCTTGAAGATCTGGATGTAGACAGGGGATCCCATCAACTGCTGCTTATACTCTTTGCTCACTGGCGTGGTCGAGCTACTGCTGCCCAGCAAACCGGCAAACGAAACGCACGGGATCAACAACATCGCAAGAATTAATGCGATTTTACGCATACTGCTTATTCCTTGATAAAACGGTTACACACGCCAGGACGGCAAAATGGATCCCAAATCGGAATAGTCTGGATTTGGAAGGCTCACATTATCACCAAAAGAGTTTTACGCAAGCCTGTCGGCGCAGGGTTTACAAATTTCATCGGCAGCGGGCTTTACCCAAATAGCGCCGCGTGAGTTCCAGTTCTCTCAAATCGTAAAAGTTTATCGGTAAGTTTGTAAATCAGGATCCAGTCCGGTTCGACATGAGCATCGCGATAACCTTTCCATGAACCTTGCAGCGGGTGGTCTTTATAAACAGCTGGAAGCAGTAAAGTATTATTGATAAGAAGCGTCATAAGATATTTCAATTTATTCATATCCTTATGACGCTTTTGTGCAAGTTTTACATCCTTTGAAAATTGTCCCGAGTATTCAATATCCCTTTGAATCATATTTAAATTCCTAATTTATCAAATAAATCATCGGCGTCTTTGGCCTTATGAACATCAACGCCAGCTTCGCTGTTTTTAATTGATTGAATGGTTAATTGATTAGGCTCGCGTAAATCAAACGGCAATGCCTTTTCACGCGCGACTTTTGTGAGGGTTATGCGAACCAGGTCAGAGATGGTCAGCCCCATCCCGGCCAGTACGTCCGCCGCCTGATTCTTCAGATCTTCATCGATTCGGGCGCGAACAAACGCGTTAGCAGCCATTGGGGTATCTCCTGTGCTGTATATTTATTCAGCTTGAATTGTAGCTCAAATGAGCAACAGCGACAATCTATGAGTAATTTAATAAACGGATGTTTTTACATAATTAACTGAAATATATTTATTAATTTTATAATAATGGTTTATTAAGTTTGTTCAGGTACGGGCCGGGATACACTGCAACATCAATGCATGACCAGCCATTATTGAGTATGTCCTTGCCGTCGATTCCATCCTTTGTATTGTCGGGATTACTGTTGATTTGCTTGCCGTTTTCTTCATTTGCCAGCGCCACCACATCACATATCTCTTTCAGCTACGCCGCCCGCCAGCGGATGCAAAACCGTGCGCGATTGCTAAAGCGATACCACGCGCATCTGAAAAAACAGGCCAGCTATATTGTGGAAGGCGATGCACAAAGTAGAAGGGCGCTGCGCCAGCACAACCGGGAGCAGATAAAACAGCATCCTGAGTGGTTCCCTGCACCGTTGAAGTTGAGCGATAAACATTGGCAGGCGCTGGCGGAAAACAACCATTTCTTAAGCAGCGACCATCTGCATAACATTACCGAAGTAGCGATTCACCGTCTGGAGCAGCAGCTTGGTAAGCCTTACGTCTGGGGCGGCACGCGGCCCGATCAAGGCTTCGACTGTAGCGGGTTGGTTTTTTATGCCTACAACAAGATCCTCGAGGCGAAGCTCCCGCGCACGGCCAATGAGATGTATCACTACCATCGGGCAACGATTGTGGCGAACAACGACCTGCGCCGGGGAGATTTGCTGTTTTTCCATATCCACAGCCGCGAGATTGCCGATCATATGGGCGTGTATCTGGGAGACGGTCAGTTTATCGAGTCGCCGCGCACGGGGGAAACCATTCGGGTAAGTCGGTTAGCTGAACCTTTCTGGCAGGATCATTTTTTAGGCGCGCGCAGGATTTTGACGGAAGAGACGATTTTGTAGGACGGCAATACTGCGAAAAAGTTAAAGTCGTACACGTTTTTCTCCCTCTCCCCAAAGGGGCGAGGGGACAGTCCGAGACCTTATATAGTCTCCCCCATCAACTCAACGCCCCCATAATCTTCAACTCCAGCTCGTCCGGCACTTCGTTATACGACAGCACATGCAGCCCCGGCGCAAACAACCTTGCGTAGCGCGCCAGCAAAGGGCGCAACTGCGGAGGCACCAGCAGCACAGGGTCTTTCCCCGCCGCTTTCATCTGCTCCTTCACCTGCGGCATCGTGTTCTGGAACTGGTTAAGCATATTCGGGTCCACCGGCACGCTGTCGAGCATCACTTTGCCGCCCTGTTGCGCCTGATTCACTACGTTGGTCAGCAGATTTTCCAGCTCATTATTCAGCGTATACACCGTCAGCTCCTGTTTGCGAACGAACGGATGGGTAATGCTGCGCCGCAGCGCCAGGCGCACATCAGCCGCCAGCAGAATATGATCTTTGGTCACCGCGCTACTGGCAACCAGCACGGTGGCGATGGTGACGATATCGCGCAGGGAAACGCCTTCGGTCAGCAGCGCCCGGTACACTTTCAGCAACTGACTGTAATTGAGCGCCGCGCTCAAATCCTCCGCCAGGCGCGGTGCCATCGACGACAGGCGGTTATGCAACTGCGTAATATCGTCATAGTTAAAGAGGTCAGGAATATAGCTGCGCACAATCTTATTCACATGTGTGGCAATTACGCTGGCGCTGTCGATCACCTGATACCCCATATTCAGCGCCTTCGCCTTCTGCGCGGGCTGGATCCAGGTGACCGGCATCCCATACGCCGGGTCGTTCCCCAGCACGCCGTCAATCTCACCGTAGGTTTCACTGGAGGGCAGGGCCATCAGTTTATCCGCCGGAATATCCGCTTCATCAGCCTTAATGCCGTTGATGAAAATGGCGTACTGGCTGGGCTTGAGGCGGAAGTTTTCCCGAATGCGGATCTCCGGTAGCAGCACGCCGTTGCCGTCGGATATCACCTGCCGCACGCCGCGAATCCGCTGGGTGAGCGGGTTCCCCTGCGCTTTGTCCACCAGCGCCACCAGCTTGTAGCCGAGACTTAAGCTGATAGGCTCGATCAGCGGAATGGTTTCCCAACTGACCTGTTGCTCGCTGGTTTCGGTGATGGTGCGGGTCAGTGTTTCGAGGCTTTTCTCTTCCGCCTCCGCCGCCTGCGGGCGTTTGCTCATCCGCCAGCCGGTAAAGCCAAGCAGGGCGCTGAACAGCAAAAATGGCAGATGCGGCATCCCCGGCACCACCGCCAGCACAAACATGATCCCGGTGGCGGTGTAGAGCACCGACGGGCTTGCCAGCAGCTGGTGGCGCACGTCATGGGCGATATCGCCGTTGTCGCTGACGCGGGTGACGATAATCGCCGCCGCGGTGGAGAGCAGCAGGGAAGGGATCTGCGCCACCAGCCCGTCGCCGATGGTCATCAGCACATACTGCTGGAAGGCGGCGTCGGCGCTCAGGTTGTATTTGAAGATCCCGATACAGACGCCGCCGATCAGGTTGATCGCCAGAATCATCATCCCGGCGATGGCATCCCCGCGCACAAACTTCGATGCCCCGTCCATCGCGCCGTAGAAATCGGCCTCGCTGGCAACATCTTTACGCCGGGTCTGCGCCTGCGCCTGATTGATCAACCCGGCGTTAAGATCGGCGTCAATCGCCATCTGCTTGCCGGGCATCGCGTCCAGGGTAAAGCGGGCAGAAACCTCGGAAATACGCTCGGCCCCTTTGGTGACGACGATAAAGTTGATTGTCAATAGCGTCAGTAAATCCGAGCGTGAAAGCATTATCGCCGCGCTGCACGGGCAGTCGATTTTTAACGGTGGTGGGCTGTCGCCGTTAAATAAAATCAGCCCGTCTCATCCGTCAAAACCTGCCACCGTGGCGGTGCCGGAAGAGACGGAGAAAAAAGCGCGTGACGTCAACGAGAAAACGGCGCTGCTGAAGAAGAAATCCGCCACCGAGCTTGGTGAGCTGGCAACCAGTATCAACATCATTGCCCGTGATGCGCATATGGAAGCGAATCTGGAGATGGAGATTGTTCCCCAGGGATTACGCGTGCTGATTAAAGACGACCAGAACCGCAATATGTTCGAACGCGGCAGCGCACAGATTATGCCGTTCTTTAAAACTTTGCTGGTGGAGCTTGCGCCAGTGTTCGACTCGCTCGATAACAAAATTATTATTACCGGGCATACCGATGCGATGGCCTACAAAAACAATATCTACAACAACTGGAACCTTTCGGGTGACCGCGCGCTTTCGGCTCGTCGGGTGCTGGAAGAGGCAGGAATGCCGGAAGATAAAGTGATGCAGGTGAGCGCAATGGCGGACCAGATGCTGCTGGACGCGAAAAATCCGCAAAGCGCGGGCAACCGGCGCATTGAGATTATGGTGCTGACTAAAAGCGCGTCCGATACGCTGTATCAATACTTTGGTCAGCATGGGGATAAAGTGGTGCAGCCGCTGGTGCAAAAGCTGGATAAGCAGCAGGTGCTTTCACAGCGAACGCGTTAAATGCTGAATCTTTACGCATTTCTCAAACTCTGAAATCACTGTATACTTTACCAGTGTTGAGAGGTGAGCAATGCGTAAAATCATTCATGTGGATATGGACTGCTTTTTCGCAGCGGTGGAGATGCGCGACAATCCCGCCCTGCGCGATATCCCTATTGCTATTGGCGGCAGCCGCGAACGTCGGGGGGTGATCAGCACCGCCAATTATCCCGCGCGTAAATTTGGCGTACGCAGCGCTATGCCGACAGGGATGGCACTCAAATTATGCCCACATCTCACCTTGCTTCCGGGGCGCTTTGACGCCTACAAAGAAGCCTCAAATCATATCCGCGAAATTTTCTCGCGCTATACCTCGCGCATTGAACCGTTATCACTGGATGAAGCCTATCTCGACGTCACCGATAGTGTGCATTGCCACGGTTCTGCGACCCTCATCGCCAAGGAAATCCGTCAGACGATCTTTAACGAGCTGCAACTGACGGCATCTGCGGGCGTTGCGCCGGTAAAGTTTCTCGCCAAAATTGCTTCCGACATGAATAAACCCAACGGTCAGTTTGTGATTACTCCGGCAGAAGTTCCGGCATTTCTGCAAACCTTACCGCTGGCAAAAATTCCCGGCGTCGGCAAAGTCTCGGCGGCAAAACTGGAAGCGATGGGGCTGCGGACCTGCGGTGATGTGCAAAAGTGTGATCTGGTGACTCTGCTCAAACGTTTTGGCAAATTTGGCCGCATTTTGTGGGAGCGTAGTCAGGGGATTGACGAGCGCGACGTTAACAGTGAACGGTTGCGAAAATCCGTCGGCGTGGAACGCACGATGGCGGAAGATATTCATCACTGGTCTGAATGTGAAGCGATTATCGAGCGGCTGTATCCTGAACTTGAACGCCGTCTGGCAAAGGTAAAACCTGATTTACTGATTGCTCGCCAGGGGGTGAAATTAAAGTTTGATGATTTTCAGCAAACCACTCAGGAGCACGTCTGGCCGCGGCTGAATAAAGCTGATCTAATCGCCACCGCGCGTAAAACCTGGGATGAACGTCGCGGCGGGCGCGGTGTGCGTCTGGTGGGGCTGCATGTGACGTTACTTGACCCTCAAATGGAAAGACAACTGGTGCTGGGATTATGATGTATACTATTATGTATATTCTGATGTGCATTATTATGAGGGGATCACTGTATGCATCGAATTCTCGCTGAAAAATCGGTCAATATCACTGAGTTACGTAAAAACCCAGCTAAATACTTTATTGATCAACCGGTTGCGGTTCTTTCTAATAATCGCCCCGCAGGATATCTCTTAAGTGCCAGCGCATTTGAAGCGTTAATGGACATGCTTGCTGAACAAGAGGAGAAAAAACTGGTTAAGGCGCGCTTCCGTCCGAGTGCCGCAAGATTAGAGGAAATTACACGCCGCGCTGAACAATATCTTAATGATATGACGGATGATGATTTCAATGACTTTAAGGAATAAGGATGCGGGTATTCAAAACAAAACTTATTCGCCTGCAACTTACAGCAGAGGAACTTGATGCGTTAACGGCGGATTTTATTTCCTATAAGCGTGACGGTGTTTTGCCAGATATATTTGGTCGCGATGCACTCCTACGACGACTCGTTTACCTGGCCATTAATCAAATTTGAGCGAGTTGCTCATATTCATCTGGCAAATGTGAATAATCCATTTCCGCCACAGTTGCGCCAATTCAGCAGAACGAATGACGAAGCGCATTTGGTATATTGTCAGGGTGCGTTTGATGAGCAAGCATGGTTGCTCATTGCCATTCTGAAACCTGAACCTCATAAACTGGCTCGAGATAACAACCAAATGCATAAAATTGGGAAAATGGCAGAAGCGTTTCGCATGCGTTTTTGAATTTATATTATGAATAACATACAAATAAGAAACTATCAGCCTGGCGATTTTCAGCAACTATGCGCTATTTTCCTTAGAGCGGTTACGATGACCGCCAGTCAGCATTATTCACCACAACAAATTGCCGCCTGGGCGCAGATTGACGAATCTCGCTGGAAGGAGAAACTCGCGAAATCACAAGTGCGGGTTGCAGTTATTAATGCACAACCGGTTGGTTTTATTACCCGCATTGGACATTATATCGATATGTTATTTGTTGAACCTGAATACACCCGACGCGGGGTTGCCAGCGCTTTGTTAAAACCTTTGATTAAGTCTGAATCCGAACTTACGGTGGACGCCAGCATAACCGCAAAACCCTTTTTTGAACGTTATGGTTTTCAGACAGTTAAGCAGCAGCGCGTTGAATGCCGGGGAGCGTGGTTTACTAATTTTTATATGCGATATAAACCGCAACATTAAATCCAGCTTGCAAAGAAAATAACGCCCGCCTAGTATGTGCGCGTTTTCTTATTCCACAAACTGCAAGGAGGTAAATCATGACAAATCCTTTATCAATGACTCTTTGCAGACCTTTCCAGGATTAATTCTTTTTTTCTTGCCCTGGATTCGTCTGCCATTTCCTGATTTTTATTCATAAATGGAATGGTACATGGGCAAATATATTCGTCCCTTATCTGATGCGGTACTTACCATCGCATCTGATGACCTGTGGATCGAGAGTTCAGCGATCCAACAATTACACACCACGGCAAATTTACCCGACATGCAACGCGTAGTAGGGATGCCAGATTTACACCCCGGACGCGGCTATCCGATTGGCGCAGCGTTCTTCTCCGTAGGCCGTTTTTACCCGGCACTGGTCGGCAATGATATCGGCTGCGGTATGGCGCTATGGCAAACAGATATTTTCGCGCGCAAATACAACGCCGATAAGTTTGAAAAGCGATTATCTGCGCTGGATGACGTTGCTGAAGAAAGCTGGCTGGAGGAAAACCTGCCGTCAGCGTTAGCACAGCATCCGTGGCGCAGCTCGCTGGGTTCCATCGGTGGCGGAAACCACTTCGCAGAACTGCAACAAGTTGATGAAATTATCGACGCTGAACTGTTTGCACTGACAGGTCTGGATGCGCAGCATCTGCAACTGCTGGTTCATAGCGGCTCGCGGGGTTTGGGCCAGTCTATTTTACAGCGGCATATTGCCTCGTTTTCGCATCATGGTTTGCCTGAAGGCAGTGACGACGCGCTAAGTTATATTGTGGAACATGATGATGCGCTGGCGTTTGCGCGTATTAATCGCCAGCTGATCGCTTTGCGCATAATGCAACAGGTTAAGGCCACCGGAAGTCCTGTTCTGGATGTGGCGCATAACTTTGTTAGCGCCTGTCAAATCGGCGATCAACAGGGCTGGTTGCATCGTAAAGGTGCCACGCCGGATGACAACGGTCTGGTGATTATTCCCGGTTCACGCGGTGATTACTCCTGGCTGGTTAAACCTGTTGCGAACGAAAAAACACTCCACTCGCTGGCGCATGGGGCAGGGCGTAAATGGGGGCGCACCGAGTGTAAAGGGCGTCTGGCAGCGAAATACACGGCGACGCAACTCTCGCGTACTGAACTTGGCAGTCGGGTAATTTGTCGCGATAAACAACTCATCTTTGAAGAAGCGCCACAAGCCTATAAATCGGCTGAAAGCGTGGTGCAATGTCTGGTGCAGGCCGGTTTAATTATTCCTGTCGCGCGGCTGCGTCCGGTGCTAACGCTCAAAAACAATGGAGGGAAAAAAGGATGATCTTGCTACAACTCTCCTCAGCTCAGGGGCCGGAAGAATGTTGCCTGGCAGTGAAAAAGGCGCTGGACAGGTTGATTAAAGAAGCTACCCGACAAGACGTCGCGGTAACGGTGCTGGAAACAGAAACGGGTCGCTACTCTGACACAATGCGTTCGGCGCTGATTTCTCTGGATGGCGATAACGCATGGGCTCTAAGCGAAAGCTGGTGTGGCACTATCCAGTGGATTTGTCCGAGTCCGTATCGGCCTCATCATGGGCGCAAAAACTGGTTTCTGGGCATTGGGCGTTTTACCGCTGATGAGCAGGAACAATCCGACGCGATCCGTTATGAGACGCTGCGTTCGTCGGGGCCGGGCGGTCAACATGTCAATAAAACCGACTCGGCGGTACGCGCCACGCATCTGGCATCCGGTATTAGCGTGAAGGTTCAGTCAGAGCGCAGTCAGCATGCTAACAAACGGCTGGCGCGATTACTGATTGCCTGGAAGCTGGAACAACAGCAACAGGAAAATAGCGCGGCGCTGAAATCGCAGCGGCGAATGTTCCATCACCAGATTGAACGTGGCAACCCGCGACGAACGTTCACAGGGATGGCTTTTATCGAAGGATAATGAAGGATGAAACTGCCGGAAGGCGATTAAACGCCATCCGGCAGCAAATCAAATAATTACTTCGCCGGAATTTCTTTCAGCAGTTCAGTCAGCAGTGTCCAGTAATGGCCTACGCTTTCGATGTGAACTTGCTCATCCGGAGAGTGTGGACCGGTGATTGTTGGCCCGATAGAAACCATGTCCATTTCCGGATACGGTTTTTTGAACAGACCACATTCCAGGCCCGCGTGGATAATCTGGATGTTCGGCGTCTTGTTGAACAGACGCTGATAGGTTTCACGTACCAGATGCATCACCGGAGAATTAGCGTCCGGCTGCCAGCCAGGATATGCGCCTTTCGCTTCGGTTTTCGCGCCAGCCAGTTTACCCAGCGAATCCAGCATGCTCACCACGTAGTCTTTACCGCTGTCGATCAGAGAACGGATCAGGCAGTGAATTTCTACGTTATTGTCAGTCATGGTCACCACACCGACGTTCAGGGAGGTTTCGACCACACCTTTTGCCACGTCGGAGTTGCGGATCACACCGTTCGGGGTGGCGTTCAGCAGACGAATAAAGGTATCGCGAGATTTCGCAATCAGGGCAGCTTTATCGTTCGCAACAGAGTCCAGCAGCAATGCCAGATTCTTCTCTTTTTCTGCCAGTTCGTTTTTCAGGATCTCCTGATAGGTATTCACCAGAGATTTCAGGGCGTCGACTTTATCAGCTGCGACAGCAATCGTCGCAAAGGCTTCACGCGGGATGGCGTTACGCAGTGTGCCACCGTTGAAATCGATAAGGCGCAGGTCCAGCTCCTCCGCATGACCCGCCAGGAAGCGCACCAGCAGTTTGTTGGCATTACCCAGGCCAACGTGGATTTCACCGCCGGAGTGACCGCCTTTCAGACCTTTTAAGGTTAACTTGAAGGTTTCAAAACCAGCTGGAACCGCTTCACGATCTAAATGCAGGTTGGAGGTGAAGTCGATACCCCCCGCACAACCCATGTAGATTTCACCTTCTTCTTCGGAGTCGGTGTTAATCAGAATATCAGCCTGCAACCAGTTGCTCTGTAAGCCAAAAGCACCGTCCATACCGGCTTCTTCGGTCATGGTCAGCAGCACTTCCAGCGGGCCGTGAACCACGTTTTCGTCAGCCAGAACCGCCAGTGCAGAGGCCATACCAATGCCGTTATCCGCACCCAGCGTGGTGCCGCGCGCTTTAACCCATTCGCCATCAATATAAGGCTGGATAGGATCTTTCGTGAAGTCATGCACGGTGTCGTTATTTTTCTGCGGCACCATATCGAGGTGGGCCTGCAAGACGACCGGTTTACGATTTTCCATACCTGCGGTGGCAGGTTTACGAATCAGGATATTACCCACCTGATCGCGTTCGACATGGAAACCTTTCTCTTTTGCCCAACCAACAATGTATTCAGCGAGTTGCTCTTCATGATAGGACGGGTGAGGAATAGAACAGATTTTGGCAAAAATATCCCACAGCGGCTGTGGAGATAATTGAGACAGTTCAGACACGTTAAGTCTCCTTGTCGATCACCCGCAAAACAGTATTGCAGGTCACAGGGTTAGCAGAAAATGTTGTCAACACAAGACAGGCTTGCGAGATATGTTTGAGAATACCACTTTATCCCGCGTCAGGGAGAGGCAGTGCGTAAAAAGACGCGGACTCATGTGAAATACTGGTTTTTAGTGCGCCAGATCTCTATAATCTCGCGCAACCTATTTTCCCCTCGAACACTTTTTAAGCCGTAGATAAACAGGCTGGGACACTTCACATGAGCGAAAAATACATCGTCACCTGGGACATGTTGCAGATCCATGCACGTAAACTCGCAAGCCGACTGATGCCTTCTGAACAATGGAAAGGCATTATTGCCGTAAGCCGTGGCGGTCTGGTACCGGGTGCGTTACTGGCGCGTGAACTGGGTATTCGTCATGTCGATACCGTTTGTATTTCCAGCTACGATCACGACAACCAGCGCGAGCTTAAAGTGCTGAAACGCGCAGAAGGCGATGGCGAAGGCTTCATCGTTATTGATGACCTGGTGGATACCGGTGGTACTGCGGTTGCGATTCGTGAAATGTATCCAAAAGCGCACTTTGTCACCATCTTCGCAAAACCGGCTGGTCGTCCGCTGGTTGATGACTATGTTGTTGATATCCCGCAAGATACCTGGATTGAACAGCCGTGGGATATGGGCGTCGTATTCGTCCCGCCAATCTCCGGTCGCTAATCTTTTCAACGCCTGGCACTGCCGGGCGTTGTTCTTTTTAACTTCAGGCGGGTTACAATAGTTTCCAGTAAGTATTCTGGAGGCTGCATCCATGACACAGGCAAACCTGAGCGAAACCCTGTTCAAACCCCGCTTTAAACATCCTGAAACCTCGACGCTAGTCCGCCGCTTTAATCACGGCGCACAACCGCCTGTGCAGTCGGCCCTTGATGGTAAAACCATCCCTCACTGGTATCGCATGATTAACCGTCTGATGTGGATCTGGCGCGGCATTGACCCACGTGAAATCCTCGACGTCCAGGCGCGTATTGTGATGAGCGATGCCGAACGTACCGACGATGATTTATACGATACGGTGATTGGCTACCGCGGCGGCAACTGGATTTATGAGTGGGCTACCCAGGCGATGGTGTGGCAACAAAAAGCCTGTGCGGAAGAAGATCCGCAACTCAGCGGTCGACACTGGCTGCATGCGGCTACGTTGTACAACATTGCTGCCTATCCTCATCTGAAAGGAGATGACCTGGCCGAGCAAGCGCAGGCTTTGTCAAACCGCGCCTATGAAGAGGCCGCTCAGCGTCTGCCGGGCACGATGCGGCAGATGGAGTTTACCGTACCCGGCGGTGCGCCCATCACCGGCTTTTTGCATATGCCGAAAGGTGATGGCCCGTTCCCGACAGTATTAATGTGTGGTGGTCTGGATGCGATGCAGACGGACTATTACAGCCTGTATGAACGTTATTTTGCGCCGCGCGGCATTGCGATGCTGACTATTGATATGCCGTCGGTGGGCTTTTCTTCAAAATGGAAGCTCACCCAGGACTCCAGCCTGTTGCATCAGCACGTCTTAAAGGCGCTGCCTAACGTACCGTGGGTAGATCACACTCGCGTCGCGGCCTTTGGTTTCCGTTTCGGCGCTAACGTTGCCGTGCGTCTGGCATACCTTGAATCGCCGCGTCTGAAAGCGGTTGCCTGTCTTGGTCCGGTAGTTCATACCCTGTTGAGTGATTTTAAGTGCCAGCAACAGGTGCCGGAAATGTATCTTGACGTGCTGGCGAGTCGTTTGGGGATGCATGATGCTTCCGACGAAGCGTTACGCGTGGAGCTGAATCGTTATTCATTAAAAGTGCAAGGATTGCTGGGGCGTCGTTGCCCAACGCCAATGTTATCAGGCTACTGGAAGAACGATCCGTTTAGTCCGGAAGAGGATTCACGCTTAATTACTTCGTCATCTGCTGACGGTAAATTATTAGAGATCCCATTTAACCCGGTGTATCGGAATTTTGACAAAGGTCTTCAGGAAATTACTGACTGGCTCGAAAAGCGATTGTGTTAAAAATTTGCTAAATTTTGCCAATTTGGTAAAACAGTTGCTTCACAACAGGAGATCGCAATGACGTTACCGAGTGGACACCCGAAAAGCAGATTGATCAAAAAATTTACCGCACTAGGCCCATATATTCGTGAAGGTAAGTGCGAAGATAATCGATTCTTTTTCGATTGTCTGGCTGTATGCGTCAACGTGAAACCGGCACCGGAAGTGCGTGAGTTCTGGGGCTGGTGGATGGAACTGGAAGCGCAGGAATCCCGTTTTACCTACAGTTACCAGTTCGGTCTGTTTGATAAAGCAGGTGACTGGACGCGTGTTCAGGTAAAAGATGCGGAAGTGGTTGAGCGACTGGAGCACACCCTGCGTGAGTTTCATGAGAAGCTGCGTGAATTGCTGACGACGCTGAATCTTAAGCTGGAACCGGCGGATGATTTTCGCGATGAGCCGGTGAAGTTAACGGCGTGAGTGAAATGTGCCGGATGCATCACATCCGGCAATATCTATTAAAACTGATACGTCATCCCAACCGCGACAATATCATCATTATTAATATTCAATTTGTTATCGCTATCCAGTTGGTTGATTTTATAATCAACAAACGCTGACATATTTTTGTTGAAATAATACGTAGCACCGACGTCGATATAATTAACCAGATCTTCATCACCGATACCTTCAATATCTTTCCCTTTCGATAAGACATAACCCAGCGATGGCCGCAGACCAAAGTCGAATTGATATTGTGCGACCGCTTCAAAGTTCTGTGTCTTATTGGCAAAGCCGCCAGTTATTGGCGTCATTTTGCGTGTTTCAGAATAGAAAGTTGCCAGATAAATATTATTGGCATCGTATTTCAGACCTGTTGCCCATGCTTCTGCACGCTTGCCTGTGCCACGGCTTTGCAGATTCTGCTCGTTGGTGCGATCTGAGTTGGTATAGGCCCCACTAATGGCGAAATCGCTGCCGCCGAAGTCATAGGTTAACGAGGTGCCGAAGCCATCGCCATTCTGCTTTTTCACATCGCGGTTTTCGTTTTTCCCTTGATATTGCAGGGTTAAGTTCAGGCCATCGATAACGCCGAAGAAGTCGGTGTTACGATAAGTCGCCAGCCCGCTGGCGCGTTTGGTCATAAAGTTATCGGTCTGCGCCGAGGAGTCGCCACCAAATTCCGGGAACATATCGGTCCAGGCTTCTACGTCATACAACGCGCCCAGGTTACGACCATAATCGAAAGAACCCAAATCTTTATATTTCAATCCGGCAAAAGCGAGACGTGTTTTTTGCTGTGCAGTATCACTCTCCGCTTTATTACCGGCAAACTCAGCTTCCCAACGACCATAACCAGTCAGTTGATCGTTAATTTGTGTTTCGCCTTTAAAACCAAAACGGATATAACTTTGGTCGCCATCTTTACTGTCATTATCACTCATATAATGCATGGCTTTAACTTTGCCATAGACATCCAGTTTATTACCGTCTTTGTTATATATTTCTGCGGCCTGTACGGATGCAGATGCCACAATGCCCATCACCACTAATGCCAGAGTGCTCTTTTTCATTTTCATTCCTGATTTTAATTAACGCGCGAATATTCAGCGGGAGAGTCCCGTTGAAAACAGGAAAGTTTTTAACCTGAGATTGTTAAAGATATATTACAGATTAATAATATTCTTAAAATGTGGTAATTTATTAAATCTGTAATAAAAGCGTAAACAACTGCCGCTACGCTTGCTGATCCCGCGCAACAAAACACCATGCTTTGCTCGCAGATGGTTGGCAACCGACGACAGTCCTGCTAAAACGTTCGTTTGATATCATTTTTCCTAAAATTGAATGGCAGAGAATCATGAGTGACAGCCAGACGCTGGTGGTAAAACTCGGCACCAGTGTGCTAACAGGCGGATCGCGCCGTCTGAACCGTGCCCATATCGTTGAACTTGTTCGCCAGTGCGCGCAGCTACATGCCGCCGGGCATCGGATTGTTATTGTGACGTCGGGCGCGATCGCCGCCGGACGTGAGCACCTGGGTTACCCGGAACTGCCAGCGACTATCGCCTCGAAACAACTGCTGGCGGCGGTAGGGCAGAGTCGACTGATTCAACTGTGGGAACAGCTGTTTTCTATTTATGGCATTCACGTCGGGCAAATGCTGCTGACCCGTGCTGATATGGAAGATCGTGAACGCTTCCTGAACGCCCGCGACACCCTGCGTGCGTTGCTCGATAACAATATCGTTCCGGTAATCAATGAGAACGATGCTGTTGCTACGGCAGAGATTAAGGTCGGCGATAACGACAATCTTTCTGCGCTGGCGGCGATTCTGGCGGGTGCCGATAAACTGTTGCTGCTGACCGATCAAAAAGGTTTGTATACCGCTGACCCGCGCAGCAATCCGCAGGCAGAACTGATTAAAGATGTTTACGGCATTGATGACGCACTGCGCGCGATTGCCGGTGACAGCGTTTCAGGCCTCGGAACTGGCGGCATGAGTACCAAATTGCAGGCCGCAGACGTGGCTTGCCGTGCGGGTATCGACACCATTATTGCCGCGGGCAGCAAGCCGGGCGTTATTGGTGATGTGATGGAAGGCATCTCCGTCGGTACGTTGTTCCATGCCCAGGCGACTCCGCTTGAAAACCGCAAACGCTGGATTTTCGGTGCGCCGCCGGCGGGTGAAATCACGGTAGATGAAGGGGCAACCGCCGCCATTCTTGAACGCGGCAGCTCCCTGTTGCCGAAAGGCATTAAAAGCGTGACTGGCAACTTCTCGCGTGGTGAAGTCATCCGCATTTGCAACCTCGAAGGTCGCGATATCGCCCACGGCGTCAGTCGTTACAACAGCGATGCATTACGCCGTATTGCCGGACACCACTCGCAAGAAATTGATGCAATACTGGGATATGAATACGGCCCGGTTGCCGTTCACCGTGATGACATGATTACCCGTTAAGGAGCTGGCCGATGCTGGAACAAATGGGCATTGCCGCGAAGCAAGCCTCTTATAAATTAGCGCAACTCTCCAGCCGCGAAAAAAATCGTGTGCTGGAAAAAATCGCCGATGAACTGGAAGCACAAAGCGAAATCATCCTCAACGCTAACGCCCAGGATGTTGCTGACGCGCGTGCCAATGGCCTTAGCGAAGCGATGCTTGACCGTCTGGCACTGACGCCCGCACGGCTGAAAGGCATTGCCGACGATGTGCGCCAGGTGTGCAACCTCGCCGATCCGGTGGGGCAGGTGATTGATGGTGGTGTGCTGGACAGCGGTCTGCGTCTGGAGCGTCGTCGCGTACCGCTGGGGGTGATTGGCGTGATTTATGAAGCTCGCCCGAACGTGACAGTAGATGTCGCTTCGCTGTGCCTGAAAACCGGTAACGCAGTGATCCTGCGTGGTGGCAAAGAAACCTGTCGCACTAACGCTGCAACGGTGGCGGTGATTCAGGACGCCCTGAAATCCTGCGATTTACCGGCAGGCGCAGTACAGGCGATTGATAATCCTGACCGCGCGCTGGTCAGTGAAATGCTGCGTATGGATAAATACATCGACATGCTGATTCCACGCGGCGGGGCTGGGTTGCATAAACTGTGCCGCGAGCAGTCGACGATTCCGGTAATCACAGGTGGTATAGGCGTATGCCATATTTACGTTGATGAAAGTGCAGAGATCGCTGAAGCATTGAAAGTGATTGTCAACGCGAAAACTCAGCGCCCGAGCACGTGTAATACGGTAGAAACGTTGCTGGTAAATAAAAACATCGCAGATAGCTTCCTGCCCGCATTAAGCAAGCAAATGGCGGAAAGTGGCGTGACGTTACACGCAGATGCTGCTGCGCTGGCGCAATTGCAGGCAGGCCCCGCGAAGGTGGTGGCTGTTAAAGCCGAAGAGTATGACGATGAGTTCCTGTCATTAGACTTGAACGTCAAAATCGTCAGCGATCTTGACGATGCTATCGCCCATATTCGTGAACACGGCACGCAACACTCCGATGCGATCCTGACCCGCGATATGCGCAACGCCCAGCGTTTTGTTAATGAAGTAGATTCATCCGCTGTTTACGTTAACGCCTCTACGCGTTTTACCGATGGCGGCCAGTTTGGTCTGGGAGCGGAAGTGGCGGTAAGCACACAAAAACTCCACGCGCGTGGCCCGATGGGCCTGGAAGCACTGACCACTTACAAGTGGATCGGCATTGGTGATTACACCATTCGTGCGTAAATAAAACCGGGTGATGCAAAAGTAGCCATTTGATTCACAAGGCCATTGACGCATCGCCCGGTTAGTTTTAACCTTGTCCACCGTGATTCACGTTCGTGAATCATGTCCTTTCAGGGCCGATATAGCTCAGTTGGTAGAGCAGCGCATTCGTAATGCGAAGGTCGTAGGTTCGACTCCTATTATCGGCACCATTTAAATCAATAAGTTAGATAAGTGTGTGCCTAGATTTTCTTGCAGTTTGTCATTTGGGTACACACAGGGGACACAAAGCACAAAAGTGTGTACATTTGGTTTTGGTGTCCTCGTGTTTACTTCTTACCGTTGATATAAATTCACTTTCTTGTTGACAAAAATTGTAAGCATGTCGAATGGCAATGTAGACATCGCTATTAGTTGTTTGGCAAGGTATTTATTGAGTGTAAACATAAAAACTTTATCAATATATGCTCAGACTGATGAGGTCAGTATTGATACTGATGTTTTCAAATTTTAGGCCATAAAATGGCTGTCATTCCAATGTCTTACTCCCCTGCTACTGTAGCTCGTCGTTTTTCGATACTGGATGGAGTAACTATTCAGGGTGTGCTTTACCAGATCATCTGGGATCCAAAGACTCCGTTCGCTGCGGTAATCGAAGCTGCACCTTCTGTTATTGATGGTGATATTCGCCATAAGGTTGTTGCCACTCTGGAGCTTCAGTGTCGTTCACAGCTTGAAGGGGTGTTTGTCCGGAAATTCTGGGAAGAACAGGACGTTGCTCAGATTGAAGGGATTGTTGTCGATGGCGCTGTACGTGATGTTAGCCTTGCTACGTTTGTTTATGAAACAATAGCCACAAAAACAGGCGTTATACTATTAAGTGATAACGAGCAATATGAAGGAGGTAAAGCCCTCTGGCAGCATATAGCGCGTCGTTCAACGAATCTTAAGGTGTTTATCTTAGATACAGATTCCGCACGGTATTATCCGTTTGATGGTGATCGGATCTGCTATGATGGGGAAAGTATTCCTGAATCAGAAATCTGGAGTGAACATCCTGATCGAAACAAACACGGTGTTGTTCTTGTGGCCGAATCTGTTAATGGAAAAACCGCATAATTTGCCGATTGCCTCGTGTTCCTGGAGCTCTGGTAACCTGAAGCAGAACAAACAGGGGATAACCGGGATGTTATCCCATCTGTGATCTACTGCCCGGTCAGGCATTTTCCCCATAAAGGTCGAATCACATCTCTATCTTCACTGTAGGGAAATCTTTTATTTTTTTTCTTCTGTTCCAACAGGAATGCGTCAATTTCGTTATTGATAATCTCCTTAACAGTGCGGCGATAACGGTTTAGCGACGTATCACTTATATTTGTCTTTGACAGGCGTAAACTGGTATCGGCTTTGATGTCTTCATTTATGCCATCTTTAACTTTTCGTTTTGGACTATCCGGAATCCCTTCATGCAGATCATAGGCTTTCAGCCCTACAAGTCGTACGGCAACGTCAATCTTCTCTGTTCGTTTTTGTTTATGACTTTCTAACAAAACTTTATTTTTTTCATACCATTTTTGAAATGTTTCCAGACGCTTCTCATTATCTTTACTGAGCTCCAGGAGAGAATGAAATTTAATATTATTTGTTATATTAATTTTACTCTCTGATATCGGAGGTTTTATTCCTGGGAACTCTATCTCATTTTGGGATGATTTCTTGTATTCCTTCTGCAGACAATGACAAAGATAAATTACTGCATCCTGAAGGGTATTGGTGTGAATCAACCTCAGAAGTTCATCACGTTGTATGGTTATCTGGCAATAATCCTTTTCCCATGCAGTTGTATGCCCGGTTTCTGTATCTTTATCCGGAGTAACTGTTGCGAATTTCCATGTATATCGGATAAAATCTGTTGGTTTAAAATACTTCATGGTTTTGTTGAACCAGTCAATGATTTCATTGGAATAAAGACGGACGTATTCATCGTATATTGACTCAATTTCATACCAGTTGGCGACCCGACACAAATTATTCACGAATTCTGTACGTCCTGTTTTCAACAGTTGTTCTTTCCGTCTGATTACATCCCCGATATTTTGCTCCGGACAATCTCTGAATATTTTATGTTCCTCTTTAAAGGGGGATAGCCATTCTGGAAGGTCTGTATTATTTTTCTTGTAGAATCCGTTAACTGTTATACCAATAACTCTGGCAAGTATTGCTGATTCATCAATTTCATGATATTGATTCAGGTGTGCCAGTAACTCTGAGGTGCAGGAGTGTGCAACAGACAGATCCTGATGGCAATACCCCTGTCGGGTTTCTGCTGGAATTGGTGAACTCCAGGCCTTACATTCAGTCAGAATATTAAATAAATCATCTCCTACAAACTTTGCCAGTTCAGGTGTTTTCCAGGTTCTCGGTCCTGGGCTGATAAAGGTTGATGTTGTCTGTACCTCTTGCATCGCCCCCCAGGTTTTCAGACTGATATTTCCTTCATCAAAACCATTGTATAAATGGCACATCACATTAAGCGCATCTGTAAGAGCAGAAGGAGTGGGTTGGGGGGAGGTAGACTCTTCAATAGTAAGCTTTGGTTCTTCAGCGCTTCTTTGTTCTCTAAAGATTCTCAGGAGCTCTGTATTGGCACGTAATGCAGAGAGTACTCTGTGCTGTTCTTCAAACCAGGGGCGATATTCTGGATCCTGATATAGTTGACGTGCTTTAAAAATGAGCAAAAGGATTTGTTCGGAAACCGCCTCGTATATGCCAGGGAATGGGTGGAATTCGCCGGATAAAACACGATCATACTGATACTTTTGTTGCATTGTCCGAGTTACCATGATATCAGAAGTTTCTGCTTGCCACATATTGGTCCGCTGTCAGACAGAATCGATGTTGTCCACTGAAATGAAACGTTAATCCTGAGCCAGCCGCTGATTACGTGGATAGCTTGTATACATTTGTTTATATCCTGAGATTTTATACATTATTTACGATAATTTTCTCCTGATTGTGATTGTCTCCGTCAGTTACCTCTGCGTCTTCTGTATAAGCGTATTTGCTTCATTTTCCGAACATTCGTAGCCTGCTTCTGTCTGTTCAGCAACAGATTGTCTTTTCCTCCGCTTGTTGTAGCTTATTTTTGTGATGATTATCACAAATTAGATGGAAATATTTCACCTTCCTGCGACTCCTCCATGTCTTGTTTGAATTTTACATGGATTTATTTATATATCCCAACCTAATTTTAGTCAACAAAAATCGTCATAATGGATTTTTAATATTAATTTTTTGTTTTTATTGGTCGCGGCTTGTTTTTATTTGGTTCTATATGTCTTTATTTTTTCTATTAAAAGCCATTTTAACATTGCAATTCAGTATTTTGACCTATAAAAATCATAGTATTACATTTTATTTGCAAGGTGTTGACTGGATGAATGATAGTGACTTTCACTCATTGTTTATCCGGGAAACTTAGTCATTTCATGCTCATGCCGGAAATAAAAAGTATTGATATATCAGGAGGGGAGTATGTGGCTTCCATTAACAGATGAACAGCGTCTGGTCATTTTGAAAGCTTATGGGATTGAATGCGACAGACTGGTACGTGAAAAGGAACGATATGAGATCACGTCAATTTCTCGTACACAAGCGTGGAAACTTGAACGGGAGGGAACATTTCCACCACGTAAGTCTATCGGAAAGAAATCTTGCGGATGGTTGTTAAGTGACCTTCTCTGCTGGATACAGACCAGATGAACTGTCTGTATTTTCAGTATATCCAGTCTGTATAGCAGCTATTGTTGCTATTGTTGCGGAAATAGCTGCTATAACCGAAAGTTATTACGAAAAAAGGAAATATTTATGTCTTACATCAAACCGGATACACCGTATCCAGTATATGCGCAACCATCAATGACTGGAAATGCAATAATTGAAACTCAACACAATGAAAAAGCATCTCTGACTATGACTACAACATCATTATTAACAGCGATGTCAATTGCCTGTCAGAATCAGATTGACGTGTGTAACCCCGGAAATTTACGTGGGCCCGTTAATATTTACACTATGGTTCTGGCTGATTCCTGAGAAAGGAAAAAGACCGGGGGGGAAGGTGTTAGTGAAATAATTTTAGGAGGTGTTAAGAATGAGAAACATGAATGATATTTCGTGGTAAATAACACAGTATGAACTGAATTAACCTTATCGGTTTATTAAACATCAGAACTACAGATATTCTGTATTTCTCAGAACATTAGGTCTGAACAGCAGCTATTTCGCTATTATAGCGGGAGTTGCTGCTACTTTACTAACCCATTAATGAAAAGAGAGGCTTTTATGTGCTTACTTGCACCAGAAAATTCTTATCCGATATATGCACTACCACCGCTGGTGAGAAATGCAATAATTGAAACTCAAAAAAATACACAGGCACCTTTGGCTATGGTGGCGACATCCGCATTAACAGCGATCTCAATTGCCTGTCAGAATCAGATTGACGTGTGCAGACCTGGAAATTTACGTGGGCCTGTTAATCTTTACTCTCTGATTCTGGCTGATTCTGGTGAAAGGAAAACGACCGTGGATAAAGTGTTTATGAAAGCATTTTATCTCAGGGATGAAGCCCTGGCGGAAGAATACGCGAAACTGGTTGAGAATTACAGCACAGAAAAGGAAATTTGGGAGCAAAAACAAAAAGCGCTGGAATCAAAATTTCATAAAGAGATTCGTGCCGGTAAAGATTACAAGGCAACAGAATCAGAGCTTGAAACGCATCTGAATAAATCTCCTGTTCCGCCGCAGATACGTCGAACAATTTTTAATGAGACAACGATAGAGGGAATGTTAAAATATTACTCCGATAGCAATCGCTCTTTTGCTCTTGTATCCAGTGAAGGGGGGGTAATTTTTGACAGCCGGGCCATGAGTAAACTGGGAATTATTAACACTTTGTGGGATGGAGGTTCTCTTTTCATCGACAGGAAATCATCTCCCGGAATTAATTTGAAGGAGCCAAGACTGACGATATCGGCGATGATTCAGCCTGATGTTTACCACAAAGGTTTTTGTATGCGAAAAAAAGAACTTGTGAAAACGTCAGGACATCATGCAAGGTTTTTGATGTGTCAACCAACATCAACGCAGGGGACAAGGATAATAACCGGAGATAATTATTCATCACAGTATCAGGATTTGTTTGAACAGAGGATCAATGAACTTATTGATAAAAGCCTGGCGATGAGTGGTGAACGACGTTGCCTTCACTTTTCTCCTCAGGCTGCCAGAATCTGGACGGATTATTACAACGATGTGGAATCGAAGCTGGGGGGATTGGGGCCTTTAAGACATTGCCGGGAATATGCTGCTAAAAATGCAGAGTATATGGCAAGACTGGCAGGACTTATTCACCATTCGAGCGGTGAAGAGGGGAACATTTCCCCCTACACTGCTGAAATGGCGAGAGAATTAGCAATATGGTATGGTAATGAGTATGTTCGGTTATCCAGTCCTTTAACGTTTGAAAACTCTGCCCTGACCGTACCTGTGCGACTCATTCCAGAGGAGCTTGAACTTTTTAGCTGGATAAAAAGCTATTGCATTGAGAGGGGGAGCCCCTGTATGAAAAAAAATGACATTTTACAGCGTGGTCCGAACCGTTTCCGTAAAAAAGATAAACTCAACTGGTTACTGGATTTACTGCATGAACAAAACAGAGTTGTACCGGTTATTGAGGGAAAAACGTGGTATGTCGTACCTAACTTTGACCTCTGAACGACTTAATCGTTGAGTAACATATAGTCTCCTCTGCTACTTGCGGAGGAGACTAATGCCTTTACCATGTCAGCGTTGTTGTATTACAGAACTCTGGTACAGGTCAGTCAGCAAATATAACTGGTATAACCATGATTTACTATTGGATAGAGTGTTGTTCAGGATATTGCTGGCTTTAGTCGTGGATGAGGATACCCCCTCATTATTTTTGTGTTCAATAAATAATTAAGGTTAATTAGTATTATTAGTGGGAGTTATGTGATCTGTGATGTTGTCTTATCTCTTTACATAGTAAAGTCTACTCCTCTTTATGCTAAGCATTCTGTAAATGTGTAATGCATATATCTCCATATGCTACAGTGTGTAGTGTATGGGGTTTGGTTATGTAGTAAATTATGTTACTCACTCATAGTGTAATATTGAGAAAGTTAATCCACTGGATGTGTGTCTTGGTTTGTATTTAACACTGGTTACGTACCAAAATACTATTTGAGTATATTGTCTTTAGTTCGTACGTTATAGCTACGTTACAGTTTATGAGTAAATATAATCTTTTCTGTATGAAACAATCTTCTTACAGAGTGTGGGGTATGTTCTGTATGCCATTATTCTTTTATGGTGAAGTTAAATATCTGTAGAGGCCTTAAGCAGAGTCTCTGTTTTACTTAATGGTACGGAAGTATTAATGGAGATGTTGCCTGTGGCTACCCGGGACTGGCTTTTGTGAAGATCAGGATGATTGAATTGTGCTTTCTTAAACTCAATTATATGAGGTGTGTTTTTGCCATTGTAATTCGTACTGGTCCTCAGTTTAAGAGAGCCTCACTGTATTCTGAAATATTACTTCATTGCTGTAATGAGGTAATACAAAACAGTTTTATCAGGTTGTCTGTGCTGCTGGTTACCTCTTTTATTAATGCCGTGGTACGACGTTTCTGAACCCTCAGCATTTACGTAATTCTCTCTTCCTGTGAGTTTTATAAAGTAAGGACTATAAAATGTATAATGCCAATCCCAATTACGAAATGGATTTCATGATTCTGAAAGACGTGAATGAACACATGGATGGTATGTTTCAACGTTTTTCTAAACTGTTACCTTTCAGAATTGATTTTGCCTACAGGAAAGACACGCCCAGTTTCGGTCATTCCTGTAAGCACAGTATGTGTATTGAAATGTACCGTTTACTTAGTGAAACCCAGACGATGTTGGCGGGATATTACTGGGTAATGGAATATACACCAGACAAAGGGCTTCATATCCATTTCATCGGTTACCTGGATGGGCAACGTCACAAGAAATCTTATCGGATATCCAGGCAACTGGGGGATATCTGGAGGCGGATCACGGAAGGGGATGGTTACTTTCACCTGTGCCGGGCTAAAGATAAATATCCGGTGCGTATTGATCACGTGATTCACTATAGTGATAAGTCCGCGGTAGATGACTTACGTTACGCCCTTAGCTACCTAGCCAAACAGGATCAGAAAGAACACGGTATTATTCTGGGGCGTAGCAGGCTTCCCGAAAAAAGTAACCGCGGGCGACCACGACATAACTGAATTACAGCTGTATTAGGTATTAGAATTAAGTTTCTGTAAGTTGTTGGGAGGTGCTTGAGTTAATAGGCAGCAGAGGGCGGCTTTGTCATCAGTATAGGGGACCCGAATTTCTGCCGTGGTGCCTCAGTGGTTCGGATACAGGTAACGAATATGGTTCATAAATCTGACAGCGATGAATTAGCTGCATTGAGGGCAGAAAATGCCCGTCTGGTCTCATTACTTGAAGCTCATGGGATTGAATGGCGACGTAAACCGCAGAGCCCTGTGCAGCGCGTTTCCGTATTATCCACCGACGAGAAGGTTGCATTATTTCGTCGGTTGTTTCGTGGGCGCGATGATGTATGGGCACTTCGCTGGGAAAGTAAAACCAGCGGCAAATCAGGGTACTCTCCTGCCTGCGCTAACGAATGGCAGGCGAGAATATGCGGTAAACCCCGGATAAAATGCGGGGACTGTACGCACCGTCAGTTACTCCCTGTATCTGATCTTGTCATCTACCAGCATCTGGCAGGCACGCATACTGCCGGGTTATATCCGTTGTTGGAAGATGATTCCTGTTATTTTCTGGCTGTTGATTTTGATGAAGCTGAATGGCAGAAGGATGCATCCGCGTTCATGCGATCCTGCGATGAGCTGGGTGTACCCGCTGCGCTGGAAATATCCCGCTCACGTCAGGGAGCGCATGTCTGGATATTTTTTGCTTCACGAGTTTCGGCCCGCGAAGCTCGCCGTCTGGGGACTGCTGTTATTAGTTATACGTGTAATCGAACCCGACAGCTGCGATTGGGTTCTTATGACCGATTATTTCCTAATCAGGATACGATGCCAAAAGGGGGATTTGGTAATCTCATAGCATTACCTCTGCAAAAAAGACCACGTGAATCGGGGGGAAGTGTTTTTGTTGATATGAATTTCCAGCCTCATCCTGATCAGTGGGCTTTTCTTGCGTCGGTGCTCCCGATGAATGTGCAGGATATTGAACCGACGATATTACGGGCTACAGGAAGTATCCATCCTCTGGATGTGAACTTTATCAACGAAGAAGACCTGGGTACGCCATGGGAAGGGAAAAAATCATCAGGAAACAGACTGAATCTTGCTGTTGCTGAACCGCTGAAAATCACGCTGGCAAACCAGATCTATTTCGAAAAAGCGCAATTACCTCAGGCCCTGGTCAACCGACTGATTCGGCTGGCAGCATTTCCGAACCCTGAGTTTTATAAGGCTCAGGCCATGCGTATGTCAGTCTGGAATAAGCCCCGCGTTACAGGTTGTGCGGAGAATTACCCGCAACATATTGCGTTGCCCCGGGGATGTCTGGACAGTGCATTATCTTTCCTTAGGGACAACAATATTGCTGCAGAATTAATCGATAAACGATTTGCCGGGACGGAATGTAATGCCGTTTTTACGGGAAATCTCAGAGCGGAGCAGGAAGAGGCCGTTTCGGCATTACTCCGCTATGACACTGGTGTGCTTTGTGCACCAACGGCTTTTGGTAAGACAGTTACCGCAGCGGCAGTGATTGCCAGACGGAAAGTGAATACACTGATACTGGTACACCGGACTGAATTGCTGAAGCAGTGGCAGGAGCGTTTCGCGGTGTTTCTGCAGGTCGGTGACAGTATTGGTATTATCGGGGGAGGTAAACATAAACCCTGTGGCAATATTGATATTGCGGTGGTGCAGTCCATATCCAGACACGGAGAAGTTGAACCTCTGGTCAGGAATTATGGGCAAATCATTGTGGATGAATGCCATCATATTGGCGCGGTTTCATTTTCTGCGATTCTGAAGGAAACGAATGCCAGATATCTGCTTGGCCTGACGGCAACACCAATCCGACGGGATGGTCTGCACCCCATTATTTTTATGTACTGTGGTGCCATTCGCCATACAGCGGCCCGCCCGAAGGAAAGCCTACATAATCTGGAGGTGCTGACCCGTTCCCGTTTTACATCTGGTCATTTACCATCGGATGCGAGAATCCAGGATATTTTCAGAGAAATTGCTCTGGATCATGACAGAACGGTGGCGATAGCTGAAGAAGCCATGAAAGCTTTTGGGCAGGGGCGTAAAGTTCTGGTACTGACTGAACGTACAGATCATCTGGATGATATAGCCTCAGTGATGAACACACTGAAATTGTCGCCCTTTGTTCTCCATAGTCGATTATCGAAAAAAAAGCGTACTATGCTGATTTCCGGGCTGAATGCTCTTCCTCCTGATTCTCCCCGTATTTTGTTGTCAACAGGCAGACTTATTGGTGAGGGATTTGACCACCCTCCGCTGGATACGCTGATTCTTGCTATGCCTGTGTCATGGAAAGGGACGTTACAGCAGTATGCGGGACGTCTACACAGAGAGCATACCGGTAAAAGCGATGTCAGGATCATTGATTTTGTGGATACCGCGTATCCAGTGCTGCTCAGAATGTGGGATAAACGCCAGCGGGGTTATAAGGCGATGGGGTACAGGATTGTGGCTGATGGTGAAGGGCTTTCATTCTAAGGAGTACTTTACCCTTTTTAAATAATTTGAGCTCCCCGGGTTGTACGGGCAACAAAGAGCCCCAGTATACAGGCGTCAGGAATATGTTGTAGTAACAGGTTTTTCATCGCTTTAAAATGACTACCGGCAGTAAGAACGTCATCAAAAATAACAATCCAGGGCCTGCACCCTTCCAGTAATTGTTCATTCAGTTGGTAGTTTGCCATAATCGCTTCTGGTGAGGGCCGGTTTGTTGCGGTATGAGAGGCAATTGTTGATACGTTTTGCACAACCAGTTCCTGGTAATCCAGCCATGGTTCGTAGGTTTGCGCAATGCGCAGAATTTCTGTCATACGGTCATCGTAAGCGGCATCTGTACGGCATTTGGATGGTGGTACGGGAACAAATGTGTATTCCTCAAGATTACCGATATTTGATATGAGCATCTGAGCAATATACTCAATAGCAACCTTTTTATAGTGGTAATCAGGGAATGCCCGACGTTCATACCCCTTTTTAAGATTGATGATTAACTGGTTAGTTTCGCTGTAAGCAGCGCCTTGTCGGGGATACAGATCTCGTAAACTTTGTTTACCACCCCAGTACTGAAAATAATCGGCATCTGCTCAGCAATATTGAAACTGTCCTTAACCCATCTAACTTCTCCGGCAATCTGCCGGGAAGTCAGCAAATACTGGATAGTGCCTGGTGCAGGTGTATCGTGTCTGTGCGAGATAACCGGGTTACATACACTACTTCACTGTAGACAATATGGAAAACTCTTCAGAGTGAGAGGAAGAGTGTTCAATGTTATTTATAATTTATTTCACATTTTGATTACATACAGGAGCGGATTATTCTGAAAAAAGAATTTCAGCAATTACATAAGACTGTCAGTGAAAATTACACCTTGAATTGGCAGAGTTGATTTGTAAAATTATGCGGTGTAATAGTTTGTGACATTTGGTAAAGGGATCCACTGAGGTGACGATTCGTGCGGTAGCTATGCTTTTATCACACAGCCCCCCTTTAGATATAAAGATTAGGAATATTTCCCTCTTCGTCTGGGTAAGAGTAGGCTTTAAAGAAATAATAACATCGTGATGGTGATGTATATGAAAAATCGAGTTTTTTTAGCCATCGTAATTGCGTTTTTGCTGGCAGGCTGCGAAGCTCCATCGAAACCGCAATTTACCGATAACACAATTGAAACAACGCAGATAAATGGTGTCAATATAACTCACCGTCATATCGTTGTTCCGCCAAAAGAATTTACTCCGATTAACGAAGAATATCGAGCACTATATTCTGCTGCAGTCATGAACCAGGCCGGTTATGGCGGAAAAGTGATTGTGCAATTAGTGCCTGGTGCTACTTATATCGCCTTAGGGCAGGCCCAGGGCGGTTGGGTAGCGTTAGCCAATAAAGGTCGGAAAAATTTAATTGGCTATGCTCCGGCCAATGCCGTCGTCAAAAGTGAACTGTATGATAAAATGATCCGCGAACAGTCGAAGCGCCCGAAAACACGCCAGAAAGCGACCTGCGTGAGCGTCGATGGAAATACCAAAGCCTGCAAAAAGGGCAATAATGCTACTTGGATTCTGGATTAATCCCGCCTTTACGAGCGACACCGTATGGATAATAACTCTCTTTTACGCTTGGTCATGCAGGCGTTTTATTTGTTCCTTTTTACGTTAGTTAGTGGATGTGGTTCGTCTTCACACAGCGACCCTGCCCGATACAATCTTCAATTCCAGGCCCACTCGCAAATTAACAGTTCTGCGCCATTAAAGGTCAGAGTGTTAGTGCTGAAATCCGATGCGGAATTCATGTCCGCCGATTTCTACTCCTTACAAAATAAAGCGCAGAAAGTTCTCGCAGGAAACTTGCTTAACAGCGATGAATTTTTCCTGATGCCGGGTCAACTGGTAAAAAACCTCAGCGGGCACAGCTCGCCGGAAGCGCGTTATATAGGAGTGATGGCGGAATACCAATCACTGGATGGTAAAAAGTGGCGCATTTCTCTTCCTCTGCCAACGTCTGGCGAACCCCCTTTCTGGCAGTTCTGGAAACTGTCGGCAGATCATCTGCAAGCCAATTTATATCTTGACGTTAACGGGATCCGCGTTGTGCAGCAATAGAGCGATCCCTAACAGGAAATTTGTATGAATAAAGCAGAAAAGGTGGTCTGGACCGAAGGTATGTTTTTGCGTCCGCATCACTTTCAGCGAGCAGAAAGCTACCTACAAACGCAAATTCGCGAATGGGGCGGATTACAGCGTTCTTGGCTGTGGGGTTTCCTTGAGATTGAACTTGATGAGGCGATGCTGCGTCAGGGCTGCATTGCCTTGAGTTATGCCAGCGGCCTGCTGCCGGATGGGACTTTCTTCCAGTTTCGCGATGCTCGTCAGGGCCCGACGCCGTTGCAGATCCCTGATAACATCGCCGACGAAAAAGTTGTGCTGGCCTTGCCGGTTCGTCGCGGCGGTCGGGAGGAGGTTATCTTCAGCGAGGAAAAAGACTCGTTAGCGCGATTTACCGCGTTTGAGCAGGATGTAGCAGATGACAATGCGCTGTCAGTTGGCGATGCCACCGTGCAGTTTGCCCGCCCGCGGCTCGCCTTGATGCTGGAAAAGGATTTGACTGCCGAGTGGACGGCCATCGGCGTGGCGCTTATCACCGAAAAGCGCAACGACAACGCTGTAAAACTCGATAATGGCTATATCCCGCCGATGCTCAACGGCATCAATCATCCTTTGATTTACGCGATGATCAACGACTTGTATGGTCTGCTGGCGCAACGCAGCCAGCAAATCGGCAGCCGCCTGCGACAACCGGGGCGTTTTAATACTTCCGAATTAATTGAGTTCACTCTACTTGCGCTGGTCAATCGCCATCTCGGCCATCTCTCACATCTCAAAACGCTGCCATTAGTTCACCCCGAGTCATTGTGGAATAGCTGGCTGCCGTTCGCCGCCGAACTGACGACCTGGATGGTGCAGCGCGGTCCGGATGCTGGGCTGCCGATTTACGACCATGATGATCTCGCTAGCTGCTTCGGCAAACTGATGTTGTTGCTGCGCCAAGGGTTATCACAGGTGATGGAAGACAACGCCATTCAATTGCCGCTGATAGAACGATCGCATGGGCTGAACATCGCGACCGTTCCACAGAGCAGCATGGTGCGTGATTTCGGATTCGTATTGGCGGTAAAAGCCAGCGTACCGGGTGATGTACTGCAAACGCACTTCCCGGCGCAGATGAAAGTCGCGCCGGTGAGCAAAATTCGTGATCTGGTGCAACTACAGCTACCAGGGCTGATCCTGCGCGCTATGCCCGCCGCTCCACCGCAAATTCCGTGGCATGCTGGTTACAACTACTTTGCAGTCGAGAAGGGCGGCGAACTGTGGAACGACATGGAGAAATCCGGCGCCTTCGCACTGTATCTGGCAGGCGAGTTCCCCGGCCTGGATATGGAATTTTGGGCTATCCGTAGCCCGTCGGAATAAGAAAGCGAGCGTTGATGATGCAGGAACAACAGGCCGCCACCAGCCATGGCGTGAGCGGCAATAATCCCCTGGTGACGGCTGCTAACCCATTGCTTAATGCGATTCCTCAAATCCGTCATTCGGTTTCGCATGATGACCAGGCCGGTTTGCGGCAGCGTTTGATTGATGAAATCCGCCGTTTTGAAGTACGCGGTCAGCAGGCGGGGTTAACTTACGAAGTGATAGTCGGCGCTCGTTACTGCCTGTGTACCGCTCTGGACGAGGCTGCGGCCTTGACGCCATGGGGGAGTAGCGGCGTTTGGTCGGGCAGTGGTCTTTTAGTGACATTTCACAATGAAACCTGGGGCGGGGAGAAGTTCTTCCAACTGCTTGCACGCCTGTCGCAGAATCCGCGCAAACATATCAATCTGTTGGAACTGATCAACTACTGCTTGTTGCTCGGCTTTGAAGGGCGCTACCGGGTAATGGATAACGGCCGCACACAATTGGAAACCATCAAGCAGCGCCTGTGGCAGATGATTTGTGGCGTACGCGGCGGCTATGCGCCGCCGTTATCAGTTCACGCCGAGGATCGCCCGGTGCTGCGTAAATTGTGGCGTCCGGTGGTACCGCTGTGGTCCTGCGTCGCGCTGGCGGGGTTCGCCGTCTGTCTGTTCTATATCATTCTTAACTGGCGGCTTGGCGATGTTACCAACCCGGTGTTGGCGAAAATTTACCAGACCTCATTACCTGAAGCATCGATTGCACAGCCTGCGGAAAAATTGCCGGCGGTACTTAACCTGCGAGGTTTTCTGCGCCCGGAAATTGCCGAAGGGCTGGTTGTGGTACGTGACGAAGCAGACCGCAGCGTCGTGATCCTCAAAGGCGATGAGCTATTTGCGTCAGCCTCGACGGTGGTGCGCGGCCGTTACGATCCGGTGATTGACCGCATTGCACTAGCGATGAACAATGTCAGCGGGCGCATTCTAGTGGTCGGCTATAGCGATAACGTGCCTATCCGCAGCGCGCGCTTTGCCTCGAACTATGAACTGTCGCTGGAACGCGCGCGATCGGTACAAAAACAACTGCAAAATCACCTGACGCAGCCTGAACGCGTAAAAGCCGAAGGGCGAGGGGAAATGAACCCTATCGCGCCTAATACCACTCCTGAGAACCGTGCCCGTAACCGCCGTGTGGAAATTACTCTGCTGGCATCGCCCGATTATACCCGGGCTGAGCTGAATGGATTGCCCCAAGGAAATTAAGAATGGTGACACTTCTGTTTTCCATACTGACCAACCGGCTGCTGTGGGGTTTTCTCGGCGCTACGGCGGTGGCAGCCACCATCTGGATGATTGGTCCGCTATTGTCGATTGTCGATACCCGACCGCTGGAATCGGAACAAAACCGCATTATATCTATTGCGCTGGTGTACCTCATCTGGGCGCAAAGCCACATTCTGCCTCGTTTGTACAACGCTTGGCTCAACCGCAAGCTGATGGATAACCTGAAGGAAGAAACACCGAAGGGCAACGATCCACAGCAGCGCCTCAATAGCGAAAACCAGGTCCTCGCCGATCGCTTTGATGAAGCCGCGCAAATGTTGAAAAAAGCGCACTTCAGTAAAACCGGCGATGGTCAGTGGACCCAGCGGTTTAGAATCCACTATCTGTATCAGCTGCCGTGGTACGTGATTATTGGAGCATCCGGTTCCGGTAAAACCACTGCCTTAGCGAACTCCGGGCTTCAGTTTCCGCTGGCCGACCGCTTCGGTAAAACGGCGTTACGCGGCATCGGCGGTACGCGCAACTGCGACTGGTGGTTCACTAACGAAGCCGTGCTGCTGGATACCGCCGGGCGCTATACCACCCAAGAGAGCGAGCAGGTACAGGACGCCAGCGAGTGGTTGAAGTTTATGGGATTATTGCGTAAATACCGCCGCCGCCAGCCGATTAACGGCGTTATCGTCACGGTAAGTATCTCCGATCTGTTAACGCATTCGACGGAGGCCTCGCGGCGGCAGGCGGTTAATCTGCGCCAGCGTCTCTCTGAACTACATGAACAATTGGGTATTCGTTTCCCGGTATACGTACTAGTGACAAAGGCCGATCTGCTTAAAGGCTTCCGTGCCTGGTTTGCCGGTTACGACAAGGCGCAGCGCGATCAAATCTGGGGCTTCACTTTCCCGTGGGAACAGGCAAGCCTTGCCGACTTCGACCTGATGGGCCGCTTTACCCAGGAGTTTGCGTTACTGCAACAACGGCTTGAAGCGGGGCTGCCGGATACGATGCTGCAAGAGTATGACGCCAAAACCCGCGCCGAAGCCTGGCTGTTCCCGCAAGAGTTTGCGGCGTTGCGACCACTGTTAGCGGACTATCTTAGTACCGTTTTTGCCCGCTCTAACTTTGAAACCGAGTTTTCACCGCGCGGCATTTATTTCGCCAGCGGCACCCAGGAAGGGTTACCGTTCGACCGCGTGATGGGCGAACTCAATCGCGCGCTGTCTTTGCCGCAGGGAAATGAAAACGACAATTGGGACTCGGTCAGTAAAGAAGCGCCGATCCCCGGCGCCAAGGGCCAGAGTTATTTCATTAAAAACCTGCTGCAAAACGTGATTTTCCAGGAAGCCGGCATCGCCGGGCAGAACCGCTGGTGGGAACTGCGTAACCGCGCGGCGATCTGGTCAGGCTATGCGGCGCTCGCGGCGCTGTTAATCATTTCATGCGTACTGTGGCTGACCAGCTACGGCAAAAACAAGGCCTACCTGCAAGAAGTCTCGGCGAAGGTGCCGCAGGTTGAGCAGCAGAGCAAAGCGCTGCAAAACCCCGAGCAGCGCGATCTGTTCGCCATGCTGCCGCTACTCAACGGCCTGCTGGAATTGCCGAAGAGCGCCGACTTTGACGTCAACGACCCACCGGTTAGCCGCCGGATGGGGCTCTACCGCGGAAATGATGTTAGCGACGCCTCGCAGACGCTGTATCAAAAAGCGCTGCAGCAAATGCTGCTACCGGATGTTGCCATGCGAATCACTACCTGGTTGCGCAACGACAATGGCAGTGACGCCGAATATAGCTACGAGGCGTTGAAAGCCTATCAAATGCTCTATCAGCCCAAGCAGTATGACGGCAAGTTTTTACTCTCCTGGGTGATGCTTAACCTGCAGCGTAACCTGCCGCAAAACGTGACGCAGGCGCAGCTACGACAGTTGGAAGGGCATCTGGTCCAGCTACTGGAACCGCAAATCCAGTCCTCGCCGTATGCCAAAGACGATGCGCTGATCGCCCGCGAACGGGCGTTGATTAACCAGCAACCGCTCTCCTCAAGAGTGTATGGTCGGCTGAAACGTCTGCTTGAGCATGACGACAATCTGAAAGCGGTCTCGCTGGCGACGCTCGGCGGGCCGCAGAGCGAACTGGTGTTCTCGCGTAAAAGCGGTACACCGATCGCAGAAGGCGTGCCCGGGCTGTACACGCCAGATGGCTACTGGCAGGTGTTCAATAAACAGATCGATAACGTAACCAGCGCGCTGCATGAAGATGATATTTGGGTGCTGGGCGCCGCCAGCGCGTCGGAAGATAAGCAGCAAACCGATAACGCCGTCCGCCAGCTCTATATGCGTGATTTTATCGCCAACTGGGATCGCTTCCTCGCCGATATTCAGCTCAACAATAGCGCCGATCTGTCATCGCGGATCAACACCGCGCGCCTGCTTTCAGCCAGTAACTCGCCGCTGCGCCGGCTGGTTATCAGCCTGAGCCAGGCGCTGAACCTGGCGCGCGCTGAGCCGGATACGGTTAAAAGCGAAAGTTCAGCCGAACAGGGCAACCGTGCGACCCGAACGCTGGAAGCGCTTTTTCGCCATGATGAGGGCGGCGCAACCCAGGGCGCGGCGCTTAGCCAGACGCCGGAACAGCTGGTAACCGAACACTTCGCGCCGCTGATCGAGCTGGCGCAGCCGTTGGAAAAGGGCGGCAAAACGATTGTGTTTGACGACTTCCTCAAACAGATCGACGAACTTTATCGTTACTTGACTGCGGTACAGGATGCCGCCAACAGCGGTATGCAACCGCCGGGCGGCGATGCGATTAGCCGTCTGCAGGCCAGCGCCGGGCGCTTACCGGGCGGCCTGCAAACCATGTTCAGCAAAATGGCGGTCGGCGCCAGCAGTGATACCCAGCGCCGCGATCTCGATAACGTACGTAAACGGATTAACGTTGAAGTGGGCGGGTTCTGCCGCCAGGCTATCGCCGGGCGCTATCCGCTGGTTCGCAGCGCCAGAAGCGAAGTCTCGCCGGACGATCTGGCGCGTATGTTCGCGCCGGGTACCGGCATGATGGATACCTTCTTCCGTGACAACCTGACTAATAAAGTCGATACCACGCAATCAAGCTGGCGTTTTATGCCCGGCATTGATGGCAAAACGTTGCCGGGTAGTGAAGGGGTATTAAGGCCTTTCCAGCAGGCGCAATCGATCCGCGACGCGTTCTTTGCCAGTGGCGCGACCACGCCGTCATTTAAAGTGACGGTGCGCACCATCAGCATGGACAACCGGATCCTCAACCTGACGCTGGATGTTGACGGCCAGCAGTTGCGCTACAGCCACGGTCCGCAGGCGGTGCAAATGATGAGTTGGCCAGGGCCGGGCGGCACCAATCAGGTGCGTATGCAACTCGGTCTGGCCGATGGTACCACCTCGACGCTGGTGACCAGCGGCTCATGGGCGCTGAACCGCTTCTTTGATAAAGCGCGCACCGCGCCCGGCAGCAGCAGTTTGAGCCGTCAGGCAACGTTTAACGTCGATGGTTATCAGGTCACGCTGGAGTTTGCGCCGAACAGTATTCGCAATCCGTTCCAGCTTCCCCGTTTCTCATGTCCATAACCGCAAGGAAAGCCGAATGACCCACGCCCCTGCGATGAGCTGGTACGGGAAACTCCCCAGTACCAGCGATTTTTTACAACGTCGATTTCCGGACATGCTGGTTCGCCAGTGGTCGCAATGGTTTCAGGTGGGGCTGTTGGCCTGGCAACAGGAGCAACAGCGTAGCGGCGAACGCCAGTTCAGCAACGCGCCGGTTTGGAATTTTATCGTCCCGCCGATGTTGAGCGGCCAGATGGTACAGATGGGGTGTCTGATCCCCGGACGCGATCGGGTAGGCCGCCAGTATCCCATCTGCGCGCAAATGGCCTTCAACCCGCTGGAGTGGTCGCCTTCAATCCTCACTCAGGCCGGAGAGTGGTATCAGCAGGTGGGCAGAACGCTGCTGCATGCGGTACGTAATGGCTTTTCCGCTGAACAACTTGACCAGGCGCTACTCGCCATTCCGGCGCCAAAGCTGGTAGAGGCGGAAAAGCGTTCGGAAATACTCGACGTGATTGGCTATCAGCAAGATGGGCAAAGCTCCCTTGGCTGGCAGCAGGCGGCGGACTGTTTTGATCCGCAGCGACAGACCAGTTTTTGGTGGACTAACCGCGCCGATGGTTATCCGCTCTATACCCACGTCCATAGCGGTAATTTGACCGGCCAGCTGTTCACGCTGCTGTTTGAGCCCGCCGGGGGCGCGAGACCGGGCCGTCACGGTCTGTATCCGCCGATGTTTGAATAAGCAGGTAGACCATGAATATTGATGAATTCCTTGCTCCGGTTAGCGCGGAGCAGCCCTGCGGTGAAAACCTCGAATATGACGCCGATTTCCAGGCAATGGAACAAGCGATGCAGGGTAAAGCCGAGCAGCAGTTTGGCGACACCATTATCCCGGCGGAACCCGCTGACTGGACGACGGTAGAAAAGCTGGCGGCTGGGCTACTTAGCCGCACCAAAGATTTGCGCGTCATGCTGGCGCTGACTCAGGCGTGGACAAAACGCCGCGGCCTGAGTGGTTACGCGGATGGCCTGCTGCTGGTGCAACAGGCGCTGTCGCTTTACTGGCAGCCAATCTACCCGCAGCTGGAAGAGTATGGCGAAACTGATCCGTTTTACCGTATCAATGCGCTCGCGGGGCTAAGTGATAAATCAGCGCTGACCAGCGCGTTACGCAATGCCGTGCTGTTACGCAGTAATGGCGATGAACTGCTATTGCGCGATGCGCAGGCGCTGCTCGATGGCAGTAAAACCGAATGCGCGGATTATCCCGGCGGCCGTTCGCGATTGATTGATGAACTTGCCCGCAGCGGACAGCCGGGGATAGATGCCATCCTCGCCATTCACCAGCGCTTGCAGACCATCCGCGAAATATTAAGCGATTGTCTGGGTGAAAGCGGCGTGCCGGAAATGGAACAACTGCAGAAGACCGTCGGTATCGTCGCCGGCGCCTGCCAGATAACCGATATTTCGTCCTTTCACGCGTCCCGCGAGGAGAGTGCCGTGAGTGAACATCAAGCGATTTACGACGTGCCGCCGCCGACCGCCGTTGACTGGCGCAGCGCGCAAATCAGCAGCCGCGCCGAGGCGCAGCAGATGCTGGAAAAAGTAAAACAGTACTTCGCCCAGCACGAACCGAGTCACCCCGCGCCGCTGATGATTGAACGGGTACAGCGGCTGATTGAGCTGGATTTTATGGACATCATCCGCGATTTAGCGCCGGATGGCGTTCATCAACTGGAAAACATTTTTGGACGTCACGACTGACGCATCCGGACATTATGGCGACAGGCATAAGGTCTGGCGCTCAACCTTTACCGCGCATCTTCGATGGAGAACATCATGGCAATAAGTAAAAGTGGGCAGAAATTTATCGCACGCAACCGTGCGCCCCGCGTACAGATCGAGTACGACGTAGAGATTTATGGTGCGGAACGCAAAATCCAGCTTCCGTTTGTAATGGGGGTGATGGCGGATCTGGTGGGTAAACCGGTCGACAACCAACCCGCTGTCGATGAACGTAAGTTCCTCGACATCGACATTGATAACTTCGACGAACGTATGAAAGCGCTGAAACCGCGCGTCGCTTTCCAGGTCGACAATACGCTGACCAACGAAGGCAAACTGAACGTCGACTTAACCTTCGACAGCATGGACGACTTCCTGCCGGATGCCGTGGCCCGCAAAGTGGAGCCGCTGAACAAACTGCTGGAAGCCCGTACCCAGCTTTCAAATCTGCTCACCTACATGGACGGTAAAAACGGCGCGGAAGAGCTGATTGCTAAAATTTTGCAGGATCCGACGCTGCTCAAATCGTTGAGCCAGATGCCGAAACAAGATGACAGTGCGAAAGGTAGCGAGGAGTAATCGATGAGCAACCCGACTCAACAACATGAGCAGCAGTCCAGCCAGGCCTTTAGCCAGGATGAATTCAGCGCGCTGCTGAACAAAGAGTTTCGCCCGAAAACCGACCAGGCGCGTTCCGCCGTTGAGAGCGCGGTAAAAACCCTCGCGCAGCAGGCGCTGGAAAACACCGTCACGTTTTCCAACGACACCTATCGCACCATCCAGAACCTGATTGCCGGTATCGATGAACAGTTGTCGCGCCAGGTGAATCAGATCCTGCATCATGATGAGTTCCAGAAACTGGAAAGCGCATGGCGCGGCCTGAGCTACCTGGTCAACAACAGCGAAACCGACGAGATGCTGAAAATCCGCTTTATGAGCATCTCCAAGCAGGAGCTGGGGCGCACTCTGAAGCGTTACAAAGGGGTGGGCTGGGACCAGAGCCCGATCTTTAAGAAAATTTATGAACAGGAGTACGGCCAGTTTGGCGGCGAGCCATTCGGCTGCATCGTCGGCGATTACTATTTCGACCATAGTCCGCAGGATGTGGAATTACTGGGCGAAATGGCGCGTATCGGATCGGCTGCGCACTGTCCGTTTATTACCGGTACCGCACCGGAAGTGATGCAGATGGAGTCCTGGCAGGAGCTGGCGAACCCGCGCGACCTCACCAAAATCTTCCAGAATACCGAATACGCCGCTTGGCGTTCGCTGCGCGAGTCGGAAGACGCGCGTTATCTGGGGCTGGTGATGCCGCGCTTCCTGTCGCGCCTGCCTTACGGGATTCGAACCAACCCGGTGGACAGTTTTGATTTTGAAGAGCAGACCGACGGCGCGGATCACAACAACTATGCGTGGGCCAACTCGGCGTATGCGATGGCGGCGAACATTAACCGCTCGTTCAAAGAGTTTGGCTGGTGCACCTCCATTCGCGGCGTGGAATCCGGCGGCGCGGTGGAAAATCTGCCTTGCCACACCTTCCCGAGCGACGATGGCGGCGTGGACATGAAGTGCCCGACCGAGATCGCCATCAGCGATCGCCGCGAGGCGGAGCTGGCGAAAAACGGCTTTATGCCGCTGATCCATCGCAAAAACTCCGACTTTGCCGCCTTTATCGGCGCGCAGTCGTTGCAGAAACCGGCGGAATATCATGATGCAGACGCCACGGCTAACGCCCGTCTGGCTGCGCGTCTGCCGTACTTGTTCGCCTGCTGCCGTTTTGCTCACTACCTGAAGTGCATTGTGCGCGACAAAATCGGCTCCTTTCGCGAGCGCGATGACATGGAGCGCTGGCTGAACGACTGGGTGATGAACTATGTCGATGGTGATCCGGCTAACTCGTCGCAGGAGACCAAAGCGCGCAAACCGTTGGCGGCCGCTGAAGTGCAGGTAGCGGAGATCGAAGACAACCCGGGTTACTACACCGCGAAGTTCTTCCTGCGTCCGCACTACCAGTTGGAAGGGCTTACCGTGTCGCTGCGTCTGGTTTCCAAGCTGCCGTCGCTGAAAACCAAGGAAGCGTAATATGATGCCGCCGGGAGGCGACTCCCGGCAGGTACAACGCCATGGAACTACACCGACTGGTTTTGGGAAATTAACTTCCCAGATAATCATCGGTGATCCTAATAAAACCTGGAGTCAGGATAACTAGCATTAATTTCAACTTTGCATTCCTGCTATTTCACAGCATGAGTGTTAAGACCAGCAATGGGCTTAAGCCTGTTGCTTTGAGGCAGAGGTAAAATATGGATGGTTTTATTCAGCCCCATGCTTTCCTGTTTGCCATATAAGTGCTTTTTCGAAAGCAATAATTTTCATTAACGAAGAGTAGATATTATGGCTATTGATATGTTTCTGAAGGTCGAGGGTGTAACCGGTGAATCAAAAGATTCTAATCACACCGGTTGGACTGATATTACCTCCTTTTCCTGGGGCGCATCCCAGCCGGGTAATATGAGCGTGGGCGGCGGTGGCGGTGCGGGTAAAGTGAATTTCAACGACCTGCACGTAAATGCGCTGATCGACAAATCCACCACCGCGATTCTGAAGCACTGCTCCAGCGGCAAGCACCTGACCAAAGTTGAACTTTCGGTCTGCAAAGCCGGTGGTCAGCAGGTTGAATATGCGCGAATCACCCTCGAAGATGTACTGGTGACTTCTGTGCAGTACACCGGCGCTGATAACGGCGACACCGTTGGCGTAACCTATGCCTTCCAGGCGGCGAAAGTGAAACAGCAGTACTGGGAGCAGACTTCCGCTGGCGGTAAAGGGGCAGAAAGCAGCGCCGGCTGGAATATCAAAGAAAATAAAGAAGCATAATTATATTGCTTTAACCGAACCGGGGGACTCTCTGGTTCGGTTTAAATCACCAGAGACTAAGAAAATGAAGGGACAATCAAACTTATTACCGGGTTACTGTATTGTACAGCAGCCGGGAACATTGGATTTTCAAGCTCGCTTATTATTCAATAATATCAATTGTGAATCCGCCCGTTACTTTATGCAGCTTAATCGCGATACCCCATGGGTCAAACCAGGCCAGATATTAATCATTGCCGACCCAAACAACTTAAATCAAGCATTCCAGATGAATTCACTTTTTGTCGCCAAGAAAAAAGTAAACACAGCATTATCAACAATTGATAACTCAGTGGCTGAAATGCTCAATAAAAATTATGATAAAATATATACCATTACTTCGTGGGGGGATGCGATAGTTGGAAATGCGAGCGATTCAGGCGAAAAATATTTCAAGCAAATTGAGGGTATTCTGAAAAAAATTGAAGCAACGTATCAAAATCAATTCAGGACACAAGGTGCTTTGATTGGACAACAATTCTATGCTGAACGAAATGCGTTATTTACTCAGCTAAAACCACTGCTTAATAAGATTGTAAGAAAGTCCCTTAAATTCAATGACTATAACGATATGAAAAGGGTACTTGGATTGTCTACTCAATCTATCGTTCATGAATGGAGCACAGTTGGCCTTGGGGCAATACCCGGTTACGCAACTTATGTGAACAGTGCAGCCAAAGCTGCCGCTTTTATGAAGATAGGGGGATGGGTGGCATTTGGTCTATCATTCATGAACACCAGCAATGACGTCTATCACGCTTGCACCGCAGGCCGAGAAAGCGAATGTACCGCAGTTGCTGTTAGTAAGTATAGTGAGTTTGCAGGGGGGACATTAGGCGCTTTACTCGGCGGTGGTATTGGGGCCGCGGGTTCAGCAACAGTTTGTTTGGCTGCCGGTGTACCTACAGGAGGGGTTGGAACACTTGTATGTGGAATAATTGTTGGTGTTAGTTCCAGTGCCATTGGATCGTGGATAGGCTCAGAGGTCGGTAAATCGATGGGGAATGGTATCAATTCTTTAATATTTAGAGGTGACTAAATTGTCTGAACCTATTTACTATGTGATCGCTGCATCCATATTATTTACCTCGATATTTTTAACGATAATTTTTTATTACATCCTTTATAAAAAACACGATCAGGAATTAGCTGGCGCTTTCGAATTGTTACGGCGGAACGGTTTTCTTGATTACCAGGATTATTATTTATATGAAAAGCTGGGGTTACCCGGTTTTGGTTTTCGAGCATCATTAATGGCCGCAATTCTTAAGGAGAAAAAGATAAAAAGAAAAGGGGGCGGTTGGCTTAAATCTGGGGCGAGTCAGTTAGTCAGAGAATATTATGACATTTCCTGGCTACAGAATTTTCAGCGCCTGACTTGGTTAATGCTATTTTTATTTACGGTGATGTTCATCTTGGCCTTGCTGGGCGATAATTAGTTCGCTAAAATTACTTCTCTTTTTTTTTTCTAAATGACTCAATAACTCGCCCGCAAACGCCGCCGTTCTTATTTCGAGAGCGGCAGCGTTTGTGCGCCAATCATATCAGCAGGAATAGGCTATGCGATTCACGATTATTTCGACCAAAGCCGGCCATCAGCCCCCGCAGGGCAGCTGTGACTTTTACGCGCCGGGCGGTACCATTGGGCGCGGCACGGACAATAACCTGGTGCTGCCGGATGACGACCGCGCCATTTCTCGCCTGCAGGCCATCGTTCACGTGGCGGCAGACGGCGAGTGCAAAATTACCAATCGCGGCAACGTGACGCGGGTGGTACTCAACGAGATCCCGCTGGAGCGGGGGCGTCAGGTTGAACTTCAGGATGGCGATATCCTCGCCATTGACGACTATCGCATCGAAGTTAGCGATCTGCTGCACGATAGCCAACCGATAAGCCGAATGGCGGCGAGCGGTCAGCCGCCTGTCACTGCGAAACCGTCGACACCAGCGCCATCCGCAGCGCCCACCGTGGCGGAAGCCGCGCCAACCGCGGTACCATCAGAAATCTGGGATAGCCTGATGCAGGAATTCTCGATTGCCGACAGCATCTCCAGCAGCCGGGCCAAGCCGCAGGCCGATAATGCGCCTAATCCCTTCGCCGAGCCGAAGCCTGCCGAACGTAATCCGGAAGATCCGCTGGCGATGTTCGCTGATAGTGAACCGCTGTTTGAGCGCCCACCGGTGGCGACGGACGACCTGTTTGCCGATGACACCCCATTTGATCGCGACAGTATTTTTGCCGACGTTACGCCAACGACGCTGGTGCCGCCAGTTGAAAAACCGGCTCAGCCTGTCGCCGATGAGCCGCAGGCAGAATTGGATCCGCAGGCGCTCTTTGGCGGCGACGCCAGCACCAAAACCGTGCGTCATGACGATCCGCTGGGGCTAATGGGCGGCGCGCCGCTGACATCGGTAGATGCCTTCAGCAACGAAGAGCCTGCTAAAACGGTTGCCGACGAGCCTGATGCCGCTTTTGATTCGCCATTATTGATGGCCCAGCCGCCGCAGGAGCCGCCCGCGGCAGCGCGTGAAGAAGCGCCGGAAATAACCTTACCGACGCCGCAGGCCGTGGCGCGGCAAGCCGCCCAAACGCCAAAAGGGCGCTTGCGTATCGATCCCGTACGTCATGAACATCAGGCGACCAGCACGCCGCAGCCGGGTAACGGCGAAGTGCTGCAGGGAGAGCTACTGGAAGCCTTACTGGAAGGTATGGGGATCGGCGATATGCAGCCGGTGCCGCAGTTCGACAAAGAGAATATGCGACAGCTTGGCCAAATGCTGAGCATGTTCTCGCAGGGAACCGTTGCGCTGCTCTCTTCGCGTTCGATCCTCAAACGCGGCGTCAAAGCCGATATGACCATGGTACTGGACGACGCCAATAACCCGTTCAAGCTGTTGCCTTCCGGGAAAACCGTGCTGATGCAGATGTTCGGCGCACGGATGCCGGGCTTTATGCCGCCGAAAAAATCGGTACGCGATGCGTTGATTGACCTGCAGGCCCATCAGTTAGGGATGATCTCGGGGATCCGCGCCATTATTGCCGCGATGCTGCAGTCCTTTAATCCCGAGCAGCTGGAAGAAGAGGCTAAGCGCGATGGCCATACTTCGCGCCTGGCGCTTCCGGCCAGCCGCAAAGCGGCGTTATGGGACTATTTTGTCCGTACCTACGGCGAAACCGCCGGGGAAATTGAAGACGATTTCCACACCCTGTTTGGCGAAGCGTTCCTCTATGCCTATGACATGGAAGTGAATCAGTACAAAGACTCACAGAGCGGATCGGAAGAATAATGGACATTACCACGGCTTCTCTTTCCTGCCAGGGAACGCGCGCCAGCAATCAGGATCAGACCGGCGAATGCGTCGGTGAGCGCTCCGCCTGCTTTGTGGTCTGCGACGGCATTGCCGGGTTGCCCGGCGGTGAGGTGGCGGCGGAACTGGCGCGCAACGCGATTCTGGATCGGTTTGACGGCGATAATCATCTGAACGCCCAGACCATTCGCCAGTATGTACAGCAGGCCAACGGCGCCATTCTCCAGCAACAGCAGGCGACGCCGGATTATCGGCGAATGGGCACCACGCTGGTGAGCCTGTTTATCGATCGCGATTATAAGCTGGCCTATTGGGCCCACGCCGGCGATAGCCGGTTATACCTGTTCCGCCGCGGCTGGCTGTACCACGTCACCACTGACCACAGTCTGGTCCAACAGATGAAAGATGCCGGACATCAGACCGACGATATTAACAGCAACCTGCTGTACCGGGCGTTAGGCATGGCCAGCGACGGTGCGGAAGCCAGCTATAGCGATGTGGTGCCGGTCGAAGACGGCGATGCCTTTTTGCTCTGTACCGATGGTTTCTGGCACGGCGTTGGCGAAGAGCAGATGAAATCCTCCCTGCAGATGGTCAATACCCCGCAGGAGTGGTTAACCCTGATGAATCAGTATCTTCAGAGAAACAATGACGGCGACCAGGCTTCGCAAGACAACTACAGCGCCGTCGCGGTATGGATGGGCAGCCCGGAAGAGGCGACGCTGCTGCACTCGCTGGCCGACGCCGCGCAATTTTTCCCCCTGCGGGATTGAGACAGGCTAAGAAGGATTTTTATGAAACATTGGATATTGGGTGCGGCACTATTTGCCGCCACCGGCGTCGCGCAGGCGGAAAACTACCGTATCGTGCAATCGCCTTCGCAAAAACTGGATGTCTGGATCGATAACATCAAGGGTAATACCGCTCAGAGCTGGTGCGCTAATGAAGTGGCGCTACGCATCGTCGCCAACGGCAATAAGAACGTTAAGATACTGGATAACTTCCTGCCGCGCGTCGGCGCATTAATGGAGCATCAGTGTTCGCGTTTGCAGCAGTTGAACTGGACGCTGGTTGACGCTAACAATGGGCATATCGCTCAGGGGAGCGCGGCGAAAAACAAAAAATGGGCGGTAAAAGTCGCGCCCGCCGAGACCGCCGCAGCGGCGGAAAAGCCCGTCGCGCCAGCCTGGCTGCCGCCGGAAGAGAAGGCGGAAAAACTGTCCCCCGCCGCCGACCGTACGCCGTGGCAGGAGTTCACATTGCAGGGCGGCTGTCGACTGCGCACCTTCTGGCAGGAAAACGCCGCCGCCTTATTCATCCCCGCCGTTGAATCCGGTAGTTGCGAAAAGGGCGACTGGCTGAGCGGTCGCACCGTCATCACTCAATCCGTTAACGGTAAAGAAAAGCAGAGCACCGTGACCTTCGTACACGGCTTCCCGGTCCTGGGTCTCAATGCCGCCGCTGACCCCAACAAACTTCTGATCACTGCGGTCAATAACCAACGCATGGTAGTCAGCAATGAAAACGCTCAACAAAGCTGGATGATCCTGCCCTATGTCGCCGGGCAAAATGGTTGGCAGATGACCGGCACGCTGGCTATCGAAATGTCCCGCGAACTGGCCAACGATCCGTCGCGTCTACAGGCGCGGATAGAGGCGGCGCGTAGCGTCTGGACGCCGTGGCTGGCGCCGGATATTAAACTCAACGTTGTGCTGATCGACGGCCTGCCCCCGCTGCTGCGTAACCCGGCGGCCGGCGCATGGCGCGCGGCAAACTAAGGAGCGACGATGAACACGCTATATCAACAGCTGGCTGGCGAAAGCGTCGGCGCGGCGCTGCAGTGCCTGGAAAGCGAGATCAAAAGCCGTCCCGCCGATGCCGATTTACGTGCGGCGTTCGTCCAGTTTCTATGTCTGAGCGGTAATTGGACGCGCGCGTTGGCGCAGCTAAAAAGCTGGCTGGCGCTGAAGCCGCAGGCCCGGCCAACGGTCACCCTGCTGGAACAGAGCATTCAGGGCGAACAGCAGCGCGATGCGGTATTTGTCGGCAGCGCCCGCCCGCAGATGCCGGACAGCCAGTGGCCGTGGCTGTCTGCGCTGACCTCCGCGCTTTGTTCCGATTCAGAAACCGCCCAGCGACAGCGGCTGGCCGCCTTTGAACAGGCGCCCCTTAATCCTGGCAATCTCAATCAGGCGGATACCCCCGCGGTCGCTTTTCACTGGTTGATGGACGGCGACGCGCGTCTGGGCCCGGTTTGCGAACTTATCGTCAATGGCCGGTATTGCTGGCTGCCGTTCGCCGCTATCGCCGAAATTCGTTTTCAGGCCCCGGCGAGCGTCACCGATCTGGTGTGGCGCCATGCGCTGGTGCGCCTGACCGATGGAAGCGAGCAGGTGTGTCAGATCCCCGCGCGTTATCCTGTCACGCCGCAGGCGGAAGCACGCTTCCAGTTGGGCCGCGCCACCGAGTGGCAGCCGCTGGACGACGAAGGCGCGCTGTATCAGGGCCATGGGCAGAAAGTGTGGCTTAACGATAACGATGAATTCCCGATTCTCTCTCTCGACGTGGTGAGTTTTGCATGAACAAACCGGTACGCGACGGTGACGCGCTGCGCAGCGGCTGGCAGGCGCGTAGCAAACAAGAGACCATTGGCGCCCGCGATAAGATGCAGCCGTCGCTGCTCGACCGCCTGACCGATAATCAGCCGCAGAAAAAATCGGAGCCGCTTAACAGCAACCTGATCACCCACAGTACGCTGCGCCGTCACGTGCTGCGCGATCTGCAGTGGCTGTTTAATACCATCAATCATGACGATCCGCAGGCGTTGGACGCGCTGGCGCACGTGCGCCGTTCGGTGGTTAATTTCGGCGTCGCGCCGCTGGCCGGGAAACGGATGTCGGATATTGAGTGGCAGGATATTCAGCGCAAACTTACCGAGGCGATTATCAGCTTCGAACCGCGCATTCTGCCGCAGGGGCTGCAGGTCCGCTGTATTTCTGATACCCAGTCACTGGATTTACATAATGTCCTGTCGATTGAAATTAAAGGGCGGCTGTGGTGCGTACCGTATCCATTAGAGTTTCTGTTCCGTACCGATGTGGATCTCGAAAATGGCCACTTTGAATTGAAAGACGCGGGGTAACGATGGAAGGCAAACTGCTTGAATATTACAACCGCGAGCTGGCCTATCTGCGTGAGATGGGCGCTGAATTCGCCGAACGCTATCCGAAGGTTGCCGGCAGGTTGGGCATGCGCGGTATTGAGGTCGCCGATCCTTACGTTGAGCGGATGATGGAGGGTTTCGCCTTTCTGACTTCCCGAGTGCAGCTAAAAATGGACGCCGAATTCCCGCGCTTTTCACAGCGTCTGCTGGGGATGATCGCGCCCAATTATCTGGCACCTACGCCGTCGATGGCGATAGCCGAACTGCAGCCGGACATCAATAAAGGCGATCTGAGTAAAGGTTTCGTGGTGCCGCGTGGTACGATGATGGACAGCCAGGTACTGAAGAAAAACGGCGTCATCTGTAGCTATACCACCGCGCACGATGTCACGCTGTTACCGCTGCGTATTGAGAAAGCCGAACTTGGCGGGATACCCGCCGATGTGCCGCTGGCCGCGCTTGGGCTCAGCCAGCACGGCGCCGTCAGCGCTTTGCGCCTGCGCATCAGCTGTGAAGGGGCTCAACATCTTGGCCATCTGACCTTTGACCGGCTGGCGTTTTTCTTAAGCGGCCCGGATATTGAGGCGCTGCGCCTGCTGGAGCTGATTCTTGCCCACCAGGTCGGCGTGGTGTGCCAGACCACCGGGCGCGATCCGCTGCGTTTTTCGCTGAGCGAAGAGGCTATCCAACAAGAGGGTTTCGCCGCCAATCAGGCGCTGCTACCGGAAGATCTTCGCAATTTTGACGGCTACCGGTTGTTGCACGAATACTTTGCCTTCCCGGCGCGCTTCCGCTTTATCAGTATTAACGGCCTCAGCAAGTTAATCGGTCAGTGCAAGGAAGAAAAATCTTTCGATATTATTGTTCTGCTGGATAAAACCGACGACCGGCTGGAACAAGTGGTAGAAGCTAACCACTTCGCGTTGCACTGCACGCCGGTGATTAACCTGTTTCCGAAAATCGCCGCCCGCCAGTCGCTGAGCGACAGCCAACATGAATACCATCTGGTGGTCGATAACATCCGCCCGCTGGACTACGAAATCTATTCGGTGAGTAAAATTCACGGTAGCGCCGATGGCCACCGTGACGATCGCGAGTTCCGTCCATTCTGGAGTTCATGGAGCAAGGATGCCGGAGATTACGGCGCTTATTTTTCACTGCGCCGCGAACAGCGGGTGCTTTCCGAACACGCGCTGCGCTATGGCACGCGTACCGGCTATACCGGCTCTGAGACCTTTGTCTCACTGGTCGATGAGCAACATGCGCCGTGGCAGGAAGATCTGCGTTACATCACCGCCGAGGTGCTGTGCACCAGCCGCGACCTGCCGTTGATGCTACAACAGGAGCTGGGGCAATTCGTGCTGGCGGATTCGCTACCGGTAAAAACATTGAAAATGCGTAGCGGCCCGACGCCGCCGCGACCGGCGCTGGCGGAAGGGCTCAGCACTTGGCGGCTGATAAGCCAGCTGCAGATGAACTATCTCAGCCTGATGGACGGTGAAAATGGCGAAGGCGCAGCAACGCTGCGCCAGTTGCTTGGGCTGTATGCCGGGCTGGCGGAGACCGCGGTGGCCCGCCAAATCGAAGGGGTACGCCACTGCGTGCTGGAGCCGGTTCATCGCCGGGTGCCGGAGCCGGGGCCGATCGTCTTCGCCCGCGGTATCGGCATTACCTTAACCGTTGATGAACGCGCTTTTTCCGGCGCCAGCCCGTGGCTGTTTGGCAGCGTACTGGAACGGGTCTTTGCCCGTCTGGTGTCGCTCAACAGCTTTACCGAATTCACCTTATGTAGCCAGCAGCGCGGCGAAATCGGTTACTGGGCGCCGCGAATGGGGAAAAGGGCGCTGATATGAATGAGACGTTGGCTACCATTCATCGCCTGACGCCGCTGGCGGACTTTTTCTGGCGCGAGGTTACCGCCGCGCCCTGGCGCTACGATCTTTTTCATCTGCTGCGCCGCATTGACGCGCAAGGGGGCGAACGTTATCCGCTTGGGCGCGCGCCGCTGCCGAAATTTGAATCGCTGCGCATCGGGCAAACTCCATCAATGGGGTTTGCGCCCGCGACGCTGGCCAGCGCGCAAAAACGGGAAAATAGCGCGGTGCATGAGATATCGATTCTCAGCTTCGGTCTGTTCGGCCCTAATGGCCCGTTGCCGGTTCATATGACCGAATACGCCCGCGAGCGTATTCATCATCATCAGGATGACAGCCTGAGCGCGTTTGCCGATCTCTTTCACCACCGCCTGACGCTGCTGTTCTACCGTGCCTGGGCCGACGCGCAGCCAACGGTATCGTTAGACCGTGCGGACAGCCGCCGCTTTGAGCGCTATCTCGCCTCACTCATTGGCATGGGCCAGCCGGGGCAGCTGGAGAAGGGCGACCTAAGCCCGCATGCGCGTTTCACCCACGCAGGTCATCTCAGCCGCCATGGTCGGGATCCGGAAGGGCTGGAGAAGATCCTGCGAAATTACTTCAAAGTCCCGGTCAACATTATCAGCAACGTGCCGCAATGGATGCCGCTGACCTCGCGAGAACAGGCGCAACTGGGGGCGGAAAGGCGTTTACCTCGCCTGGGCGTCTCGGCGTTTCTCGGCGTCGTGGTACGCGATGTTCAGCATAAATTCCGCCTTGAAATCGGCCCGCTTAGCGCCGCCGAATACGCCCGTTTTCTGCCGGGCGAAAACGCGGTAAACGAATTACGCGACTGGATCCGCCAGTATCTTGGGATCGAATATGCATGGGATGTCAGGGTACTTATCCGCGGCGATGAAATATCCGGTACGGTCCTCAGCGGCGACGGCAAACTGGGTTACAGCACCTGGCTTGGCCACCAGCCAGCCCCCGCGCCGCGTGGCGATTTAGTGTTTAGCGTGGAGCAGAGCGACGTCTGATGTCGTCTGCTCTCTGACTCCTTTATTAATGTTATCAATGGAACCGAACATGTCAGAAATCAGCCGTGCCGTACTCTTTGGCAAACTGGATACGCTGTTGTTTACCTCGCTGGAAAGCGCAACCGTCTTTTGTAAACTGCGCGGTAACCCTTACGTTGAGTTGGTGCACTGGCTGCATCAGCTGATGCAGCAGCAGGACGGCGATCTGCAACAAATTATCCGCCATTTCGCCCTTGATGAGCAGGCGCTGACTCACGATATCATCGCGGCCCTGGATGCGCTGCCGCGCGGCGCCAGCTCGGTCTCCGACCTTTCTGAGCATATCGATAGCGCCGTCGAACGCGCGTGGGTTTATGGCTCGCTGAAATATGGCGTCAACCGCATCCGCGGCGGCCATTTGTTAATAGGGCTGCTGAAAACCTGGAATCTGGCTAACGTTCTGAAAGGCATTTCGCCGCAGTTTAGCAAAATCAATGTCGATGCTTTGAGCGAGAGCTTTGAGACGTTGCTGACCGCCAGTAAAGAGAGCCAGCAGGCGGCGGTGGAGACGGCCAACACTGGCGCGACGCCGACGGCGCAGGGTACGCTGGCCCAGTACGGACAGAACCTGACGCTGCGGGCGCAGGAGGGCAAAATCGATCCGGTGGTTGGCCGCGATGAAGAGATCCGCCAGATGGTGGATATTCTGATGCGGCGCAGGCAGAACAACCCGCTGCTGACCGGGGAAGCCGGCGTCGGCAAAACCGCGGTGGTGGAAGGGCTGGCGCGGCGGATCGCCGCAGGCGATGTCCCGCAGCCGTTGCGTAATATTGAGCTGTGGCTGCTGGACATCGGTATGCTGCAGGCTGGTGCGGGCATGAAAGGCGAATTTGAAGCCCGTCTTCAGGCGTTAATTAACGAAGTGCAATCCAGCCCGACGCCGATCGTGCTGTTTATCGACGAGATCCACACCCTGATTGGCGCAGGCGGTCAGCAGGGTACTGGCGATGCGGCGAACCTGCTGAAACCGGCGCTGGCGCGCGGACAGTTACGCACCATCGGCGCGACCACCTGGGCGGAGTACAAAAAATATATTGAAAAAGATCCGGCGTTGACCCGCCGTTTCCAGACGGTGCAAATCCATGAGCCGGATGAAGAGAAAGCGTTGCTGATGCTTCGCAGTACCGTATCGCCGCTGGAGAAACACCATCGTGTGTTGCTGCTTGATGAAGCGGTTAACGCGGCGGTGAAGCTGTCACATCGTTATATTCCCGCGCGGCAGTTGCCGGATAAAGCGGTAGCGTTGCTGGATACCGCCTGCGCCCGCGTCGCCTTCAGCCAAAGCGCGCCGCCGCCGCAGTTGGAAGATTGCCTGCAACGCATTGCCGCCCTGGATGTGGAACTGGAGATTGCCCAACGCGAAAACCGGGTGGCGATTGGCGATGCCCAGCGCATTGAGCAACTCAAGCAGGCGCGTCAGCAGCAGGAAACCGAACGCGATACCTTGAGTTGTCGCTGGGAGCAGGAACGCGCATTGGTTGATGAAGTCATCGCGTTGCGCGCGCAATTGCAGGAGGCTGATGACGACGCCCAGCCGGCGCTGCGCCAGACGCTTAATGAAAAACAGCTGGCGCTAAAAACCCTGCAGGGTGAGATGCCGCTGCTGTTCGCGGCGGTAGATGAGAACGTAGTGGCGGCGGTGGTCGCTGACTGGACCGGCATTCCGCTGGGGCGGATGGTCAAAAACGAAATTGACGCTGTACTGAGCCTGGCCGACACGCTCAACCAGCGAGTGATTGGCCAACGCCACGGGCTGGATCTGATCGCCAAACGTGTGCGCACCTCACGCGCGCGGCTCGACGATCCCAATAAGCCGGTCGGCGTCTTTATGCTTTGCGGGCCATCCGGCGTGGGTAAAACCGAAACCGCGCTGGCGCTGGCGGAAGCGCTGTACGGCGGCGAACAGAACGTTATCACCATCAACATGAGTGAGTTCCAGGAGGCGCATACCGTCTCGACCCTGAAGGGCGCGCCGCCGGGTTACGTGGGTTACGGCGAAGGCGGGGTGCTGACTGAAGCGGTGCGTCGCCGCCCGTATAGCGTGGTGCTGCTGGATGAAATCGAGAAGGCGCATCCGGACGTGCACGAAATTTTCTTCCAAGTGTTTGATAAAGGCTGGATGGAAGACGGTGAAGGCCGCCATATCGATTTCCGCAACACAATCATCATCTTAACGTCTAACGTCGGTACCGAGCTGATTAGCGCTATGTGTGCTGACCCGGATCTGATGCCCGATCCGGAAGCGCTGAGCGGCGCGCTGCGTCAGCCGCTGTTACAGGTCTTCCCGCCAGCGTTGCTCGGCCGCCTGCTGGTGGTGCCGTACTACCCGCTGAGCGATGCGATGCTGGGGCAAATCGTGCGCCTTCAGCTGGCGCGTATTCAGCGCCGTCTGCAGGACAATCACAACATTGTCTGCGAGATTGACGACAGCGTCGTCGAGCAGGTGGTTCAGCGTTGTACCGAAGTGGAATCCGGCGGGCGTATGGTCGATGCGATTCTGACCAACACGCTGCTGCCGCAGATGAGCCAAATTCTGTTAACCGCCAACCGTAACGATGAGCAGTTTACGCAACTGCGCATCAGCTATGCGCAAGGCGAGTTTCATTGTCAGTTTGCCGCGTAACACCATTAGAAAGTGAGTCTTAAGATGACGGATCACGAAAACAATCGGACTGTCCTGAACGCGCTGCCGGTCGGGTATCGTTTTAACGAATTTGAAATAAAGGAAGTGATTGGCGGCGGCGGTTTCGGCATTGTGTATCGCGCCTGGGACCATCAGCTGGAACGTACCATCGCGATAAAAGAGTTTATGCCTTCGTCGCTGGCGGTGCGTAACGAAGATATGACCCTGGTACTGCGTAGCGAGCGCTTCAGCAAAGCGTTCTCCGCCGGATTAAACAGCTTTATCCAGGAGGCACGGCTGCTGGCGCGCTTTAATCATCCCAACTTGCTGCACGTGCTGCGCTTTTGGGTTCAGAACGATACCGCCTATATGGGCACGCTGTTTTATAGCGGCACCACCTTGAGCCGCCTGCGCGAGCAGCAGCCAAACCTCATCGATGAGGCATGGATCCGTCGGATGCTGCCGATGCTATTCGGCGCCATTAAAACCATTCACGACGCCGGCTATTTGCATCGTGATATCTCACCGGAAAATATCCAGATCCAGGATAACGGCCTGCCGGTGCTACTTGATTTCGGTTCGGCGCGCCGGACCATCGGTAATCTCTCCGACGAAACCGAAACTATGCTGCGCCCGGGTTATGCGCCAATCGAGCAGTATACCGACGATAATGACAGCGAACAGGGCGCCTGGACCGATATTTATGCCGTCGGCGCTGTGCTGCATACGCTGATCGTGGGTTCACCGCCGCCGGTGAGCGTGGTGCGGAGTATTCAGGACAACTATCAGCCGCTGGCGGAACTGAAGCCAGCGGGTTACTCGCTGCCGCTGCTACAGGCGGTCGATAAAGCTCTGGCGCTGCGGGGGGAAGAACGTCCCCAGTCAATCGACGCGTTTGCCGAGCTGATTGAAATGCCGGTGTCCAGTATCGATGACGTCTTGTCGGTCAAAAAAACCGGCACCATGCTGGCGCTGGTCGAAGAGGAAGAACAGGCGCCGGCCGCGACAGACTGGCGGCGTTATAAGGTTCCGGGGATGGTCGCCGCAGGCGTACTGGTCGGCATTATTGCCGGCGGTATGCTGTTCAGCGGTGGCGGCAGCGAGGCGCAACCAGCACAGAGCGCCAGCACCCAGCCGTCAGCGGCAGTTATGCCGCCGGTAACAACGCAGACCGCTAACGTGCAGTCCGCTCCGCCCGTTGCTGTTCAAGAGAGCAAACCTGCCGCCGCAGCGGCGCCTGTTGCTCAGGTTTACGTGCGCATGCGGGAAGGGGAAAAGCTCAAACTCAATGGCGAATCTCATAACACGCAACCGGCCACAAACGGCTTCGCCTCGCTGAAACTGGCACTGGGACATTATGAAATTACCCTGCAGGGTAATGGACAAACCCGCGAGCAGACGCTGGAGATCGCCAAACCGGGAACCTGGCTTATTAATCCATCGAGCTAGATGGCGCAATTGAGAGCGAAATCCCTCCGCCGGCAATGAACGGCGGGGGGCTAATCATTTAGCAAGATATCACTGGTCAACAAGGAGTGTCTAATGACGCCAGGCTGGATTATCAACGCAGTATTGACGTTTGTTATTATTTTCATCGGCTTTTACCTTGCCAACCGCATAGTAAAAAACTCGCAACGGCGAGAGCGGCGGATTATCGAAAACGGGAACGATATCCAGGTTACGATACTCGCAATGCGGCAAACCGGATTATTTATCAACAACAATCCTGTCATTGATATGGATCTGCGGGTACAGGATTTAAATAATGGAAAAACGTGGCTTGTGGAAAAACACCAGGAAACGGTTTTGCTCATTACCCTCGATGCCTGGCAGGTCGGAGTGAATTATGAGGCAAAACTCGAGCCAAAAGATAACGCCATTGTGTTTGTAAGAGATATTAACGATAAGCCAAAACTGACGAGTGGAAGATGAATATTTTTACTAACGTAATCGTTCTGGCCGTGGTCCTACTGTTTATTTATATTTTTGCGTCATTGCTGATTCGCGATGCGAAAAATAAAAAACTCAAAGCGGCTATCCACAATGATGGCGTTGCGGTGTCTGGCACCCTCACAAATGTGAGAAGCCGCTCGGGCGGTAATTCCGGGTTAATCAATATTAGCGTCGATTTTAATTACGTTAACGAAAAAGGTGAATTACTGACCGGTCAGCGGGATATCGTTATTGATATTACGCGTATCCAAAACTTTCAACCGGGAAAGCCGATTCCGTAACGCTACTTGCGCCTTGACACGCAACAGGTGCTGGTCGATCTGCCGAACCCACTGTTAACGCGCAGCTAGCTGCTGTGCAAACTGTATCCACTGAATGGAATAATATTATGTCTAACAGGATCACCGTTCAGCTCCCAGTTGAGGGGCTGCTTTTCTGGAAACTCAGCGGACATGAAGCAATGTCGGAAATGTTCGAGCTCAGCTTAACGCTACTTGGCAGCGATGCGCGTCTGGATCGCACCAAACTGCTTGGCCAGCCAGTCGCCGTGACCATTCCGACGCAAAACGCGCTGAGTTCGCGTTATTTCAACGGTAAAATTACCCGCGTGGCAGTGAGCGCTGTTGAACTGAGCGGTATCCGCTACGCCGCTTACCAACTGACCGTTGAGCCCGACTTATGGCCGATGAAACGCGACCGCAACCTGCGTATATTCCAGGGGCAGACGGTACCGCAGATCATAAATACGTTGCTGAGTGAATATCAGGTTAACGTTGAGGATAAGCTGAACGGCAGTTATCGCCTCTGGGATTACTGCGTCCAGTATCAGGAAAGTAGTTTCGCCTTTATCAGTCGCCTGATGGAGCTGGAGGGGATTGCCTACCATTTCCGCCACGAAGCAGGTAAACATACGATGGTTCTGACCGATTCAGCCACCCGGCATCAACCGGTAAGCGGTTATGAAACCATTCCCTACCACCAAACGGCCTCGGGCGGTATTACCACTGAAGAGGGGATCGGCCAGTGGGCGCTGGAAGATAGCGTCACGCCGGGGATCTACAGCCTCGATGACTATGATTTCCGTAAACCTAATGCCTGGCTGTTACAGGCGCGGCAGAACCCGGCATCGCCATCGCCGGGCAGTATCGACGTGTACGACTGGCCGGGGCGGTTTGTCGATCACGGACACGGTGAATTCTACGCCCGTATCCGTCAGGAACGCTGGCAGGTAGAACATCAGCAGATCCATGCGACCGCTACCGCGATAGGCATCACTCCTGGCGCAACGTTTACCCTAACCAATGCGCCATTCTTTAGTGATAACGGCGAATATTTGACGACCGCTGCAGATTACTATTTTGAAGAGAACAGCTATGCCAGCGGCGGTAATAGCGACATTTCGCACCAAATCCATTTTAGAGTCATCCCATCCTCGGTAGTCTATCGACCGGCGCAGGTAACCGACTGGCCGCGCACTTATGGTCCGCAGACGGCGAAGGTTGTGGGACCTGAAGGGGAAAGTATCTGGACGGACAAATATGGTCGCGTGAAGGTGAAATTCCACTGGGACCGTCTGGCGAAGGGGGATGACACCAGTTCCTGCTGGGTGCGCGTGTCGAGTGCGTGGGCAGGTCAGGGCTTTGGCGGCGTGCAAATTCCCCGCGTCGGCGATGAAGTGGTCATTGATTTTATCAACGGCGATCCTGACCGCCCGATCGTCACCGGACGTGTATATAATGAAGCCAGCATGCCTCCATGGGATCTCCCCGGCAACGCCACCCGGATGGGCTTTATGACGCGGAGTAAGGATGGGAATATTGATAACAGTAGTTTCTTATTCTTCGAAGATAATCCGGGCAATGAATCCGTCGAGATGCATTCAGAGAAAGACATGAAGATCTCGGTAGAGAATGATAAACATGTCAATATTGATGGTTGCCGTAATACTACAATAGGAAAAGATCAAAGTGATACTGTCGTTGGTGATTCCTCCTTTCATTATCAGAAAAAAAGAACAACTAAGGTAGAAGATCTGGAGCTGAAAGAATATAATAATGGTGAACAAACTATAATTAAAAACGGTCGAAAAACAGATATACAAAATGGAGGTGACATCCGAAAAATTAAGGGTGATCGCGAGCTAACTCTGGATGGGAATAACAATGAGGAAGTTCTCGCCAATGAAACCATTCATATCAATGGAAAAAAAGAAACGACAATTGGTAACGGAGATGTATTCACTATAAAATCTGGAGGGCAAAAACAAAATATTCAGGGGAAAGTTAATGTAGATATAGATGGCGCCTGGATGCAAACCGTTACAGGAAAAGTGAAGGTTGAATCACCAGAAGAGATAGTAATAAAAAGCAAAACAAAAGTTTTTATTGACTCTCCCGTTTTTGAACATAACGATGTAGAAAAGAAAAGCTTTGCCCAAAATTCAATGGATTTCATCGACCAACATGTTACAATTTCAATAGGGAGTGTCGCCTTTAAGGGGGTTAGCTATGCAGCAACAGGAATAAATATTTCACATCAAGGAATGACATTTGGTCGTACCGTTATCAATGCTCAACGAGTCGAAGTGGTTCGGGTTGACAGCGGCAGTCTAAGAACCGCATTATTTAAACTTCATATGTTAATGTAGTCAGAGGATTATATGTCTATCTCTTGGATTATAAATGCAGTATTGACGTTTTTGATTATTTTTGTGTGTTTTCATTTCGCAAATAGAATAGTGAAAAATTCACAGCAGAGAGAGCACAGTATAATGGAACAGGGAGACGATGTTTATGTTACAATTTTATCAATGAAGCAAAGCGGAGTTTTCATAAACAATAATCCTGTAGTAACAATGGACTTGAGGGTGGCAAATGCTGCTGATAACAAAACATGGCTACTCGAAAAACATGATGAAACCATACAATTAATAGCTCTTGATGCTTACCAGGTTGGTTCGATTTATAGAGCTAAACTAGATAGTAAAACTAAATCTATTGTTTTTGTTACAGACTCTTCCAATGGGAAACCTTTGGCAATTTCTAATGTGCCTCGCTAGAAACGACGCGTTTTAACATGCCTGGTGCAGGTATGAATTTTCTTTCTGAACACTCAGGGCCTATAGTATTAGGTGTAATGTTCATCTGTCTCAGAGGATTAAAGGGACAGAAGGAAGATTTTAGTGATATAAGGAATTGGGTTGCAAGGGGCAACTAGAACGGTGAATTAGCAACAGGAAAATTAAAAGAATGGAAACAAACATCAACTACCAATAATTTTTACCATTACTATATTTTTACTATCGAGCCTAATTTGAGTGGTGAAGGTCAGGTATATAAAGCAGCAACTGTGCTAAAGACCTCTGAAGTCATTAAATTAAAAAAGGATATGCCAGTAATGTTCAAATACCAGGGAGTCCCCTCCAAAAAAAACAGGACGCCCCACAACATTTCTACTACCTTGATTATCGTAATGTCTGATGCTAAGCATCAATTCTCCTTAAGAACCTATCGCATTAGGGCTATATGAAAATCATTAAACCCTTACGCCTGAGCGTACTGAACCGGCCATTTCGCTGGCAGGGCAAAAATTATCTTGGCGTTTCGGTGCTGGCGTTGGCGGATATGGGGCCAAACCCGCAGTTGCGCCCCGAGATGGAACTGTGGCAGCTTGCCGCCGACGAACTGCAAACCAGCGGCGGCGTGGTGGATATGGCCATCCCTAAAGTCCGCGCCGAATTTCTTGCCACCGGTTTTGCCTATACCCATCATCAGCAGGAAAAAAGCGCCTGCGTGGCACGCATCGATATCGACAAACTGAGTAAGTCGTTAGTGGTGTTCGGCGATCGCGAGTGGACGGGGCAACGTATGACCCGACCGCAGCCATTCAGCGAAATGCGCCTCGACTGGAGCCGCGCCTTTGGCGGCGGTGATTATTCCGACAACCCGCACGGTCTTGGTGTCGCGCCGGTAAAACAGCAGGGGCGCGAACATCATCCTCTGCCGAATATTGAACCGCTGGAGGGAAGAGTAAGCTCGCCGCAGCAGAAACCGCAGCCAGCAAGTTTTGGCCCGCTGGATATTCAGTGGCCGCGGCGCTTTAGCCGAATGGGCAAAAAATATGATGCCAGTTGGCTACAACAGGAGTTTCCCGGTTTTGCCCGTGATATTGACTGGAAAGTCTTTAACGCCGCCAGCCCGGACCAATGGTGGGAGGATCGGGATACCTTGCCGCCAGGGGCGAAATGGCGGATCTGGAATATGCATCCTGAGAAACCAATGCAGGAGGGCCAGTTGCCGCCGTGGCAGGCTCGCTGTTTTATTCATCGCCAGCGCGCGGATGAAACGCTATTTGAAGAAGTTGCCTTACGCGCCACCACGGTATGGTTCTTTCCCCATCGGGAACAGATGATGCTTATCTGGCAGGGGCACATTCGTATCAATGAAGACGATGCCGCCGACGTCCTGCAGCTGATCCCGGCGCTGGAAAAAGAGGGTGCCGCCCGTTCGCTTAATCACTATCGCAAGGTACTGGCCCAGCGAATGGATAAGGAGAAGGGCGCGCTCTTCTCCTTTCGTGAAAAGGATCTCATACCGGAAGAGACCATCGGCCCGTGGCTCGACAATGAAATTGAACAGTCGCCGAGTCCGCAGCAGGAGAATATGAAAAACCGCGCTCGTCTGCTGCGTGAACAGCACCGCGCCGCCATCGAAGCCAGCGGCGGTGATATCGATAGCCTGTTGGCGGATATCGACGAACCCACGTTGCCTAAGCTTGAAGACCTGCCGGAGTTTATCGCCGACATGGAGCGTCAGGCGCAGGAAATGGAGAATGATGCGCAACAGCGCAAGCGTGAGATGGAGGCGCAATATCCGCAGTTGAATAACGATGAAAACCAACCGCGCGGCCCCGAATCCATGCACCGGATGCAGGAGATGCTGCATCAGCACCAGCAGGAACTGAGCGAAACAAAGCGCGCGCAAACGCGCGAGGCGCTACATCAGATGTACCTGGCCGCGGTGCAGCATCAGCCGCCGGCGGTCCGGCTGAAGGGCGATCTGGCGATGATCCTGCGCCAACGCGCCGAGCGTACCATGGCGCAGGGCGGCAATTTTAGCGGGATGGATCTGACCGGCGTAGATTTTTCCGGCATGGATTTTCGCGGCGCCAATTTTGAAAAGGCGTTACTGGAATGCGCGGACCTCAGCCACTGTCAGCTGGATAACGCCTCTTTTCAGGGGGCCGTGCTGGCCAGAACGGAGCTACAGCATTCGTCGCTGCGTAACTGTGATTTTAGCGGCGCCAGCCTGGTACTGGCGGAGTGCCATCAAAGCGACTTTACCGGCGCTCGCTTTGAAGATAGTCAGCTACAGAATGCGCTGTTTGCGCAATGCATTTTCGATAACGCGACGCTAAAAACGCTGATCCTTCGGGAAATCAGCCTGATTGACTGCCGTTTTCAGCGCGCCGAGCTGGATGGCTGCGTCTTTATGGAACTGACGCTGGCACAACCTGATTTCAGCCACGCGCGGCTGCACAAATGCTCGTTTTTACAATCTGAACTGGAGCATGCTATTTTCCATCAGGCGACGCTGGAAAGCTGTTCGCTGGTGCAGACCATAGCGGAGCGCGCTGATTTTAGCGCTGCAACATGGCTAGCCAGCGCTGCGGTGTCGGAATGCTCACTTATCGGCGCCGACTTCAGCTACGCTACGTTGCAGCAGAGCAATTTGCGCCAGACGCCATTACAGGGCGCGCGCTTTGCGCTGGCAAAAATCGAAAATAGCGATCTGAGTGAGGCCGATTGCCGTAATGCCAGCTTTGTGCGCGCGAATCTGGTCGGCAGTCTGTTTGTTCGCACCGATTTTCGCGAAGCCGATTTTACCGACGCCAACCTGATGGGCGCGCTGCTGCAAAAAAGCCAGCTGGCCGGGGCCAATTTTGAAGGTGCCAATCTATTCCGCGCCGATCTTTCACAATCCTTTACCAGTAAAACCACGCGGCTGGATGGCGCATGGACCAAACGTATTAAAACCCTGCCGAAGCGCGATGGAGAAGTGATATGACGATACTGAGCCCGGAGGAGCTCGTTCAGCGCATCAAAAACGGCGAGCCACTCAATGAAATATCGCTGGATGGTATCAACCTGCAGGGCTGCGATCTCTCCGGCGGTCTGTTTCAGGAGGTGTCGCTACGCGGCGCTAATCTGCAAAATGCCAATCTGCATGAAACCCTGTTTACCGAGTGCCAGCTGCAGAACCTGCAGCTGCAAGGCGCCCAACTTAAGCAGACGACCTTCAATCAGTGTGAAATGGCCCATCTTCAGGCCGCCGAAATCGCGCTTGATAGTTGTGTGTTTAATCAGTGCAACCTGCAAGAGAGCGATTTCTCGGCGACGACGCTGCAAAGCAGCCAGTTTATGCGTTGCCAGATGAGCAGGAGCCGTTTTCGCGGTTCAACGCTGGAACGCAGCGTGTTTTATGAGGCTGATCTGACTCACGCCAGCTTTGCGCAAAGCCGCGGTCTGTTGACCACCTTTTACCATATCGATTTGCGGGACACCGCGCTGGACAGAATGCAGTGCGACCGGCTGGTGTTTTTCCAATGCGATCAGCGCGGCAAAGACTATTCAAGGCAGGGTTTTACCGGCTGCCAGTTCACCGATTGTCCGCTGGACGGCGCGAAGTTTAACGGCGTCCAGCTAACCCAGTGCAATTTCAAAGGCTCGTCATTGCGTGAAGCAGAGTTCAATCAGGTTAACGCCAGCCAGGCGCTGTTTATGGAGGCCGATCTGCGCGGCGCCCAGTTTCGCGGCTGCCTGTTCGACCAGGCGATATTTGTCGGCGCGATACTGGAGCAGGCCGATTTCAGCCAGAGCAGGTTGTTCCAGAGCGTTTTACAGCGGGTTCATGCCGCGGGAGCGCGATTCGCGCTCTGCGATCTGACGTGGAGCGATTTTTCTGCCGCCGACCTGTGCCGGGCGGATCTGCGCGGCGCAACATTTTTCCGCACCCGGCTGCATCGCGCCCGCCAGGACGAAGCGCTGTTTACCAGCCGCCAGGGGATCCTTGAATACGATGAAGAGTTATTAGCCGCTGAGGCGTGGAGCGCCCAGCGCCACAGCCGTTGTTAAGGAGACACAGATGACAACTATTAATCACAAACTGACCCAGGCGGTGATGCCGCCGGCACAGGCTTCCGGCACGGTGACTCATTGCTTTGCCGACGGTAGCGTGACCGTCGAGAGCGAAGGGCGCGGCTGGCACTGTCGACGAGCGGTCAGTTGTTTGATCGCGCCGCAGGTTGGGGATCGCGTACTCATTCGCAGCGTGGACAACCAGATTTGGCTGTTAGCGGTGCTGGAGCGTGATGAAAGCCGACAGGCGGAGCTCAGCGTGCCGGGTGGCCTGCATATTCAAAGTCAGGGGGAACTCAGCCTCAGCGGTCAGCGGTTGTGCGTTAATGCCGCGCAGGGGGACTGCCATATCAGCGAGATGAACTACAGCGGCGATAAGCTCTCGGCGTGGGTGACGCTGTCACGTATCGTCGGCAAGCGCGCCGAATCCGTCTGGCAAACGGTGACGCAAATTAGTCACAATCTGCTGCGCACCACCCGGCAGACTGAGCAGGTGCGCGCCGGGCAGCTGGATATGAAAGCGGAAGATTATGCCCGGCTGCATGCGCACAATACGGTCATCACCTCAAAAGCGATCACCAAAGTCGATTCAGAACAGATTCACATGGGCTAAGGAGCTAACTATGTTTGCCAACTGCCAGCTATTTGGTGTCGATTTAGCCTTCCCCGACGTCTGTCTGACGCCAATGCCAGCGCCGACGCCAATTCCGTATCCGGACATCGCGCTGGGGCCAACGGCAATCCCTAACGCGCTGAATATTCTGTTTATGGGCATGCCGGCGCATAATATGGCGACGGTGACACCGCTTACCAACGGCGATAATCCCGGCGTGGCGACCGGGGTGGCGTCAGGTACTGTGATGGGGCCATCGCGACATATTACCGGCGCATTTACCGTCCTGCTGAAAGGCACCCCGGCGACGCGTTTAACGAGTGTTAGCCTGCAGAATTCGACCAACGCGGTTGGGATGCGCATCGTCCCCAGCCAGTTTAAGGTATTAATGTTGGCACCGTAAGCTGGCAAAACCAGCCGCTGCGGGCCATCCGGAGCACGCGGCACATTGCCTTGATGCTGAACTCAGCCTGATGTTTTTCAATAAAGACATACTTCATTTCAGGCGCTTCGCAAAGTATGTCGCGGCCTTTTGGAGGATAGCCAGTTCCTCTGCCTGCTCCGCCAGTTACCGCTTCAAGCGGGCATTTTCAGCGGCCAGTTCACTTTCACGCTCAGACGAGGTCATCTGTTGCTGCAGTTTACTGCGCCACGCATAGAGCAGAGATTCATACAGGCTGAGTTCACGGGCTGCGGCAGCAACACCGATGAGTTCCGCAAGCTTCAGGTAAGCGTACAGCCTGAACCGTCTGGTCAGAATCTGACGAATTAGACAAAGTGGTGTCCACCAAATAAGTAGTGGGAACCAAAGTGTCAGATATGCAGAAAAATGTGACTCCCGGCAGGCGAAAAGGCTGCCCTAATTATCCTCCCGAATTTAAACAGCTGCTCGTTGCTGCCTCCTGTGAACCCGGGATATCCATCTCAAAACTTGCTCTTGAAAATGGCATTAACGCCAATCTGTTGTTCAAATGGCGACAACAATGGCGCGAGGGAAAGCTGCTATTACCTTCTTCAGAGAGCCCCCAGCTACTTCCTGTGACTCTCGATGCAGCTGCCGAACAGCCAGAATCGCTCGCAGAGGACCCGGAAACCCTCAGTATCAGCTGTGAGGTAACGTTCCGGCACGGGACGCTCCGCTTCAATGGCAATGTCAGCGAAAAGCTCCTGACTCTGCTGATACAGGAACTGAAGCGATGATCCCGTTACCTTTCGGGACCAAAATTTGGCTGGTTGCCGGTATCACCGATATGAGAAATGGCTTCAACGGCCTGGCTGCGAAAGTACAGACGGCGCTGAAAGACGATCCCATATCCGGCCATGTTTTCATTTTCCGGGGCCGCAGCGGCAGTCAGGTTAAACTGCTGTGGTCCACCGGTGACGGACTGTGCCTCCTGACCAAACGGCTGGAGCGTGGGCGCTTCGCCTGGCCGTCAGCCCGTGATGGCAAAGTATTCCTTACACAGGCGCTGCTGCTGGAAGGTATCGACTGGCGACAGCCTAAGCGGCTGCTGACCTCCCTGACCATGCTGTAAATCTCTTTATCCTGGTTGTCACAGAATAAGCCCGGTAAAATACGGGCTTATGAACGACATCTCTTCTGACGACATCTTCCTGCTGAAACAGCGCCTGGCCGAACAGGAAGCGCTGATCCACGCCCTGCAGGAAAAGCTGAGCAACCGGGAGCGCGAAATAAACCATCTGCAGGCGCAACTGGATAAACTCCGCCGGATGAACTTCGGCAGTCGTTCCGAAAAAGTCTCCCGCCGTATCGCACAAATGGAAGCCGATCTGAATCGGCTTCAGAAAGAGAGCGATACGCTGACTGGTAGGGTGTATGACCCGGCAGTACAGCGTCCGTTGCGTCAGACCCGCACCCGTAAGCCGTTCCCTGAATCACTACCCCGTGACGAAAAGCGACTGTTGCCTGCGGCTCCGTGCTGCCCGAACTGCGGCGGTTCACTGAGCTATCTGGGCGAGGATACCGCCGAACAGCTGGAGTTGATGCGTAGCGCCTTCCGGGTTATCCGGACGGTACGGGAAAAACATGCCTGTACTCAGTGCGATGCCATCGTGCAGGCACCTGCACCTTCGCGGCCCATCGAGCGGGGTATCGCCGGACCGGGGCTGCTGGCCCGCGTGCTGACCTCGAAGTATGCAGAGCACACCCCGCTGTATCGCCAGTCAGAAATATACGGCCGGCAAGGTGTGGAGCTGAGCCGTTCACTGCTGTCGGGCTGGGTGGATGCATGCTGCCGGTTGCTGCTGGCCTGGCCGGTGGTCTGGTGGGAGACTCGGGGCTTCAGCGGTAGCCGGCGCACAGTCAGGCAAGACAACGGTTGAGAATAATG